>Ga0207639_10001190_pt1 | contig 17670 bp, 14 predicted proteins | sample KBSCornC32_FD_184299 | JGI IMG/M metagenome (GOLD analysis project Ga0207639, IMG submission 184299) | Corn rhizosphere microbial communities from Kellogg Biological Station, Michigan, USA - KBS Corn C3-2 (SPAdes) (version 2) | ecosystem: Host-associated > Plants > Roots > Rhizosphere > Soil ...
GATCGGTGGCCTGCGCGGCAAGGGCGTGCTGACCAAGCTCGCGATGCCGTTCCGCCTCGCCGCCGCGGTGTCCGGCGCGCGTGCGTTGCTCAAGCGACAGGCGCCGCGCTGCGCGATCTCGCTCGGTGGCTATGCGGCCGCGCCCGGCGGCATCGCCGCCCGCCTGTCGGGCGTGCCGCTCGTCGTGCACGAGCAGAACAGCGTCGCCGGCATCACCAATCGCCTGCTCGCGCGCAAGGCGAAGCGCGTGTTGACCGGTTTCCCCGACGTGTTCGCGCGCGGCGAATGGATCGGCAACCCGGTGCGTTCGTCGATCGCGGCGCTGCCCGCGCCGGCGCAACGCTATGCCGGGCGCGAAGGGCCGCTGCACCTGCTCGTGCTCGGCGGCAGCCAGGGGGCGCAAAGCCTCAACGCGGCGCTGCCCGAAGTGCTGCGGCGGCGTGGTTCGCGCATGGCGGTGTCGGTGCGCCACCAGTGCGGTTCGAAGCACTTCGACAAGGCGCGCGCCGCCTACATGAATGCAGGCATCGATGCCGATGTTGTGCCGTTCGAGGACGACATGGCCGCCGCTTACGCGTGGGCCGACCTCGTGATCTGCCGCGCCGGCGCGCTGACGATCGCCGAGCTCGCCGCGGCCGGCGTGCCGTCGATCCTCGTGCCGTTCCCGCACGCGGTCGACGACCATCAGACGAAGAACGCCGAAGCGATGGTCGCCGCCGGCGGCGCGCGCCTCGTCGCCGAGGGCGACGAGTTCGTCAAGCGCCTCGGCGCGGCGTTCGAGGAGCTCAACGATCGCGTGCGGTTGCTGCGAATGGCGACGGCGGCGCGCGCACAGGCGAAGCCCGATGCCGCACGGCGCATCGCCGAGATATGCCTGGAGGCGGGCGCATGACTCCGGCGCGCCTCAAGCAGCACGGCGACATCATGCAGGACTTCCGCCGCGTGCATTTCGTCGGCATCGGCGGTGTCGGCATGAGCGGCATCGCCGAGGTGCTGTGCAACCTCGGTTACTCGGTGTCCGGCTCGGACAAGGCCGACAACGCGACCACGCGCCGGCTCGCCGGCCTCGGTGCGCGCATCGACCGCGGCCACGACGCCGCCAACGTCGCCGACGCCGACGTGCTCGTCGTGTCGAGCGCGATCAGGCCCGACAATCCCGAGCTCGTCGCCGCGCGCGAACGGCGCATCCCGGTCGTGCCGCGCGCGGAGATGCTCGGCGAACTCATGCGCTTCCGGCGCGGCATCGCGGTCGCCGGCACGCACGGCAAGACGACCACGACGAGCCTGACCGCGAGCGTGCTCGCCGAAGCCGGACTCGACCCGACCTTCGTCATCGGCGGCCAGCTCATCGCCGCGGGCGCGAACGCGCGCCTAGGCACCGGCGAATACCTCGTCGCCGAAGCGGACGAATCGGACGGTTCGTTCCTGCTGCTGTCGCCGGTGATCGCGGTCGTCACCAACATCGACGCCGACCACCTCGAGAACTACGACGGCGACTTCGAACGCGTGAAGAAGGCGTTCGCCGACTTCCTGCACCGCCTGCCGTTCTACGGCGTCGCCGTTCTGTGCGTCGACGACGCCGAGGTCGCCGCGCTCGCGCGCGAGTCGAGCCGGCGCGTGCTGACCTACGCGATCGACGCGGACGCCGACGTGCGCGCGTCGAACCTGCGCCAGGACGGCCGCGCGACCGAGTTCACGCTGCACCTGCCGGAAGGCGGCCCGAGCGTGCCGATGCGCCTCAACCTGCCGGGGCGCCACAACGTGCTCAACGCACTCGCCGCGTGCGCGGTCGGCTGGCAGCTCGGCGTGCCACCGGAAGCGATGCAGCACGCGCTCGCGCAGTTCCAGGGCGTCGGTCGGCGCTTCCAACTGCGCGGCGAGATCGAGCTCGACCACGGCCGCGCGCTGCTCGTCGACGACTACGGCCACCATCCGCGCGAACTCGCCGCGGTGTTCGCCGCGGCGCGCGCGGGCTGGCCCGAGCGCCGCCTCGTCGTCGCTTTCCAGCCGCATCGCTACTCGCGCACGCGCGATCTGCTCGACGACTTCGCCAAGGTGCTCGCCGAGGTCGACGTGCTCGTGCTCACCGACGTCTACCCGGCCGGCGAAGCGCCGATCGCGAACGCCGACGGCCGCGCGCTCGCGCGCGCAGTGCGTGCGCGCGGCAAGGTCGACCCGGTGCTGGTCGAACATCCGCGCGACCTCGCCGGCGCGCTGCCGCCGCTGCTGCGCGACGGCGACCTGCTGCTGCTGCTCGGCGCCGGCGACATCGGCGCGGCGGCGAACGAACTCGCGACGGGCGGGCGGCTGCGCTCGGAGAAGCACCCATGAAGGACACGCTCGTGAAGATCACCGATGCCAGGCAGTTCGGCCGCGTCGCCGTCGTGATGGGCGGCCAGTCGGCCGAGCGCGAGGTCTCGCTCGACTCCGGCCGCAACGTGCTCGACGCGCTGCGCGCGAGGGGCGTCGACGCGCACGCGGTCGACGGCATCCCGGCCCTGCTCGACGCGTTGCGCGCGGGGCACTACGCGCGCGTGTTCAACATCCTGCACGGCCAGCACGGCGGTGGCGAGGACGGCGTGCTGCAGGGTGCGCTCGAGTCGCTGCACGTGCCGTACACGGGCTCGGGCGTGCTCGGCTCGGCGCTGTCGATGGACAAGGTGCGCACGAAGCAGGTGTGGATCGCCGCGGGCTTGCCGACGCCGCGTTTCGTCGCGTTGCGCAAGCGCGGCGGTGCGACGCCGGACGTGCATGCGGCGGCGGCGAAGCTCGGCCTGCCGGTCATCGTCAAGCCGGCCTGCGAAGGTTCCAGCGTCGGCGTGTCGCGCGTGTTCCGCGACGCCGACCTCGATGCGGCGGCCGAACTCGCGGCGCGCTACCCGGGCGACCTGCTCGTCGAGGAGATGATCGTCGGCGACGAGCTCACCGTCGGGGTCCTCGGCGGCGAGGCGCTGCCGTCGATCCGCATCGTGCCGAAGGGCGCGTTCTACGACTACCACGCCAAGTACGTCGCCGAGGACACGCAGTACATCTGCCCCGGACTCGACGGCGCCGCGGAGGCGGACATCCGCGCGCTCGCGCTCGCCGCGTTCGACGCCGCGGGATGCTCCGGCTGGGGCCGCGTCGACGTGATGCGCGACCGCGAAGGTCGCAACTACCTGCTCGAGGTGAACACCGCGCCGGGCATGACGAGCCATTCACTCGTGCCGAAGGCGGCCGGCACGCTCGGCATCGGTTTCGAGGACCTGTGCTGGCGCGTGCTCGAAACCTCGTTCGAGGAGAAGCGCGGATGAGCACGGGCTACCCGTTCAAGCTCGCCGCCTGGGGCATCGCGCTCACGCTCGTCGCGCTGCCGATCCTCGGCGTGCTCAACGGCTGGTTCGCGGGCGACCGCTGGCCGGTCACGCGCCTCGACGTGAGCGCGCGCTTCGACCACGTCAGCGCCGAACAGATCCGCGCCGCGGCGCAGCCGCTGCTCGGCAAGGGGTTCTTCGCGCTCGACCTCGACGACGTGCGCGCGGCGGTGGCGAAACTGCCGTGGGTCGAACGTGCCGAAGTGCGCAAGCGCTGGCCCGACACGGTCGAGCTCACCGTCTACGAACAGCAGCCGTTCGCGCGTTGGGGCGAGGACCGCCTGGTCAACCGCCGCGGCCAGCTCTTCAGCGTCGCCGGCGCGGAGGGCCTGCAGGGGCTGCCGCGCTTGAGCGGCCCCGACGATCGCCTCGACGACGTGCTGCGCTTCCACGCCGAATGCCAGCGCGAGTTCACCGGCAGCGGGCTCGCGGTCGACGCGGTCGCGCTGTCGCCGCGCGGCGGCTGGCGCCTCGAACTCGCCTCGGGCACGGTCGTCGAGCTCGGCCGCGACGACGCGCAGCGCCGCCTGAAGCGCTTCCTCGACGTGTGGCCGCGCCTGTCCGGCACGCACGCGAACGCGCCCGCGTACATCGACCTGCGCTACGAGAACGGCTTCGCGATGCGATGGCCCGAGCCGGCTCCCGCGACGAACCCGGCACCGATCCAGCCCGCCTCGCCGCCGCAGGTGGCGGTCCTCCGCAATCCGGCCCAGCACGCATGAACCGCAAGTCCGAAAAGAACCTCATCGTCGGCCTCGACGTCGGTACCTCGAAGATCGTCTCGATCGTCGGCGAGCACACGCCGGGCGAATCGGTCGAGATCATCGGCATCGGCTCGCACCCCGCGCACGGCCTCAAGCGCGGCGTCGTGGTCGACATCGAGTCGACGGTGCACTCGATCCAGCGTGCGGTCGAGGAAGCCGAGCTCATGGCCGGCTGCCAGATCCGCTCGGTCTACGCGTCGATCGCCGGCAGCCACATCAAGGACGAGAACTCGCACGGCACCGCGCCGATCCGCGACAAGGAGGTCACCTCCGCCGACCTCGACGTGGTGCTGAACTCCGCCTGCGCGATCGCGATCCCGGCCGACCGCAGCGTGCTCTACCGCGAGCCGCAGGAATACCTCATCGACGGCCAGGAAGGCATCCGCCACCCGGTCGGCATGTCGGGCGTGCGCCTGGAGGCGAACGTGCACCTCGTCACCGGCGCGGCGAGCGCGATCCAGAACATCACCAAGTGCATCAACCGCTGCGGCCTGCAGGTCGACGAGCTGTTGCCGGCCGCGGTCGCGTCCGCGCGCGCGGTGCTGACCGACGACGAGCGCGAACTCGGCGTGTGCATGGTCGACATCGGCGCCGGCACCACCGACATCGCGATCTACACCGGCGGCGCGCTGCGCCACACGACCTCGCTCGCGATCGGCGGCGACCAGGTGACCAGCGACATCGCGCACCTCATGCGCACGCCGACCGCGCACGCGGAGGAGCTCAAGGTGCGCTACGCCTGCGCGTTGGCACAGCTCGCGCACGCGGAAGAGACGATCCAGGTGCCGAGCGTCGGCGACCGCCCGCCGCGCCGCCTCGCGCGGCAGAACCTCGCCGAGGCCGTGCAGCCGCGCTACGAGGAGATCTTCGAGATGGTGCAGGCCGACCTGCGCCGCAGCGGGCGCGAGGAGCTCGTGCGCGCGGGCATCGTCCTCACCGGCGGCGCCGCGCGCATGGAAGGCGCGCTCGATCTCGCCGAGGAGCTGTTCCACATGCCGGTGCGCCTCGGTACGCCGCAGCACGTCACCGGGCTCGCCGACGTCGTCGCCAACCCGATGCAGGCGACCGGCGTGGGACTGCTCATCTACGGCAGCCGCGGCGGCGCGACGCGCGGCGCGCCGGTGGCGGGAACCGCGGTTGGCGGTTTGTGGAGCCGGGTGACGACCTGGTTCAAGGGCGAGTTCTAGTGGACGGCGAGGTCGCACGCGACCTCGCCCGGACAAGAGCAACACCGCGGCGCACGGAGCGCGTCGCGAAGCGGCCGAAACGGTCGCGATGCCACGGCACGCCAGCCGTGGCAGGACGGGCCGGACCGGGACGGTCACGGACCCGGGAACGATAAGAAAACCAGGCAGTAACCACTTGCGGAGGATGGGATATGTTCGAGTTCGTCGAAAAGATGGCACCGAATGCGGTGATCAAGGTCGTCGGCGTCGGTGGTGGCGGCGGCAACGCGGTCAGCCACATGGTGCAGGCGGGTGTCGAAGGCGTCGACTTCGTGTGCGCGAACACCGACGCGCAGGCGCTCAAGAGCAGCGGCGCGAAGTTCACGCTGCAGCTCGGTGCGAACGTGACCAAGGGCCTCGGCGCCGGCGCCAACCCGGAAGTCGGCCGCCAAGCCGCGCTCGAGGATCGCGAGCGCATCGTCGAGCTGCTGCAGGGCGCCGACATGGCGTTCATCACGGCCGGCATGGGCGGCGGCACCGGCACCGGCGCGGCGCCGGTGGTCGCGCAGCTCGCCAAGGAGATGGGCATCCTCACGGTGGCGGTCGTGACCAAGCCGTTCCCGTTCGAAGGGCGTCGCCGCATGCAGGTCGCGCTCAAGGGCATCGAGGACCTCGGCCAGTACTGCGATTCGCTGATCACCGTGCCGAACGAGAAGCTGCTGACCGTGCTCGGCCGCGACGTGACCTTGCTCAGCGCGTTCAAGCAGGCCAACGACGTGCTGCTCGGCGCGGTGCAGGGCATCGCCGACCTGATCACGCGTCCGGGCCTGATCAACGTCGACTTCGCCGACGTGCGCACGGTCATGTCCGAGATGGGCATGGCGATGATGGGTACCGGCACGGCGCACGGCGACGACCGCGCGGTCGCGGCGGCCGAGGCGGCGATCAACAACCCGCTGCTCGACGACGTCAACCTCGCCGGCGCATGCGGCATCCTCGTCAACGTGACCGCAGGCACCAACCTCACGATGCGCGAGTTCGACGACATCGGTCAGGTCGTGCACGAGTTCGCGAGCGAGGACGCGACGGTGGTCATCGGCACCGCGCTCGATCCGGAACTCAAGGACGACGTGCGCGTGACCGTGGTCGCCACCGGCCTCAACCGCGCGGTCGCGCGGCAGCCGCTGCGCGAGCACCGCGAGCGCGAACGCGAGGTGGTGAGCTCGCAGCGCCCGTCGATGCGCGTCGTGCGCAACGCGACGACCGGCGAGGTCGACTACCTCGGCATCCCGGGGCAGCCGATGCGCCAGGCCGTCGACCACGCGCAGCCCGAGGCGTCCGGCGACTACCTCGACATTCCGGCCTTCCTGCGCCGCCAGGCCGACTGAGGCAGGAACCGGCTCCCATCCGGCACGGGCGCTCGCTGGGAAGCGCGCGCACCGGCTGCAGCGGCGATGCTTCGAACACATCGCCGCCCCGGCCCCGCCATCCTGTGGCGTCAGGATGGCGGTCGCTGCCGTCGGTGAGCGACGGTGATGACGGGAATTGCCGGAGTGTGTTGCGAAAAAGCGACGGAGTGTGGGTTCCATACGTCGCTTAACTTTTCTCGCCCCCGTCGCTGTGCTAACCTCGCCGGCGTTTTGTCAGCTCCTGCCCCAGGGGGCAATACATAAAAATGATCAGACAACGCACGCTCAAAAACGTCATCAGAGCGACGGGCGTGGGTCTTCACACGGGCGACAAGGTCTACATGACGTTGCGTCCTGCGGCCGTGGACACGGGTATCGTGTTCCGCCGCGTCGACCTGCCGAACCCGGTGGACATCCGCTCCTGCTGCGAGAACGTCGGAGACACCCGTCTTTCCACCACGCTCGTGAAGGGCGACGTGCGCATTGCCACGGTCGAGCATCTGCTCTCGGCGATGGCCGGCCTCGGCATCGACAATGCCTACGTCGACCTCTCGGCGCCCGAAGTGCCGATCATGGACGGCAGCGCGGGTCCGTTCGTGTTCCTGCTGCAGTCCGCAGGCATCGAGGAGCAGTCGAAGGCCAAGCGCTTCATCCGCATCAAGAAGTCGGTCACCGTCCGCGACGGCGACAAGTGGGCCCGTTTCGAGCCGTTCGACGGCTTCAAGGTCGGCTTCTCGATCGACTTCAACCATCCGATGTTCACCAAGCGCACCTCGACCAGCGAGATCGATTTCTCGACGACGTCGTTCGTCAAGGAAGTCAGTCGCGCGCGCACCTTCGGTTTCATGCGCGACATCGAGTACCTGCGCGAGCGCAACCTCGCGCTCGGCGGATCGATGGACAACGCGATCGTGCTCGACGACTATCGGGTGCTCAACGAGGACGGCCTCCGGTACGAGGACGAGTTCGTCAAGCACAAGATCCTCGATGCGATCGGTGACCTCTACCTGCTCGGCCACAGCCTCATCGGCGCGTTCTACGGCTACAAGTCGGGCCACGAGTTGAACAACAAACTGTTGCGCACGCTGCTCGCCGACGCGACGGCGTGGGAAGAGGTCAGCTTCGAGGACGAAAGCGCGGCACCGATCTCCTACGCTCATCCGGCACAGGCGGTCTGAAGCACGTAGCGGGCGGCGCCGGCGATTGGAAAGGCGAACCGCATCGCGAAACGTACGTCCCGCTCCCGGTAGGGTGGTGGGGCGGCCGGTACGAAAAGCCGGTTTGGTCGCACACCGGGTGTTCCCGCTGCAGCGATCGTGACACCACGGGCCGGGAAAGGTCCGGGTGGAGCAGGACAAGAAGAAGAACAGCTTCCGCCAGGAAGCAGACAAGCGGGGAATGGGAGCCGCCCCGGCTCCTAGGAATCATCACCGGCGATGGACGCCAGTTGGAGATAGAGGGCCCTGAGTTCAGGGTCCTGGAGGGCTGTCGCTGTCGCTCGCAGGTGGCGGGTGGTGGCGGCGGAAAGCGGTTTAGGCTTTGTCGGGTCCGGGGGAACGGTCGGCAAGGGCGCCACTTTCACGGCGAAACGTTCGACGGTACCGCCGAGTGCGGTACGGGCTTCGGCCAGCAGCGCGGCTTGATGTAGCCGCAAGCGGCTCGCCCAGGTCGGACTGGACGCCAGAAAGACAATTCGGCCGTTGCGCACGTCGGCGAGACGCGTCTCGCGAGCGGTCGCGGCGGGCAAGAGGCGGCGCAGTCTTTCATCCAGCGCATCCAGTGCGCGCGCGCGATCCGCGAGCGTACCGAGGGTGATGCACTCCGCGGCGGGCCTGGGGCCTGCGGCGGGGGACGAGGTGGGATTGCGCTTTGGCGACATGACGAACAAGAACCCGGCCGAGCAGCATGAACATCATTATCGTCCGCAATGCGCACGCCCTGCCATGGCGCATCGACCTGTCCGGCCGGCACGGCCACCTGCTGGCCGCCGCGCTCGCCACCTGTGCGTTCGTGTTGGTCGGGCTCGGCGCCCTCGGCACGTGGATCTTCACCAATCCGCGCGCGCGCGACCTGAGTGAAGTCGTCGACATGCGCGCGACGCTCTCCGCGCAACGCGCCCAGCTCGTGTCGCTGGACCAGGATTCCCATCGCAACATCGACGCACTCGCCGCCCAGCTCGGCCAGCTGCAGGCGCAGGCGACGCGACTGAATGCGCTCGGCGAGCGGCTGACCCAGGTCGGCAAGCTCGACGACGGTGAATTCGACTTCGGCGGCGATCCGGCCGTCGGCGGCCCGGAAGAGCCGGCCACCGGCGTGACGATGCCGCTGCCGCTGCAGAGTGGCATCGACAGCCTGCGCGCCGAGTTCGATCGCCAGCAGGCCCAGCTCGACGTGCTCGAGAACCTCCTGCGCGACCGCAAGATCGACAATCAGCTGCTGCCGAGCGGCATGCCGGTGAACCAGGGTTACATCGCGTCCGGCTTCGGCGACCGCTCCGATCCGTTCGACGGGCACCAGGCGATCCACATGGGCGTCGATTTCGCGGCCCCGGAAGGCACGCCGGTCAACGCCGTCGCCGACGGCGTCGTCACCTACACCGGCGTGCGCGCCGGCTACGGCAACGTGGTCGAGATCGACCACGGCAACGGCTACATGACGCGCTACGCGCACAATTCCGCGATCAGCGCGACGCCCGGCCAGCGCGTGCACGCGGGCCAGGCGATCGCGAGCGTCGGCTCCACCGGCCGCTCGACCGGGCCGCATTGCCATTTCGAGGTCTGGTACAACGGCCGAGCGGTCAACCCGATGGTCTACGTGAAGTCGACCCGCGCGAACCGCGCCTGACCGACGCCGCGGCACCGGGGCGGCGGTCGAAGAGGGCGGTTGAAAGCCCGTCCCGTCGCCTCAAGCTGGCGTGTATCGAGGGGCCGCCGTATCATCGGCGGTTGTTTTGTTTTTCCGCGATTCCCGTCGCGGAAGGACGGACCGGCCGTTCCCGGCCGGGCGCCATGAACCGCCTCTCATTCCCCCGTTCCGACCAAGACGACCCATGCTCAACAGTTTCCTGACGCGCATCTTCGGCAGCCGCAACGAACGCGTACTGCGCCAGCTCGGCAAGTCGGTGGCGCAGATCAATGCGCTCGAGCAGAAGTTCCAGGGGTTGTCCGACGCCGACCTGCAGGCGAAGACGGACGAGTTCCGTCGCCGCCTCGCCGAAGGCGCCACCCTCGACAGCCTGCTGCCGGAAGCGTTCGCGACCGTGCGCGAAGCCTCGCGCCGCGTGCTCGGCATGCGCCATCACGACGTCCAGCTCATCGGCGGCATGGTCCTGCACAACGGCAAGATCGCCGAGATGCGCACCGGCGAGGGCAAGACCCTCGTCGCGACCCTGCCGGTCTACCTCAACGCGCTCGAAGGCAAGGGCGTGCACGTCGTCACCGTGAACGACTACCTGGCCAAGCGCGACTCGGCCTGGATGGGTCGGATCTACACCTTCCTCGGCATGACGGTCGGCGTGGTGTGGCCCGGCATGGACCACGGCGACAAGCGCGCCGCGTACACCGCGGACATCACCTACGGCACCAACAACGAATTCGGCTTCGACTACCTGCGCGACAACATGGCGTTGTCGGCCGAGCAGCGCTACCAGCGCGGGCTCCACTACGCGATCGTCGACGAGGTCGACTCGATCCTCATCGACGAGGCGCGCACGCCGCTGATCATCTCCGGCCCGTCGGACGAGTCGCCGCAGCTGTACGTCAAGGTCAACCGCATCGTGCCGCGCATGACGCGGCAGCTGAAGGAAAGCAAGCCCGGCGATCCGCCGGAGCCCGGCGACTACTACGTCGACGAAAAGCAGAAGCAGGTGCATCTGTCCGAGGAGGGCATGGAGCACGCCGAGCAGCTGCTGCGCAAGGAAGGCATCCTCGGCGAGGAAGAAGGACTGTACGACTCGCAGCACATCGCGGTCGTGCACCACCTCAATGCGGCGCTGCGCGCGCACGCGCTGTACCAGCGCGACGTCGACTACATCGTGCGCGACGGCGAGGTCATCATCGTCGACGAGTTCACCGGCCGCACGCTGCCGGGCCGCCGCTGGTCGGACGGCCTGCACCAGGCGGTCGAGGCGAAGGAAGGCGTGCCGATCCAGCGCGAGAACCAGACGCTCGCTTCGATCACGTTCCAGAACCTGTTCCGCATGTACAAGAAGCTGTCCGGCATGACCGGCACGGCCGACACGGAAGCATACGAATTCCAGTCGATCTACGGCCTCGAGGTCGTGGTCATCCCGACGCACCGGCCGATGGTCCGCAAGGACGAAGCCGACGTCGTGTTCCTCAAGCAGCAACCGAAGTTCGACGCCATCGTCGAGGACATCAAGGAGAGCTACGAGCGCGGCCAGCCCGTGCTCGTGGGCACCGCCTCGATCGAGATGTCGGAACTGCTCTCCGGGCTGCTGAAGAAGAAGGGCGTGCCGCACGAGGTGCTCAACGCCAAGCAGCACGAGCGTGAAGCGCACATCGTCGCGCAGGCGGGCCGGCCGAAGTCGATCACGATCGCGACGAACATGGCCGGCCGCGGCACCGACATCGTGCTCGGCGGCAGCCTCGAGGCGGAGCTGCACGGGCTCGGCGAGGAAGCCACGGACGCCGACCGCGCGCGCGTGAAGTCGGAGTGGGAGAAGCGCCACGCCGAAGTGATCGCGCTCGGCGGCCTGCGCATCGTCGGCACCGAACGCCACGAGTCGCGCCGCATCGACAACCAGCTGCGCGGCCGTTCCGGCCGCCAGGGCGACCCGGGTTCGAGCCGCTTCTACCTGTCGCTCGAGGACAACCTCATCCGCATCTTCATGGGCGAGGGCGTCGCGCGTCTGATGCGCATGTTCGGCATGAAGGAAGACGATGCGATCCAGGACCGCATGGTCAGCCGGCAGATCGAGAAGGCGCAGCGCAAGGTCGAGGCGCACAACTTCGACATCCGCAAGCACCTGCTCGAGTTCGACGACACCGCGAACGACCAGCGCAAGGTGATCTACCAGCAGCGCAACGAGCTGCTCGACAGCGCCGACGTCGCCGAGACGATCAAGATCATCCGCCAGGACGTCATCGCCGACGTCGTGCGCCGCCACGTGCCCGCCGATTCCGTCGACGAGCAATGGAAACTGGCCGGCCTCGAGACGGAACTGGCTTCCGAATTCGGCCTGCAGGCCGGCCTCAAGCCGTGGCTCGATCAGCAGGAGGACGCCGACGCGAACGACGTGCTCGAGCACGTGCAGGAGCTCGTCGATCGCCTGTTCCGCGAGAAGGAAGCAATGCTCGGCTCCGAGGTCATGCGCGGCCTCGAGAAGCACGTGATGCTGTCCGTGCTCGACAACGGCTGGAAGGAGCACCTCGCGAGCATGGACTACCTGCGCCAGGGCATCTACCTGCGCGGCTACGCGCAGAAGCAGCCGAAGCAGGAGTTCAAGCGCGAAGCGTTCGAGCTGTTCGAGGGCATGCTCGGCCGCATCAAGTTCGAGATCGTGCAGCTGCTCGCGCGCGTGCGCATCCGCAGCGAGCAGGAAGTCGAGGCGATGGAAGAGCAGCAGCGCCGCCAGGCCGAGATGCAGGCGCGCGCGATGCAGTTCCAGCACGCCGAAGCGGCCGGTTTCGCCGCCGGCGAGCAGCCGGCCGAGGCGGACGCTGTGGCGATGCCGAGTGTCGGCGCGCCGCAGCTGCGCGAGGCGCCGAAGGTAGGGCGCAACGATCCGTGTCCGTGCGGATCGGGCAAGAAGTACAAGCAATGCCACGGCAAGCTCGTCTGAGCCTGCCGTGCCGGCTTCGGTCCACGTCGTAGCGGGCGTGTTGCGCGATGCGGGCGGCCGCGTGCTGCTCGCGCGCCGGCCGCCGGGCAAGCATCTCGCGGGTCTGTGGGAGTTTCCCGGCGGCAAATGCGACGTGGGTGAGGCGCCGGTCGACGCGCTCGCTCGCGAACTGCGCGAGGAACTCGGCGTCGTCGTCGAGTCGGCGCGGCCGCTCATCGCGGTTCCGCATCGCTATCCCGAACAGGACATCCTGCTCGACGTCTGGCAGGTTTCCGCCTGGACCGGCGTACCGCATCCGCACGAGGGACAGGCGCTCGCCTGGGTCGAGCAGGTCGCGCTCGCGCAGGTCGCTATGCCGGCGGCCGATCGTCCGGTGATCGCCGCGCTGGATCTCCCCGACCGCTACCTGATCACGCCGGCGATGGCGCCGGAAGCGCTCGAGGAACTGCTCGCCGGCATCGAGCGCGCCTGTCGCCGCGGCATGCGCCTCGTCCAGCTGCGCCAGCCGCACTGGCCGCGCGCCCGGCTCGCCGAGGCGGCGCGTGGTGCACGCGGGATCTGCCATGCCCATGGCGCGCGCCTGCTGCTCAACGGCGACGTGCAGCTCGCGATGGTGCTCGGCCTCGACGGCGCGCACCTGCCCGCACGCGTGGCCGCCGAGCTCATCCAGCGACCGCTGCCGGCCGATCGCTGGCTCGGCGTGTCCTGCCACGATGCGGCCGAACTGCTGCACGCGGTGCGCATCGGCGCCGATTTCGCGACACTGTCGCCGATCTTCCCCACGCCCGACCACGAGGTACCGACGCTCGGCTGGGAGCGCTTCGCCGACCTCGTCGCGCACGCGCCCATGCCCGTGTACGCGCTCGGCGGCATGGAGGGCGAGGACATCGACGCCGCATGGATGGCGGGCGCGCAGGGCATCGCCGCGATCCGCGGCCTGTGGACTTGACGCGTCCGGAGCCGGACGGGGTTCCGTGACACCCTGCCCATCGATTGCTAGATTCGCGGAGGGCCCAGGTCCGGCCATGGACGACGCCTCCGCCCGCACGCCGCCCGAGACCGACAGGATTTGAACCGATGCCCGAACAGCCGATCCGGGAACAGGAACCTCCCGCAGGCGCTGCCGCCGTGCGCCGTCGCCCGGCGAAATTGATCGTGCAGGTGCCGTGCTTCAACGAGCGCGAATCACTGCCGCACTCGATTCCGCAGTTGCCGCGCAGCGTACTCGGCTTCGATCGCGTCGAGTGGCTCGTCGTCGACGACGGTTCGATCGACGGCACCGCCGACATCGCGAAGGCGCTGGGCGTCGACCATGTCGTGCGTCATCCGGTGAATCGCGGCCTCGCCGCTGCTTTCATGACGGGTCTGGAGGCGGCGGTCGATCTCGGCGCCGACGTCATCGTCAACACCGATGCGGACAACCAGTACGACGCGCGCGACATCGAGACTCTGGTGCGGCCGATCGTCGAGGGCCGTGCCGAAATGGTCGTCGGTGCACGGCCGATCACCGACACCGAGCACTTCTCCTGGGTCAAGAAGCGCTTGCAGCTGCTCGGCAGCTGGGTCGTGCGTGCGGCGAGCCGGACGCAGGTCGCCGATGCGCCGAGCGGCTTCCGTGCGTTCACGCGCGAGGCGGCGCAGCGATTGAACGTATTCAGCTCGTACACCTACACGCTCGAGACGATCATCCAGGCAGGGCAGAGCAATATCCGTGTGCTCTCGGTTCCGGTGAGAACCAATCCGGACCTGCGCCCGTCGCGGCTCGTGAAGAGCATGGGCCGCTACGTGTGGCGCTCGGCCGCGACGATCGTGCGCATCTTCGCCACCTATCGCCCGCTCGCGTTCTTCGGCCTGCTGTCCTCCTTCTTCCTGATGGTCGGCGCGCTGCTCGGCGCGTGGTACGTGTTCCACATGCTGATCGGCGAGGGCACGGGTCACGTGCAGTCCGCGGTGCTCGCCGCAGCGTCGGTCACGATCGGCTTCCTGCTGTTCATGCTCGGCTTCATCGCCGATCTCACGTCGGTGAACCGCCGCCTGCTCGAGGGCATCGACTGGCGCCTGCGCCAGGTCGAGGCGGACGTGCGGCGCGCGCGCGAGCAAGGGCCGCGCGCATGAGCCCCGCTGCGCAGCCCGCCGGCAACTACTACGACAAGTACCGCACCGCGAATCCGATCGCCCGCCGGCTCATGCGCGGTTTCCTCGATGCATTCGACGCGCTGGTCGAACAGGTGCCCGTGTCGAACGCGCTGGAGATCGGCTGCGGCGAAGGCGAGCTGTCGATCCGCCTCGCGCAGCGCGGATTCCACGTTCGCGGTTGCGACATCTCGGCGGACATCGTCGAAGAGGCGCGCCATCGCGCGCGCGCCGCGCAGGTCGATGCGGCATTCTGGCGGCAGTCGATCGAATCGATCGACGTGGGAGCCGAAGCCGCGCCGCTGGTCGTCTGTTGCGAGGTCCTCGAGCATGTCGACGATCCCGTACGCGCGGTCGACGTGCTCGCCGATCTTGCTCGTCCCTACCTGATCGCCAGCGTGCCGCGCGAGCCGGTCTGGCGCATGCTCAACATGGCGCGCGGGAAGTATCTCGGTGCACTCGGCAACACGCCCGGACACGTCAACCACTGGGGGCGCAACGCATTCCTGCAGTTGATGGCGCGTCGCTTCGACGTCCTGCAGGTGCGGTCGCCGCTGCCTTGGACGATGGTGCTGTGCCGGCACCGGTGAGCCCGTGGTGGCGTGCCGCGAACGTCGCCGGCACGCTGCTCTGCCTGGTTGCGATCGTCTTCCTGGTGCAGCGCGGTTACACGCTCGGCGATTCGCTCGGCGACGGGATCGCGCGAATCGGCGCGCGTGCGCTGCTGCTCGCGTGCGCGTGCTATGCGGCGGCGGCGGCGCTGCTCGGGCTGGCCTGGGTGACCCTCGTGCGCGTCGCCTCGGGCGCGCAGCCGGCGGCGACACCGCTCTTCGCCTCGCACCTGCGATCGCAGCTTGCGAAATACTTGCCCGGCAATGTGTTCCACCTCGCCTATCGGCACGTCGCCGCGCGCCGGGCGGACGTCGGCCACGCGCCGCTCGCGCTCGCATTGGGCATGGAGTCGGCGTTGCTGATCGCGAGCGCGGCGGTGTTCTCGATGGGCGTCGTGACCGACGCGCGCGTCGCGGCCGTGGCACCGTGGGCGCACTGGTTCGCCTGGGGAGGGCCGCTGCTGCCGCTTGCGGCCGCGCTTGCCGCGTCGATCCATGCGCGGCGCGTGGGCGGAGCCGCCGCGATGCCACGCGTGCTGCGCGCCGTCCTCTTCGTGCTGGCGATCGACTTTTCATTCTTCGTGCTGGCGACGGCGGCGTTGCGCAGCCTGGGCGCCGGTGCCGCCGGATTGCCCATCGCGAGCTGGTGCGGGTGGCTCGCACTCGCGTGGCTCCTCGGCTACGTGATGCCGGGCGCGCCGGCGGGCGTGGGCGTTCGTGAAACCGTGCTCGTGATCGGCCTCGGGCCCGCGCTCGGCGAAGCGGACGCGCTCGTCCTCGCGCTCGCCTACCGTTTCGTCACCGTCATGGTGGATGCCTTGTCCGCGGGCGTCGGTTTCCTGCTGCGCGAGCGGACCTGAGTCGTCGCCGTCAATCGACGCTCGCGGTCTCGGACATCGCGAGATAGCGTGCGTGCAGGGCGCCGACCGCATCGCCGAGATCGGCGAGGCTGCGATCGTTCTCGATCACGTCGTCGGCGATGGCGAGGCGCTGCTCGCGCGAAGCCTGCGCGGCGAGCATCGCGTCTGCCGTCGCCGGCGAGACCGCGTCGCGCGCGAGCAGGCGTGCGAGCTGTACCTCGCGCGGGACATCGACGACGAGCACGCGGTCGACCCATGCATACTGCTCGGCGTTCTCCGCCAGCAGCGGCACGACGATCATCGCGTAGGTGCCGCATGGCGCGGACGCCCGCCGGCGCAGCGCATCGCGTATGCGCGGATGCAGGATGCCTTCGAGTCGGTGCCGCGCGGTCGCGTCGGCGAACACGCGCTCGCGCAAGGCGCGGCGGTCGAGCGCGCCTGCGACATCGAGGATGCGCGTGCCGAATGCGGTGACGATCTCCTGCAGGGCGGGTCGGCCGGGCTCGACGAGTTCGCGCGCGACGACGTCCGCGTCGATCACATTCGCGCCGAGCGCCGCGAATAGCGTGGCGGCGGCGGATTTGCCGCTCGCGACGCCGCCGGTGAGTGCGACGGTGAACGTCATGGATCCGTTCGCGCCAGAATCGTCAGGCCAGGCCGAACAGCCTGGAGTACGCCTCGCCGAGATCGCGCCCGAACACGAACCAGATCCAGCCGGCGGCGGCGATGAACGGGCCGAACGGAATCGGCGTGCTGCGGTCGCGACCTTGCGCGGCGAGCGCGATGCCGCCGACCAGCGCGCCGGTCAGCGAAGACAGCAGAACGATCGGCAGCAGGCTCGACGCACCCATCCACGCGCCGAGTGCGGCGAGCAGTTTGAAATCGCCATAGCCCATCCCTTCCTTGCCGGTGCCGAGCTTGAACAGCCAGAACACCGACCAGAGGCTGAGGTAACCGATCGCGGCACCGACGATCGCCGCCGGCGGATCGACGAACAGCGGCACGAGCGCGGCGAGCAGGCCGAGCCAGAGCAGCGGCAAGGTGAGCTGGTCGGGCAGCAGCTGCGTGCGCACGTCGATGCCGGACGCGGCGACGAGGATCCAGGTGAACGCGAGCGCCGCGGCGAGCGGGAGTCCGAAGCCGAATCGCCAGGCGACGGTCGCGGACGCAAGTGCGGTGAGCAGTTCGACCAGCGGGTACTGCCACGAGATCGACGTGCCGCAGTATCGGCAGCGCCCGCGCAATGCGAGCCAGCTCAACAGCGGAATGTTGTCCAGCGGCGACAGCGGGTGCTTGCATTGCGGGCAATGCGAGCCCGTGAAGACGAGGTCGGGGGGCGCTGCTTCCGCGCCGCCGCCGTCGGCCGTCTCCGCAGGGACGACGTCCGTCGACAGGATCTCACGCGCCTGCTGCCTCCAGTCGTGCTCGAGGCGTCGCGGTAGCCGCAGGATGACCACGTTGAGGAAGCTGCCGACGAGCAGGCCGAGCAGGCCGGCCAAGGGAACCAACAACACGGGGGATCGGAACCAGTCGATATCGTTCATCACGGTGCGAGCGTCGGCGGACGGCGA
>Ga0207639_10001191_pt1 | contig 17663 bp, 20 predicted proteins | sample KBSCornC32_FD_184299 | JGI IMG/M metagenome (GOLD analysis project Ga0207639, IMG submission 184299) | Corn rhizosphere microbial communities from Kellogg Biological Station, Michigan, USA - KBS Corn C3-2 (SPAdes) (version 2) | ecosystem: Host-associated > Plants > Roots > Rhizosphere > Soil ...
ACTCGTGCCAGACATTCAGCCTTTCCTCATTAGACTGCCTCTCCGCTACAGAGCGGGACCTCAAATTTGGTTCCCGGCGCCTTCCGACCGTTACCGTTTTCAATCGATTGGAGCCCGGCCAACCATCGGGCGTAAGCGAACATTGACCCCTGCAGCACGTCGTTGATCGGGGGCGACGATCCCGAACTCGCCAAGGTGAGCCCGGATCGCGTTGCCGATCTGCGTTCGCTGGCGAGTGAGGATCGATCGCGTGCGATGGAGCACCGGCACGCTTTGCTGTTACGGCGACTTGACCCCGACAAAGCGCACGGTCGGGCGGCCCACGGCCTCGCAGATCGCCTCCGCCTCCGAGGCGTCGTTCTTCGAGCGCTTCAGGTAAGGCCTCACATACTGCGGCGGCATCAGCCGCACCTCGTGCCCTGACGCGCTCAACTCGCGCGCTCGATAATTTGCGCTGGCGCAGGTCTCGATGCCGACGAGACACCGCGGCAACCCCGCAAAGAACGGCGGCAGCTTCGCCCGGCTCAGCCGTTTGCCGCAGCACGACCCCGCCTCCTGCATCAACCCTCTTGAACCTGATACACCGACTTTGCGAGATCGACGCCGATTACCTAAACATCCTCCATCGTGTCCTCCTCGCCACACTGACCAGCAAGAATGCCGGCCGGGTGGAGCGCCGTCCACTTCATCGGATGCGGACAACAGAGGGTGTGTAGCTCACAGCCAGCGTCGAACGCTTCGGCAGTATGCCATATATTGCTCGCCGAATGCTTCCCGCGCGTTCGCCTCTTCCATAGGAATAACGACGGCATTCATCACGAGCATTGGAATAGGTAGCAGGATGAGCGGCCAGAGACTGCCCAAAATGATCGAAGCACCAGCGTAAATGAGGCTAATTCCGACGTACATCGGATTTCGGCTGAACCGATACGCTCCTTGGGTAATCAGCTTGGTCGGACGCGCTGCGGGATTGATGGTAGTGCGCTCGGCGAGGAACAGGAGGGCATTCCCTGGCGCCAAAAGGACGCCAATCACCAACAGGGTCCGGCCAAGCGCAACGATTGAATGCATCCAGGCCGGCCCCCATGGCCAGAGACCGTGTGCGGACATGCCGACCAGGAACGTCGCCAAGTAGAGGAATGGCGGAGGAACAACCGCCAGCGGAGATTTGCGGCTGCTCGGCATTGACGCAGGATACATCGGATTTGACCAATCGAAAATGCAGGGGCAACGAAGCCGCGCCGCATCGACGCCCATGTCCGCTTCTGTGATGGGCCGTTGTGTCAAGTCACCCGGTTGAGCCCTGCCGCTGGTTTGTTGCTTCTGTCCGTGGTCAGCCTGGGGCTGCCTCATCATACGATCAGAGGAAGCGGCGAGCCCATCGTTCCAGCGTAGTATGCTTGCAGCGACTGCGGACCTTGCGACTTCCACCTTCTTTACCGTCCCAGCGGCGGGACTACGGGCCGGCCTGGCTAGTTGCCCCGATCTCTCAAGCTTCTCCTCCTCATGCCATGGCTGCGGTCTCGCTGGTCCAGCGCAAGCTCGCCGCCTCCTAGAGCGCGGTCCTAACCATCCGGTCGCCGACCTTGCTGTTCAACCCGGCGACATCGATCTCGCCAGACTGATATTTCCTGGGCGTCAACCCGATGTCGCGCGAGCGTCGCAACCGCGCAGGACCATCAGCGCCGCTCTTGAAGGTGATCGCCACGATGGCGCCGACGCCGAGGACGCTCATCAGCTGACGGCAGACAGGATCTGCACGAACGAGCGCGAGCGGTTCACGATGAGGACGCTTAAACTCAGTGTCGAGCGCAGACCCGGGCTTCGAGCATTGGGCCGGTCACGATCTCAAAGGCCGGCTGCCCGGCAACCAACTCTCGCATGCGGATTCCGAGGTCATCGCGCGCACCATTCCGATTTGATCGCGCGCGGGATTCCGAGAATTGTCCGCGCAGCATTCCGAGGCGATCGCGCGCAGTTTGAAAGACCGAGACCCAGCCCCGACAAGAGCAGGAAAAAGCTCCCCAGCGGGACGGCGACAAGAACGCCAGCCCGAGCTAATCGCGGCGCCGGTCATGACAAGGAAGGCCGCCGTTAGAGGCGGCCTTCTCTTTGTGTGCGACAAGACGATCGTGCGGGATGCAATGCAGGATCGAAGAATCCGTGGCGCCGACGGTCTGTTCCCTTGCTATCCGTCCTTGCCCTCACCACATCGAGTGTATCGGTCCCAGAAAGCAGGCATACCCGACTGAGAGACGTATGAGCTCCCGCTTGCGAGGAGATTCAACATGTCAAAACAGATCATCGAAGCCGTCAACGAAAGCTGGGAGAACGAGGGAGGCAGCCTTGCTGTTCTGCCCCCGGAACGTCCGATTGAAGCGACCTTATTTCTTACCGAGTTCTACGCAGTCGACGGCAGAGCCTTTGCAACGCTCAGCGAGGCAACTAGGCGTGCCGTCCTCGCGCAGAAGAATGAAGGCCCGTGAGCTCTTGTGATCCGTCACCCTTGTCCCCTTGCTTGGCAAGAGATCACCAATGGATCAGCGGAGCGATCCGCCGGCCTTTCTCCTTTGCCGAGGAGTCGCGCAACTCCCCTTAATAGTGCACCAACCCCCTGATCAACAGGGCGGGGCACGCGAGCACCGCGACATAGGCGGGCTTTTCGGAATCACGCGGGCTCACGAGCCGCCTTCGTTTCCCCTGTCATCGTGCGGCCGATTGGCGATGGCCTGATGCGACATGATGGCGCTCCCTCGTAAGCGGGAGCGCGGCATCTCTCAGTCGGTGGCGCCGACGGCTGTGTGCCAACGATGAATCATATATCAGATATTGAGGGGTCAAGATTAAATATATCTTTTCCTTTTCAAACTAATTTAATTGTTTGATTTTGAAGTGACAGAATTAAAATGATGCGATTTGCATATTTCTTTTGCGAAGCCGATGAGGCGGACGATTTATTTATTTTCGTCTATTTGATGCAACGATCTTCCACGAAAGGTGTTATAGCAAGCATAGAGCCTAAGCGATCCAGAGCATCGATTCGGTAGCCTCGGCTCTCCTTCCGGCCGGGTTGGTTTGCTATCCGCAAGCCCTGTGCCGGACTCAAGGCTTCAGCAATGCAACACTCCAGGACACCCCACCTCAATCCAGCCGCGAGTCTTGCGCTGGCCCTCATCAATTCGTCGCGGAGCCCGGTGCTCATGCTCGACGACAAGTTCGGCATCGTCGGCGCCAGCCAGTCGTTCTGCAGCGCCTTTGGGTTCGAGCCGGACCAGATCGAGGGAGTCGCTCTCGCCCGGCTGGGGGCCGGCGAATGGGACGTTCCTCAGCTGCGCTCGCTGCTCACGGCGACCTTCGCTGGTACGGCCGCAGTCGATGCCTACGAGATGGATCTGCGCCGCGACGGCCACGAGCCGGCCTGCATCGTGCTCAACGCGCACAGGCTGGATTACGACGGCGACACCGCGCTGATCGTTATGACGATCACCGACGTCACCTCGGCGCGGCTGGCGGTTCGGATCAGGGACGACCTGATCAAGGAAAAGGAAATCCTGATGCAGGAACTCCAGCACCGCGTCGCCAACAGCCTGCAGATCATCGCCAGCGTCCTGCTGCAAAGCGCTCGCCGCGTCCAATCCGAGGAAACCCGGCATTATCTGCGAAACGCGCACAATCGGGTCATCTCGATCGCCAAGCTGCAGAAGCAATTGGCCGTTTCCGTTGAGGACACGGTGGAGCTGCGGCAGTACTTCCAAAGCCTGTGCGACAGCATCGGGGCCTCGATGATCGACGATGACGGCGCGATCACGCTTCACGCGAACGCCGACGACAGCACGGTAATGGCCAATGTCGCGACGAGCCTTGGGCTGATCGTGACCGAGCTGGTCATCAATGCCCTCAAGCACGCCTTTCCCGATCGCGAGCAGGCAGGAGACGTCGAGGTGGACTATCGAACCCGCGGCGACGGCTTCGTGTTGTCGGTGACAGACAATGGTGTCGGCATGGCGAAAGGCGTCGGCCTGTTCAAGCCGGGCCTTGGCACCGGCATCGTCGATGCGCTGGCCAAGCAACTGGGCGGCACGGTTGAAATGACCGACACCGAGCCTGGCACCAGGGTGTCGATAGTCGGCGCGTCTTGAAAATCGCGCGTCATGTTCTCGAATCTGCGCTGCTCCCAATTGAGAACTTAAATTACATATTATGCGAATCATCAAGTGACGAATATTATCTTCCTTTTATGGCCGCATATAATAAATAAATCCGGGAATATAGGGAACCTAATAATTCGTGAATTGTTGAGTGCATTGGAAACAGGAATCATCCGATTCCAGGAGCTTCTTCCATGCGCAGATATATATTCGCGGCGAGCATCGCCGCCGCCGCCCTCGTCCCTTCGATCGCCAGCGCCCGGACCCCGTCCCAGGCTACTTGCGAGCAGCAGAGCACCACGCGGGTCGTCGCCACCGTCGGCGGCGGGGTGGTCGGCGGAGTTCTCGGCAACACCGTTGCCGGCCGCGGCGACAAGACGCTCGGCACGATCATCGGCGCGGCCGCCGGTGCGCTGATCGGCAACCAGGTCGCCAAGCCGGGGCGCGAGTGCAGCGATGCCTACGGCTATTACGATAAGGACAATCGCTGGCACGCCACCGGTATCAGCGCGGCGGACGCGCGCGGCTATTACAACCGTGACGGCGGCTGGATCGAGGGCCCGCCCAACGGCCGCTATGGCTCCGAGAACCGCTGGATCATGAACAGCGGCTCGGGCAGCGGCTTCGGCGACTACCGGTCGAACGGCGAATGGGTCCCGGCATCGTCAAACGGCTATTACGACCGCAACGACGCGTGGGTGAGCGGTTCGGACAGCGGGTATTACGACGATCGCGGCCGCTGGATTGCCGCCGGCACCGCCGAGCAGCCGGCGCGCCGCGCCGATGCCTACGGCTACTACGACGCCCAGGGCCAGTGGCACGCGACGGCCGTAGCGACCGGCCGGGCAAGCGGCTATTACGATCGCAACAACGCCTGGGTGGCGGGCGCGCCCAACGGCTATTACGACAGCCGAGGCAATTGGATCCCCCGCCGCGAAGACGGATCGGCAAGCGGCAGCTACGACAGCCACAATCGCTGGATCCCGGCTTCGTCCAACGGCTACTACGACGATCACGGCCAATGGATCGCGGGTTCCGCCAGCGGTCATTACGACCAACGCGGCCGCTGGATCGCCGGGGTGACGGTCGGCCATTACGATGCGCGCGGCCGCTGGATGGCCGGTGAGGCCGCCGGCCACCGCGATGCCGCCGGAACGTGGGTCGCCGACCGCCAGCCGGGCTATTACGACACCCGCGGCCGCTGGCACGCGGGCGAAACCTCGGGCTACTATGACAACCGCGGCCGCTGGGTGGCGACCGCCGTGGCAACGGACCGGAATGACCGGGCTGATCGTCAGGCTATCCTGTCACAGCTTGCCGGGCTCGACCGCTACGTCAGCACCGCGAGGTCGCAGCGCTCGCTGAGCGGGCGCGAAGCCGCCAGGGCCCAGCGCGAGCTGTATTCCATTCGCTCAAGCGAAAGGAGCATGGGGCACGATCGTAATGGCAACCTTTCCGCCCGAGACCAGGCGGCGCTTCAGTTCAGGGTCGACCGCCTGACCACCCGCCTGCGGATCAACTCGCAATAACCATCTCCGGGGGGAGCCCCGTGCGCTCCCCCCCTTTTCCTCCGCTCTGGCCTGATGGCGGTGCGGACTTCCAGGGCTCCTCTAGTCAAAACGGACGGCAAGAAATCCCGTGGGTACCCTCACTGCCTTCCAATCGCTCCAGGAGGGATTCAATGAATAAGTTTCTTTGTGTAGCCATCATCGCGGTTTTCCCGATATTTGGGGCCTGCTCGAGCTCGACGAGTTCGCCCATGGATGCTGGTCACCGTATCTCGCAAAGAGGCAACCAGATCAGGGGCTACGGCGAGTCGTGGACGGCAGGCCAACAGGTTTCTGCGAAGGGTCGCGGCATGATCGAGAAGAGCAGCAAGGACACCGCCGAAGGCGAGAAACGTTTGGCGCATGCTCGTGAGTTGGTCGCCGAAGCGGAGGCACAGCTTCAAGCAGCCGAGGCAAACAAGGCGAAGGGCGAGCAACTCATTTCGGACGGCACAGCGCAGATGCAGCGCGCCGAAGCAAACTATTCCGCGGCCAGAGCCGGCCAATCGGCATTGGGTGCCAATCCAGAATCTTAGAATTGATTTGGAGTCCGCCAACCGTGTCAATCGGCGCACAAACGGGGACCGGGATCGGCGTGCAATAGGGGACCATGGTTTGACGGGCGCTGTTAGGGGACAAGAGGGTCTAGAGTCCGACCGAGGCGGGATCACCCGGGATTTGACGGGGCCTCGCGGTCGGAAAATGGCGGAACTCCGCCGCTCTGGCAAAAGTCAGGCTGCGCAGCAATGCGGGCTGTCAATGTCTAGAGTCCCGGTTAATTTAGGCAATGGGCGGACAAGAGCGGCTGGAGTCTGACGCCGATGCTTCAGAGGCCACTTAATGGTGGTTTTGCGGGCGCTGAGGGACCTCTCAAGGCGCGCTGACGTGCCTTAGACGTGCCTCGAACCGCGACGGAAGTGGGACTCACGGTGTCCCAGTTTGGCGGTCGCGCGCCAGTTTGACGAAGATGGCGGTTTCCTGCGGGTCATCTGGCGACGAAACACATAATTCAATGTGCTCGGCTGGCGCGGAACTGGGACAAGATTCGGCTGCGATTATCAGTTGCCGACAGCCACCGAATAGAAGCGGGGGTCGATGATTGTGCCGTCCTCCGTCTGCAGGCCGCCTGTCCCGGCAAACGGCAGCATCAGCTCGAGTTGGTCCTTCTCGTGTCTGCGCCTGCCGCGCAACGGCGCTTCGGTGGGCTGCGGCAAAGCGGGCAGCTTCGGAAGCCTCCCCTCGAGCAAATCCTCAACCGTCGCAATTTGGATTAGGGGTAACCGGCCGTGAGCCGAGCAACTGACAAATCCATATGAATTAGCGTCTGCTCTCATGCCGCGGCTCGGCTCAGCGAGCGTGATAAGGATTCCCATTTGCGCTTTCTCGCGCTGCACCACGCCTGCGAGGTACCTAACCATGGCCGGGTTGAGGTTCTCACCGCCCTTGACCGAGATGATGATCCGACCGAGACCGTAGGGCCCGTTTGCGTAATCGGCACCCTTCACGCATTCCCTTATTGTAGCCTGGCCGGGCAAGGCTTGGGCGAATGGCAGCCCTGTGACTTCGAGTTTGCAGGGAGTTTCCGGGTATCTACGGCGTCTTGCATGACCAACATTCGCATTCGAAAGAGGCCGGCAGGGTCGCCCCCGCCGGCCTCAATGGCCCCGTTAGGAGCTGGAGCGTGCATCGCGTTCGGCAATGCGCTTGATGATCCAGTTCTCGACTTCTTCTTCCACATACCCGACCCGGCCGGGGCCAAGCGGTACCCGCTTGGGGAATAGGCCGACCGCTTCCAGGCGGGCTATGTGCGCGAAGCTGTAGAGCACCTTCTCACGCACTTGCTTCTTCGATAGCAACTTCATCGCGGGACTCCCCAGAAAGGGAGCCTTCGCGAAGGTTCAGGTTGGCGCCCGAGCGTGCCGATCCTATCAGTGAATTGGACGCTTTCGTAAGGTCGATTGAGAAGGGGGCTAAACGCGGGGCCAGCTTTCCGCCTTGGAAAATTAGCCTTATAAATCTGCTGTATAGCAGAAGGTATGGTGCGGTCGAGAAGACTCGAACTTCCACGGGCTTTCGCCCACAACGACCTCAACGTTGCGCGTCTACCAGTTCCGCCACGACCGCATCATCGAAAAAGGAGCCGCAAGCGCGGCTCCCCACGGGGTAGGTGCGCGCCCTTAGCAAAGGGGCCCCACCCCTGCAAGCGGCTCGGCCGTTACCGCTCCCTAGGGGTTCCTACGGACCGTACTCATCCGGATTCTGCTCCCCGCGTCCGCCCGCCACAATGCCGGCCGCTGCTCGTCTCGCTGTGGAACGAGGTTAGCGAAACCCTGTTATTCAGGGTGAACAAGGGCATAACCACTTGTCATGAGCATAGCCGCCGCCATCCTTCTTGCCGCCAGCCCCGCGCAACCGGTGCCGGCGGACGGCCATCGAGCGCCCGGCCTGGGGGCCGAAGTGGAAACGGCCCGCGTCGCCGTCACGATCGTGCGCTCGGTGATGCTGAAGGACGGAGCGCTGGTCTCGCTCGACCAGCGGCCCGCGCCGCACAGCCAACGCCAGAGCCACGACGGCCGGGTCACTTACGAGTTCGAATAGGGCCTAGTAGCTCGGCTTCCAGCCGATCTCGGCAACCTTGGCCGAGCGGGGAACGTCGGTCACCGCCTGGTTGACCGTCTCGCTCTCACCCGGAGCCAGCGTCCGCTTGGGCGGATAGACTTCCCAGCTATAGACGATGCGGTCCTGAGCATCGCGCAGCACGATGAGAATCGGCGGGACGTTTCGCGCGGTGCTGCCGGTGTTGGTGATGGTGCCGCTCGCGCCGAAATACTCGGTCCCGTCAGGCAGCTGCCGCCGCTCCTGCTGCGCGGCCGGGAAGTCGAGCTGCAGGTCAGCCTGCGCGGCGGCGAAGGTCGGGCGATTGACCGGAACCCAGGCCGGCAGCCCCCACCGGCTGACCGCGACGATCAGCGCCATGACCACGACACAAAAGACGATGCCGGCATAAGTCCACATCTTGAGCGGATTGCGCCGTGGCCGGAACGGCGGTTCGTGCCCGAACTGCGAGGTATCGTCCTCCTCGCCGTAAGCCGGGATGACGGTCACAGGAGGGGGCGGCGGCTCCTCGAACCGCGTCTCCGGCTCGCGCGCAACCGGCTCAGGGACGACCGGCGGCGGCGGGGCGGGATAGGCCTCAGGCGGGGGTGGCGCGACTTGCGGCCCGTGCTCCTCGACGGCTTCGCGGGGCGCCGCCTGCGGGGGTGGCGGTGGAGGCGGCGTGACTTGCGGCGGCGGCGTAGCTGCCGCTGCAGCGGGCCGGGGCGGCAACGCGGGCCCGTCCTGGAACCAGCTGTGGCGGCACTTGGCACAGCGCACCGTGCGTCCGTCCGGGCCGATCGCGCTGTCGGGAACGACGTAGCGCGTGGCGCAGGCGGGGCAGCTTATTATCATCGCAGCTGAATCCTAGTCCGTGTCGCGGGAAAGCAACAAGATGCCATGCCGTGAACAGTGCCCGACGCCGCCTTTTTTCCACATCGATCAGGGGCTATAGCCCGCCGCGCATGCTTTGCCTCCCTGCCATTGCCGTCTGTCGCGGCTCCGGACCCCGACGATGAGCGGTCTGGAGGGGAGCATCGTCCAGTTCGACAACGTCGGCTTGCGCTACGGCACCGAGCGCGAGGTGCTGAGCGATATCTCCTTCACGCTGTACCCCGGCAGCTTCTATTTCCTCACCGGCGCGAGCGGCGCGGGCAAGACGTCGCTGCTCAAGCTGCTGTATCTCGCGCAGCGCCCTTCGCGCGGGATGATCCGCATGTTCGGCAGCGACGTGATCACCCTGCCGCGCAAGGCCCTGCCCTCCTTCCGTCGGCGCATCGGCACGGTGTTCCAGGACTTCCGGCTGGTGCCGCACCTAAGCGCGTTCGACAACGTCGCCTTGCCGCTGCGCGTCTCGGGCGTCGCCGAAAGCGACATCATGAAGCCCGTCGCCGACATGCTCGATTGGGTCGGTCTCGGCCATCGCGCCGACGCCCGCCCGGCCACGTTGTCGGGCGGCGAGCAGCAGCGCGTGGCCATTGCCCGCGCGGTGATTGCCCGGCCCGAGATCCTCGTCGCCGACGAGCCGACGGGCAACGTCGATGCCGAGATGGCGCTCAAGCTGCTGCGGCTGTTCGAGGCGCTCAACCGCCTCGGCACCACCGTTCTCGTCGCGACGCACGACGTTCACTTGCTCAAGAAAGTGCCGGACTCGCTGATCATGCGGCTCGACAAGGGGCGGCTGGCCGATCCGACCGGCGCCCTGCGTTACCCGCCGCGGCGGGAGGCGCGCGGCTGATGGCTCTCAGCGCGGTGATCCGTCGCAACCAGCCGCGTTTCGGCGCCGAGCGCTCGGGCCTGCTGCAGCAGGCCCGCCTCGCGGGGCCGATGCCGTGGGTGATCGCGATCATGGTCGCGCTGACGGTGATGGCCGCGGCCGCCGGCCTGGCGCTGAGCAATGTCGCGAGCAGCGCGAGCAGCGCGATCTCGGGTGGCGTCACGGTGCAGATCGTCGAGGCCCAGCCGGCGGAGCGCGACCGCCAGGCCGAGGTCGCGGTCGCCTTGCTGAGAAACCGCAACGACGTCGCCGAAGTTCACCGTGTGCCCGACTCCGAACTCGAACGCCTGATCGAGCCGTGGCTCGGCGCCGAGGCAGGGACGGCCGACGAGGCGATCCCGATCCCGGCGCTGCTGGACGTGCGGCTGCGCGGCCCGGTCACCGAACAAAGGCTGGAGGCGCTGCGCGCCGCGCTGACCGCATCGGTCCCGGCGGCCACGCTCGACGCACAGGCCACATGGCTCGGGCCGGTATTCCACGCGATCCATTCGCTCCAGTGGCTTGCCGTCGGCCTCGTCTTGCTTCTCGCCGGGACCAGCGCGGCGGCCGTGTGGCTGGCGGCGCGAAGCGCGCTCGGCTCGAACCGCGACACGATCGAGATCGTCCACCTGCTCGGCGGCACCGACAACCAGATCGCCGACATCTTCCAGCGCTCGATCGCCGCCGACGCCCTCGTCGGCGGAGTGGTCGGCTTGCTGCTCGGGCTGATCGCGGTGGTCCTGCTCGGCAGCCAGTTCGCCGCGCTCGGCTCGGGGATGGTCGCCGGCGGCGCGCTCGGGTTGCCCGACTGGGCGATGATCGCCGCGGTACCCCTGATCGGCGTCGCCATAGCCATGCTGACGGCACGCCTGACGGTGCTCGGCGCGCTCAGGAGGATGCTGTGATCATCCGCTTCGTGGCCGCGGTAATGCTGTTCTGGATGCTGGGATTCCTGTGGTTCGCCGGGGACCTGCCCGCGCCGGTGGCGGTCGACGTCAAGACCGACGTGATCGTCGTGCCGACCGGCGGCGGCGGGCGCATCGAGCGCGGGCTCGCGGTGCTCCGCGCCGGCTCGGCGAAGAAGCTGTTCGTCAGCGGCGTCGACCGCGAAGTGAAACCGCGCGAGTTCGCCGCGGGGTACAAGGTCAGGCAAGCCGAGATGGGCTGCTGCGTGGTGCTCGGCTTCGACGCGCTCGACACGCGCGGCAACGCGCTCGAGACCGCGAGCTGGATCCAGGGCGGCGGCTATCGCTCGCTGCGGCTGGTCACCAGCGACTGGCACATGCGCCGCAGCGCCGGCGAGCTCGGCGAAGTCCTGCCGCCGAACGTGCGCGTGGTCGAGGATGCGGTGCCGACGCGGCCGAGCCTCGGCATGCTGTTCCTCGAGTACAACAAGCTGCTGGCGAGCTGGCTCGGCCGCCTGTGAGGGTGCTGCGCAGCCTCCTGTTCTATGCCCTGTTCTACGGCGCGACCGTCGTCTTCGTGCTCGCTTGCCTCTTCGCCATGCTCGCCCTGCGCCCGGAGCAATTCCGCAAGGTGCCGAACGCGTGGTCGACGTTCCATCGCTGGTGCGTCGTCCACATCCTCGGCATCCGGGTTCGCGAGGAGGGGCCGCGCCCCGAAGGTCCCGTGCTGTACGCGCTGAAGCACGAAAGCTTCTTCGAGGCGATCGACATCGGCTACCTGCTCAAGGACCCGGTGCCGTTCGGCAAGGAGGAGCTGTTTTCCATCCCCGGCTGGGGTCGCGCCGCGAGAGCCTACGGGGCGATTCCGGTGATGCGCGGCGCGGGCGCCAAGGGGCTCCGCGCCATGCTCGACGAGGCCCGACGGTACATCGGCACCGGTCGCCCGCTGGCAATCTTTCCCGAGGGCACGCGCATTCCCCACGGCCAGCGCCCGCCGCTTCGCTCGGGATTTGCCGGTCTCTACAAGCTGCTCGGCTTGCCGGTGGTGCCGGTGGCGATCGACAGCGGGCCGACTTACCAGCGCCGGTGGAAGCGGCAGGGCACCATTACCGTTCGTTTCGGCGAGCCGATCCCGCCGGGGCTGCCGCGCGAGGAGATCGAAGCCCGCGTGCACGCCGCGATCAATCAACTCAACAGCTGATGCCGCGCGCTGAAATCGTTGTCCCCGAACGACTCCCGCGCGCGGTCGCATCGCGTCGGAGCGATGTCGATGAGCGCGCAGAAGCCAGCCATACGGCCGACGCCGTCCCCGCCGCGACGATGTCCGGCATCACGTGGCGGTCCTGCAGCTGCTCGGCGGGCTTACCTGTTCGCCTACATGGACCGGGTCAACATTGGCTTCGGCGCTACGGCCTCGGCGGCGGGCTGTTCTTTCTCGCCTATGCCTTGTTCGAAGTACCCTCGAACCTCGTCTTGTCCGGTTCGGCGCGCGCCGCTGGATCGCGCGGATCCTCGCGGTCGTCGTCGCCCTTGCCGCGCGAGCTGAGGCAAGCGCGCCGCAGCTCGCGCCGGCGTCTGCCTAGCGCTCGTGATCTGCCCGCCCGAAATCGGGACGGGCATCGTCCTGGCCGAGCTCGATGATACCGCGGCGGATCGTGCGGGTGCGCGAAAACAGGTCGAACATCGTGTCGCCATCGCCCGCCTCGATCGCCTCGCGCATCTGCTCGAGGTCTGTGAGGAACCGCTCGAGCATTTCGAGCACGGCGTCGCGGTTGTTGAGGAACACGTCGCGCCACATGGTGGGGTCGCTGGCGGCGATGCGGGTGAAGTCGCGGAAGCCGCCGGCCGAGTACTTGATCACCTCGCCGCGGGTGACGTCCTCGAGGTCGGAGGCGGTGCCGACGATCGTGTAGGCGATAAGGTGCGGGATGTGGCTGGTCACCGCGAGCACGAGGTCGTGGTGCTCGGCGTCCATCACCTCGACCCGCGAGCCGAGCGCGCGCCAGAATGAGGCCAGCAGCTTCACGAGCGCGGGAGCGGCGTCGGCGGGCGGCGTCAGGATGCACCAGCGGTGGTGGAACAGCGTGGCAAAGCCGGCGTCGGGACCGGAGTGCTCGGTGCCGGCGACGGGGTGTGCCGGGATCACGGCCCGACCGGGGAGCGCTTCGGTCAGGGCGCGGGTGATGCTGCGCTTGGACGAGCCGACATCGCTGACGAGCGCACCCGGCTTGAGGGCGCCGGCTATCTGTCTTGCCACTTCCCCCATCGCGCCGACGGGCACGCACAGGATGACAAGGTCGGCCTCGGCGACGGCCTCGGCGACGGTGTCGCAGACGGTGCCCGCGAGGCCGCGCTCGGCGGCGCGACGACGGACGGCGGGGCTCGCGTCGAAGCCGGTGGTGACAACGCCCGGCAGATGTTCGGCCACCGCGAGACCGATCGAGCCGCCGATCAGGCCGAGGCCGATGATCGCCACGCGCTCAAACATCAGGCCGCGCGCTCCGCCATTACGCGCAAGCCCTCGGCGACGGCGTCCATCTGCTCGGCCGTGCCGATGGTGATCCGCAGCGCCTCGGGCAACCCCTGGCCCGGCAGGTGGCGCACCGCGAAGCCCAGTTCGGCGAGCCCCCGCAGCGCCGTTTCGGCGGTCAGCGCGCCCTCGAACAGCGCGAGCACGAAGTTCGCCTCGCTCGGCAGCGGACGGATGCCGTGGTTGCCGAGCGCCTCGAGCGCGGGCATGAAGGCGCCGCGGACGGCGAGGTTGTGCGCGCGGGAAGCTTGCACGAACGCCTGGTCGGTGAGCGCGGCGACGGCCGCCGCCTGCCCGCTCACCGTCACGTTGAAAGGACCGCGGATGCGGTTGAGCGCGCCGATAAGCCCGCTCGCCCCGGTGGCCCAGCCGACCCGCTCGCCGGCGAGGCCGTAGATCTTGGAGAACGTGTGCGTCGCGAGGACATTCTCGTGCGCGGCCGCGAGGCCGAGCCCGCCGTCGTCGCGCTCGGGCGAAACGTATTCGGCATAGGCCCGGTCGACCACCAGCAGCACCTCGCGCGGCAGGCCGGCGTGGAGGCGGGCGAGCTCCTGTTTTGGCAGGTAGCTGCCGGTCGGGTTGTTCGGATTGGCGAGGAATACCACTCGCGTCCGCTCGGTAACCGCGGCGAGAAGAGCATCGACATCGGCCGCGTAATCGTTATCCGCCGCCTCGACCGGCGTCGCGCCGCAGCGGCGCGCGGCGATGTCGTAGACCGCGAAGCTGTAGCGCGGGAACAGCACCTCGTCGCCTGGCCCGGCGAACGCCTGTGCGGCGAGGTTGAGCAGCTCGTCGGAACCAGTGCCGCAGACGATCCGCGCCGGATCGATGCCGTGGAGTTCGCCGATTGCCTGCCGCAGCGCGTGACTGTCCGGATCGGGGTAGAGCGACGGGGCGCCTGCCGCGTTTCTGGCCGCCAGCGCCTTCGGGCTGGTGCCGAGAGGATTCTCGTTGGCCGACAGCTTGACGAGCGGCCGTCCGTCGGGCGCGGCCGACTGGCCGGGCACGTAGGCATGGATCGCCTCGATCCACGGTTTCAGCTGAGGTCCCGTCTCGCTCACGGCGGCGCGCATAGCTCCAACCGGCGGCAATTGACAGTATTTGCGCCAGCCCCCAATCCGCGTGCCGCAATGGCCAGCGCAAGCGCCCTCGAAGGCAAGAGCCTCGTGCTTCCCGATCCGCTCCCGCTCGACAGCGGCCAACGGCTCGAGAACGTGCGCCTGGCGTTCGAGACCTACGGCGAGCCGGCAGCCGACAAGCGTAACGCGATCCTCATCTTCCACGCCCTCTCCGGCGACCAGCACGTCGCCAGCGTACATCCGATCACCGGCAAGCCGGGCTGGTGGGATCGCATGGTCGGCCCGGGCAAGCCGATCGATACGAGCCGCTATTATGTGATCTGCGCCAACGTGATCGGCGGCTGCATGGGCTCGACCGGCCCGGCGAGCGAAGGGCCCGACGGCAAGCCGTGGGCGATGCGCTTCCCGGTGATCACCATTCGCGACATGGTCCGCTCGCAAATCGCGCTGCTCGACGCGCTGGGGATCGAGAAGCTGCATGCCGTCGTCGGCGGCTCGATGGGCGGGATGCTGGCGCTGAGCTTCGCCTCCAATTTCCCCGGCCGGACCGAGCGGGTGCTGGCGATCGCCACGACCGCGCGGCATTCGGCACAGAACATCGCCTTCCACGAAGTCGGGCGGCAGGCGGTGATGGCCGACCCCAATTGGCAGGGCGGCGACTACTACGGTCACGGCAAGGGCCCGGAGAAAGGTCTCGCCGTGGCCCGCATGGCGGCGCACATCACCTATCTTTCCGAAGCCGGCCTGACCGACAAGTTCGGCCGCCGGCTGCAGGACCGCGAGGCCAAGAGCTTCGGCTTCGACGCCGACTTCCAGATCGAGAGCTACTTGCGCCACCAGGGCATCGCCTTCACCGACCGGTTCGATGCCAACGCCTATCTCTACATCACCCGGGCGATGGACTACTTCGACCTCGCCGAGGAGCACGGCGGCCGCCTCGCCGCCGCCTTCGCCCGCTCGACCGCGCGGTTCTGCCTCGTCAGCTTCGACACCGACTGGCTCTATCCGACGGCCGAGTCGAAACACGTCGTCCACGCGCTCAACGCGGTCGCGGCGCCGGTGAGTTTCGTCGAGCTTTCGGCGCCGTACGGCCATGACAGCTTCCTGCTCGAGTGCCGCCCGCTCGATCGCGTGATCAAGGGCTTCCTCGGGTGAGGCCGCTGCGCGCCGATCTCGCGGTGATTGCCGCCAATGTCCTGCCCGGCTCGAGTGTGCTCGACGTCGGCTGCGGCGAAGGCGAGCTGATGGAGGTGCTCCAGCGCGAAAGGCAATGCGACGCGCGCGGCATGGAGATCGATGCCGAGGCGGTCGAGCGCTGCGTCGCCCGCGGTCTTTCGGTGGTGCAGGGCGATGCCGACCGCGACCTCGCCGATTATCCCGACGACGCGTTCGACTGCGCGATCCTCAGCCAGACGCTGCAGACCGCCGCCCGCCCCGATGCGATGCTCGACCAGCTCTTGCGCATCGGCCGGCGGGCGTTCGTCAGCTTCCCGAACTTCGCTTATTGGCGGATGCGCTTTTCGCTCCTCACCAAGGGCCGCATGCCGGTGACGCGGCACTTGCCGGTCAGCTGGTACGAGACCCAGAACATCCACCACGTCACCGTGCTCGACTTCCTCGAGCTGTTGCGGGCCAAGGGCGTGAGGGTCGAGAAAAGCTGGTTCTTCACCCACGAGCGCGAGATCGGCGGCCGGCGAGCGAACTGGCGCGCCGAGCACGCGGTGTTCCAGCTCAGCCGCTGAACCGGTGATTGCGCGCATCGGCGCGTTCCGGCATTTTCATCGCAGGGTCGCGGCAAGTGGGGTGCGGCGATGAAACGGATGACGGCGTTGCCGTTCGTGGCGCTGGTTCTGGCGGCGGCAGCAATAGCGCGCGGGCCTTCCGACGAGGCGCAGATCAGGGCGGTTCAGCTCCAGCAGCAGGCCGCGTGGAACGCGCACGACATCGACGCCTACGCCGCGCTGTTCACCAAGGACGCGCATGTGATCAACGTGCTCGGCTGGCACTGGAAAAGCCGGGCTGAGCTGAAGGCCAAGCTCGGCGTCGGCTTCGCTTCGGTGTTCGCCCACTCACGCATGACGATCGGCGATGTCGACGTGGCCTTCTTCGCACCCGGCGTCGCTGTCGCGCATGTGCGCTGGACCATGACCGGGGCGCAAAGCCCGACCGGCGCGGTCGCGGACATACCCCGGCAAGGTATCCAGACCCAGGTGCTCACGAAGCGTGCCGGGACATGGCGGATCGCCGAGTTCCAGAATACGAACGCGGTGGCGGAGCGCCCCCTTCCCGGGGCGCCCCGCTAGCCGTTTGCGCTACTCCGCCGCGATCGACAGGATCGAGTGCTCGTAGTCGCGGCTGCCGAGGTCGCCTCCCTCGAAGATGTCGCGCTCGGCGATCCAGTCCTGCGATTCCTGGAAGATTTCCTTCGAATAGGGCTCGAACACGATCCGCTCGCCCGGGCCCCAGCGGCCGGTGTCCATCTGCTCGTGGAAGCGGACCGGGAACTCGTTCCTGTAGTAGTGGGTGTAGAGCTCGGGCCTGAGGTCGATGTCCTGCTGCGCGCGGCGCAGGGCGGCGAAGTACTTCTTGATGTCCTCCGGCCGCGAGCCTTCCTTGACCATCGAGGCCATCATGAAGGTGCTGTCGATGATCTTGCGGAAGCCGAGTTGCTCGAGGAAGTAGTACGGACCGCTGAACAGCGAGGCGGCGGGGATCTTGCGGTCGATCAGCAGCTCCAGGCGGCTGAACAGCATGCCGTCGGCGAACGACAGGTTGATCTGGTCGCGGTCGAGATAGCTCTCGAGCGCCTGGATCGTCGAGTAGTGGCTGCCCGACTGGTAGCCGACCGAGATCGGCACGCCGGCCAGGTCGCGCGGATGCTTGATGTCGCTTTCCGGCGGCACGAAGATCGCGCACGGGCTGACCGAATAGGCATCGGCATACAGCAGGCCGTGACCCGATGATGCCGCGACGTTGACCGTCCAGTGGCAGGCGCACGAAACGTCACCCTCGCGGCCCTTCTCGAACGTCTGGAAGGCGCCGAACTTGTCGCCCTGCTGGTGGTTTTTGGCGTCCTTCGAATCGAACGTCTCGCGGAACTCGT
>Ga0207639_10001193_pt1 | contig 17641 bp, 12 predicted proteins | sample KBSCornC32_FD_184299 | JGI IMG/M metagenome (GOLD analysis project Ga0207639, IMG submission 184299) | Corn rhizosphere microbial communities from Kellogg Biological Station, Michigan, USA - KBS Corn C3-2 (SPAdes) (version 2) | ecosystem: Host-associated > Plants > Roots > Rhizosphere > Soil ...
CCGGCGATCTGACCCAGAAGGTCGACCCCTACCTGCGACCGCTGTACGACGCGCTGTACGAGATGCTCGGCATCGAGAAGGTGATGAAGCTGATCGAGCGCAACGTGATCGAGATCGCCCCACTCGCCTACATGCGCGGGCGCACGCTCAACGACGCGTTCGTGATCCTCGATGAGGCGCAGAACACCACGGTCGAACAGATGAAGATGTTCCTGACCCGCATCGGTTTCGGTTCGGTCGCGGTCGTCACCGGCGACATGACCCAGACCGATCTGCCGCGCCACGTGAAGTCGGGCCTGCGCGATGCGATCGAGGTGCTGCGCGACGTCGAGGGCGTGAGTTTCACGTTCTTCACCGCGAAGGACGTCGTGCGCCACCCGCTGGTGCAGCGCATCGTGCGCGCCTACGAGCAGCGCGAGGCGACCGCCGAATCGGTCGCGTCGCGCTCGGCGGCGACCGATGAAAGCTGAGACCCGCTCGCGCGCCGACAAACCCTCGCCGCGCGACACTGTCGCACCGCGCACCTGCCTGTGGCTGAAGAACGAAGCCGGACGCAAGGGCGTGCCCGTGCTGCGCTCGTTCGAGCGCTGGCTCGCGGCGATCCCGGACCTGCGCAAGCGCCGCGGCTGGACCGAAGTGAACGTGCTGATCGTCGGCAGCACGGCCGGACGACGCTACAACCGCGAGTTCCGCGGGCGCGACTATGCCACCAATGTGCTGAGCTTCCCGTTCGAACCGATGCCGGGCGAACACAGCGGGCTGCTCGGCGACCTGGTGATCTGCGCACCGGTCGTCGCGCGCGAGGCGCGCGAGCAGCGCAAGCAGGCACGCGATCATTTCGCCCACATGACGATCCACGGCGTGCTGCACCTGCTCGGCTACGACCACGAGTCGGACGCCGATGCCAGGCGCATGGAGTCGCTGGAGACGCGCATCCTTGCCTCGCTCGGCGTCGACGATCCCTACGCCTGAGGTCAGGGCTCGAAGCCGTCGGCGAAGATCAGGTCGGGCAACACCGGTTCGAGCGCGATGCCGTCGAACCAGCCGATCGTGGTCGGCGGAGACGTGATGCCGTTTTCGGCGACCACCATGGTGATGTCGATCGAGCTCGTCGTCGTCCATTCGCTTTCGGGCACGACGACCAAGGCCGGCGACGACGGTTTGCGCCACGCGTTCTGGTTGGTCAGGAAATGGTCGCCGGCGAGATCCGGGGCGCCATCGGTGCACGCCTCACCGCCTGCGTGACGGTATTCCCAATGGAGATAGAGATAGTCGCGGTTGGCCGCAGGGCCCGCACCCGAGCGTCCCCATCCGTTCAACGCGTACGTACCGGGGCCCGGCAGATGCACGCATTGCGCGAGGCCGGTCACGCGCACCTGCGGGGCGCTCTCCTGCATGACCTGGATCGATCCCGACCCGGCGGCGCCATCGGCGTTCTGCGTCGCGTCCCACGTCGCCACGCCCGGCGTCGTTTCACGCCAGAACACGGCGTCGGCGTCGAACGCGGCATTGAGCACGAGCGGCAGCAGCAGGGGTCGCTCGAACGCACCGAGGTCGCCGCTGCCGGAATGGTTCGCCTTGACGGGGAGATCGCGATTGCGCGGCACGCCGTCGAGATCGCTTCCGCTCGCAGGCGCATAGTCGACCGCGGGCGAGGCGGCCCGCAGGCGATAGTCGCCTGCGCCGATGAAGCGCGGATCGGACGTCGCCGGATCGGAAGCACCGGGCAAGCTGGCGAATTCGTGCGCGAGGGACGATGCGACCTGGAGTTCGCCGGGCATCGTGCCACCGCGCACGTCGAAGCCGGGTTGCCACACGATCGAACGGCGCAGCGTCAGGCGCGTCTGCGAACCGTCGCTGAAGCGGAACAGCGGCGGTCCGGCGAGCGTATTGCCGGCGATCGTGCAGTGCTCCAGCGTCGACAGCACACCGGCGCCTTCATAGCGGAACATCTCGCGCGACAAGGTGTTCGCGATTGCGAGGCAACCGCTGACGTCCAGCTCCGCAAGCCGCAGCGTCTCGTCGTCCTGGCCACCGAACGTGCGGAACAGATGTCCCGCCTCGTTGCCCCGCAACACCAGGTTGCGCGCGATGAGCGAACCCGCGTTCTGCAACAGGATCACCGCGCCATTGGCGGGCGTGGCGTCGCCTCGGGCGAAATTCGCATCGATCAGGTTGCAATCGGGTCGCCCGATGCACGAACGCGCGCTCGCCGGGCGCGCCGGCGTGCCATCGCAGCTCGATGAGGGGTTGATGAATACCTGGCTCGCGCGCAGATCGTTGGCGAGACTGTAGTCGCTGTCGGCGTAGATCGCCGCGCCCTGCACAGCGTCGTTGTCGTCGATCCGGATGTCGGATGCGCACAGGGTCGCGGTCGCATTGTGCAGGTCGACATTGAAATAAGGCCGCAGGTGCACGCCACCGCCGGTGGCGCTCGCCGAATTCGAGCCGATCCGCACCGGACGCGTCGCATCGGTCGTGTACAGGCGCGCCAGCGCGGGATAGGCGCTCAGCGTGCCGGCCTCGACCGCGAGGCCGCCGCCATACTGCGCATCGTTGCCGTACAGCACCGGCAGGCCGCCGAAACCGGGAGAACCGATGTCGACCTGCGTGGTGTAGCGCACGTCGATGCCACCGCCGTGGCCCGCCGGAGCATGGTTGAAGGCGACGAGGATGCCGTCCGCTTCCGCGAGCAGGCGCCCGTACTCGACCAGGATGCCGCCACCAGAACCGAGCGCGGTATTGCCGATGATGCGCACGTTCGGCCCGAGCGTCGCCGTCGCGCTCGTGTAGTTGCGCACCGCGAGGCCGCCGCCGTCGCGCGCGGTATTGCCGCTGATCTCGACATCGCTCAGATACAGGGTGCCGTCGGCGGAAAAATCGACGCCACCGCCATCGTCGTCCTCGGTCTCGTCGCCGCCGACGATGCGCAGGCCGCGCAGGTAGATGCGGTTGCCGGTGCCGGTGACCGTGATCACGCTGTTGCGCGCGCCGCCCGAGCCGTCGAGCATCGTCTCGCTGGTCCTCGCGCTGCTCGCGCAGGTCGCGTAGCCGCCTTCGATCGCGAGGTGGCGACCGTCGATCGCGATGGCCTGCGCCGTGTAGGTGGCGGTGTCGGCGACGCGGATGGTCGCCTCGCCCGCCGCCGGCAACGCATCCACGGCAGCCTGGATCGATGGATAGCCGCACGCTTCGTCACCGCCGACCGTGACCGTCTGTGCGGCGAGCAACGCAGTCCAGCACGCGCACGCCACGCTTGCGCAGTGCAACAGCCGGGTGAATCGGGCCATGGCGGTATTCCTTGCCGAGCAGCGTCGACATCCACCCCGTAGAACGGCGTGAGCGACGAAAACTGGACAATCGGGGCATACCGACGAGTGCTGCACGAGCGGGGGGCGAGGCCATTCCCGCGAGAAAAATCAAAAGATTGCCGCTGCATTCAGGCTGCAACCTTTGCCCCGGCGGGCATTTGCTACACTGCCGCCCCGCCCGCAAGGGCATGCAGCGGTCGCCAATGAGCGAGGATCCTCCCAGTACGCCCGCACCACGATCGTGGTTCGAGCGCATCACCCAGGCGCTTTCCGGCGAGCCCCAGAGTCGCGAGGAACTGATCGAGGAACTGCGGCACGCCCGTGCCAACGGCCTGCTCACCAACGACACCCTGTCGATGGTCGAAGGCGCGATCGAGGTCGCCGACCTCACCGTCGCCGACGTGATGGTGCCGCGCGCGCAGATGGTGTCGTTGCCGATCGATGCTCCGCGCGAACAGATCCTGGACGAAGTGCTGGAATCGGGCCATTCGCGCTTCCCCGTGCATGCCGGCGACAAGGACGAGATCCTCGGCATCCTGCTCGCCAAGGACCTGCTGCGCTGCTTCGTCGAAGGCGCGACCTGCGACATCCGCAGCCTGCTGCGCCCGGTCACGATGATCCCGGAATCCAAGCGCCTGAACATCCTGCTGAAGGAGTTCCGCCTCTCGCGCAACCACATGGCGATCGTGGTCGACGAATACGGCGGCGTCGCCGGCATCGTCACGATCGAGGACGTGCTCGAGCAGATCGTCGGCGACATCGATGACGAGCATGACGACGACGACGACAAGCACACGATGATCCAGGCCGCCGCGAACGGCGACTTCCTCGTCAACGCGCTGACGCCGATCGCGGAGTTCAACGAACGCTTCGGCTGCGACCTCAGCGACGAGGAGTTCGACACGATCGGCGGCATGATCACCTCCGAGATCGGCCACCTGCCGGAAGCCGGAGAGGAAACCACCCTCGGCGGCTTCCACTTCCAGGTCACCAAGGCCGACGCACGCAAGGTGCAGCAGTTCGCCGTGCGCGTGCATGAAGCCTGAGAGCCGGGATCCGGGATCGCGGATTCCGACCGCGCGGGCAGGAAGCCGGAGCGAATCGCGAAGGCGGCCCGCAACGCGCGCCGCTGAAGCGAGTCATTCGGGCAAGCAGGGATTGCGCGATCGCATCTTCGGCATGTGCCTGGCGCTTCTTTGCACGCTGACTTCCTCGGGCGGCGTGCACGCCCAGGTGCTCGCCGAGCCCGCTCCCGCGCCCGCCATTTCGATCAGCCTGCTCACGATCGGCCCGGGCGAGATCTTCTTCGAACGCTTCGGCCACAATGCACTCGTCGTGCGCGACCCCGCGAGCGGTGACGTCGTCGCCTACAACTACGGCATCTTCGACTTCGACCAGCAGGACTTCCTGCTCAACTTCGCACGCGGACGCATGCGTTACCGCATGGCGGTCGACGAATTCGCCGACGACCTCGCGATGTATCGCGACGAAGGGCGCGAGATCACCGAGCAGCGCCTCGCGCTGACGCCCGGGCAGGCGCGCACCCTGAGCGAATATCTCGAATGGAACGCGCGCCCCGAGAACGCGCAGTATCGCTACGACTACTTCGAGGCGAACTGCTCCACGCGCGTGCGCGACGCGATCGACCGTGCGCTCGGCGGCGCATTGCACGCGCAGACCGAAGGGCGCTCGCGCGGCTTCACCTGGCGCCTCGATGCGCTGCGCCTGATGGCGCCCGAACCCGCGCTGATGCTGCTGATCGACCTTGGTCTCGGACCCTACGCAGACCAGCGCATCGACTACTGGCAGGAAAGCTTTGTGCCGTCGACGTTGCGCGACGTCGTGGCGGGCGCGAATGTTGCCGACGGCACCGCCGCATCGCCGCTCGCCGCCGCCCCGGTCGAGCTCGCGCGTGGCGTGGTCGCCGAGCCCCCGGCACTGCCGCCCGACCTGCGCTGGCCGTTCCTGCTCGTCGGTGTCGTGCTCGGCGGCGTACTCACCTGGCTCGGCGCCGCGTCGCGCGCACGGCGCCGCATTCCGCTCGCGCTGTTCGCGCTCTGCTTCGAGCTGTTCTGCGGCATCGGCGGCCTGCTGCTGCTGTTCCTCTGGTTCGGCACCGAGCACCGCGCGGCCTGGCGCAACGAGAACCTGCTGCTGCTCGACCCGCTCTGTCTCGCCCTGCTGCCGGCGTGGTTCGGCATCCTGCGGGGACGCCTGCATGAGCGACCGCTCGCCCGACGGCTTGCATGGCTGGTCACGCTCGGCGCCGGGTTCGCGCTGTTCTCGAAGATCCTGCCGGCGTTCGCGCAAGCGAACCTGCACTGGATCGTGCTGTTCCTGCCGATCCACCTCGCGCTGGCGCTCGCGTTGCAACGCACGGCAGCGAAGGAATCCTGATCCACACCGGTGCCGGCACTGGCCGGCACCGGTGCGTGTCGCTCAACGCGGCTCGAATCCGTCCGCGAAAATGATGTCGGAAACGGCATCGATGTCCGTGATGGCAACCGACTGCAGCGTCATGTACATGCCGAACTGGCCGCCTCCTTCGGACACCACCCACGAAGCCTTCTCGAAGAACTCCGGACCGAACGTGCGGTTGATCCGGTTCAGGTCGTCCGAATCGAACATGTCCCCGCCGGGATTGAACAACTCGAATTCCATCGACTGGCCTGCGGTTGCGGTCGGTGTATCGAATAGATGGATGCCGTCCGACAAGGGATAGTCGTTGGTCAACCAGGTGTTCGGTCCGAATTCGGTCGCAGCGAGCGTGTCGCTGGCCGCTCCCGCCTGCAGATTGAACGTGGCGAGTTCGATCGGGTACGAGGTGGCCTCGCCTGGTTCGACTTCGAGTCCCTTCGGGGAAATGCGGAACGTCATCGTCACCGGCGTATCCACCGCCACGCCGGCGAACGGACCATCCGGCAGATCGTTCCAGTTCACCACGCCGTGCGCTTCGAGCAACGCCTCGCGCGGTTCGTTCTCGTGCAGGTCGATCACGAACGAATTCAGCGCACTGTTCGCGTCGATACCCCACCCGCCGATCGAAAGACCGTCCGCCGAAACAGCAGTCGCCGTCATGAGCGACCAGCCGGGCGGAATCGCCACTCCGTGCGCGGCCGCGTAGTCGTCCAGACGCACCATGCCGGTCTGCGGCGTCCACACTGTCGCGAAGAACATCGGGAACGCGCCACTGCGCCCGACGATGACGTTGCCGTCGTCGCTTGCGCCGAATGCATACGAAGCGGGCGGGAAGAAACCGTCTACCGCATCGCCCAAGCGCGCCTGCGCACGCTCCGGCTGGCGCGCGAGAAGTGCGGCGCGACCGGCGCTGGGGTGAAAGCTCGCAGGCGATTCGCCAGACCGCGCAGCGAGTACGCCGAGCGGCTGCGCGCCCGTCGCGGCGGTCCAGCGCCAGGCGGAACTGCCGTCGGGTGTTTCGAGTCCGCTGCCGACGATCACGCTGCCATCGCGACTACCGCCATCCGCTTCGCCGATCGGCGCGCCATTGCCATCGGTCAGATCGGTCGGCACGCCGCCGCGCCAGATCACCGCGCTGCGATAGCCGTCATCCTGGTCGTTCCATCCCCAGGCCACACTGCCGTCGGCACTGACGCCGTTCGCACGCGAATAGTTGGCGGGACGATTCACGTTCAATCGGGTGATACCGTCTGCTTCGCTCCACTGGAAGGCGACCGCGTTGTTGCTGCCGTCGTAGGCGAGGCCGACGACGATGCGGTTGTCGGACACGCCATAACCGACGCTGAGCGTACCGTCGAGGCCGGACGCGCCCGCGATGCCGCCGATCTCGACGGGACCGCCGAGCAGGTCGCTGTTCGTGTACGAAAGTGCCGCGACGTTCAGTGCGTCGGCATTCGTCCATGCGCCCGTGACCGGCTGGCCCCATGAATTCATCCCTTCGACGTCGACGAAGCCGGTCAGTGCGGAAGGGCCCCGGTCCTTCGCCCAACGCCAGCCGCTTTGGCCGGCGATGCCGGCCGCGACGCGGCCGTTGCGTGACAGGGCGGTCATCTGGCCGTCACTGACGCCCAGATCGACGAACGTGCCGGCGACTGCGTGCCCGGCGAACAGGGTGGAAGCGATTCCCGCGAACAACGAATGGCGCATCTGGATCCCCATGGTGCGAGTTCAGGAGCGACGCACGGCCGTGCGAGCGAACGCGGGCGCCGGCCTCGCTTGACGAGGCCCCCCGATTGTCTGCGCGCGTCGACGCATGTCATTCGCAATGCATTCGCGATCCGCTCCCGCGCCGTGCAATGCCCGCTTCGACAGGCACCGCTCAGATGCCGGCGCGCCGGCAACGGCGATTGCGGCGCCTGCACCGCACGCGGCATCATGTGCCATGGACCTTGCCGCCAGCCAGCTGCCGACCGACCCGACCTGCACCGACCCGATGGTCGTGAACTGCGTCGCCTATTCGGCCGATGGTCGCCGCCTGCGCGACATCACGGTCGAGGCGATCAGCGACGTGCTGGAGACGCCGGACGAGTGGGTCTGGGTCGGCGTACGCGAGCCGACCGAGGAATTGCTCGACAAGCTGCGCGAGGAGTTCGGCCTGCACGAACTCGCGGTCGAGGATGCGCACAATGCGCACCAGCGCCCGAAGATCGAGGTGTACGGCGACTCGCTGTTCATCGTCGCGCACACGGCGCAGGTCGTCGCCGGCAAGATCGCGTTCGGCGAGACGCACATCTTCATGGGCAAGCGCTACATCGTCACCGTGCGCCACGGCGCTTCGCTCAGTTACGCGACCGCACGGCGCGGCTGCGAGCAGTCGCAGGACATGCTCGCGTACGGCCCGAGCTATTCCTTGTACGCGGTACTCGACTTCATCGTCGACAACGTCTTCCCGATCGTGCGCGAGTTCCGCGAGGAGTTGCAGGAACTCGAGGACGAGGTGTTCGAGGAGACGTTCAAGCGCGAGACGATCCGCCGCCTGTACGTGCTGAAGAAGGAACTGGTCACCCTGCGTCTCGCGATCGCGCCGCTGCAGGACATCCTCAACCAGCTGATCCGGCAATATCCTGGCCTGATCCGCGACGAGGTGCGGCCGTACTTCCGCGACGTCTACGACCATGCCGCGCGCATCAACGAGTCGACCGACACGATGCGCGAAATGCTGACCGCCGCGCTCAGCGTGAATCTCGCCCTGGTCACGGTCGCGCAGGGCGAGGTGGTCAAGCGCCTGGCAGGCTGGGCCGCCCTGCTCGCGGCGCCGACCCTGCTCGCGAGCTGGTACGGCATGAACTTCCACCACATGCCCGAGCTCGACCAGCCTTGGGCGTACCCGGCGATGATCAGCGTGACCGCCGGCATCTGCGGCGTGCTGTACTGGCTGCTGCGACGCGCCGGCTGGTTGTAGCCACCCCGATCGCTTGACGCCGGCGCCGCGCCTCGCGGATGCTCACGCGCGTTCCCCGGGGTGAGGATTGCGATGCGTCGCCTGCTGCTGCTCGTGCCTTTCGTCGCCGTGCTCTGGTTGCCGTTCTACAACACGCGCGAACCTTCGCTGTGGGGCTTTCCGTTCTTCTACTGGTACCTGCTCGCGTGGGTGCCGCTGACGTCGCTGCTGATCTGGATCGTGCATCGCGGGCGCCCGGCATGAGCGGAGCACCCGTGGTGCATGCGACCGCGTGGGCGGTGTTCGCGGCGTTCTTCGTGCTGATCACCGTGATCGGCTTCGCCGCCGCGCGCTGGAAGGCGGCGAACCTCGACCACCTGCACGAATGGGGACTCGGCGGACGCCGTTTCGGCACCCTGATCATCTGGTTCCTGCTCGGCGGCGACCTCTACACCGCCTACACGGTCATCGCGGTACCGGCGCTCGCCTTCGCGACCGGCGCCTACGCGTTCTTCGCCCTGGCCTATTCGGTCATCGCCAACGTGGTCCTGTTCGCGGTGATCCCGCGCCTGTGGAACGTGTGCCGCCGCCACGACTATCTCACCAGCGCCGACTTCGTCGCCGGCCGTTACGGCAGTCGCCGTCTCGCGCTCGCGATCGCGCTGACCGGCGTGCTGGCGACGATGCCGTACATTGCGCTGCAACTGGTGGGCATGCAGGTCGTGTTCGAGGCGATGGGTTTCGGCGGCATGCGCGAGGGCGCGGAGATCGCGCTGGTCGTCTCGTTCGTCGTGCTCGCGCTGTACACCTACACCAGCGGCCTGCGCGCGCCGGCGATGCTCGCGTTCGTCAAGGACACCATGATCTACGTGTTCGTGGTCGCCGCGATCGTGGTGATCCCGACGAAGCTCGGTGGTTACGGCGCGGTATTCGATGCCGCCTCACGCGCGTTCGAGGCGAAGGGAAACAGCGCCGGCATCCTGCTCGCACCGAACCAGGCGCTCGCGTTCTCCACGCTCGCGCTCGGCTCCAGTTTCGCGCTGTTCCTCTATCCGCAATCGGTCACAGGAGTACTCGCCGCGTCGAGCGCCGGCGCGATCCGCCGCAACGCGGTGCTGCTGCCGGCCTACAGCCTCGCGCTCGGCCTGATCGCCCTGCTCGGCTACATGGCGATCGCGGCCGGCGTCACGGCCAAGGGCACCGCGGTGGTGCCGGCACTGATCATGCAGAGCTTTCCGGAGTGGTTCGTCGGTTTCTGTTTCGCGGCGATCGCGCTCGCTGCGTTGGTGCCGGCCGCGATCATGTCGATCGGCGCGGCGAACCTCGTCACGCGCAACATCTGGCGACCGTACGTGAATGATGCGGTGACCCCGGCGCAGGAATCGCGCATCGCCAAGATCGTGTCGCTGCTGGTCAAGTTCGGCGCGCTCGCGTTCGTCGTGTTCCTGCCGCTCGAGTTCGCGATCAACCTGCAGCTGCTCGGCGGCATCTGGATCCTGCAGACGTTCCCCGCCGTCGTGTTCGGCCTGTTCTCGAACTGGCTGCGCCCGAATGCGCTGCTGGCCGGCTGGGCCGGCGGCATGCTGCTCGGTACCGGGTTGAGCTGGTCGCAGGGGGTGAAGCCGGTCTACGTCGTGCCCGGCCTCGGCGGCGTATACATCGGCCTGCTCGCGCTGGCGGCGAACATCGGCATCTGCGCGCTGCTGACCGTGCTGGCGAACCTGCGCCGCCTGCCCATCCCGACCGATGCGACCGTCGCGGCCGACTACGAGGACCCGCTGCCGGACTGACGCGATCGGCCAAACGCGGCGACCGGCCGGGCGGTCGGTCCGGTTGGCCGAACGGTCGCAAAAGTCACAGGGTTTCCGGCCCAGGATCACACTTTTTGGCGATCCGCTGGCGATAATGGCCGCCGGATCGCCCTTCGACGGTCCCGGACCCGTATCAGGCCATGAAAGCCAAGAAGCACCTCGTCGTCGCCGGCGCGGCCGCGGCGGAAGTCGCCGAGATCGCGACGTTCATCCGCGTGACCCAGCCGCAGCTGGACCATGCCTGGTCGTTCGCGACCGACGACGACGACATCGACTTCGTGCTGGTCGACCTGGCCGACTTCGGCGGACGCTGCGCGCGCGTGCGTGCGCTCGACGAAGGCAAGCACTTCGCGGTGCTCACCGAGCCGGCGCACGACGTGCTCGGCGCGGACCTCGTGCTGCATCGCCCATTCAGCGCGAAGGCAATCGTCGGCATGCTCAACCATGTCGGACGCGCGGTGCCGCCCGAGCCGCGCAAGCTGATCGATTTCAGCGCGCAGGAGCGACGCATCGTGCCGCAGGCGCGCAAACCCTCGCGCCGCAAGAATGACGAAAACGAGGCGGAAGGCGAACCCGCTTCGACGCGGGCCTGCTTCATGGACGTGCGCCTGCAACGGCCTTGCACCGATCTCGACGCACTGATCAAGCGCGGCGCGGTGCTGGTGCAGCGCCACGGCATTCCGCCGCTGCTGATCGATCCGATCACCGACACGTTCCACACCAGTGCGCGCCTCGTCGAACTGGAGCCGTACTTCCTCGATCCGCTCGGCGGCCATGAACGCAAGCGCGTCGGCGGCGAACAGCTCGCGGCGCTGCGCAAGGAACACAAGGGCCGTCCGCTGATACGCCTGCGCTGGCTGCATGCGTTCCTGCGCTCGAACGGCTGGCTCGCCGCGCATCTCGATCCGAGCGCGACCTACAAGTTGAAGAGCTGGCTGGCGCTCGACAACGACTACCGCAAGCAGCACCGCATCGCCCTTGCCCTGATGCGCGAAGCACCGCTGCACGAGATCGCCAAGGCGGCCAAGGCGAAGATGGCCGACGTGTTCGACGTGGTCAATGCGTACGACGCGCTCGACCTGATCGAAACGCGGCGTTCGGCCACGTGGGACCCGAGCCCGGAAACCGTCAGCAAGCGCAAGCGCACGACGCGCAAGGCACAGCAATTGCTCGCGGCGACCGTCTTCACGCGCTGACCAGCATCGACTTGCCGAAAACTGCTACCTTGCGGGAGTCGTCCACCGCGAGGAAAGCCCGTGCACATCCATGCCGCCCTGCAGCCGCTGATCGCACTCGTCGCCGGCATCCTGATCCTGATCCGGCCGCGCCTGCTCAACTACGTCGTCGCGCTGTACCTGATCGTCGTCGGGGTGATCGGGCTGCTGCCGGTCCTGCGCCTGGGCTAAGCCCGCGCCCGATTGGCGCGCATCTGCTCACGCGCGCGTCCGCTCGCGCAACATCAAGGCCGCTGGACAAGCGCGCTTTCTGCGATCATCGCCGATTGCGCGGCGCTGGAAAGCACTGCGCAGCGGCTGGCGAGGCGCTCGCGATGGCGCGTGTCGACAGCAATCCGACTCGGCGGGATCACGTTCGATTCCTGCTCGAAACCGGGTGCCGACGCGGCAGGGATCGGCTACGGCAGCGAGGAGAATTTCGCCGACGGCTTGGACGGCTCCGCATCCCGCCGAGGACGACGCGCGGGTAAACTCGGCGCATCGTCCTCCTCGATGCGCCGATGAACGAACCTGTCCTGGCCGAACGACCCGCATTTCGCGAACGCCTGCGCGACAAGCTGCCCGAAATCCTCATCGAAGCCGCATCGGTGGTGCTCGCGCTGCTGCTCGCGCTCGCGGTCAACGACTGGCGCGATCGCGAACAGGAAAATGAACGTGCGGCGATCGCGCGCGAAGCGATCGTCGCCGAACTGCGTGCGAACCAGCAGGAGATCGAAAGCGCGCACCTCGCATTGACGCGGATCGTCGCGAGCCTGCAGGGCGCGATGGACGACAGCAAACCCGCCGCGCACGAGCTGAACGTGGAGATGGGCATCTCGCTGCTGTCGGCGGCGGCATGGCGTGCGGCGCTGGCGACGCAGGCGGTCCGGCGCATCGACTTCGCATGGATGACGCGCATCGCGAAGGTCTACGAATTGCAGGACAACTTCCTGCGCATGCAGAATGTCGCGGTCGACCAACTGTCCGGTTTGCCGTTGGGCGGCGGCGCCAGTGGCAAGCAGGTCGCGGCGACGCTGATCCCCCGCTTCAGCGCACTCGACCAGCTCGCGCGGGGTCTCTCGGGCAGCTATGCCGAAGCGCTCGGCGCTCCGGCAAACTCGCCACGGTGAGGCTGTCCGCAATGCAAACGTCAGCGTCACGCGACGACGCGCGCACGGGACGGCCGCGGGGTTCCTGCTATAACTGCGCGATGCGCTCGCCCGACGGTTTCTCCCGCCAATGCCGCATGCGCCTTGCGTCGCTGATCGCCCTGTTGTCGGCCGCGGGGTCGGCGCACGCCGGGCATATCGCCGTGCAACTCGACGGCATCGACGGCATGCAGCGCGACGCCGTGATGGCCGGACTCGAGATCGCCCAGTACGGCGATCGCGAAGTCAGCGCGGCACAGGCGCGCCGACTGTATGAACATGCCGAGGCGCAGGTGCGCAAGGCACTCGAGCCCTACGGCTACTACTCGGTCGAGGTCAGCGGCGAGTTGCGCGAAGCCGGCGACAGCTATGCCGCGGTGCTGCACGTGACTGCAGGCGAGCCGGTCAAGGTCGGCACGCTCGATCTGCGCGTCGACGGCGACGCCGACGGCCAGCGCGAAGTGCGCAAGGCGCTCGCGGCGTTCCTGCCGGCGAAGGGCAGCCCGCTCGACCACGCCGCGTACGAGAAGAGCAAGGCGACGATCCAGGCCGCGCTGTTCGCCAGCGGCTACCTCGACGCGGAACTCGTCACCCACCAGGTCGAGGTCACGCGCTCGGCGAACACGGCAGAAGTGCACCTCGCCTGGAAGGTCGGGTCGCGCTACCGCCTCGGCGCGACGACGTTCGAGGGCGGCCAGTTCCCGGACCCGTTCCTGCAGCGTTACATCCCCTGGAACGAGGGCGATTTCTACACGCAGGACCAGGTGCTGTCGCTGCAGCAGCGCCTGATCGATGCCGACTACTTCGCGGTCGTGCAGGTGCAACCGGACACCGAACACGCCGCCGACGGCACGGTGCCGATCAAGGTCATGCTCGCGCCGGCCAAGCGCACGATCTACACCGGCGGCGTATTCATCGGCACCGACACCGGCCCCGGCGTACGTGGCGGCATCGAGCGTCGCTGGATCAACCGGCGCGGCCACAAGATGAAGCTCGAGACGATCGTCGCCACGCGCCTGCGCACTGCATCGGTGCAGTACCAGATCCCGCTCGCCGGCCCTGACAGCCACAGCCTCGCCTTCGGCGCGACGTTCCGCGACGAGAATACCGACGCCAGCACCGCGCGCACGTTCGGCCTCGCCGCCACCGATTCGCGCATCTGGCATGGCTGGACGCGCACGCTAGGCCTGAAATTCCTCACCGGCGATTTCCGCGTGGCGAACCTCGAGGGCGATACCACCCTGCTCTATCCCGAAGTCTCGTTCTCCCGCAAGCGCGCCGACGAACCTTCGTTCGTGCGCGATGGCTGGTCGCTGACCGCCGCGGCGCGTGGGGGCCAGAAGGGCCTGCTGTCGGACACGAGCTTCGCGCAGGCCAGCGTCGACGCGAAATGGATCCGCGGCCTCGGCGAACGTTCGCGCTTCATCGCACGCGGCTCGATCGGTGCAACGCATGCCGGCGACTTCGACAAGCTGCCGCCGGAATTGCGCTTCTTCGCCGGCGGCGATCGTTCGATCCGCGGCTATCCGTTCCAGACGATCGGCCCGCCCTTGCCGGAGGAACTGGTCGCGCAGGCGCAGGCCGAATGCGCGGCGCACCCGAAGCGCGATTGCCAGGACCTCATCGTCGGCGGCAAGAACCTCGTCGTCGCGAGCGCCGAGTACGAGTACTACTTCAAGCCGAACTGGGGCATCGCGACCTTCGTCGATACCGGCGACGCGTTCTCCAGCTTCGGCAGCTACCGCCAGAAGGTCGGCGTCGGCGTCGGTGCGCGCTGGCGCTCGCCCGTCGGCATGGTGCGCGTCGACCTCGGCTTCCCCGTGCACGACGACCACGCGAGCGGCGTCGAACTGCACATCGTCATAGGGCCGGATCTGTGAACGCGCACATCGGTCGCGGGGCACGCCATATCCACGGCTTCGGGTGGCAACGCCTGCTCGCGCGCATCGGCATCGTGCTGGCGGTCCTGCTGCTGCTGGTCGGCAGCCTTTCATGGTGGCTGCTGCGCACGGAATCGGGCCTGCAGTTCGTGCTCGCGCGTGCGATCGGCGCGACCGAGGGCAAGCTGTCGATCGGCAAGTCCGGTGGCAGCCTCGCCGGACCCGCGCAGGTCGACGACCTGCGCTACCGCGATCCCGCCGGCGGACTCGACGTGCAGGTGCAACACGCGACGCTGGCGTTCGCGCCACTCGAACTGCTGTCCTCGCGCCTGCACCTGACGCGGGTGGAACTCGACGGTATCGATGTCGCGCTGAGCAGCGTGCCGGCACCGCCCGCGCCCGCGCAGACCGGCGAATTCTCGCTCGCGGCGCCACTCGACATCGTGCTCGATCGCCTGACGCTGGCGCGCGCGAAGATCGCGAGCGACGGCCAGCCACTGCTTGCGATCGACGCACTCGACGTGATCGGACGCTGGACGCGCGACGGCGTCGCGATCGATTCGATCGCGCTGCGCTCTCCCGACGGCGAGGTCGATCTGCATGGCCGCGTTTCCGCATTGGGCGGCTATCCGGGCGACGGCACGACGACGTTCCTCTGGAAAGTCGGCGAGGTGAGCTACGCGGGAACGCTCAATGCGAGCAGCGACGGCAAGCAGGCGCACCTCGCGCTCGCGCTCGAGCAGCCGACCGCGGCGCATGTCGACGCGACATTGACCCAGACGCACGACCTGCCGTGGACCGCGAAGATCGACGTGCCGCGCTTCGATCCGAAGCGCGTGCAGAAGGATTCCGGCCTCGCCTCGCTCGCGCTGTCGCTGCAGGGTGCCGGCGATCGCACGCACGGCATGCTGAGCGGCGAAGTCGCGCTGAACGACCATCGCGTGAAGCTCGATCCGTTGCGCTACGCCCTCGCGGACGAGCGGCTGAAGATCGAGGCGCTCACGCTCGGCAGTCCCGAGGCCGCCGGCGCGCTGCATGCGAGCGGCGAGATCCTGCTCGACGCGAAACCCGTCGCGGCCGACCTCGCGCTGGACTGGGACGACGTCGTGCTCCCTGCCGATCTCGCCGGCCAGGCACTCGCGACCCACGGCAAGCTCACCGCAAAGGGCAGCGCAGAACGCTTTCACGCGGACGGAACGCTCGCGATCGGGCCACCCGGCAAACTGTCCGACCTCGCGCTCGACCTCGACGGTACGCCGGACGCGATCACGCTGAAACGCCTCGCCCTCGTGCAGTCGGGCAAGACCGGCGCGAACGGCGGCCTCGACGCGCAAGGCACGATCACCCTGAAGCCGACGATCGGCTGGCAACTCACGGCCCGAGCCGACCGGCTCGACCCCGGTGCGTTCGCGGCCGAATGGCCCGGCGCACTCGCGTTCGATCTCGCCACGAACGGCACGTTGACCGACCAGGGCCCGGATGCGACGTTGAAGATCGACCGCCTCGGCGGCAGCCTGCGCAAACGCCCGCTGTCGGGCAGTGCGGACCTGCGCATCAAGCCTGGCTACATCGTCGACGGTGCGCTCGACCTCGCCGCCGGCAAGAGCCGCATCGACGTCACCGGACGTGGCGGCGAGCAGACCGACGCGACGGTCAAGTTCGCGATCGCCTCGCTCGGCGACTGGTTGCCGGACAGCGGCGGCCACCTCGACGGCGAATTCCGCGTGCAGGGTCGCTGGCCGAAGCTCGCGATCGACGGCAATGCACGTGGCGCGAAGATCGCCAGCGGCGGTATCACGATCGACACGCTCGACCTCAAGGCGAACATCGCGAGCGTGCAGCCGCCACAGGGCACGCTCGACCTGAACGTGACGAAGCTCGCGACGGGCGCCCTTGCGTTCGAGACGATCCGACTTGAAGGCGGCGGAAATCAGCAGGGACACGAACTCACGCTCGATGCGCGCGGCACGCCGCTCGGTCTGAAGCTCAACGTGTCCGGCAGTGCGAAGGACGACGGCCGCTGGAACGGCCTGCTGAAGACGCTCGATGTCGAGGTCAAGGATGCGCCGCCACTCGCGCTCGAACACGCCGCGGCACTGGCCTGGAACGGCAAGCAGTTCGACGCGCAGGAGATCTGCCTCGCCGGTGGCGGATCGCGCCTGTGCATCGCCGGCAACGGTGGCGCTGACGGCGCGCTCGCCGCGCGCTATCGCATCGAGCAGTTGCCGCTCGCGCTGCTGGCGAAACTCGCCGCGCCGGATGCGCCGTTCCGTGCCGAAGGACTACTCGCCGGCCACGGCGACCTGCGTCGCGGCGCGAACGGCGCGCTCGACGGCAACGCGACGATCACGTCCGACCAGGGCAGCGTCGCCTATCCCGACTCCGCGAACCAGCCGCTGCTCGCCTACACTGGTCTCGCGCTCGATGCGGCCTTGTCGCCACAGGCGACCCACGCGACCCTGCGCGCATCACTCGATCACGACGGCAAGCTCGACGGCAACGTCACCTTGAGCGGCGCGTCGCAGGCGTTGTCCGGACATGTCGATCTCGCCCTCAACAGCCTCGCCTTCGTCGAACTGCTGACGCCCGAGGTCGCGAATGCGCAGGGCCGACTCGCGGCGAACTACACGTTCGCGGGTACGGCGTCGGCGCCGCAGCTGATCGGCGCGCTCACGCTCAAGGGCCTCGCCGCCGAACTGCCGTCGGCCGGCCTGAAACTCCACGACGGCGACATCAGCGCACGCGCGATCGACGCGGATCACTTCGCGCTCGACGGCACGTTGAAATCCGGTGACGGCACGCTGACCCTGTCCGGCACCGGCGGCATCGGCGCGAACGCGCCGCTGAAGGCGAGCATCAAGGGCGACAATTTCCTCGCCGCCGACATCCCGGCCGCGAAGGTCGTCATCTCGCCGGAC
>Ga0207639_10001198_pt1 | contig 17597 bp, 14 predicted proteins | sample KBSCornC32_FD_184299 | JGI IMG/M metagenome (GOLD analysis project Ga0207639, IMG submission 184299) | Corn rhizosphere microbial communities from Kellogg Biological Station, Michigan, USA - KBS Corn C3-2 (SPAdes) (version 2) | ecosystem: Host-associated > Plants > Roots > Rhizosphere > Soil ...
ATCATCCACAAAAAATAAATAAAGTTATCACGTTAGCCACTAAATTTCACTGGGATGAAACTGTTGCTGCCAAAGAAATAAAAATGCTGGATGCTGCTGTTATTGAACAAAAACTCCCTGCATTTGCAGCACAATTAAAACAACGGCATGCGCCGCAGGATTGGAAATTATTATTAGAGAAAACGACAGCACTTTTATTATCTCTTGGAAAAAACAATGCATTGAAACTGGAAGATTATACTAGTTTAAGTGCACCATCTTTATTGTTGCTGGGCGACAGGGATAAAATGATCAGCACCGAAGAAACATTTGCCGTGTATAAACAATTGCCTAATGCACAACTGGGCATATTGCCCGCAACACCTCATCCAATAGAGCAGGTTAATATAAACACGCTTGCTTTTTTCATACAACAATTCATCGGCTGACCGCTGGTATAAAATTTTATTTTTGAGTAAAGTAAGCGTCTATCTTAGTAGTATAAACTGGGCCCGTGCAGCACATTGAATTTTTCCATATCGATCATTTTGAAAACAATTATCACCGTGTATCCCCGGCTGCGGGCTTAGAAGGTTTTATTGATTTTTTCTGGGAGACAAAATTCGATGGACTGCTGGAGGAAAATCCAAAAGGTTTTTCTGATGCGCTTTTCCCAAATATCGGTTATACTTATCTCATCAATTTAGGAACGCCATTCGTGATGCAGGTAGACGACAAAAAGTTCAACATGAAGACGGATGGATTTTTACCAAGGAATAAAGCCATTGAATGCTATCACCGCCAGGGCAACCGGTTATTTGGAATCAAGTTCAAGATATCGCCCATTATTTTTAAAACGAAAGTCAACTTTGCTGAATACAGGGAATATATTTATCCATTGAGCTATTTAATGGAACAGTCGGTGATTGATAAAGTAAAAAAGGCGATATCATTTGAAGAGCGGATCGATATTTTGAATACATATTTCCAGTCCATCATAAAAACCTACTCTGGTTCATGGGAACCGATACGCATTGTTTCGGAGATACTGCAGCATTGTGATACAAAAAATGATTTCACTACTTCTGTTGAAGAATTTGCGGCGCAGTATAATATTTCTGCAAGAACACTGCACCGTTATTTTGAAACCACTACCAGCCTCAGCAGTAAAAAAGCCTTACAGGTTTTGCGTATCCGTAAGGCGGTACAGCAACTGGCGAATGCGCCAACAGATTTTACTTACGAACAATATGGCTATTATGATTACAGCCATTTTTGTAAACATCTAAAACAATTCTTAAGAAAAGATACGATCGAGGGAATGAAGCCGCATTTGCAACTGCTGCAGAAGATCACGCAAAGAACTATTTCCCACTAAGGCACAAATATTTAATCCCGCCTTAGGCGGGATTTTTTTGCCACGGATTGCACAGATTTACACGGATAAATGCATGGTATTTTAATTCGTGAAAATTCGTGTAATCCGTGGCCAACCCATTTTTGCCGAAGGCGAAATTAATGTTGCTTTAGCCAGTTGATTGTTGCTTCTGCAATAGCGGGATTAAAATTTCCTTTAGCGTATTGCTGCGTGTTGAAATTATCTCTTGCTTCTTCCCAGTTCTTGCTCTTCATCATAAAGTGATCGAGTTCGGGAATGACCTGCATAGTTGCATTTCCGGGATGTGCTTCATTAACAGTTCTTGTGATCAGTTGCGGTTCAACGATGCTGCAGGATTCATAATCCGAAGCGCCATGCAAAATAAGTACAGGGCAATTGATCTTTTCCCAGCTTTGTGCAAGGTTCAATGAATCTATCTGCGGCCAGAAAGCCCAGTGCCTGCCCCACATATCATTGCTGCCTTCTTTATAACCCAGTTCACTTATCACCAGTGCCTTGTATTCGGGATTTTTTAATAATTCTTCCCTTGTTTTTTTAAGAATGAAAAATTCATAGTAGATCTTTTGAATTGTCCTCATAAAATCTTCTGTTTGTAAAAAAGTTTGTTTTTCCAATAAAGGTTTTTGTATACGGTGCATCTCCAATAAAAATTCACTCCATGGCCTGAACGTTGTACCAAATACCATTACACCTTTTGGTTGATGACGTTTGGCTATTTCAGGCGCAATGATACCACCCATTGAATGTCCCCAGATGTATAAATTTGTTTTATCAACAAAGGGCAGTTGCTCCATATAATTATAACCGGCATCAAAACTTTCGATATCTGTTGCCAGGTCAACTTCACTGCAGGGAACACAGTTATAACTGTCTCCCAAACCCGATTTTTCAATCGTAACAACAGCGTAGCCCGCTTTAAGCCATTCGGTAAGTATCTTACCATTATAACTATTCATATAACCTTCTATGCTGCCGCAGCCATAACCAGGTATCAATAAGATAGCAGGCAGGTTTGTTTTTCCTTTGGGCTTTCTAGTGATGGCTCTTAAATAACCATTCCTGAATTTTACCCAATCATATTGTACATCTGCGATATCAGATCTTTCGTAAGGGCGCATCACAGCATTGGCAGTTGCATCCATTGATTTACCATCACGGGTAAATCTTACAGTCATCTTTTCATCAGCCCTGATATTAGAAGCTACCTTACTGTATGATTCCATGGAGACAATTTTATTGCCATTGAGCTCATTGATCACATCGCCTTTTTGTAAATGCAATGCGGCAAAACTGCTGTTGGCTATAACACTGTCTACAGTAATTCCATTGGCAACAGGTTTTGCCAATAAGCCCATGATGGCTTTACGGGGTGGTGTTTGTGCTGAAGCGGTTAATGAAAAGCAAGTTAGAATGATCAATAGTTTTCTCATAATAAATCAATTTTATAATATGCCTTCGACAAGCTCAGGCTGACAATCCTAATTACCAATTCCTAATTCCCCGCCCTCTGTCTTTCTTCCTCTGAAGCAGTTGTTCTTCTTCTCGCGGCCTGTACTTTGTTATTACCAAAGCGATAAGTAAAAGTTAAATTGGCAACCCTTGTTTCCCTGTATGCATGCCATTTCTCTATATAATTATTGTAAGTGATCACAGCCTTTGGCAAATTGGTCCAGAAGATATCAGTGATATTAAAACGTACTGTGCCTTTATTTTTCAACAGGGTTTTTTGCACACCGGTAGATAATCCCCATTGGGGATCCAGTACCATGAAACCGTATTGGCCACCTGTATTCAAACTCGCATTCAACTCTGCTGTCCATCCTTTTTTGAAAGTGAATGTATTATTGGTGCGGATATCAGCAGCAGGCTTACCATTATTTAATGTAGTGCCGCTGAAGTTGCCATGGAATTTTTGATAATAAATATTGCCATTGTTTACCATGTTCCACCACTTGGTAATTTTTATTGGCGTAGAAAGTGATAAACCAAAATAATCAGAAGACTTAAGGTTGATAGGAATTTGAACGGTCACGTTATCCTCTGAAGGAATAGTTGGAAAAACTTCTTTGAACCTGGCCAGCGTGATATTCTGATCATCTTTAGTATGGCTGTAACTCAAACTGAAATTTAAATTCTTCAATGTATAACTTAATTCATACGACCAGGTGAGTTGTGGCAGCAATGCAGTGTTACCCGTTGCATAAGTACTTACATCAATTAAAAATAAAAATGGATTCAATTGAGCATAACCGGGCCTGTCGATGCGGCGGCTTACAGATAAGCCGAGTGTTTGATCTTCTTTTAATTTATAATTGAAGAATGCGCTGGGGAATAATTGAAAATAACCGGAATCAAATTTCAGGTTGCCCATCTTTTGTTCCGTCTTGATATTGGTTTGTTCACCTCTTAACCCAAACTGCATATCAAATTTTTTAAATTGCCTGCTGAAATTGATATAGCCGGCGTTATTATATTCCTTGTATAAAAAATGGTTGGTCTTGTTCACATCATTCTGTGGCGTGCCATTGCTTACATCATAAAACTTAGCATCATTATCTGAAGAAACGAAACTTGTTTTTACACCAGCTTCCCATTTGCTTCCTTTGCCCAATGGATTTACATAATCAACTTTGGCTGTTCTTAAAGTTAGTTCGCCATTTTGATCACCATTCAGAATATAATTGGGTTGTAACTGTGTGCCGTCTAATTTATAATAGTTAGTTGCATTTACTGTTAGCGATTTGGAATCATAAACACCATAATCCACATCAGCAGTTAACTCTTTGCCCGTGCTGTCGAATGTATGTTTGAAATTAATGTTGGCTACAGCATTATTGACATGATCGTTATTGCTGGCAAAAGAATTGAAAGTACTGGTAGCCGCTCTTTGCGGATTCAAAACCGTTGAGCTGTTATCATTTTTACGTGTGAAGTGATTAAAGTTACCATTCACTACAAAACCAATTATTGTTTTTTTAGAAGGGAAGATATCCATCCCGATCCTCGCAGTATTGGAACTCACCGGCGATTTTGAATAATTATCTTTCAGGTCGCCGCCATTATAAATACCATTTTCATAAAAATTCCTGTCCAATAATAAATGATTGAGGCCGATCCTGTAGGCATAACTATAATTTCCAAAAAGATTTATTTTTTTATTTCGGTAATTAAAAGTGCCGCCTGCATTTGTTTTAGGATAAACACCCTGCCCGTAACCGGTAGTGAAGGTACCATTAACGCCGAGACGCTGGTCTTTCTTCATGCGGATATCAATGATGCCGGAGTTACCTGCTGCATCATATTTTGCAGAAGGGTTGGTGATGATATCTATTCTTTCAATTGTAGAAGAAGGAAGTCCTTTTAAATAATTGGCAAGATCAGCGCCTGTCATTGGCGTTGGTTTTCCATCCACCATAATAATAACACCGGATTTTCCACGCAACGTGATGTTATCATTCTGATCAACATTCACACCAGGCGAACGTTCCAGTACATCCATCGCACTGCTGCCTGCACTTACGATACTGTTCTCTACATTCACCACGATGCGATCTGAAAGCTTTTGTATAAAAGGCTTGCGGCCGGTAACGGTAACGGTTCCGAGTTGCGTGGTTACGGGTTGTAATGTTATGGAAGGAACCTGCACCGAAGTTTGTTCTGCTGATAAAGAGAACGTGTTTGAATATTGCGTAGCAAAATTTATCATGGTCACTTTAATAATATAAGTACCAAAGCGGATGTTCTCGAAATCTGCAGTGCCGGCCTTATCTGTTATGGCCAGTTTTACCAATGAAGAATCTTTTGCATTGCGCAATTCAACTGTTGCGTTCTCTGCCGGCTGTTGGTTATTACGAACAGATGCCGTTATTTTCCCCCGGCTGCTTTCCTGCGCAGCAGCGAATAAAGAAATTACTGTAAATAAAATACTGATAATTGTTTTCATGATGCTATACTTTAAAACAAAATTGTGGGTAAAACGAACAGGTTCGTACGTGTTTTATATCAATTGAAAGACGGCAGGCATGAACGGGTATCAAACAAATTATCTGCGTCTGATTTTTACATTTCGCTCAACCGCTCATTATATGCACAATTACACTTGTAAAATTTTATCCATAGAAAATTTTCGATTAAGAAAAGGTTGAGCTGCTACAACAATCTTTTGATTTTGGAGTTATCTTTATGCCCGTTCACTATCCATATCCAGTTTTTTAAACTACACCTTATGAAATACCAAACAGAAATGTCTGATGAGAAACTCATCCAGTTCTATCTAAATGGCAACCCTGCCGCAATGGCCACCCTGGTGGAATTGTACAAAGACAGAATTTACACTTCAATTTTTTCGATGGTTCAGGATAAATATGTTGCTGAAGATATTTTCCGAGAAGTATTCATTACCATCATCAATAACCTGATGGCGGGTAAAAGCGCAGCAGAAGATAATTTCCTGCAATGGGCTACGCAGATCGCTCACCAGTTATGTATAGAGCATACGCGTAAAACAAAACTCGCTTTTATCATTGATGGTGCAAAAGAAACTGCTGAGGAAGCGGTTGATTTTACAGTGCCGGTAGCACTTCCTAACACCAGCTACTACGAAAGCCACAGTAAAATCAAAAGTATGATCTCCATGCTGCCCGATGAACAACGCGAGGTAATTGCATTAAGCCATTATGCCGGCCTGAGTTTTAAAGAGATCGCTGATATTATGAAGTGCAGTCTTACCACAGCACTTGATACGATGAAGTTTGGTTTGAACAACCTTAAAAAACTCATGAGCGAAAAAGAGATCGCCCTAAGGTAATGTTCAAAAATCAATGCTCAATGTTCAGTTTTCAAGTAAAATGCAATGCCAATTTCCATTGAACATTGATTGTTGAATATTGAACATTGAATATTTTGTTTAGCCTTGGCGGTACCCTTTTTAGTGATACGGCTCCCATAGTATAATATCTACAGATAATCCGTAAAACGCCCTACAAATCCAAATTACTGGCGGGTTGATATTTGCATCAGAATCTACTTAAAAATAAAATCTAATTATGGAAAGCACTATCACCTTAACCGATCAGGAAGCAGTACAATTATTTATGAGTGGAAACTCAAAGGGCATTGATATCCTGGTCAACAGGCATAAAGACCGCATCTTCACCTGCATCAGCCTGTTGGTGAAAGACACTTACCTTGCTGAAGATCTTTTCCAGGACGTTTGTATTAAGATCATTGAAAGCCTGAAAGCAGGTAAATACAATGAAGAAAATAAATTCATAAACTGGGCGATGCGCATCACCCATAATCATTGTATGGACCATTTCAGGAAACAGAAATCGAAGCCGTTGATCAAAACCAGTGATGACAGGGATATTTTTGATGTGCTTCCTTTTGAAGATGTAGATCCTGAACAGAAGATCATCAAGCAGCAAACTGAAAGCCAGGTGATGGAAATGATTGCCGTGCTTCCAAAAGACCAGCAGGATGTAGTTATCCTAAGGCATTATGCAGACCTTAAGTTCAAAGAAATTGCAGAAGTGTTGAAATGCAGCGTGAACACAGCTTTGGGGCGTATGCATTATGCATTGGTAAATATTCGCAAACTGGTAGAAGAAAAACAACTGGCCTTACAATAAAGTTTCATATTCATTACCGATTCCCGGGACCTTTGGCAACAAAGGTCTTTTTTATTTGATACAGCATCTTTTAATTACAAAACATAATGAGTATATTTAATATCATTAAATGATACCGTTATGCCTTTCTTCGATTTTCATTGTCATCCCGGCTTAAAGCCACAATTTTCTGATCCTGCTTCAAAACCTTCTCCTTGGGATTTTATCAATGCTAAATTGGCCCTGTCAAGAGATGTGAGCCTGAGCATAAATAAATTGTTCAATGAAACCCTGAACTCACAATCTAATTTAACACAGCTATTACAGAACAACGTTAGGTTGATCGGTTTGATATTGCATGCACCCGAACAAAAAATTGGCCAGGGGCTCAGTGAAAAAAAGATCGTGAACAAGGGTAGTGTGAACCTTATTGATAAAACACAGCTGGCTTACCTGGCTTCGGGCAAACATAGTTTTGAACTGATCAATGAAGAACTGCGCTGGCTGCAGGAAGCAGTCTCACCAATTCCCAATGCAAAATTGACCATCGTAAATAAAACAGCAGATTTTAATGAAGCAGATACCAATACCGTTTTCGGCGCATTGATAGTAGAAGGGCTGCATTGTTTTTTTGATGATCCGAATGCATTGGATTCAAAAGAAAAATTTGTAGCCAATTTCAGTTTGTTCACCGATACACATACTGTTGTAGCGATCAATGTTTGCCATATGCAGCAAAATCCTTTTTGCAATCATGCGCATGGTATACAATTCATCAACCCCGCTTATTTTTATCCAACAAGAACGGGTATTACTCAATGGGGAAAAGAAGTGATCCAGCTGATGATCGATAAAAATATCTTAGTGGATATTAAGCACATGAGTTTGAAGTCGAGATGGGAATTATACAGCTGGTTCAAAGATCCCAATGATGATACCAAATTCAGCCAGCCCATTATTTGTACACATGCAGGAACAACGGGATTGTCGATACGTGACAGGGCGAAGTTTTTATTGAACAAACCTGTTGACAAAGGATTGGTTTATGAAATTGCTTATTTAAAACCACAAAGCAAACATGATCCAGGCTGTTATCATAATTGCAGCAGCATTAATTTATATGATGAAGATATTGCCAATGTTTTTTTATCAGGCGGAATCATCGGCCTTTCATTCGACCAGCGCATTTTAGGTTTTGCAGATGAAAATGTTTTGCCCAATGTAACGGTGCCGCATGATGTGGAATACATTAGCCATATGGAAGCTGATTTCTTTTTAGGGCCTAACCCAACCATCTTACCTGTATGGCCGGATGATACGGATGTGTGGGCAGCAGAAGATTTTGAAGATCTTGATAAATCCCTGAACGTGGAAATGCACCGGAGGTTTTTAGTGAATAATATCGTGCATATTTTATGGGTAGCCAATAACCATCCTGGTATCGATATACAAAAAGCAGTAAAACAAATTTGCATTGGTACCGATTTTGACGGGTTGATCAATGCCATTGATTGCTGTAGAGAGGCGGATGACCTGCAGCAACTCAAACAGGATATGCGTGATGGATTAATTGATCTTTTTAATAACAATGGACTGGCAGCCATCAATGCAGATCAATTACTGGATGATATCTTCTATAATAACGGGAAGAATTTTATACTCAACCGTATACAATTAATGCGTGGCTGATCACATTTTTGTCGTGCTGAGCTTGTCGTGCTGAGCTTGTCGAAGCACCTATTTAAAAGGATCAAGGAACTTAACATCAGCGCTTACACTATTATCGGTTAATGTTTGTAAAAATGCCAGCAGTTTTGATGCATCCTGCGGTGCCACACTGTGTGCAGGCACATGTGTAGGAGCACCAACCGGCCCGCCATTTAGCATTGCATCCAGTGAAGGCACTTTTCCATTATGAAAATAAGGCGCTGTTAAAGCTATGTTGCGAAGGCTACCTGATTTAAAACGGTTTTGATTATTGATGCCTGCATCGGTTGGGTCGGGAAAAGCAAAAGGTGCAACGGGTTGCGAGGTGATGAACATGGGCGGTGTATGGCAACTGGCACAAGCTGCCCCTCCACCGGGTGGCAACGCAAGAAATAATTGTTCGCCTGCGGTCTCATCAGGCGTAAATGTTGCTAAACCCTGTTTTACCTGGTCGTATTTACTTTGAAACGTAACAATAGAACGAACGAATTGTGCAAGGGCTTTGGATATTCTTACAGAATCTATTTGTGTACTGCCAAATGCTTTTTGAAAAAGAGCGGGATAATAACCCAGGCTTTTCACTTTATCTTCCAGTTCAGTTAATGTAAGCCCCATCTCTACGGTGTTTTGAATAGGCTGCAACACCTGTTTCTCTAAAGTAGCAGCACGCTCATCCCAAAACATTTTTCCTGATTTATAAAAACGCACATTCAATAACGACATCGAATGCCTTGCAGTTAATCCGTTATTAAAACCCTTACTCAATATGACATTATCACTAAAGGATGCATCCGGCCTGTGGCAACTGCCGCAGCTGATGGTATTGTTTTTAGAAAGATGTTTATCATAAAATAATACCCTGCCTAATGTAGCGCCATCATTGCTGATCGCATTATCTGCAGGTGTGTTATCATTTGCATTTAAAGAGGCTTGTATAAATGCCGGGTAAGTATTGATATAATTAAATGGAGTAGCCGGGAGGGTTGGCTGCAGTAATACGGCATCGGAGGATGTGGCCGATGCATCTTTTTTTGAACATTGCTGGAACAAAAAAACGATCGCTACCAGGAAGCTTAAGATCAGGACTTTTTTAAAATGCATAACCAGGGTTTTAGGTCTTTATTTGACGATGCTTTTTAGAAAAACCTTCGCGCCCTCTCTGCCAATAAGAAAAGATAAATTATAATATGAGCCGACTTTATTACAACAAATGAATATATTTGTGCCCAAAAAGGTGAAATCACCCTCAAAAATTACCACTTTGTGGTATTGTTTAGATGGCAAAACTAACTTCTCTTTGTATAACAGTACACGCCCCCTTACCAAACAAGTAGACCCTTTACAAACTATACATATATGCTAAAGGCCCGTATTTAAGCCTAACCTGAAAACTCGAGAAATTACCTAAGTAGATTTTTCTCATGCTTGAACACAACCTGTCCCGGTTCCCCGGGATGGGTTTTTTGTTTTGGCCACGGATGGAATTTTCACGGATTAAATGCCTGTTCTTTTTCTTCTTATTCTACCATAGCTTTTGCGAAGCAAATAAAATCCGTGTTAATCTGTGCATTCCGTGGCTAACCTTATTGGGTTTTATCCCAATTTTTATTTCTGCGGATCTCGCGATTTCTGAAGGAGTTATGGCAACTAAAAAAATTATCAAAAAAATACTAAGAAAATTAGTGTTGATAAAATAAACTTATTATCTTTGATTCAGAATTTACATTTACAAGACAAAACCAGATACATCACTTTAAAAAAACAAACACATGAGCAACGCAACAGAAAAAATGGAAAAAACAGAAAAATTTAAGGCGCTGAAATTAACGATGGATAAGATCGATAAAGATTTCGGCAAAGGATCGGTAATGATGATGAATGAAAAGACCAATATGGAAATAGAAGTTATTTCTACAGGGTCAATTGGTTTGGATATGGCTTTAGGAATTGGCGGCTTGCCTAAAGGAAGAGTGGTTGAAATTTATGGCCCGGAAAGTAGTGGTAAAACAACTTTGGCTATTCATGTTATTGCAGAAGCGCAAAAAAAAGGCGGTATGTGTGCCTTTATTGATGCAGAACATGCTTTCGATAGTGCTTATGCAAAAAAATTAGGTGTTGATATTGATAACCTGCTGATCTCTCAACCGGATTATGGAGAACAGGCTTTGGAGATCGCTGACCGTTTGATACTTTCAGGTGCACTGGATGTTGTGGTGATAGATTCTGTTGCTGCATTGGTTCCTAAAAGCGAACTGGAAGGAGAAATGGGCGATAGCAAAATGGGATTACAGGCAAGGCTCATGAGCCAGGCTTTAAGAAAACTGACAGCTACTATCAATAAAACAAATAGCTGCTGTATTTTCATCAACCAGCTTCGTGAAAAAATAGGCGTGATGTTTGGCAACCCCGAAACAACCACCGGTGGTAATGCTTTAAAATTCTATGCTTCTGTAAGGTTGGATATCCGCCGTATGACACAGATCAAAGATGGCGACGAAGCAGTAGGTAATCACGTAAAAGTAAAGGTTGTAAAAAATAAAGTAGCGCCACCTTTTCGCCAGGCAGAGTTCGATATTATTTATGGCGAAGGCATTAGTAAAGTGGGCGAAATAATTGATATGGGCGTTGAACTGGGGATTGTTCAAAAAAGTGGCAGCTGGTTCAGCTACAACAGCGATAAATTAGGCCAGGGCAGGGAAGCAGTAAAACAACTCATGCTCGATAACCCCGAAATGGCCACCGAAATAGAAAACAAAATAAGGGAAAAGGTGAAAGAGATGCAGCTTGCATAAAAACTATTTTCACTTATTAGGGTTAGTAAGTATAAGGTCATTATGTGTAAAAGCATAATGACTTTTTTGTTTGCCACAGATTGCACAAATTTTCACAAATAAAATACAGGACACTTGTGAATCTGCCAGTCTTATTTTGCAAGACAAATAAAATCTGTGTTATCTGTGCAATCTGTGGCAAAACAACCTTTGGGCTTTAGCCCAAAGCAAAATCATTTTTACATTTTTAGTGACAACAACTATAATGTTACTTTTGTAGGATCAATGATTCCTTTCAATAAAAAAACAACGGCTCATTTAGCGCTGCTGTTCACCAATCTTTTTTTTGCAATAAACTTAAGTGCTGCAAAACACCTCACCAGTTCACAACTGGCCAAACCTTTTGGATTGAACGTGGTAAGGGTTGGTGTGAGTGCGATCTTATTCTGGCTATTGTATTTATTAAAACCCACGTCAATAAAAATTGATAAGCAGGACCGGATGCGTTTTGTTTGGTGTGCTTTAACCGGTATCGCCATCAATCAGTTACTTTTTTTGAAAGGGTTATCATTAACCTATCCTATACATGCATCGCTGCTGATGCTAACTACACCTATCTTGATTGTATTCATCGCTGCATGGATATTAAAAGAAAGAATTGGTTTATTTAAAATAGCAGGATTGATATTGGGTATAACCGGCGCCGCTGTACTGGTGCTTGCAAAAGGTGGAAATGCTGATAGAAACGAAGTGATATGGGGCGATATCTTAATTATCATCAATGCTGTTTCCTATACCATTTATTTTGTGCTGGTAAAACCGCTCATGCTCAAATACAATCCCGTAATGATCATCCGGTGGATATTCACGATTGGTTTGATCATGATATTGCCTTTTGGCTGGTCAGAATTTACGGTAATAAAATGGATAGACTTTAACGCCATTGATATCACCACAATGGCATTGGTTGTTTTTACCGGCACTTTTCTCGCTTATTTGTTCAATATCTATGGAATAAAAATTTTGGGTGCATCTGCAGCAGGATTTTATATTTACACGCAACCTTTCTTTGCTACTTTTATTGCCATGCTTTTTTTACACGAAACATTGCAGTTGTATAAGGTTGCAGCGGCGATATTAATATTTACGGGTGTGTACCTTGCGAATAAACCTACTAAAAATGCCTGAATATTTAATTGTTCAAAACGATGCAGAATATAAAGCAGCAGCAGCTTTATTTAAAGAGTACGCTGCATGGTTGGGCATTGATCTCGGCTTCCAGCATTTTGCGGAAGAGCTGGAAAATTTAAAAGCAATGTATAATACTGCTGACGGAGGAATAATTCTTTGTAAAGAGCAAAACGATTTTATTGGCTGTGTTGCCATAAGAAGAAGTGCAGAAAATATAGCCGAGCTTAAACGCATGTATGTACAGCCTGCACAACAGCATAAAGGTATTGGCAAAGATTTGCTGGAGCGGTCGCTCGAACTTGCTAAAAGCTTAAACTATGCATGTATAAGACTGGATACATTGAATCACATGACGCCAGCGATCAACCTCTATAAAAAATATGGGTTTTATGAAATACCCGCTTACTATCACAACCCTGTTTCAACAGCCGTTTATTTTGAGAAGAAGTTATAGCGTCAATTACTCTTGGGATAATCGAAAAACAATAATTCTTTTTTTGCCTTAGCAAAATCTTTCCAGTGATCGATATTCATTTGTACAGCAAATATGGCGCAGGTGGGCATATTATCAACTCTTGTATCATTCACTAATTCGTTCACGAAATAACTGATGCCGGGATTGTGGGCAAAGATGGCAATCGCATCCAGTTTATCGTCCAGGGTTTTTATTACTTCGTAAAACTCACGGGCCGGCGCATGGTAAAGCGCACTGATGAAAAGAATGTCTTCGGTATTTTGTTTATAAGTTTCGCAAAATAACTCTGCAGTTTTTTTTGCCCGCTTTGCCGGGCTGGCAACAAAAGCATCAATATTGATATTCCTCTCGAGCAATCTTTTCGCCATTTCAGGAGCATCTTTTTTTCCCCGTTCATTTAGAGGGCGCTCAAAATCGTTACCAAAAAAACTTTGGTCGCTTTTAGCATGTCGTATGATGAGCAGTGTTTTCACCTGTACTATTTATATAAAATTAAAATATTTTCCAGATAAACATTGAAATAACAAAACATATCAGTTCTTTTACCAAATTTGCAACCTAAACCATAAAGATCAATGTTAAGATACCCGGCCTTTTTATTGTATTGCTTCTTTATTCTTATTTCATGCAGCGACCTGAAAAAAATAACCCCACCACCGGCACAGCATATCAGTGCTATTAAACTCCTCGGGCAATACGAGATACCTTATAACCTGCAGTATAAAGAAACAACTGTCGGCGGATTATCAGGTATTGATTACGATGTAAAAAATGACCAGTATTATTTTATTTGTGATGACCGCAGTGATCTGAATCCTGCAAGGTTTTATACTGCTAAGATCTTTATTAGCCCAAAAGGGATTGATAGCATGCGCTTTGTTAACGTTGCCAGCCTGATGCAGCAGGGTAATATAATTTATCCCAATAAAAAAACAGACAGGTTTCATGTGCCCGATCCCGAGGCGATGAGATACAATCCTGTAAAAAAAGAATTGGTATGGAGCAGTGAAGGTGAAAGGATAGTGAGAGAAAAAGATACTGTACTAGAGAACCCGTCGATCATAACCATTTCAAGGGGCGGGTCATTCAAAAATAATTACCAGCTGCCGGCTAACCTCATTATGCATGTTACTGAAAATGGTCCAAGGCAAAATGGTGTATTGGAAGGTATGAGCTTTGCAGACAATTATAAATCGCTTTTTGTGAATGTAGAAGAACCTTTGTATGAAGACGGGCCAAGGGCAGATCTTACAGACAACAATGCCTATATCCGCATTTTAAAATTTGATGTAGCCACTAAAAAAAATATTGCACAATACGCATATAAACTGGAACCCGTTGCATACCCGGCCACGCCAGCTACTGCGTTTAAAATAAACGGCGTGCCGGATATCCTTAACATAGAAGAAAATAAATTCCTGGTGATAGAGCGTTCTTTTTCTACCGGCAAGCTCGCATGTACCATAAGGGTCTTTATTACGTCGTTGGATGCCGCGACAGATATAAAAGATATACCATCTTTAAAAGCAAATAAGAATTTTATACCTGCTACAAAAAAACTTTTGCTGAATATGGATGACCTGGGCATTTATATTGACAATATTGAAGGAATGACCTTTGGGCCAACACTACCCAATGGCCATAAAACTTTAATATTTGTTGCAGACAATAATTTTGATGCAAAAGAAAAGGCACAGCTTTTATTATTTGAAGTAATGGAATAGAACTTAACCTGTTTTTTTATAAATGGCAGGCGCTATCAGCTGCATTAACTATAACTTTGAGGAATAAAATATTTTTATGAGATCAAGACAGATAAAAAGGATCATTCTCTTCGCAGCATTTTTTTACATGCCGTTTGCAGGCATGGCATGGGGCGTATTAGGCCACCGGATCGTAGGGCAGATCGCAGACAGCTATCTTACCAAGAAAACAAAAAAAGCCATTGCTGCAATACTGGGAAATGAATCTGTTGCCATGGCCAGCAACTGGCCCGATTTTATCAAATCCGACCCGGCATATAATTACCTGTACAACTGGCATTTTATAAATATAAAAGGAGGTCTTACTGAAGACAGTATCAGGAATTACCTTGCCAACGATACTGCCACCGATGCGTACGCGAAAATTAATTTTTTGACCGCACAGTTAAAAAATAAAAGCCTCGAACAGGATAAAAAAGTGATGTACCTGCGCCTGCTGATACATATTGTAGGGGATGTGCATCAACCTTTACATGTGGGCCATGCAGATGACCAGGGAGGAAATAAAGTAAAAGTATTGTGGTTCAGTGAGCCCAGCAACCTGCATACTGTTTGGGATACTAAACTGATCAATTTCCAGGAATTGAGTTATACCGAATATGCAACGGCAATTAATTTTACTACAAAAGAAAGCCGCAGGGCAATGCAGCAACAACCTGTATCTACATGGATAGTAGAATCGTATAAACTCGCAGAAAAAATTTATGGCGATATTAAAGAGCCCGATCAGAAATTAAGCTACCTGTATAACTTTCAATATGTAGATATATTGAATAGCCAACTGCTAAAAGGCGGTGTAAGGCTCGCTGGTTTATTGAATGAAATTTTTGGATAAAAGCAAGACTGTGGGAACACGCCTTTGGTGTGTTCTGAACGTGCCACAAGGCACGCTCTTACACTAGTAACCTCTTACATTCTTCCCTTCCATATAATTCATAAAAGCTTTGTTACAAACACGGTTACCTCCCGGCGTTGGGTAGTTGCCGGTAAAATACCAATCACCCGTGTTGGTAGGACAAGCCTCGTGCAGGCTTTCGATAGTTTGATAAATAACCTGTATAGGAATGTCAAGATCTTTTGGTGTGATCAGTTCAGCGATCTTCCTGCTCATTTCTTTTAAAGTAAATGGCTTATAAATTTCACGCACCACATTTTCGGTATGCAATTGATTATTGCGCTGTAGCTCTTTACATTTTTCAAGCGTATCTTTTAGGATATGCTCCTGCTTGGTATCATGCAATAATTCAATAGCAGCACGGAAAGCAATAAAATCACCCAGCTTGCTCATATCGATACCATAACAATCAGGGTAACGTATCTGTGGAGCCGATGAAACAATGATTATTTTTTTAGGCTGTAAACGGGAAAGCATCCGGATGATACTTTCTTTAAGCGTAGTGCCTCTTACAATACTGTCATCGATCACTACAAGAGTATCTTCATTTTTACGAACAGTACCATAAGTGATATCATATACATGCTGCACCATTTCGTTTCGGCTGGTATCTTCGGTAATAAAAGTGCGCAGCTTAACATCTTTGATAGCAATTTTTTCAAACCGTATCTTACGGGTGATCATTTCGGTTAGCTTCTCTTCATCAAAATCTTTTCCCCAGCTGGCGATGCGTTCTATCTTTATTTTATTCAGGTAATCCTCCGCGCCTTTTAATAAACCATAAAAAGCCGTTTCGGCCGTATTGGGAATAAAAGAGAATATGGTATTCTTCAGGTCGTACTTGATCACTTTTAAAATAACGTCGCTTAAGTTATATCCTAAAGCAATTCTTTCGCGGTAAATTTTTTCATCACTGCCGCGACTGAAATAAATGCGTTCAAAACTGCAGGCCCTTCTTTCTTTAGCAGGCACAATTTCTTCAACAGTATAACTGCCGTCTGCTTTTACAATAAGGGCATTGCCGGGCATTAATTCTTTCACTTCATTCTCACCTACATTAAATGCGGTCCTGATAGCAGCCCTTTCACTCGCGGCAACGATCACGTCGTCATTAATATAATAGTAAGAAGGACGGATACCATGAGCATCCCTCATTACAAAGGCATCGCCATTGCCAAGTATGCCGCTGAAATGAAAGCCACCATCAAAGAGTGGCACCGCTTTTTTCAAAACTTTTACTATATCCATTTGCCCCGGGAAAGCTTCATCTGCCTTTACAATAAAATGATGCAGCACTTCCATCATTGCCGCCAGGTCGCTCTGCCTTTGAAATTCACCCGGGTCAATATTCACCAGGCCAAACAACTCTTCCGTATTCACGAGGTTGAAATTTCCTGCCAATGCTAAATTTCTTGCGGGTATGGTGTGGCGTTTTATAAATGGATGGCAAAATTCTACATTATTCTTTCCCTGCGTGCCATATCTTAAATGCCCCAATAATACTTCTCCTAAAAAATCAGCATGACCTTTCATTAAACCGGGATGGCTTTTAATATCAGGCTGGTATCTTTCCAGTTCAGATATCTCTTTACCGATCTGGCTAAAAATGTCGGCAATAGGCTGATTGGCACAACTGCGTATACGGTGCAAAAAAGGATAACCCGGCTCTGTATTTAATTTTTCGGTAGCAACACCGGCACCATCCTGGCCGCGGTTATGTTGTTTTTCCATCAGCAGGTACAGCTTGTTGAGGCCGTACAATACTGTGCCGTATTGTTGTTGAAAATAACTGAAAGGTTTGCGGAGCC
>Ga0207639_10001199_pt1 | contig 17597 bp, 21 predicted proteins | sample KBSCornC32_FD_184299 | JGI IMG/M metagenome (GOLD analysis project Ga0207639, IMG submission 184299) | Corn rhizosphere microbial communities from Kellogg Biological Station, Michigan, USA - KBS Corn C3-2 (SPAdes) (version 2) | ecosystem: Host-associated > Plants > Roots > Rhizosphere > Soil ...
ACTGTCTTTATGAGAGTGTGTGGAAAGACAATCGGCGCCGTCACAATGAGAAGCTTCTGACGTGGGACGTGCTGCACAAATATCCTCACGACTACAAAATCGTGTTTGTTGGCGACGCGACCATGAGCCCGTATGAGATCACCTATCCAGGCGGCAGCGTCGAACACTGGAACGAGGAAGCCGGTGCGGTGTGGCTCGACCGCGTAACGCAGATCTATGAGCACTGCGTGTGGCTGAACCCCGTGGCGCAGAAGCACTGGGACTACACGCCATCCATCGGTCTCATCTCCCAGATCATGGGGGACCGCATGTACCCGCTGACCTTACAGGGCCTCGACAACGCGATGAAGGAACTGAACCGGTAATTCCTACAGCGCCGATCCCTCCACGCCCATCTCGCGGCGGATGATCGACACCGGCACAAGACCTGCGTTCATGAACGCGTCGTGGAATTTGGTGATGTTGAAGGCATTGCCTTCCTTCTTCTGCGCATCCGCGCGCAGTTTCAGGATTTCGAGCTTGCCCAGCGTGTACGAGTAATAGCCGGGGTCGTTGGTCCCGCGCTTTGCTTCACCTAGCGCCACCGCAGACGGCTGGAAGCACTGCTTCTGCATCATCTCGGTCGCCTGCTGAAGCGTCATCACGCCGGTGTGCATCTTGATCGAGGCGATGAGGCGGCAATCGCGGAGCAGCGCATCCTGCAACTGGGTGAGGTGGTAGCGCGGATCGCCGTTGCTCAATCCCTGCTCCAGCATCATCTGCTCGCTGTAATGCGCCCAGCCTTCGGTGGTGGTGTATGAGCCGGTCAGTTTGCGCGCCAGCGGCCAGCCCGGATTGGCGTGCTGGAACAGATACTGCGTGAAGTGGCCCGGCAGCGCCTCATGCACCGTCAGGTTCTGCAGCATCGGGCGGTTCCAGTAAGCGAGCAGGCCGGCCTGTTTCTCCTTCGACGACTTCGGATCGGGTGGTGTGATGTAGTAGTACGCCTTGGTCGCGTGCGTCTCGAGCGCGCCCGGCGGATCGAGCTGGCCGAAGATCACCGCGCGGGCGAAGGCCGGCGTTTCCGCAACCGTCGGCAAAACCTGCGACGGCAGATCGACGATTTGATGCTGTCCGATGAAGGTCTGCAGATTCGTGAGCCCGTCGCGCGCGGTGGCGATGAGATGCGCGGCGTCGGGATGATCGGCCTCGACTTCCGACAGAGCCTTCGAAGGATTCTTGGGATCGATCAGCTTCTCAGCTTCAAGATAGGCAGCGTGGTCTTTAGCGAACTGCGCTTCGCCGGCAGCCAGCACCTTTTCAACGGGAACGTCGACGAGATCGCTCTTGAGCAGGCGCTGAAGATTGTCGTGCCCCAGAACGAAGGAGCCATGCGCATTGGGCTTCTGTGCGGTGAGCCAGGTTTTGAAGTCTTTCGCGGCGGCGACGGCAACCTTGGTGGAATCTGCGAGCTGCTTCTGCAGGCCGGCATCCTTCACGTCCTTGAAGGCAGCCGGCGCATCGGTGCTCAGGAACGATATACCGCCGTCGAGGTTCTCCAACGCGACATCCACGAACACCGGCGGCATATCGGCGAGGTTCTTTTTCGCTTGCGCGAGCATGGCCGGCATCGCGTTCTCGCGCGCGATGACATCCTTCATACGCGTGTCGAGCGCAGCGAAATCGCGCTCAATCAATCCGTAGATCGCGTAGGTGAGGAGACCCACATAGTTGCCGGGATCGTGCCGCCACGTCTGGAGCGTTTCTTCCTGGAGAAGCTGCCCGTCGATGGTGCCGAGGAGCACATCGCGATCGTCACGATCCGTGGCCGAAAGCTTTGTGCCGTCGATGGCCCGCAGTTTTGCCACTGTGTCCTTCAACCGCGCGATTTCCGTCGCCACGCTCCCAGCGGAAACATCGTCCAGACCGGTGTCGTAGTCATGCACGCCGGTCGAAGTCGCAGAGGTCGGATGCGCCTTCCATTGGGCGTTGTAATAGCCCTGCACGATCGCGGTGTACGCCGCTGTCGCGGGGGAAGGTGCCGCATCGGTCCCACTGCTAATGGTCAACAACGCCGTCGAACAAACCGCCAGCGCGCCGATGGTTTTCAGACCCATGATTTCCTCCCGCCAATCTGTCTCAGCCTCGCATTCCCCCTCGCCGGATGACAAGCGGACGCACATCTCTATACTGGCGATCACTCGAAATTGACGAGCCGATGACGACTGCTCCCGAACATTGCCGCGATATGGCGGAGTTGCGCGCCGAGATCGACCGGCTTGACCGCGAACTCGTCGCGATGCTGGCGCAACGCCAGCGCTATATCGAGCGGGCGGCTGAGATCAAGCAGGACCGCGCGGTCGTGCGCGACGAAGCGCGCATCGAAGACGTGGTTGCAAAGGTGCTCGTAGCCGCGCGCAAAGCCGGCCTCGACCCTAAGATCGCTGAGCCTGTATGGCGCCTGCTGATCGAACGCTGCATCGCGCATGAATTCGAGCGTTTCGACGAACTGAAGAGTGTAGACGCATGAACGCCAAACCGTCCGTGAGCGTGCGCAAGGCCACGAAAGCGGATGCAAGGCCGCTTTCAGAATCGCTGGCGCGTGCGTTTTTTACCGATCCGGTGTTTTCGCATTTTTTGCCTGACGATTCGACGCGGCTGAAGAAACTCGAAAAGGTCATGGCGATCCTGTTCAAGCTCGGTGAGCCGCACGGCGCCTGCTACACGACGGACAATTATGAGTCGGTCACGTTGTGGCGACCGCCGAGCGAATGGGATGTGCCGTTCTGGGCCTATATCGTCAATGGACCGGCATTGCTCTCCACCTTCGGCACGGGCATCGGGCGCGTGCTCTCCACCATGGACATGATGGAGAAGGTGCATCCGCATGAGCCGCACTGGTATCTGCAGACCATCGGCACCGATCCAGCGTTTCAAGGCAAGGGCTATGGCGGCGTGATCATGCGCGACCGTCTGGCAGCGGTCGATGCAGCGCACATGCCCTGCTATCTGGAATCGAGCAAGGACACGAACATCCCGATCTATCAAAGCTTCGGCTTCAAGCTGACAGGCGAGATGCAGGTGCCGAACGGCCCCAAGATCTGGCCGATGTGGCGCGACGCACGGTGATCGACCATATCTCCCTCGCCGTGTCCGATCTTTCGCGTAGCGCTGCGTTCTATGAAGCCGTCCTCGCGCCGCTGGAGTTGAACAAGCTCATCACCCGCGAGGGCTTCACTGTCGGCTTTGGGAAGAAGTATCCCGAGTTCTGGCTGAACGCGCGAGAGAGTCTCTCACCGCAACCAGAGACGACTGGCACGCATATCTGCTTGCGTGCACCGTCCGAGGAAGCTGTAAGTGCGTTTCACGCAGCCGCGCTGGCACATGGCGGAAAGACGGCAGGCGATCCCGGCCCGCGTCAGGCCGCGTTCACCACCTATATCGGCGCGTTCGTCTTCGACCTCGACGGCAACAAGATCGAGGCGGTCTATTTCCCGAAGAAATTCGGTGAACCGGCGGGCTTCGCGGGCGCGCCAAAGGCTCCCTAGCCTTCACTTGCCGTTGTCATCATCTCCTGTTCACATGGCGTCAGACCATCGGAGGCGGCCATGCTGAAAGTCCATCACCTCAACAATTCGCGCTCGCAGCGCATTCTCTGGCTGCTCGAAGAAATCGGCATGCCGTATGAGATCGTGCATTACACGCGCATGTCACCCGTGCCGCTCGCGCCGCCGGAATTGAAAGCTGTGCACCCGCTCGGAAAATCGCCGGTAATCACCGACGGCAACAAGACCATCGCGGAGTCAGGCGCCATCGTCGAGTACCTGATCGACACTTACGGCAAGGGCAAGTTCAAACCGAAGGCCGGCAGCGACGAGTATTGGCAGTACGTCGAATGGATGCACTACGCCGAAGGCTCCGCGATGCTGCCCCTGTTGCTTGCGCTTTACACGGGCATGCTCGGCGAAGGCGGCGCAGCGCTGAAGCCGCGTGTGGACGGCGAGATTGCGAACCATATGTCTTACATGGAAGGCGCGCTCGGTTCGCGACAGTTCTTCGTCGGTAACGATCTGACCGGCGCGGACGTCCAACTTCTCTTCGTGCTCGAAGCCGCCGGCGCGCGGCTCGATCCCTATCCAAACTTGGTAAAATATCGTGCGCGGATGCACGACCGTCCGGCTTACAAACGCGGCATCGAAAAGGGCGGGCCTTACGCGCTGATGAGCCGCTAGCGCCAACGTCACCTGTTCGATAGGGTAGGCAACACGGGGCGTGTTGCATGAAATTCGCGGCGTTTTGCGGCTTGGCGTGGCTTGTGTTTGCAGCACCGGCAAGCGCCAGCGGATTCGCAAGCTTCAACGCTGGAATCCTCGCGCACAACAACGCCGACGCGGACGGCGCCATAAAGAGTTTCACGCTGGCGATCACCGCACCCGATCTTGCGCCGCAGCTTCGCGCTATCGCATTTCTCGATCGCGGCGAAGCCTATGCCATGAATGGCGATTTCGAACGTGCGATCAGCGATTATTCATCTTCCCTGGCCCTGACGCCGGATGACTACACCGCGTTGAATCATCGCGGCGCGCTGCATGTGTTGCGCAGGGAATACGGTCCGGCGCACGCCGATTTTGTTGCCGCGATCCGCGCACGGCCGGAACTGGCAACCGCGTACGCTCATGATGGCCAAGTCTATATGGCCGAGCAGAATTACGAAGATGCCTTGCGGTTATTCTCCAACGGACTGGCGGCGTCGTGGTACACGCTGAATTTCTATCTCGATCGCAGCGAGGCTTATCGCGCATCCGGACGCTATGCCGAGGCGATCACGGAAGACGACACAGCACTCGTCCGGGACAAGACCTTTGCCGCAGCGGTTCTGGAACGCGGAAGAGCGCGGCGCGACTCCGGTGATCTGAGAGGGGCGATGTCGGATTTCAAGACGGCCTCCGACATGGCATCGGACGATCCGGATTTCCAATTGGCGCTGGGTATCGCGCAATGGGAGGGCGGCCAATACGACGACGCGATCCGCAGCTTCAAACGCGCCTCCGGCGATTTCGAGCAGACGCGCTATGCCTTCATTTGGCTCTACCTCACCAACACAAAAGAGCGCGAGCCCGATAGCCGCTTGCCCGGAAAAGCCGCGAAGCTCGCCGATCCGAAATGGCCCGGGCCGATTGTCGGACTGATTGCGAACAGCGCCACCGCCGATCAGGTATTCGCCGCGGCCAAGGAAAGCGATATCGGCCTTCGTCAATGCGAGGCGAATTTCTATGTCGGCGAATGGCAGCTCGCGCAGCAGAATCTGCTGGAAGGCAAACGGTTGCTGGACGCTGCGACGCAGGTCTGTATTCCGTTTTCCGCCGAATTCAACGCGGCCAAGATCGATCTGAAGCGGCTGCCGTCATGAGGTCGCTGGCGACGAGCGCGTGCATCGCAACGGCCCTGTTCTGCTATTGCGGTACTGCGCGTGCGCAGGACACGTCACCACCGAAGGTCTGCGAGCTTGGTCAGGCCGGCTCCTTCGACCTCACCACCGGCGCGGAAGGTATGGTTTTCCTGACCGGAAGTGTTGAGGGTCACAGCGGAAAATTTGTCGTAGACACCGGTGGCTTCGGAACGCTGCTCAGCTTTTCGACCGCAACGCACCTTGGAGGTGGGCCGCAGGAAGGCCCGATGGGTGTGCGTCTGGTGGGCGGCATCGATCTTCGCTACGGGATATGGGCGCGCGATTTCAAAATCGGATCGTTCAAATTTCCGGCGTCCTGGTTTGTGATCGGACCCGATCGTTTTTTTTCGTCGAATGCCATCGGCAACATCCAGCCGCACAGCCTTTGGCCCAATTACGACACCGAGATCGACTTCTGGAAAGGCAAGCTCAATCTCTTCCTCACCAATCAGTGCCCGGGTCACGAAGTCTACTGGACACACGATCCTTATGCGGCGGTGCCAATGACGGTGAATGCTGACGGCCACATCACGGTTCAGGCGTATCTCGACGGAAAGCCAATAAACGCGCTGATCGACACGGGTTCCCAGAAATCATTCCTGTCGCTCAAGGCTGCGTCGCATATCTTCAGCATCGACGAAAAAACGCCGGGAATGGTCAACCGTGGCCAGGTTGACATCAACGGGTTGGTGGAGGCGAAGCGCTACCATTATCCATTCAAATCCCTGACCTTTGAGGGCATTTCGATCGCCGGTCCCGATATCGAGATCAACGACGCCGGCAACGACTTCAGAGGTGATGAAATCATCCTGGGCATCGGCGTGTTGCGCCAGCTTCATCTGTTCATCGCCTATGATGAGAACAAGCTGTATCTGACGGCGGCAGAGGCGCACTAAGAGCGCTTGATTGCAGCGCGTTGCGGCAGAATACTGCCACCGCAAGCAATTCAGCGATAGCAAGTCATGAAACTCACCGCCCCTGCTCATATCGGAAAAGAAGAGCGCCGTACGCGCATCGAAAAGCTCTGCGCCGGGATGGACAAGGGTGGCATCGGCGCGGTGCTGATCGGGCCGACGCCGAGCCTTCGCTATTTCACCGGCGTGAACTGGCATCCGTCGGAGCGTTTCACCGGCGCACTGATCCGCGCAGACGGGACGGTCGAATACATCACACCCGCATTTGAGCGCGACAAGGTCAGCGCCGTCATCGGCATCGAAGGCGATATCTTCACCTGGCAGGAAGAAGAAAGCCCCTATCGCCTGATCGCAGACCGCCTCGGCAACAAGGCGCGCATGGCGGTGGACGAGTCCGTTGCGCTGTTCACATGGCTTGGGCTGCGCGGCGTGCTCGACGATTCTCGGCTGAACGGCGGCGGCGCGATCATCAATCGTCTGCGGCGGCAGAAGACCACGGCCGAACTCGCGCTGATGCAGTATGCCAAGGACATCACGCTGGAAGTGCAGCGTCGCGCATGGAAGAGCCTGCGCGCCGGCGTGCGCGCCAGCGAAGTCGAGGTTTTCATCGACCATGAGCATCGCGCGCTTGGCGGCAGCGGCAATACGTTCTGCATCGTCTCGTTCGGCGAGGATACATCGCTGCCGCATGGCGGTGAGAGCGATCGCGCGCTCGCCGATGGCGACGCCGTGCTGATCGATACCGGCACCAGTGTCGATGGCTACAACTCCGACATCACGCGCTCTTATGTGTTCGGCGAGCCGACAAAGGAAATCCGCCAGGTCTGGGACGCTGAAAAACGTGCGCAAGCCGCAGCATTCGACGCCGCAAAGATTGGTTCGCCATGCGAAGGCGTAGATGCCGCCGCCCGCGCGTCCATGCGTAAGGAAGGCTTCGGTCCCGACTATAATTTGCCCGGCCTGCCGCATCGCACCGGACATGGCATCGGGCTAGAGGTACACGAAGCGCCGAATCTTGTGCGCGGCGACCGCACACCGTTGGAAGCCGGCATGTGCTTCTCCAACGAGCCGATGATCGTGGTACCGGGCAAATTCGGCGTCCGCCTGGAAGACCATTTCTACATGACAGACAGCGGCGCGCGCTGGTTCACGGAACCGTCGTTCAGCCTCGACGAACCGTTCAAGGGCGTGACACCGCTCGACTAGACGGTGAAGCGATCTTTCGCTTGCGCGAGGCGGCCTTCGGCCGGGACATGCTGTGTCGCGGCGGCGAGGCCGAAGAGCGGCATGTTGCCGTAGACGCATTCGAACCTGCCCGGCTCGACCAGATAGGTTTCGTGCCAGATGCCGATGTTCTTTGATTTAGAAATGCGCTTATTGAATTCGGCCCACATCGGGAAATGGTGTGCATCCTTGGCGTGCGCGTAGGCGAGCAGCTTGTCGAACGACTCCCAATATTGCTGCACCGTGATGTAACGCGGGAGCGTCACGGACGTCTGAAACCAGAGCATGCCGCTGTCTTTCTTCTCAGACAGTTCCTTCAGCATTGCCGGCATCGTCTTCGACATGAACATGATGTCGGAGAGCGCCAGAAGATTGTTGACGCGCATGCCGATGAGGAACAGGACAACGGGCTTGTCCGTTTGCGCGGTGAAGCGTCCGGGAACGATCGGCATGATTACCCCTTGGTGGCGGAGCCCCAATAATTGAATCCGGCAAAGCGCGGCGTGCCGGGAAGATACATCGTCTCCATATCGTCGATCTTGAAGCCGCTATCGGCGATCATCTTCGGGATTTGGCGGCCGACATGGCAGCCCCCGCCGATTGCTTTCCACGCAGGTGTCAGACGCCGCTGCCATTTGCGGACATTCTCGTCCGGTGCCTCGCCGTGCTCGCAGAAGATCATGCGACCGTTCGACTTGAGCACACGCCGCATCTGACCCAACGCCGCCATCACATCGGGAATGGTGCAGAGCGTGTAGGTGATCAGGATCGTGTCGGCGGATTCATTGTCGAGCGGGATTTGTTCGCCCGGCAGGTCGAGAAATTCTAGCGGGACCGTCGACTCCGCGACGCGCTCTGCTGCGCGCTCGCGCATTTCCTGCGCGGGCTCGAGCGCCCAGATGTGGCTGACCTTCGAGGCGTCATAGAACGGCAGATTGTGGCCAGCGCCGAATCCGACCTCAAGCACGCGGCCTTCGGCGCGCGGCACGACTTTCTTGCGCTGATAGCGGATGGGTTTTGTGCCCATGGCGGCGTTCAGAAAACGCGGCAGAATATAATGATCGTAAAAGCCCATATCGGTTCGCTCCCGAACCGACCCTAACACAATCCCCGGCGGCCCAAAGCGTCAGTGATCGGGGTCTTTGTACATCGGCGGCGGATCGCCATTGTTGGGCACGTGGCCCTCATCCGGCGGCTTGTCGCCATACATGGGCGCCGCGTCGAGATCGAAGCCGTTAATGGCCCCGTTGAGAAGACAGAGCGCCGTGGCAGTGCTGGCGGTGGCGAAGACCGACTGATTGCTCGCACAAGGCAGAAGCGTCGGCGCGTTCTTGCGCGCCTTCTCCCGCGCCCATCGTTCGTGATCAGGAATTTGATCGGTATGATCCGCGTAATCGACGGAGTCACCCGGATCCGGCTTCGGACCGACCTGCGCCTTCGCGCACGCCGCGCGTTCTTCATTCGTCAGCTTGGCGAGATTCGCAGCGCGGCAGTCGTGAGCCTTATAGGCGGGAATGGCGTTCGCGCTTGGCGCGCTGGTCGTTACTTGCGGCGCAGGCGCAGTGATGGTGCTTTGCGGCTTAGGCGGCTGCGCGATAGCTCGCGTGTTTGGCGCCACGCGTTTGGGCGGCGGCTTCACCCGCGGGATCGCCTGTGGCTTTGGTAGCGGCTGCAAGAGCAGGATCGTTTCGTGCGGCTCGCGCTTAAACATGCGCTGCACGACCGTCGCGTTCAGGAGCACCGCGACAATCGCGATGTGCAGAACGACGACGGCTGCGGCGCCGGAAATCTTGCGCCACGGCAGATCAGGCAACGCACCAGCGCCCATTTACTCTCCGGGACGATATTCCAGAAGCTCGCCAGGCTGGCATTCCAGCACAGCACAGATCTTTTCCAACGTGGAAAAACGGACACCTTTCACCTTGCCGGATTTGAGCAGGGAAAGATTGGCTTCGGTGATGCCTATGGTTTCCGCGAGATCCTTGGAGCGCATCTTCCGCCGCGCCAGCATCACATCGAGATTGACGATAATGGCCATCACACGAACGCCGCGTTTTCGTCGGCGACACGCCGCGCCTCACCCATCACACGCGCAATGACAAGCACCGTGCCTGCGATGAACAACCAAGCCGCATCGCCGGTGCCGAAGCTCAAGGAGATTTCACGATGTCCCGGCGGATTCTGAAGATGCAGAAAGTAAGAGATCGGCGCCTGCATCACGAAGTCCGCGAGCACGCCGAGGAACAGCGCGTTGGCGACGTTGTTGAGATGGCGCAATGGCTCCGGCGAGAACACATGCCCGTCGGCATAATTCGCGAACAACTGACGAAGCGACCACATGGCCCATACGGTGAGCCCGAGCGGGATCGCTTCGCAGACGAGCGCATCGACGCGGTATTGAATCGGGATCTGGCCGGTCAGATCCGCGCCGAGATGATCGAGCCGGAACATCAGGAATTGGGTCGTGTCGGGATGCAGAAAGATCGCGACCACCAATGCGGGAGTGACGATCATCCCAAGCAGCGACAGGATCGACATGACACGGCTGAGCCGCGCGAGCTTGGCAGGGACGACGTTCAGCGACGCCACGAAAACCTCCGATCAGCGAGCGAAGGCATCATTCCACAGATAGTAATTATTGTAAAACGATAATACTATTCCGGCGCGACAGTGACCGCTATCCCGTCCAGCTCCGGCGAACAGGTGATCTGGCACGACAGCCGCGAGTTCGGTTCGACCGCAAGCGCCATGTCGAGCATGTCGAGTTCGGCATCGGAACGCGCCGGCAGTTTCTCGAACCAGCCATCGGTCACATATACGTGGCAGGTCGCGCACGCGCACGCGCCGCCGCATTCCGCGGCGATGTCGAACCCAGCATCGCGCAGGATTTCCATCACGCTCCAGCCATCGCGGCCTTCGACTTCGCGTGTCGCGCCTTTGCGGTCGGTGGCAACGATTTTCATTTAGGCGACTCCGAGTTTCTTCTGCAGGCTCGACGACGATGTCGTGTACTGGAAGCGCAGCTTCTCATTCGGCTTGACGATATGGAAGGCCGCCTGCGCCATCAGCGCCGCTTCGTGGAAGCCCGATAAAATGAGCTTCAGCTTGCCGGCGTAAGTGTTGATGTCACCGATGGCGAAAATGCCCGGCGTCGTGCTTTCGAATTTCGCCGTGTCGACCGCCACCAGATTCTCGGTGAGGTTCAGACCGAAATCGGCAATGGGGCCGAGCTTGATCGTCAGACCGAAGAACGGAATGAACGTGTCGCAGGCATGCTCCCATTCCTTCTTTTCGGGATTGGCGAGTGTCACCGCGCTGAGCTGTCCATCGCTGCCGTGTAAGGCTTTGACGCTCGCGATCTCAAAATTGATTTTTCCGTGGGCGGCGAGTTCGCGCATCTGATTGACGCTGTGCTGCGCGGCGCGGAAGCCATCGCGGTGATGCACGAGTGTGAGCTTCGCCGCGATCGGCGCCAGATTGATTGTCCAGTCGAGCGCGCTGTCGCCACCGCCCGCGATCAGAATGTTCTTGCCGCGGAACTGCTCCATCTTGCGCACCGCGTAGTGCACCGACTTGCCTTCATAAGACTCGATACCAGCGATGGGCGGACGCTTCGGCACGAAGCTGCCGCCACCCGCAGCGATCACGACAACAGGCGCGATAATCTCCGTGCCCACATCGGTCGTAAGCTTCCAGCGGTCATCATCGAGTTTCGTGAGCGCGCTCGCCATCTGCGAAAGATGGAAGGTCGGGTTGAACGGCTTTGCCTGTTCGAGAAGACGGTCGGTCAGCTCTTGACCGGTGACGATGGGCAGACCCGGAATGTCGTAGATCGGTTTTTCGGGATAGAGCTCTGTGCACTGCCCACCCGGACGATCGAGAATGTCGATGAGATGGCATTTGAGATCGAGCAGGCCGAGCTCGAACACAGCGAACAGGCCGATGGGCCCCGCTCCAATAATGGCGACATCGGTCTCGATGGGACTGCTCATTTCACAAGCTCTTAGTGTATGAAACTTCTAGCTACGCAACCAGCATGTAGAAATAGGGTCATAACTATGCAAGGTGCATAGAGTCGCGCGGCGTTTTCGGGAAAAAGGCCTGTAGCGTCAAGCGCCCAGATAAGTGCGGATAAATCCCTGGACGGCTGTGCTGTTGGTCTGCAGTGATTGCAGAGCTGCCCGGGCGGTAACGCTGTCGGCGGCCGGGTCGATGGGCTCGGCAGCCGCAGCCGCATCGCCAAGGGCAAATGCGCCGATCCCGCGAGCCGCACCCTTCAGCGTGTGGGTGACTTCCTTCCAGGACTTGGCATCGCGCGCATCGAGGATGGATTGCAGACGGCCGACCATCTCACTTGCCTGATTGTCGAAAAGACGCAGGATTTCCGCATTCAAAGCTGCATCGCCGCCGGTGTAGCGGGCGAGGTGATTGAGATCGACGGCAGCGGCGGCCATGGCCAAATCCTGTTTCCAGAACCGCCAGTATTCATCCGTATGCGTCAAAACCGGGTTAAACGCCGGGTTGGCGAGTCCTAGACGACGGGCAGCCGAAAGCCCCCTCGCCTTCAAAGACTTGGATGGTTAAAGTGCTGCCCGATCTCACTTTTCGGCGGCTTAGGGGTTTTCGATGGCGACGCCACGGTTTGAGCAAAACCAACCTGTCCTGCTTTCGGGCGGCGAAAAGCCGCTCTCGGCACCCGCGCCGGTCACGGCGCAGCCGCGCCAGAGCAGCTTCGGGCTGGTGGTTATGCTCGTGGCCTCGGCTTGTGCGGCGCTGTGGGTCGGTGCCGCCGGGGCATGGCTGTGGGGCTATTTTGGACCGGCCGGTTTGGCCGCCCTCGATGTCCAGCAGATCGCCCTGCTCGCCATCGCCACCTTCGTTCCGGCATTCCTGATCGTCGCCCTCGCCTGGGCGCTCGCACGCGGTCACGCGATGGGGCTCGCGACGGAAGCTCTGGTCGATGCGACCGACCGGATTTTCAGTGCAGATGAAACCGCCACACGCACCGCCGCGCGCCTTGGCCGCGCGGTGCGCAAAGAACTCGACGCCTTCAACGCCGGTCTCGACAGCGCCTTCACAAAGATGCGCGCGCTGGAGTCGACACTCGAAAACCAGATCGGCGCTTTGGATGAAGTCAGCGCACGCACCGAAGTGCGCGGCGAAGCCGTTGCCTCGCGCCTGTCGAAAGAGCGCGAACGCATCGAGACGATGACGGGCTCGCTCTCCGATGCCGCGACGCGCGCCGGCGAAAGCATCGCCAATCGTCTGACGCAGGAACGTGAGCGTCTCGATGCCGTCGCAGAAAATCTGACGGATGCCGCATCGCGCGCGAGCGAGACCGTCGCGGGCCGTGCGGCGCAACTGAAAGCCTCCATCGAAACAGCGGAAACCTCTTTGAAGGCTGCCGGCCAGACGCTCGACGCACACGCCGCCGATTTCCGCGCCGCCGCCAACACGGCCGCTGAAGCACCGCGCCAGGCCGCTGTCGAACTTGACCGTCAGGCGAAGTCCATCGAATCCGTTTCGGAAGCCACAATGGCGCGCGCGGAATTCATCCTCGGCCGCCACGAGCGTCACCGCGCGGTGATGAATGATCTTCTCACGAAGCTGAAAGAAGAAAGCGCTGCGTTCGAAAGCTCGGTCGGCCGCGAGAGCGCGGCGATGACCCGCGCGCTGGAATCCTTGAGCAGCGAAGCGCAGAAATTCGAAACCGCATCGGGCAACACCGAACGCCATCTGGAAACGCTAGTCGCGCAGACATCGATGCGCACGCGCGAGATGATGCAGAACCTGACAGAAGAAGCGCAGAAGCTGAAAGAGACCAGCGACGCCGCCAACACCACGCTCGCGAAACTGGCGGACGCGGTACGCGAAGCGAGTACTGGCGCGCAAACCCTGATTGGCCAAACCGTGGGCCACGCCAAGACCGACGCCCATTCATTGGTCGGTGACGCGATGGCAGAATGCGAACGGCTACTGCGTACCTCGGGGGAATTGTCTGCGAAGGCTGCCGAGATGCGCACGGCGCTTGCCGCAGTCACCGAAGAGACACAGCGCCATCTCGTGTCGCTCCCCGGCATCGCGCAGCAGGAAGCGCAGCGCATCCGCCAGATGGTGCGCAACGAAACCGAAGAGATGCTCGACATCTCCGCGCGCGCACTTTCCACAATCCGGGCGCGCAGCGCCGCCAAGCCTGCTGCCGATGTGCCGCCTGCTGAGCAAACAAAAGAAGAGCGCGAACGCGAGAGCATGTTCGGCCTCGCGCGCAAGATCACCGGCCGTCAGAAACAGCAGCCGAAGCCGCGCGCCAGTAGCGATGATGGCAAGTGGGAAATGAGCAAGTTGCTCGCGGCGGCGGAAGGCGGCAACGACAACAAGCCGAAGGAATTCAAATCCTCGACCGCCGCCGCGCTCGGCGCACTCGAAGCCGCGCTCGCAGACATGACCGTCGATCTCGGCGCCATCGCGGGTGACACCGCGCCGAGCAACGAAGACTGGCGGCTTTACCTCGCTGGCGATCGTGGCGTGTTCGCGCGCAAACTCGCCTCCGCTATCGACGCCAGCACCGTCGACCGCATCACCGAGCTCTATCGCGAGGACACGAAATTCCGCGATGCCGCCGATCAATACATCAGCGAATTCGAGACGCTGCTCGCGCGTGCGAAAGAGGGCGATGGCGGCGGCTTGCTGACGCCTACGATCCTGAGCGCCGATACCGGCAAGATTTATCTCGCGGTCGCTTACGCGCTCGGCAAACTATGAGACGCGTCTAAGGCGCGCCGCGTAGAACCCATCCATCCCACCTTTGTCGGCCAAATGGCACGGCAATGTGCGCAGATCGCCATTCGCATCGATGAATTCGCTGTGGCCGAACACATCGCCGGGTGCGATCGAAACGCGCTGAAAGCGCGTATCGCGATATAGGAAGTCGGCGATCTGTTCGGCGCCTTCCTCAGGCTCCAAAGAACACACCGCGAAAACAAGCAATCCGCCCAGCGCCGTGAGATCGGCGGCGTAGTCGAGCAGTTCCGCACTCGCCGCCTGACAGAGCGTGACATCGGACGCGCCTTTGATCAGCGGCAATTCCGGGTGGCGGCGGATCGTGCCAGTAGCGCTGCACGGCGCATCGAGCAGGACAAACGGCGCAGGCTCGAGGCTTAGATCGCGGACGTCTTCGTTTAACAGTGTCGCATTCAGCTTCAGACGCGCGAGGTTTTCCTTCAGCCGTTCCATACGGGTCGCTTCGCGTTCGACGGCGGTGACGTCTGCGCCTGCGAGTGCAAGCTGCGCCGTCTTGCCACCGGGCGCAGCACAGAGATCGAGTACACGTTGGCCCTTCACATCGCCGAGTAGATGCGCCGGTAGGGTTGCAGCTACGTCCTGCACCCAGAAATCGCCTTCGGTGAACCCGGGAAGCGTATCGACACGCACGGACTCATCGAAGCGCCAGGAATTGCCGAACAGATGCGTCGCGCCTTCGACATTCGCATTGCGCGAAACGATGTCGAGCGGCGCCCGCTTCAGATGTGCATCGGCAATCGCGCGCGCGGTATCTTCGCCATACGCGTCCAGCCAGCGCGACCAGATCCAGTCCGGCGTGTCGAGACGTGGTGCATCCTGTTTGGCGACGACATCTTTGCCTTCACGCGAAATCTTCCGCAGCACAGCGTTGATTAGCGGCTTGAAATGCACCGCCTTATGATCGGCCTGCGCGAGGCGGTTGGCACCATCGACCGCGGCGTGCGGCGCGACATCGAGAAACAGAAGCTCGCACGCGCCGGCGAGCATGATGTCGTAGGTCGGGCCGGATTTATGCGGCGACGGCATCTTGTCAACGAACGTGCGCAGCACCGCGTCGAGTTGACCGAAGCGGCGCAACGTTTCACTGGCAATGGCGCGCGCAAATCCCGCGTCACGCGGTTCAAGATCGATGCAGGCAACAAGTGCCAGATCGAGTGGACGGCGTTTGCGCAGAACCTCTGTGAGGATGTCCTGTGCTGCCTGCCGCGCTTTCAGTCCCTGAACCTCGCTCACCCCCACGGACCACGCTTTGGTGTGCTGGCAGCGCCTGCCATCGCACGCAGACGCGCGACACGTTCGGCCGTCGAGGGGTGGCTGGCGAACAGGGTCGAGAGACCACCGGCGTGCAGAGGATTGATGATGAACATATGCGCGGTCGCGGGGTGTTGTTCGGCTTCGACATTGTCAATGCGTTGCGCGGCATGATCAATCTCTTCCAGCGCAGACGCCAACCAGAGCGGACGTCCCGAAATCTCCGCACCCGCCTTGTCGGCGTCGAATTCGCGCGAGCGACTGATTGCCGATTGCACCAACACTGCGGCGATCGGTGCAAGCACCATCACCAGCAACATGCCGACCAGGCCGAGCGGGTTGTTGCGGCGGTCGCCGCCCAAAAAGAACGCGAAGTTCGCGAGCATCGACACCGCGCCCGCGACGGTCGCGACAATTGTCATGGTCAGCGTGTCGCGATGCTTCACATGGCCAAGTTCGTGCGCGAGCACGCCGGCGAGTTCTTCATTGTTGACGCGCGCGAGCAATCCGCTGGTCACGCACACCGCGGCGTGTTCGGGATCGCGACCCGTCGCGAAAGCGTTCGGCTGGTCGTTCTCGACGATATAGACCTTCGGCATCGGCAGGCCGGCCTGCCCGCTCAGCTGACGCACGAGGCCTACGAGTTGTGGCGCACTGACTTGATCCACCGGACGCGCACCGTACATCGACAACAATGCCTTGTCCGAATTCCAGTAGGCCCACGCGTTCGTTCCCGCGGCGAACAGGAATGCGATCAGCATTCCGGGCGCGCCGCCGATGAGGAAGCCCACGACCAGGAACAACCCGGTCAGAAGCGCCATCAGAATGCCGGTACGAACGATATTCACGCGTGTTCTCCTTGGGCCTGATGTATGATGAGCCGCCATGGCGTCAAGCAAGATGACAAAAGCGAAGGAAATCGCCGCCCGTATCCGTGAGGCCGGCGAGCGCGCGGCTGCCGAAGCCGAAGCGCGCCGCAAAGCCGAGAAGCCGGAACATCTGCCCGAGGAACTGGGCGGCCAGAAAGGCCCCGAACCCACGCGTTATGGCGATTGGGAGAAGAAGGGGATCATTTCCGACTTCTGAATGTGGTTGAACCCTCGCCCTTCAGGGTCCATCTACCGCCCAGTTGGAACCGTTCCAGAAAGTACGCCGATGTTCATCCAGACCGAGTCCACACCGAACCCCGCGACGCTGAAATTCCTGCCCGGCCGCGATGTCATGGGCGAAGGCGCTGTCGCCGATTTTCCGACGCGCGAGGCCGCCGGCCGTTCGCCGCTCGCCCGCGCTTTGTTCGCACTGCCGGATGTATCGCGCGTGTTCTTCGGCTCGGACTTCATCTCGGTCACCAAGACCGAAAGCGCCGACTGGAAGCATATGAAGGTGCCGGTGCTGGCCGCGATCATGGATCACTTCACGCGCAATCTTCCCGTGATGGAAGGTTCGAGTGAAGAAGCGGACGATTCCGCACAATATGGCGAGGCCGATCCAGAGATCGTCGCACAGATCAAGGAGCTGATCGACACCCGCGTGCGTCCGGCGGTGGCTCAGGATGGCGGCGACATCATCTACAAGGGGTTCGATGGCGGTTCGGGCATCGTTTTCCTGCAACTGCACGGGTCATGCGCTGGCTGCCCATCCTCAACCATGACGCTCAAGAACGGAATCGAGAACATGCTGCGCCATTACGTGCCTGAGGTGAACGCGGTCGAAGCGGTCTAAGATCGCGCGATTCGAATTTGGTTTTGAGGCCTCGCATGCAGCACGCCGTCAACGACGAAGCGCTCGACACGATTTTCCGCAGCGCCCGCAGTCAGAACAAATGGCTCGACAAACCGGTCAGCAATGCGCTGCTGATGGCGGTGTACGACCTGATGCGTTTCGGCCCGACGAGTGCGAACTGTTCGCCGGCACGCATCGTGTTCCTGACGACGCCCGAGGCGAAGGAGCGGATCAAGCCGCATTTGCTTCTCTCAACA
>Ga0207639_10001200_pt1 | contig 17585 bp, 15 predicted proteins | sample KBSCornC32_FD_184299 | JGI IMG/M metagenome (GOLD analysis project Ga0207639, IMG submission 184299) | Corn rhizosphere microbial communities from Kellogg Biological Station, Michigan, USA - KBS Corn C3-2 (SPAdes) (version 2) | ecosystem: Host-associated > Plants > Roots > Rhizosphere > Soil ...
TACCTCATGCCCCCGCCGCGCCAGGCCGGCGCATAGCCCATCGTCATAGCGCCCGGTGAACAGCGAAGGATCGGCCATCACGATCTTCATGCGCGCAGCAATCCACGCAGCATTGCCCCGTGGCGCACCGCCAGCAGCCCATGCGCCAGCGCATAAAGCGCGAGAAAGCAGAGCGCGAACGGCTCGCCGGTCGCCTGCGCGATCCAGGCACCCAGCGGCACGCTGAGTATGGAGAGCGCCAGAAAGGCGAAGGACGGCGCCAGCAATGCACCGAACCGCCCTACTCCATTATGCACATAGGTCGACACGCACAGCATCGCGAGGCCCAGCAGGAGCAGCGCCAACAGCCCCAATTCCGCCAGCGTAAGCACCGCCTTGCCCGCGAACAACAGCCGCGAGAAGGCAGGCCCCGCGACCATCAGCCCTCCACCCAGCACCGCCGCCGCGCCCAGCGCCACCAGCCGCAACCGTCCAACCAGCGCCCGCGCGCGCTCCGTCCGGCCGCCATGAAAGGCCGCCGTCAAGCGGGGCAGCATGGCTTCGGTGATCGCCCGTATCCCGGCGGTGAGCGCGCGCGAAATCTTGAACACGAAGTCGAAGAGCAGAAGGGGCCGGGGATCGCTCGTCGCCCAGGCTAGGCCGAAGTAGGGCGCATTGTACGCGGCGACATCGGACAGGGTGAGCAGCATCGTCGCGCCCATGTCGCGCATACTGCTCTGCCACAGCACCGCGAACCCACCGCCGCGCAGCAGCCAGTCGCCCGCGCCCATGCCCGCATCCCGGTGGACGACCATCAGGCCGAAGAGCAGGGCCATCGACGCCAGCGCAACCTGCATCCAGACCGACAACAATATGGGCAAGCCGGCCAGCGCCGCGATCAGCAGCGCGATGGTCGCGACCCGGCGAACCATATCGACCAGTTCCCACAGGAGATTATGATCGAGCGCCGCCAGCGCCCGCTTGGTGAGCAGTCCGAAGATGTTGGTGACGGTCAGCAGGTAGAAGGCCATGAACAGGCCGGGGTAATGCGTGGCGATATGCCCGCTGGCGATTCCGCCCGCGATCAGGATCGCGCCGACCAGCACCACTACGCCCATGAAAGCGAAGAGAATCGCGATCTCCGTCGGCCGGAAGCCGCCGTCCTCCCCGCCCAGCCGGAAACGCCGCAGCCGCGCATAGAGAATGCCGGAAAAGCCGAAATCCGCTGAAACCGTGAAGTTGGCGAAGGCCACCAGCAGCAGGAACGCGCGAAACTCCTCCAGCGGCAACAATCGCACGAAAACGAAGGTGACGACGAAACCCCACAGCATCGCCAGTGCGACATTGGCCAGCTTGGCGATCGCCACGATGCGGACATTGGCCTCCAGCCGGCCGATCGGTCCGCCCCCTGTCCGGGTCACCGACGCGCCCTGAACAGCACATCGTCGATCCCCAGACGGGCAACGTCCGCCGGCGGCAGGTCGCGCGCGGCGATCACCTCGACGTCAAGGCCCGCGGCCGCGATGCGATCCGCGAGATCCGGGCCATATTGGCGCACATGGTCCCACTGGCCGAAGCGGCGCTCCCGCTCACGCCCCGAAAGATCGGCGGGACCGTCCTCGCTGGGTTTGGCCCACAAAGGCACGATCAGCCATGCTTCCCCGCCTGGCTTGAGCGCGCGCGCGATATTGGCGAGGACCAGCGCATCGTCGGGCACATGCTCCAGCACATGGCTGGCATAGATGCGGTCGAAACGCGCCGCGTCGGCCAGCGCCATCAGGTCGACGCGCTGCATTCCCTGCACCGTATAGCGCGAGGGGTCGATGTCGGCGGGTATATAGTCGCCTGCCCTGCCCCGGAAGCGCGCGACAAGGCTCGCTTCGTTGGGCGCGCAATGCAGCAGCGCGGCCCCCTGCGGCACGGCGATCATGCCGAGGTCGAGCAGATAGTGCATCAGGCGTTCGCGCGGAGACGATCCGCAGGCCGGGCACCCCCAGTCGCGCCGCTCGCCATAGCGGAAGAAGCCGACCACGTCGGTGCCGCAGGCGGGACAGTGCCGGCCGGCGCGCGCGCCCGCCAGCGCCCGCAGGCGTAACGCGGCGCGCGACCCATGCTTGCCCGCTGCCTTCAGAACCCGTTGCACGGTAATCATGCTTTCGGCGCCTTTTCCATGCGTGATTTGGCCGGGGACCAGAGGGTGAAATCCTTGCCCCGCGCGGAGAGTATTATGCCGCGCAGGGTTGCGACATAGGCGAGCAGGATGTCGGCGATCGCGGCGAGCGGCCCCTTGCGGCTGCCATAGCCCATCGCGAACAGCCCGGCGCCCAGCAGCACGAGGCCGACCGCCACCAGCGGATGCCACGCCGCCGCCAGGACGATCGCCGCGCCCCCGCCCGTCCCCATCCACAGCGCGCCGAACCAGCGCACCAGCTTTCGCGAGGCATATTTGAAGCGGTCGAGCGTGGACAGGCGCCGGAGCAGCGGACGCAGATAGCGATGCGTATGCCAGCTGCGCGCGGCGATGCGGACCTTGCGCCGCATCTCGTCCTCGCGCGCCGCCACCATCATTTCGCGCGCGATCACGTCCTTCGCCTTCACGAGGCGTCGACCGTTGAAGATCACCGCCATGGACACGACAAGGTCGTCGAGCACGGAGTCGGGGAAGTCCGGATAGAGCGCGCGGCGGATCGAAAAAATCGATCCGTCCGCGCCCATCACATTGCCGGTGCGGGATTCGCGATCTTTCAGCATCTCCTCGATGCGCCAGTAAAGGCCACCGACCTGCGCCGATGAACTGGCGTCCGCCCCGTCATAGACAAGACTGCCGAGCACCCCGCCAATCTGCCAGTCGGCGTAATAGCCGAGCAGCCGCTCGATCGCCGCCTCCTCCAGCAGCACATTGGCATCGGTGAAGATCAGGATGTCGCCCTGCGCCCTGGCGGCGAGTGTCTTCATCCCCCGCGCCTTGCCGGCCCGCCCCGGCCCGTGGACCGCCGTCAGTATGTCAGCCGCCCCGTCCAGCAAGGCGGCGGTCGCGTCGGCGGACCCATCGTTATAGGCGAGAATTTCCAGCGCCGGATGACGGGCCTTCAGCGCACGAAGATTGGCGATTTTCGCCGGCAGCGCGGCCGCTTCATTATAGGCACAGAACAGCAGCGTCGCGGAGGGCGGCGACTCGCCCGGCTGCATCCGGATCACCGGGCGTTCCGGCAGCAGCCCGAGGATCAGCGGATAGACGGCGAAAGGCCAGGCGAGCAGCAGCAGGCTCGCCAGTAGAATGAGAGCAGCGGCGACGATCATGCGCCTGCGCCCCGGCGGACCGGGTCAGAAGGCATTGTCGTGCGCGAGTACCCGCAGCGTGGCCGCGATGATGCGCAGGTCACGCCAGATCGACCAGTTCGTGACATATTCGAGATCGGATTGCAGACGATTGACCAGATCCTCATGCTTGTCCGTCGGGCCTCTGTGGCCCCGCACCTGCGCGAGGCCGGTCATCCCCGGCTTGATGCAATGACGCGCCCAATAGCGACGATCGACCTCCCAGTACAGGCTGTCGGCGGCGCGGGCGGCGGGCGCGTGTGGGCGCGGGCCGACAATGCTCATGTCGCCGATCAGCACGTTGAAGAGCTGCGGCAATTCGTCGATGCTGGTGCGGCGCAGGAAATCCCCGATGCGGGTGACGCGGGCGTCGTTTTTCTGCGTCAGCTGGCTGGCGTCGGCATCCGTCATCGCATCATGCATGGTGCGAAACTTGTATATCTGAAACGGTGCCGCGTCGCGCCCCAGCCGCGCCTGACGGAAGAATACCGGTCCCGGCCCCGACAGTTTCACGGCAATGGTGGCCGCCGCCAGCACCGGCGAGAACAGCAGGATCGCGGCAATGCTTGCGACAATGTCGAAAAGCCGTTTCAACAGCCGGTCACGAAACTCCAGCGGGCCGGACGCCACGACGATGGTCGGATGCTCGGCGAACTGGCCCACTTTCGCCGGCACGAAGCGCCGCATTTCCGGCACCAGTATCTCGGCCCGCGCGGAGAGCGAGGCGAGCGCGATGCCCCAGGCGTCCATACGGTCGCCATCGCAGGAGACGACGATCCGTTCCGCCGTGCCGACCAGGGCAGAGAGGCGCGCGGCCATCGCCGCGTCATGGCAGGTCGGGTCGAGGCCGGCGGCGCGCGCATCTATGACATCGATCACTTCTGCCGCCGGCGCGGCGTCGAACGGCACGCCATCCTCGATCAGGACGGTGAGGTGCGGCGTCTCGCCCACGATGCCCAGCGCGATCCGGTCGGTCAGCCCGCGTATCCATGCCAGCCCGAACGCGCTGATCGCGAGGCCGACCGCCAGGGTCAGGCGCGACAGCTTCTCCGCGATCTTGCCGAAATAGATGATGATGAACATCAGCATCACCGCCTGCCCCAGCGCGAACAGGGCGCTCCATGCGCTGGCCCGTCCCTGCCCGATTGTGCGGATGCCGTAGACGCCGCCCTTGATGGCGATGAGGATGTAGACCGGCGTTATCATCGCGAACATGATGAGGCCGTGCGGCTTGCCCGGCTGCCCGCCAAATTGACCGATGACGAGCAAGTTGGCAAAGGCGAACGCCACCGCCAGCACCGCGATGTCGATCAGGATCGACAGGATGTAGAGGCGCAGCCGCGCCGCCTCCCGCGAATATGCCCGAGATTGAATGTGGGGGGCGCCGCTCATCGACCGCGCGGGTATGCCCGCGAACGGCGGGCGTCAACGGGGATTAGGGTGCAGACCCATTAATTGCGAGGTCGAGATGGCGACGAAAATGGCCAGTGGGAGGGAGGGCGCGAAGCCGGATACTGGTGGTATCCGGCGAGCGGCCGACCGCGCCAATGGCCATTTTCGTCCCACCCGAAGGGCAGGATTGTCCGGGCGCCGGGGAGCGTCGAAACGCTTGAACGGGGGGCAAGCCCCGTTCCGCGCGCTTCTCCTCCCCCGGCATCCCGGACAATCCTGTCTCGATCCTCACAATTAATGGGTCTGCACCCTAGAACAGTTTTTCACCGTCAACCGGACAGGATATCAAGCGCGGCCCTGCGCATGATGGCGGCGACTTCCAGGTCCGGCAAAGTCCCGGCATAGCCTTTGGCGGGGACTTCCAGTTCGACGGGAATGTTGTCCGGCAATACCCTTACAAGTTCGCGCAGCGGCAGCATGCCGGTGCCGGGGACCCGCCTGTCCACCACAGATTCCCGAATGATCGCATTCATGTCCTGCGGGTCAGGACGCGGCCCGGCATCACAAAGCTGAACACAGGCAATCCTTCCCGCGGGAAGTCTCTCGACGTCGGCGACGCCGCCTCCGGCACGATCAACGTGCAAGGGATCAATGACCAGGCCGATCGACTCATCACCGGTTCGCTCGATGATCCGAAGCCCCTGATCCAGCATCTTTACTCCGGTGTAGACGATGCATTCCAGGCATGTTCGCAATCCGTAGGACGAGGAAAGCTGGGCAATCCGGCCGAGGTTTTCCGCGATCCGTCCCTCTTCGGTATCCTCCACGATGACAATGAGGTTTCTCGCCCGCAGCCTCGCGCTCGTCTCAAGCGCGCGCTCCAAATTTGACAGATCGACCTTTGCCGCCTGTTGCAGCACTTCTATGTCGTTTACAAAGATGCCGGTCGAATCCAGCCGCTCGGTCGTTTCGGCCAGCAGCGTGGAATTGCCGAACATCGGCAATTCCGGCTGGTTGCGGATCGGTATCAGCCTGAGCGAGATCCCACGATAACCGGCTTCGGCTGCCACCGAAATGAATGCTGGAGGCAGCAGGTGCGGTAGCGTCAGATAGCACAGGACGAAGTCCCTGTCGGCAGGAGCCGTCATCGACTTGGCCTTTGACTTACTCAATCCGCCTCTGTCCGCGTCCAATCAAGTGTCCGTATAGTTCGGCGCCCGCTTTTCTTTGAACGCCGCGAGCGCCTCGCGATGGTCTGCCGTTTCCATCAGCAGGATCTGCTGGCGATCCTCGAAAGCGAGCGCGGCCTCGAGACTGGCAGTCTGGGACAAACAATTGAGCGATTCCTTGGTCAACCGCAGCCCCATCGGAGCGGTCTTCAGCATGTCGTTCGCTAGCTCAAGGCCCGTTTCGAGCAGCTTGTCCGCCGGCACCACATCGCTCACCAGACCCGTCGCCAATGCGCGCTGCGGCAGGATGAAGCGGCCGGTCATCAGGAACTCTGAGGCAACCGACAGGCCGACAAACTTGGGCAGGAAGTACCCGGAACCCATGTCAGTGCCGCTTACGCCGATCTTGATATAGGCAGCGCCGAATTTGGCCTCGGGTGAGCAATATCGGACGTCGGCGGCTAGTGTGAGCGAGAATCCCGCGCCAACAGCAGGCCCTTGGACCAGCGCAATGATCGGCTGCGGGCATGACCGCATTGACCGCGTTACGGCGGCGTAGCGTACCTGGATATCGTACTGGCGCTGGGGACGCCCCGGCCCTGGCGAAGCAAATGCTTCCGAATCAAGGTCGCCGCCCGCGCAGAAAGCCCTGCCTTCTGCACGGATCAGCACGACCCGAACGTCGCGCCGCTTCTGGAGCCCTTGAAAATAGCCCGAAAGCTCGTCCGCCAGCTCCGGGCTCATGGCATTGAGCGCCTCTGGCCTTGTCAGAGTTAGGATCTCGATCGGGCCGCGGTTCTCGATGGAAGTCAGCGGCTTGGTTGAGGCACTGGCGGTCATGTATTTCCTCCGGAAGTAAATTGAACTCGAACAAGCTTAAGCCGGCACCTCCCAATGGTACCGTTATCAATTGGCAGGAGGAGATCTCTGTTACCCGCTGATGGCACGACTGCTACGCCTCGCCGACATGCGTGTATGGCCATGGCCCTCTCCTCGTCTCCGGCAGAGACTATCAGTAATTTTTCGCGATGAGCGAGTTCGTCGGAAAAACTGCCAGATATGCGGTAGTTCGAAGGCGCAATTGACAGAAAGGCCTGCGCAGCCGGAAATGTGCTTCAACAGTCCGAATTTTGCTGCCGTCAGGGATCTCGAGCCCGCGCGGTGGTTCAAAGCGCAGAATTGGGCGAGGACAAAATCAGACATCGGGCAGGCGCGAACCACGGGGTTCGCTGTCCGTTGCCCTGGAGGCGCATTGTGGGTGAGGGTAACGTAAACAAGTCGTTGGGGAATTCCGCTGGGGGAGATGCCGGCTTGGCCAGCAGCCTGCGCGATATTGCATTGGGCGATCTTCTGCGGGAAGCAGCGTGTGGGGCGGGCGATCGCGTGGCGCTGGTTGATGGCGTGGAAGACCCGGCTCGCCGCAAACGCTGGACTTACAACGAATTGCTGGCAGAGGCGGAACAGGTAGCCCGAGCCCTGCTAGCCCGCTTCAAACAGGGCGATCGTGTTGCGATCTGTTCGCCGAATTCGGCGCAGTGGGTGATTTTCGAATATGGCGTCGCGCTGGCCGGCATGGTGCTGGTGCCGGTCAATGCCGATTACCGTCAAACCGAACTTGCCGGTGTGCTTCAGGATTGCGAAGCAGCGGCACTGTTCTACGCTGACAAATGGCGCAAGAACAATATCGCGGCCAATGCGATCGCTGTTCGTGATGGCGAACTGCCCAACCTTGTTCTGGTGCCGCTTGCCGATTGGCATGAATTCCTGAAGTCTGGTTCGCCGGACACCCCCCTGCCGGAGGTCCATCACCGCGATCCGGTCGCAATCCTATTCACATCGGGGACGACTGGCAGGCCGAAGGGCGCGATGCTGCACCATGGATTCAGCAATCCTCCGCGTAGTGTCGCTGACTGCTGCAACTTCCGCCAGCACGGCGTCTTCATGAATCCGACGCCAATGCACCATATTAGCGGGTCGGCCGTAACGCTGTTCGCGGCGCTGTCCCGACACGGCACCCTCGTGCAAATGTCCCACTGGGATCCAGCGTTGGCGATGGAGCTGATCGAGTCCGAAGGTGTTAACGGCGCGCTTCTGGTTCCGACCATGATCGTTGCGCTGCTCGATCACCCGGATTGCAGCAAGCACGACCTGTCGAGCCTCGACTTCCTCGTGACCGGTGCCGCGCCTGTCCCGCCCGCACTGCTTGATCGTGTGAAGGAGCGAATCGGCTGCCCCGTGCTGATCTGCTTTGGCCAGACCGAATCTGGTGGACCGGTAAGCAATACCACCCTGACCGACGGCGCCGAGGAGCTTGCGAAAACTCTGGGCCGCGCGTTGCCGGGCGTCGAGATTGAGATTCATGATCCAGAAACCGGCGCCAAGCTGCCCGTCGGCGAACTTGGCGAAATCTGTTTCAGGAGCCCCCAGATCATGCTGGGCTACTACGGTCGCCAAGAGGCAACAAGCGAGGCGATCACACCTGATGGCTGGCTACGCTCGGGAGACCTGGGCACCCTGGACGAGCGCGGGTATCTCGCGATCAATGGCCGGCTCAAGGACATGATCATTCGCGGCGGCTCGAACATTTATCCGCGTGAAATCGAGGATGCGCTGTTCGCCCTGCCGTCGGTTGCCCAGGCGGCGGTTATCGGCGTGCCGGATGACAAGTGGGGCGAAGTCGTACTCGCCTTGGTTCAGGCGACCGAAGGCAGTGCCTTGGATTTTGAAGAGATGTTCCACTATTGCCGCGGGCGAATGGCCCCGTACAAGGTGCCCGCCCTATGGTGCGAGATCGACGAATTCCCTCTCAATCCTAGCGGAAAGATCCAGAAGTTCGAACTTGCCAACTGGATTCGGGACGGCAAGCTGAATCCCGTAGCGGTCCGCTGAGAGCTTGCCCCGCGGTTGGTGCGCTATTCTCAGGGGGCAGTGACCCGCCGCTTACCGGGAAGAGGTGACTGAAATGGATGGAACGGTTCAACTCCAGGTCGATCAGGGCCTGGCGACGATCACGATCAATCGCCCGGAGTGCATGAACGCGCTGACTGACGGGATGATCGTCGACCTGACTGAGATCGCCCGTGACCTCGCCGAAGATCCGGCATGCCGGGTAGTTGCAATCCGGCATGCCGGAAAGCATCTGAGTACGGGTTCAGACACGGGTACCCTCGCCGATGCGGCCACACGGACTTCGGCCGAACGAGAGCGGATATTTTACCACGGCCTTGCCACCCGTATCCAGCCACTGCTGCGCGCATATCTGGCCTTGCCCCAACCGGTCATCGTCAGTGCCCGCGGACACGCAATCGGCCTCGGCGTACAGTTCCTCCTGACGGCCGACATGGTCGTTGCCTCGGAAACGCTTAAGATCACGCTTCCCCAGGTCCAACTAGGCCATGTGTTCGATCATGGAGAATCCTACCTGCTCCCCCGACGGATCGGACACCGCAAGGCGATGGAACTCGCGTTGCTGGGCGATCGCATGTCGGCATTCGATGCGGAGCGCTTCGGACTGATCAATTTCCTCGTCAGCGACGCAGAACTCGAAACGCGGACGGATGAAATCCTGGCTAGATTGCTGGCCCTGCCACCGCTCGCCCTGCTAAGCAGCAAGGCCCTCATGCGATCGAGCGAATCTGCGGATCTGGATACTCAGCTTAGCGCCGAGCGGATGTTCGCATCCCGCTGCGCCAGTACCGAGGACTTCACGGAAGCGATCGCCGCCTTCAGCGAAAAGCGCCAGCCACGATTTACCGGGCGGTAGCCAGAACTTCCGTTACGTCCGAAAGCGTTTCAAGTGCAAGGTCATTGGCGATCAGAATCCTTTCCAGTTCGGTCGCAGCCTTGGCAGTCTCTTGCAAAAGCCAAGTGCGGAACGTGCGCAGCGCAGGTCCGTCGGGTCGGCCCCTTCGGGTCACGATGTAGTGCGGCAGTGATATCGAGAATACCCTATCGATCGGCAGAGCCAATCTCCCGCTCTGCAAGTCGCCAGCGACAAAAAACAGGTTGCCCAGTGCAATGCCCGCCCCTTGCCTTGCCGCCTGGTATGTCATGCTCAATGAATCGAAGCTGATGTGGCGCAGCGTGCTGGCGTCCGAAACATCCAGCGCCTGAAGCACGGTGGTCCACAATGCGCCTTCCCGCTCAGCCATCAGGAAAGTCTGATCTGCCAGCCATGACCGGCCTGCGCTGCGCCCATGTTCGGCGAGTTCGGGTGCGCAAACCAGGGCGAAGCAAGTTTCGAACAAGCGATCACAACGGAACGATTCCCCAATCGGGGGCACGCCGGTCAGGGCCATGTCAAAATCGTCGTTGCGCCACTCTGCATCCTTGATCGACAGGCTGAATTCGAGATGGATTTCAGGATGCAATTCGCGGAACCCGGCAAGCCGGGCGGACAACCATTCCGTGGTGAAGGTCGAATAAAACCGCAATCGCAGTGTATTGTCGCGCTGCCGGTCGCTTGCCAGCGCATGGCTGGCCATGTCGATCTCGTCGAAGGCCCGTGATATCGAATCCAGATATGCGGCGCAGCCGGGCGTTGGCTCCACGCCAGCTGGCCCCCGCCTCAGCAGGGTGCGACCGAAATGCTCCTCCAGCAGCGTCACGTGCCGGCTTATTGCCCCAACCGAAACCCCCAGTTCCTTCGCCGCTGCCGATAGGCTGCCTCGTCGGCCAGCCGCCTCCAGCGCGCGCAGGGCATTGAGAGAAGGAAGCCTAAAACGCATTGTGTCCTTGGGGTCATGGCGTAACCTGTTCCGCGAGAAATTCGCAGGCCACGCACACCTGGTTTGAGAAAATTGTGACTACCCCTGTCACGAACGTCAAGGCACTCTCCGCGCAGAACAGAAATCTATTGGGATAGGATTGCCATGTCGGGCGAGAACTACGATTTCGACGTGATCATTGCTGGTGCGGGTCCAGTCGGTCTGACCATGACCATTGACCTTGGGCGCCGCGGCATCAGCACGATGATCATGGAACGCGACCCCACTACAGCGCCGTGGCCCAAGATGGACCGTTCCAACGCACGGACCATGGAAATCTATCGCCGCATGGGCATCGTCGACCGGGTTCGCGCGCTCGGCTATCCCGGCGACAATGCTATGGATGTGTTCTTGGTGCGCACCATGAACGAGCCGCCCATTGCCACAATCCCCTTCCCCTGCGTCGACGAGAAACGCGCACAGGTCGCAGCCTGTACAGATGCCAGCTTGCCGCTTGAGCCCTATCAACTGGTGGCGCAAAATGATCTCGAACCCCTGCTTCGCGAGGTTGCGGAAAGGGAAACGCCCAACACGGTCGTCCGCTATGGCCTGGAACTGGTGAGCTTTGAGCAGGATGAGAGCGGCGTCACCGTCACGACTCGCCGCTTGAGTGAAGGCGAAGCACCGATCCCTCCCTCGCCGGAAAACCTCGATCTGGACCCGGCCGGCGAAGGTTCTGGCGCGATCGAGACCTTCCGTTGCCGTTACCTCGTCGGGTGCGATGGCGGGCGCAGCACGGTGCGCAACTTGCTTGGCATCCCCATCGAGGGAGTCTCAGCGCCGAACGACCTGCGTCAGGTTATCTTCAAGTCCGACGATCTCTACGAGCGAATGGCCGTGCCCAAAGGCCGCCATTACAGCTTCGTGACCGGCGGCCATGCAATGGTGGCGCAAGGATCCCGCAAAGAGTTCACACTACATTCGCCGCTTCCTGCCGATACCGACTTCCACAAGCTGCTGCGTGAATTGATCGGGTTCGAATGCGATATCCGGATCAGCCATGTCCTTACTTGGCGACCACACCTGCGGGTTGCCCGTTCCTTTCGCAAGGACCGGGTGTTCATGGCGGGCGATGCAGTCCACCTCGTCATACCAACGGGCGGACTCGGTATGAACACCGGCATCGGCGACGCCATCGATCTGTCGTGGAAGCTGGCGGGGACGATCCAGGGCTGGGGCGGCCCGGAACTGCTCAACTCCTACGAGGCGGAGCGTCGCCCGGTCGGCATCCGCAATATCGAGGCATCGACCTGGGCCGCAGACGGGGCGTTTTCGTGGCAGCCGACAGTCACGCGTGAAGTGTTGGAGTTCGGCCCTGCGGGCGAAGTCGCTCGCGCCAGGATCGCCGCCACCTTTGTTGCTCAACAGGGACGAATGCACGGAATGGTCGGCGTGGAGACCTGTTATTCCTACGCTGGTTCAACAATCGTAGCGCATGAACCAGGCAACATGCCGCACTGGGAATTCAGCCGCATCGTTCCTCATAGCCGTCCTGGCATCCGGATGCCGCACATGTGGCTGAAAGACGGGCGTGCCATGCAGGACATTTTCGGTAGCGGTTACACGCTGCTTGACCTGGCCGGTGACTACGATAGCGCCGCAATAGAAGGTGCCTTCGCCACGATTGGCGCACCGCTCGAAGTCATCAGACTTGACGAACCGCATGTCCGGGAAACGTTGAAGGCATCTGTCCTCCTGATACGTCCTGACCTTCATATCGCCTGGCGTGGAGCAGCATATCCCGAAACAATCGAAGAAGTTGCCCGTGTCGTGACCGGGCATGGGCCAGGCTACCGGCCCTAACGTGGACAACATCAAAGGGAGAACAGGTTTATGATGCGCGAAACGGGTGAAATCCCCAATACAGCCGACGTCATAGTTCTCGGTGCGGGCATTGCCGGGCATTGTGCCGCACTCGCCGCAGCAGAAGCGGGAGCACAGGTGCTTTTGCTGGAAAAAGCCTCTCAGCCCGGCGGCAGTTCGGCCATGGCAGGGGGTGGCTTCGTCTTCGTCGGCACCGATCTTCAAAAGCAGGCGGGATACGATGAGGACACGGAATACCTCCGCAAGGGATTGTTCGAAACGGGCAAGAACCGCAACAATCCGGAACTAGTTGATGCCTTCGTTCGCAATCAGCTTGATGCCTATGCGCTCCTTGCCCAGCATGGAGTGAAGTTCAAGCTCGGCAGCATCGACCGGCTGATTCTCGAAACGGGAACCGGCCGGGCCATCACCAACATGCACATGGCCGTTCGCGCCCATCCGAACGTCACCTTCGCTTCGAAGTGCGCGGCGATGAAGCTCGGACGGGATTCCGCAACCAACGGCGTTACCGACGTGACCGTCGCCTTTGGTGACGAAATCATGACTCTCAAGGCCCGGCGCGCGGTCGTACTTGCCACCGGCGGCTTTTCTCGGTCGCGCGAATTGCTGGGCATCTTCGCCCCCGAATTGCTCGAAGCCGTCAAGCATGGCGGCGTCGCCAATACCGGCGACGGCATCATGATGGCTTGCGATCTGGGCGCCGGCCTCGCCGATGTCGGCTATGTGTCCGGCTCGTTCGGCGGCGCCATCCGCAATTACCCGCATGGCGTGCAAGGTGCCGACGAAGTGCCGCCGCTGCTGTTCAGCTTTTTGGCGGGAGGGATCTTGGTCAATGTCGAAGGCAAACGCTTCGTCAACGAAGGTCAGACCTACAAGGCGCTCGGCAGTGCCGGCATGGCCCAGACCGGCGGGGTCGCCTTCCAGATCTTCGACAAGAAGGTGCTGGACACCGCGCTCGAGGACAGTTCGGTCAACAATTACCAGGAAGGCATTGCCGGCGGCTATATCCGCATGGCTGATACGATCGCCGACCTTGCCGGATGCATGGGTCTCGATCCGATCGTGCTCGAACAGACCATCGAGCGCTACAACGCCGATGTCCGCAAGGGCATCGACACCGAATTCGGTCGCACCAGCAAATTGATGACCGTTGATAAAGCGCCATTCTGCATAGCCGCCAGTGCCAATGCACTCACCACCACCTACGGGGGCATCACCGCCAACGGGAAGATGGAGGTGGTCGACTGGATAGGGGAGCCGATTCCGGGACTGTTTGCTGCAGGAGAAGTAGTCGGCGGATTTCACGGCGCCGGCTATTTCAGCGGCACTTCGCTCTCCTCATCATCGACATTCGGCATGCTTGCCGGTCGCGCAGCTGCTGGCTGCAACGCAGTCTGAATCCTGCACCGAGGACGGCAGCCATGGATAACCGAACAACGCTCGTCGACGGAATTATCGCCGATTTCGTCAGCCCGCCCGACAATCCCGCGGCCCGAGCGAGCGCGCTCAGCATCTTGCGATTGTGGCACGTTGGCATCGAACACCATGATTTCGCGCTACTTGAAAGCCTGATGCACGAGAACATTGTGATTGAGCTGCCATTCAATGAAAGTGGCCGGACCGAAGCCGGTTACTACCGCGTTTATGAAGGCATCACGGCTTGCCTCGAATTCTGGCAAGTGGCAGCAAGGTTCGAAGGTGAAATGCGGCCTTTTGAAGACATGGACCTGACGACAAGTCCCGATGGTTCACGGTTGTTCCTGGAAGCGCGTGGCGACGTCACGATGCGATCAGGCACCGTGTACCGCAACCGTTATGTGCTGCGTCTGGACGTCGAGGACGGCAAGGTCCGCCGCTATCGCGAATACTACAATCCGATCGCCTCTGCCCACGCCTTCGGACGGCCCATTGCCGGACAATTCCTGATCGAGAACCTTTGATTCGTCGGCAACTGGTGTCCATCCTGCCAAGAAATGGAGTCAGGCTGTCCATCGCACCGCCCAATCCCTGGGACGACGAATTATGACTGAGAATTAGCTCTCTGAGCGCCCCCCCAATGTTGCATCCATGTTGCATGGAGGCGCGCGATGCCCAGGGAATTCGTTGTATTTCCGCGGAATTTTGTCGAACTCGACGTCGACCAGCCCACAAAGGCCAAACCCCAAGAAAATCAATGATATCAAGGTTTAAAGTGGTAGCGGAGGAGGGACTTGAACCCCCGACACGCGGATTATGATTCCGCTGCTCTAACCAGCTGAGCTACTCCGCCCCGTTTCACCGCGCACGGACCGCAACGGCCCGGCGACCGGCGCGCAGCCGGTGGGTCGGCGCGCTATACGCAGCATAGCAGCAAGGGTCAATGGCCCAGACATGCCGGATATTAGCAGAAATGTTGCGCTCTGCCCACGGCTCTGGCAATGCCCGCGTCTACGAGGGGCCTGAGGCAAGGGCCGGCTTTATTTGGGTAGGGGCAGTGCAGATTATGAGCCATTTCGACGTCCTGATCGTTGGCGCGGGCCATGCGGGCGCGCAAGCCGCCATCATGCTTCGTCAGCTCAAGTTCGAGGGCACGATCGGCATGATCGGCGACGAACCGGAACCGCCCTATGAGCGCCCGCCCCTGTCCAAGGAATATATGAGCGGCGACAAGCCGTTCGAGCGTATCCTGATTCGTCCCGCCACCTTCTGGGGCGAGCGCCAGGTGACGATGCTGCTCGGCCAGCGCGTCGCCGACGTCGATCCGGTCGCGCATCAGGTCGTCACCACGGACGGCACCACCTATGGCTATGGCCGGATGATCTGGGCGGCGGGCGGCACCCCGCGCATGCTGAGCTGTGCCGGCGCGACGGCCGAGGGCGTCTTCGCGGTCCGCCGCCGCAGCGACGCCGATGCGATCATGGCGGTGCTGCCCGCGATCGAGAATGTCGTCATCATCGGCGGCGGCTATATCGGGCTGGAGGCAGCCGCCGTCCTCTCCAAATTCGGCAAGAAGGTCGTGCTGCTCGAGGCGCTCGACCGCGTGCTGGCGCGCGTCGCGGGACCGGACCTGTCCGCCTTTTACGAGGGCGAGCATCGCGCCCATGGCGTGGACCTGCGCACCGGCGCGCGGATGGACCATATCGTCGAGGAAAATGGCAAGGCGACCGGCGTGAAGATGGCGGACGGCAGCATCCTGCCCGCAGACATCGTCATCGTCGGCATCGGCATCGTGCCCGAAGTCGGTCCCCTGATCGCGGCGGGCGCATCGGGCGGCAATGGCGTGGACGTCGACGGCTTTTGCCGCACCAGCCTGCCGGACATCTACGCGGTCGGCGACTGCGCGTCCCATGCCAATAAATTCGCCGAGGGGCAGCAGATCCGCCTTGAATCGGTGCAGAACGCGAACGACCAGGCAAAGCTGGCGGTCCAGCACATGCTGGGTGAAGTGGTGCCGGAATATGAGGCGCTGCCCTGGTTCTGGTCCAACCAATATGACCTCAAGCTACAGACGGTCGGCCTGTCGACCGGCCACGACCAGACGATCCTGCGCGGCGATCCGGCCAGCCGCGCCTTTTCGGTGGTCTATCTGCGCGCCGGCAAGCTGATCGCGATCGACTGCGTCAATGCGGTCAAGGATTATGCGCAGGGCCGCGCGCATGTCCTGGCGGGGTCGCGGCTGGACCTCGACCAGCTGGCCGATTCGACTATTCCGCTGAAGGAAGTCGGCCTGGCCTAACCGCGGAAGGCGTAGCGGCGGATCAACTCCCACGGGCCGCCGCGATAATACCATATGGCAAGACCCGCGATGCGCAGCGGACGCGGGGTAAAATCCCGCTCCAGTTCGGCGAAGGTCGCGCGCGCCCGCTCTGCCGTCACCTTGTTCTGTACGGTGATATGCAGGCGCGGACGGCCTGCGTCCTGGGGCGTCAGCACCGCAGCGAAGCGATCGGCGATGTCCTCGCGGATCGCCAGTAACGCCGGGCTTTCGACATGAAAGGCGACACCCCCTCCCAACGCGAGGAGCCGATCGATCCGTGCCGCTGGGCAAGGCCCCCGCGCATAGCCGGCCAATTGCGTCTGCAACTCCGGCAGGCAGCGCGGCGGCAGGTGATGGAACAGGGTGATATGCGCCTTCAACTGGTTGCGCTCCGGCGGAAAATGCCGAGTGCGCAAGGCATCGGCCCAGGCCTGATCGGCCGGTTTCATCTCCGCCGTCATGATGACGGGCGAAAGACCCCGGCCCGCCTGCAACGGGTCCGGGGCGGCCGCGACGCCCGAGGGCCGGACCGGGAGGTCGTCAGCCGGCGGGATTGCTTTGCAGCCATTCGAGGACCGGCTCCGGCGCGCTGGCGCCATAGGGATCCTCGTCCAGTCCCTGGTCGTTGATGCCCGGCTCCTCGAACCAGGCGGTCACGACGCCGTCATCGACCACCATCGCATAACGCCAGCTGCGCTCGCCGAAGCCGAGATGGTCCTTGCGGATCAACATGCCCATGCGGCGGGTGAAATCGGCCGAACCATCCGGCAGCAGCTTGACGTTCCTGACGCCCAGATGCTTGCCCCACTGGAACATGACGAAGGCGTCGTTGACGGAAATACAATAGACATCATCCACGCCCGCCGCCTTGAAATCGTCATAGAAGCGCTCAAACGCGGGGCACTGCTCCGTCGAACAGGTGGGCGTGAAAGCACCGGGCAACGAGAAGACGACGATACGCTTGGACGCGAACAGGTCTTTCGTGCCAACATCCTGCCAGCGGAAGGGGTTGGGGCCAGCGACGCTTTCGTCGCGTACGCGCGTTTTGAGAATGACGTCGGGGATGGTGCGTCCGATCATGCTGGGCTCCGTGAATTGGTAAAGGTTCGTTTGGTGAACCCTCAATGACGAAAGCCGTCTCATTTGTGAAATTGCTTAAAATGTGATCACTGAGCGTTTTCATCAATCAATTGTTGCGCTTGGCATTTGGTCGCCCGCCCCATAGGCTGTGACGACAGCAGCGGAAAACGCACGGGGGAACGGGCATGGCACGGGGCATGGCGTTGAAACGAAATGCTTTTTGGGCGGCGATCATCCTGCTGATATGGAGCATCATCGGCATTGGCGCTTTCGTCAGCCAATATGTGATGGACCTCGATGCGTTGGCGAAGACGGACGCCT
>Ga0207639_10001209_pt1 | contig 17545 bp, 11 predicted proteins | sample KBSCornC32_FD_184299 | JGI IMG/M metagenome (GOLD analysis project Ga0207639, IMG submission 184299) | Corn rhizosphere microbial communities from Kellogg Biological Station, Michigan, USA - KBS Corn C3-2 (SPAdes) (version 2) | ecosystem: Host-associated > Plants > Roots > Rhizosphere > Soil ...
GCTGCCACAGGCTGCACCCGCCATCCTCGACAATGTCAGGCGCCTGGGCTTTCGCCCGCGCGACATCAAATATATTCTCAGCACCGAACCCCATTTCGACCATGCCGGCGGCATTGCGGCGCTGGCGCGCGACACAGGCGCGACTGTCGTCGCCAGTCCGCGGGGCGCGGAAGGGCTGCTGGCCGGTCGCCATGCAGCCGACGATCCGCAACACGGCTATGGCGGCTCCTGGCCAGCGGTCGCAAAGGTGCAGACGATCCGCGACAACCAGAGCTTGCGGCTGGGCAATATGACAGTCACCGCATTGGCGACGCCAGGTCATACGATGGGCAGCATGAGCTGGCGCTGGCAGTCGTGCGAACAGAAGTTGTGCCGGACGATCATATTTGCGGCCAGCCTGAACCCGGTATCGACCGACGACTTTCGCTACACCGCGCCGACCGCCCGCCCGATCGTCACCGGCTTCCAAAAAAGCTATGCCACGATGAGCGAAACGCGCTGCGACATCCTGATTTCGGCTCACCCCGACAATGCCGGCCCGGGTCGGTACAACGCCCGGCCAGGCGCCTGCCGCGCTTATGCGGAACGCTCCCGCAAGGCGCTGGAGCAGCGCATGAAATCAGAGCGGCGCCAAAGCGATTTCAAGGCGATCGGAACCGATCGCTGGTTGAGAAATCGCGATAAAAAGGGTCGAATCCAGGCCAGATGAGGCCAACCGGATCCAACAGTCTTCCGTCGCGATTTTTCGATAAGTCACTGAATACGAGCCGAAACCAGAGAATTCGGCTGGCTGGGGCGGCAGGATCCAAATTCCCGCAACAACTTATTGAAATAAATTACATGTCAAAATATAAAATTAAAATAATACAACATTAATACCAAAATATTTATGATCTTTCTTAGTATTCATTGAGACACCTTGGCACCATATTTAAATTTCGTCAATGGAATTGGAAATCTCTATCGATCGATGCCGAATTTCGTCGGTGCTTGCGCAGCATCGCAATGCGGTGAAATGACATACGACAATGCGCTCAACCGTCGGATGAAAGCCGCTCCAGCCTATCGATCGAAGAAGAAAGAAGCGTCACGCCTCATCACCTGTTTCATCACCTGTTTCCGACGTCCTGCTCTCAGACGCGGTGAGCAACGCGGCCAGAGTTTCGATATCCGATGTAGTTTGCATACCGCTTGTGTCAGGGCGGGCGAGTGAGAGGTGGCTTAGCCGCTCCACTTGCTCTCTCATCTCGTTTGGCGTGACGGAAATGTCGACCACCAATCCGGAGCCCGTCTCCATCACTCCTCGACCTATGAGAAGCTTTTCCGTGTCTGTGGGGAATATCATCTGGGGCACGCCATGAATGAGGCACCAGTTAGCGATGCCCAAGCCACCGTGGTGAATGGCAAGGCGCGCTGACGGCAGGAGAGCGGGCAAGTTCAGCGGCTTGCTGGAAAAAAGAACGCGTCCCTCAGATAAGTGCGGTACAGAACCAGCATAGGCATGGACGCGCCACGGCAGGTTCTCCGCGAGCGCCTCCACAAGCGGCAGCGCGGAATGATCACCGGGCAGATAGACAAGGACAGCGCCCCTGCTGCCAGTTTGACCTGCCTTGACGGGCGGAATTTCTACGGGCCAATAATGCTCGCCCGTCCTGTAACGGTGATAAGGGTCTAGCCGCGGAAGGGTGCAGACGAAGTTGGCGTCGCCCCGCAACAGGTCGCAAAACGAAGATGCCTGCCAGTGCCTGTCGGACGCGATCCAAAGCGCCTCGATAATTCGTTCGCTGGTGTCGCGAGTGGTCGAATTTTCCGGCGCACCGGCGAACGTGGGAAGTTCGCGCATCGGCGGAATCGTCCAACCATTACCGATAACGAGGACAGGGCACTTCCCACGTGCCGCAACATTGAGGCTCGGCGCGAAATCGGACAGCACGATGTCCGGCGCAATCTCGTCGAGCAGTCGGCGCCAGGCACGGATCACTGGGCGACATAATCGGGCATCGGCAAAACCGGCGTGCGCAAAAATATCGGCCAGAGAAACCGGCGGACTACTTATGATCGGCGCTCGATGAAGAAAAATCGGCGCCTGGACAATGGAGAGGCGATGGCCATCCTGACCAAGGAAGAAAGACAGTGCCTCTCTGACCCGGGGGACATGGCGAGCGGCTACCGTAATTTTCCAATCCCGGGCCAGATAAGCGCTGACGATGGGTATCATGCGATGCACATGCCCCATTCCCGCGCCTAATTCCCAACCGATGAGCAAATGTCTAGTGATGATATCTCTCGACCTGTTGTCCGCTCTCATAATCAAGATGATACCCACGACGGAGCAGTTTCGTCATTGGTCCTGATTCCCAGCCGATCAGAACTGATGGCTTTCATCAGCCAATAAGGTTCCAGAGGCGGCGTTGCCGTCTCTGGATGATGATACGTCGTAGAGTTTTTCTCGGCTTATCTACCGAACCATCTCGGACTTGCCATGAAATCGGTCCGGTTTTCCATCCAGTTCTCTCGGCTGGCAAAGTCGCTGGTTCCCCGATTGCCGAAGAAACCCGCAATTGCTTCGCTGAGCTGCGATGCTGCCTTGCTAATGGACGCATTCTGAGGACTGTTGGTGTCGTAACTCAACGCTATATCGCTGAATGATCCGACCCTCCCGTTGGTCCGCGTGAAGGAGCCAGTGTTGACGGTGATGTTCTCTCCCCATTCCCAACTCTGATTGACGGCCTTACCATTGAGTTCAATCGACGCAATGCCCGCTTTTTGCAGGGACAGGATTTCCTTCTTGTCTACCCGGCCATTGCCGTTCTTGTCTCGCCAGATTTTGAACTGCGCGAACTGATCGTCAGCGGACGAGAAGAGGCCGTCCTCATTGCTGTCGAAGGCACGGAGACCATCCAGATCGGATTTGGCTCCATCCTTGTCGCTGGTGAAGCTCAGTTCGCCGCCGTCTGTGACGGTCCCATTCCCATCCCTGTCGATAAACAGGAAGCCATCATCCCTGCCGATCCAGCCGGTCTGATTTTTGATGCCATCGCCGTCCCAATCGAACGCTATCTTTGTCCTGCTGTTATCCACCAGAGTGACGCCATTACCATTAAGGTCCAGCACGATTGGTGAAGAAATCCCGGCCTGAACGCCACCTTGGAACTCCACCACTTCGATGCCGTAGAGGGAGTCGGTGCCTTCGTCCCCGTCGATCGCGGGATCGTTGTCGGTAATGGTCACTGTGCCGTCGACGGTTGCAATCGTAAAACTGGACTGCAAGCCTGCATAGACCGCGACGTCGGCTGAACCGTCCTCGCCAGCGAGCAAATCATTACCGACGCCGCCGATCAGGCGATCATTCCCCAAACCGCCGACGATGTAATCCGCGCCTCCCAGACCGGAGAGGATGTTGGCATAATCATTGCCATATATCTCATTGTCGAGATCGTTGCCCGTACCCTCCAGAGCAGCACCACTGCCCATGTAAAGCCCTTCGACATTGTCAGGCAGGGTGAAATCTATAGTAGGGGCAGCACTGTCCCAGCCTTCATAGGCATTTTCAACGATGACATCTCCGGCATTATCGACATGGTAGAAATCGTTACCGCTGCCGCCAACCATCAAGTCAGCGCCAGCGCCACCGTCCAGGCTGTCATCGCCATCCTCGCCATAGAGACTGTCATTTCCTGAACTACCCACCAGCATATCGTCGCCCGATGTGCCGTATATGGGCTGCGGGCCTTGCACGGAGGGCATATCCTCCGTCCCGGTGACAGCAATCGTCAGGGTTGAGGACGAGGTCGCCCCAGCCTTATCTGTCACATGATAATTGGCTACGACGGCAAGGGTCTGGCCAGATTCCAAATAATTATAGGCTGGCGCCGTGGGATCGAAGCTCCACTGGCCGTTCGCGGCCAGGACCAAACCCTCCACCTTGTCGTCCAGCTTGAACGTCAACGTATCACCCGCATCGGGATCGCTGGCGGACAGTGTTCCGCGCACGAGCGCCGCATCCTCAATGGCAGTAGCTGTTGCGACTTGGGCGACAGGGGATGTATTCCCCATTGCGGCAGATATCAGATCGCGAATTTGGGCTCGTGTCCAGATCGTGCCGTCAGCGAATTTGATCGTGCTGATCCCGTGCGTATTGCCGTCATCCTGCTCGAACTGCTTGGTGACATTCACCGATGCCCCGGTCGAGTTAACGGTCACAAGTAAAGCGTCGCCCGATCGGCTGAGAGACACACCGTCCGCATTCACATTCGTGAGTTCGAGGGTGTCGTTGCGGTTGTAGCCGAATCCCCAGTCATTGATCTCATCATGACCATCGGCGCTCGAAAAGCGGAATGTACCCGCGCCGCTACCGTTCACCGTGATAATGTCATCGCCACCTGCGCCATTGACGATGAAATTGCCGCGCGTCGGCCGAAGAAAGTCAGCCGAAGCCGTGCCATTGACAGTCACCTGTGCAGCGGTGATCACTGAACTGGCGGCGGCCAGCAAATCGGTCCGCATCATTGCAGTGCCATCGGCGAACTGGATGCGGTCGATGCCATAGCCTCCCCCTACAAGTTGATCGCTGAGCGAAATCGACCCGGGCTGGTTCGCGAAGGAAAGGGTCAACCCTGCGCCATCAATGGCAACAGCGAATTGCAGATCCGTTGGCGATATACCGGCGCCCAATTGTAGGGTATTGAAGCCGTCAGATGCATCGAAGCCGACGATTGTGTCGTCACCGCCCCCGACGTTCCAGACATAGGTGTCATTGCCTTGGCTTTCCTGGATGGTGTCGTTGCCGCCGCCTCCGTCGACGATATCATTTCCATTGCCGGGATTGAAATTTTCATCGCCCGAGGTGCCGGTAAGGCTTTGGTCTGGTGGGGGCGGTGGCGTTCCGACCGGAGCCGCCTGCAGATAAGTGGCGTTGACATAGTCGAGATATTCATCCGCATAATGTCGCGCTGAAAGATAATTGGCGCTAAAAGGAAAATCCTTCTTGTATCCCCAAGTGTCGAGCGTGATTGGGAGCGAGTTTATACCAAGTGCGGCTTGCGCCAATTGATCTGACAGGGCCGCTTGTGTCAGTACCGTGCCGTCAGCAAAGGTGATCGAGCCAAGCTTTCTGGAGTTGCCTGATGTGTCGTAGGTGCTCCCACCAGGACCGATATTTTTGCCGTTTTCCAGAAATGTGATTTGATCACCAGTCCCGCCTACGCGAATGGTAATGAACTGAAGAAACAGATCATCGTTCCCCGTACCGTATATGCTATGCCCGCCCGCGATGATCGCGATATCGTCCTGATTGAGGTTCTGGAGCGCCAGAGTGTAATCGCCATCGCCCGCGTCGAACTCGACGACATCGCTGCCGTCGCCGACGCCGAATTTGATCGTGGCGGATTGCGATTTGAGATGGATCACATCATTTCCGGCGCCGCCGTCCACGGTCGCGTCGAGGCCGCCTACGGTGATATTGTCATCGCCACCCTTGCCATCCACCAGATGATCATGTCCGCTTTCATCGGATATAAGATCGCTATACTCCGAACCGATAATATCGGTGGTGAAATTCAACAGGTTGATCTTTCCGCCGGTTCCGCTCCGGCTACGAATGAAGCCCTCACCGGAAGTTTGGTTGATCGTCACGGTGACTCCAGATAGATCACTGGAATCCTTGGCATCTATGATGTCCGCTAAGCCCGTTTGCCCGCCATTAGCGTCAATCGTTATATCGTGCTCCAGGTCAATGGTGCCAGTAATGGCAATTTTATCAGCAAACGTTGTGCCTTTAATATTTTCTATTCCTATAACATAATCGGTACCGAGTGCATTTTCTATAGCAATACTATTTCCATTAACATTTATATTGACCTCTTCGAGACTATCAGAATAATCTACTGTATCATTCCCATTACCGCCAATTAGGACATTCTGCCCCCCTCTGCCTTCTAATATATCATCTCCGTCTCCCCCATATATAACATCATCTCTTGACGAACCTCGAATTTCATTATCAATCGAATTACCAATAGCGAGTATTGCATCATTAGAGTTTAATCGACCGTCCCAATTATCACCAATTTCAATACCTGGAGCACTATCGTAAAACTTCACAATGGCGCCAAAAGCCACTGCAGATCTAGTGTCTTCAAACCGTGCAATATTAGACAAGGAATCGTATAAAACACTTGAGGCATTGGAATCTACATACCAAGCTCTCATGTCATCTTCCGCAAAAATCAAATCTTGGGAAAACCCAATTTCAGCGAGTGCGCCCCCAAAAAGATTATCGTATCCGAGTCTAACTGAGGTGGCAGGGGTGTAGCTTCCGTAGGAAGACCATAACTTATCGCTAGTTACAAAACCTAAAGTGTATTCATCGAAGTTAATTATCCCTTCTTTTGCGTAATTATTGTTTTCCACTTTGTTGAGAGCCATAGTACCAGAAAATTGGGCGATCATTTTACCGATGGAATATTTATTGATTTCGCTAAAAGTAGAAGAATATGTGGTAGATATTGCTTCACCAAGATCGTTGGCGTCATTAAATAATGATCGGATTCCCGTATTTCCAAAAATTGTATTTCCATCCTCTTGCGTATCCAATGATGAATAAGCAATAGCACCCAACATTTTCAGATTATGGTACGGTGCTTCTTCAATTGGATTTACATTTATTGCATCAATCGTCGACCAATCGAATAACGCGGGAATCCAATATTTTGCTGAATCGTGCCAATCTGTACCGATAGAAGATTGATTTCCGAACATCATTATGACGTTCATTTCTGGTTGATGTAGGTAGAACAACGACGGAAACGTAAAATAATATTCTTGATGGGAAGGGATTTCTGCTCCGTATATCGATAGTTCTGTACTTACGGCCTCATCAGAATCTGACCCCAAGGACCGAAGACCTTGCAGAACCTCTCCCTCGACATGAAAGGCGATTTGATTAGTAAATGTAATTGAAGAATCAGCTTCAGCCGCATTCATATACGGCATATGTTCAAATAGAACGGCGTCGGCTCCAGTCAAAGCACTAACATAGCCTGCAAGCCCGCCGCCGAGCGATTGACCAGTTAAAATGATGTCAGTGACTTGCGGCGACAAAAGATTGCTAACCACCGTGTCATATGTATCGAGAGCTGCCGTCGCTTGAGCAGACCCATATCCAGCGCCGGTTAGCCACCCTCCTTGGACATCGCTTGTCGGCAGAAACGAAATGTTATCTGTCCCACGATATGAAATTACGATTTTGCCGTTCCATTCATATCCCAACGCTGTGTAACCGGAGTTTGAATAATCGCTTCCTAGCGATACATATCGAAGAGTGGCTTGCCCGATACTTGTTCCCAACGTGGAGGATAAACCATCTATTCGACTTCTAGAACCCGCCGGACCACGATTATAAGCGTCCATGGCAAGCAGTGCCAGAAACACATTTTGTTCCATTTCAATGCTCCATCAGGAAAGAGTTAACATCGAGCAAATTGGCAATATCTGACCTAAATATTCCCTTATCTCCGCTCAAAGTTTGATGTTCTGATTTATTCGTCCATGGGAGATAATTGATAATTTCATTAGATATGGAAGAATTTGATTCTTCTATTACAATACCGAGTACCTTTACGCCACACGCCTTGCGTATGTCAGCGGTTTCGCAAGAAGATACGGATCTTGGGTCTTTTTCATCTTCGAATCTGACAAATATTGGCCAATATCGCCGATCTAAAAATATTGATCGGGGCCTTGAAGTCCTATCCAGAGAATTTTTTACCTTCTCATATGATATTATCCCGTCAGCTTGAGGACCTAGAAGTGCTTTGACAACGCTTTCGTGAGCAAAATCTCCGGGCTCGGGTAGATCCAAAACTTTATCAGGTTGCCATTTTAGTATGGCGTAAATGCGCTTATGAGCGACTGGCATGATTACTGCTTGTCCACGTACAGAGATATGAACGTTTGTATTACCAAATGGTCCGACAGGCTGTTCCTGGAATGTCATTTCTCTTACCGCCGAAGCTGACCTCGCGCCCTCGGCCGTTTGGTAATAGACAATCATTCTATATCTATAAGTAAAATTATTCTCATTTCCACAAGATTGGAAAGTTAAAAAAATTAAAGAAACGCCAAAAGTTCGCAAAAGTATTTTGAATTCTTTCGAAATATTCAAAATAAATTTATTTATTAATTTATTCAGGGAACGTGCAAATCGATTTTTACGAAATGCGATCATCGCTCTCTCCCTGCCTGCAATCTCGCTTCATTTATAGGACTGGTCAGATAATTCAGGATACTCCGATGGCCCGTCTGAATGTCCGCCGTGGTGGCCAAGCCAGCACTAAGCCGCATATCACCTGTACGATCTTTTCTAGGGGAAACGAGACGAATACGGGCAGGATAAACAAGACCGAGCTTTTCATCTTCAATTGCATCCGACCCGACGCTCTCGACATGTCCGGGAACTGTGCCGTAGCGGGTGAACGGGAACGCTTCGAGCTTGATGGCCACTGGTTGGCCTTCTTTCACGAAACCAACATCTTTGTTGAGGATTTTGACCTCTGCGACCAGGAAGCCACCTTGCGGTACCACCACCATGATCGGCTTGGCCGGCTCAACAACGCCGCCGATGGTGTGGATGGATAGCTGTGTGATCGTCCCATCCACAGGTGCAGTGAGACGTTGCAAGCTACTGCGTTGGCGGCTCTTGGTCAGTTCTTCCTGGCGCAGCCGTGCATCGGCTTCCGCCTTGGCAAGATCGGTGAGGATTCGCGTGCGCGCCTCAGCCTTGCTCTGGGCCATGGTGCTGGATGCACTGGATGATTGTGCCTCGGCCTTGCGCGCGGTTTGCAGCGCGGCTTCGCGGTCCCGGATGGTCGCAAATCGCTGCCGCCGCATTTCGATGACCTTGAGCTTGGCGGCATAGCCTTTGGTCAGCAGACCTTCATAGGCATCGAGTTCTTGATCGAGGAGGGGGATCGTCTCGGTGAGTTTGGCGGCCTGCACCAATGCTTCCGAACGCGCCGCTATCGCAGCCCGCAAATCCGCTGACCGCCCCGATGTCGATGCCTCAATCGCCGCCAGTTCCGCCGCCGCCAAGGCGCGCTGCGTAGCAACGAGTTGTGGCGCGGTTCCTTGAGGGGCAGCGAAGGCGAGACCCTTGCCGTCGAGCGCCAACAGCACGGCCTTTGCGCGGGCGACATCGAACAGGGCGGTTTGCAACGCCGCTTCCGCCTGAACGGTTTCTGCGGTCGAAACGGTGGGGTCGAGTTCGACCAGCACCTGCCCCTTGCGCACGAACTGGCCGTTACGAACATGGATAGCCCGAACGATCCCGGCTTCCGCCGGTTGGATCAGCTTCACATTGTCCGCCGGAACCAGACGGCCCGGAGCCGAAGCTACGACATCGACCTTGCCGAAGGTCAGCCAGAGGATCGTCAGGACCAAGCCGATCAGTAGAACCCATGTGGTCGCCCGCGCAGTTGGCGAGACGGGCTGTTCAATGATTTCCAAGGCCGCAGGAAGGAAAGTGACATCATCGACCCTGGTCAGATTTCTCGCCCGCTGCTTCTCATCGGCGAGTGCGGCGCGTACCACATCCCAATGCTGCGCGAGCCCGCTCATGCCACACCCTCACTCACGCCCATCTGGCGTCTATGTAGGCTGGCATAGCGGCCACCCTGCCGGAGCAGTTCGTCATGCGTACCAACCTCGACGATCCGTCCCTTCTCCAGCGTCATGATGCGGTCGCATTGGCGGATGGCCGAAAGCCTATGCGCGATAATGAGGACGGTCCGTCCCCGTGCCATGGCGCGCAGGTTGCGTTGGATGATCTCCTCGCTTTCCGCGTCCAATGCGGAAGTGGCCTCATCAAGAATGAGGATGCGGGGCTGCGTGACCAGAGCACGCGCAATGGCAATACGCTGGCGTTGACCGCCTGACAGATTGACGCCGCGTTCCTCGATGATCGTGTCATAGCCCTGGGGCAGGCCGACGACGAACTCATGGGCACCTGCAAGCTGGGCTGCGGCCATCACCTGCTCCAGCGGCATGGCGGGATGTGCAAGCGCGATATTCTCACGGATCGAGCGGTTGAAAAGGAGGTTTTCCTGAAGGACCACGCCGATCTGACGGCGCAGCCAGCTCGGATCGATCTGGGCGATATCGACGCCATCGATAAGGATTCTGCCTGCCGCTGGGGTGTAGAGGCGCTGGAGCAGCTTGGTGAGGGTCGATTTGCCTGATCCCGACGATCCCGCAATCCCAAGCGTACCGCCTGCGGGGAGATGGATATCGATGTCCTCGAGTGTCCAGGGGCCGTCCAGACCATAGCGGAACTTCACTCCTTCGAAGCGGATGGTGCCCTTGACCTCGGGCAGGGCGACACGAGAGCCCGCACCCGGCTCGACCGGCTGGTTAAGGACATCGCCCAACCTGTCGATCGAAAGCCGAACCTGCTGGAAATCCTGCCAGAGCTGCGCCATGCGGATCACCGGTCCGGAAACCCGCTGGGCAAACATATTGAAGGCAACCAGCGCGCCGACCGTCATCGCGCCTGCGATCACCTCACGAGCGCCGAAGAACAGGATGGCGGCGAGGCTAAGCTTGGAAATGAGCTGGACGGCTTGGCTGCCGGTGTTGCCGAGGTTGATGACCCGCTGGTTGGCAGCACTATAGCCCGCCAGTTGCCTTTCCCATCGCTCCTGCCATTGCGGTTCGACGGCCGAAGCCTTGATGGTCTGCATGCCCGACACGCTTTCGACCAGCAGGGCGTTGTTGGCCGATCCGCGCTCGAACTTCTCGTCGAGGCGATGGCGTAGCGGGCCGGTGACAAGCAGCGATACTGCAATATAGGCCGGAATGGTGGCGGCAACGATCCAGAAGAGGATCGGAGAATAGATCCACATCGCCACAAGGAAGACGATCGTGAAGATGGGGTCGATCAGAACCGAGAGTGACGCGTTGGTCAGAAACTCCCGGATCGATTCGAGCTGGCGAACGCGCGTCACCGTATCGCCCACGCGGCGCCCCTCGAAATAGGAAAGCGGGAGCCTCAGCATATGCCGGAACAGCTTGGAACCCAGTTCGACATCGAGCTTCTGGCTGGTTTCCGAATAGAGTCGAGTACGCAACCAACCGAAGGCTACTTCCCAAAGGGATACTGCGACGAAGCCAACCGAAAGCACCTGGAGCGTGGCCAGCGTATTATGAACCAGCACCTTGTCGATGACATTCTGAAAGAAGAGCGGTGCAGCCAGGCCCAACAGGTTGAGCCCCAGCGTGATCAGCAACACTTCGCCGATCAGCTTCCGGTAGCGGACGACCTGCGGAATAAACCAGCGGATGTCGAAGCGGCCCGCTGCTCCACCCACGCTTTCCCGCGTGGTCAGCAGGATGATCTCGCCCGACCAGACTGCTTCCAATTCCTCCCTCGAAAGCTTTTCAACATTGGCGCCTGGGCGCTGGATCAGAACCTCTGTCTCGCCCGCGCGACCGATCAGGAACCAACCATTGGGTCCGTGGGCCAATACCGGTAAGGGCTGTCGCGACAATCGGTCAAAGCTTGCTTGAACTAAGCGGGCGCGGACCCCATCCTGGCGCTTGGCTAAGCGCAACACATCATCCGGCGTCAGGGCATCATGATGCCCCAATTCATGACGCAGCTGTTGAGGATCGACAGCAATTTTATGCACGGCCAACAGCGTAGCGAGCGCGCGCGCGCCACTATCGACGCCTGACGAGGCATCCCCCAATCCCCTGTCCATCTTCACCCCTGTTCGACGCAGACCCCAGCGCCATCGCAATGGGTTTCACAACCGTACGGACTAATCAATCCAATTTTCGGTGAAATGAAAATTTTTCCCAATATATTTCAGTTCATTATGGATGATTTAATCCTAGCCTCCTATTAACCAGTTGGCGCAATCAGTCGCCCACTTTGCAGGCAAGCCCCGTCGCGTCGCACATAATACAAGCAGCAAAATGTTGCGCGTGATGGCTGTCACGGATCACCACTCGCATCGGTATGGGACGAATTGGCGACCGATTTCGACTTTGGTTCGGCACGGGAACGTTTGCCCTCCGAGATAAGGCTATCGACAAACTTACATCCCGATCCCCAGCCCCCGGCCCCTCCCCAGGTCGATCCCATGGTTGAACGCGAGCTCCGCCCCCAAACGACGTCCGCTGTCGATGGCGATGCCGAGTTCGCGCTTGCGGTTGGCCAGGATCGATTCCACCTGCGGATCGCGCTCCAGCGATTTCGCCATCGACCGCATGCTATCCTGGTAGACGCGGCGCCTATCATAGTCGCCGTCGGCATAGGCGCGCTCCGCGGCTTTGGCGTAGCGGTTCCAGCGCTCGACGAAACGGTCGGCCCTGAGGTTCGGATCGGTGCGGACTTCGCGCTCATGGGCGATGGCCAGGCGCGCTGGCTCGGTGTCACCGCGCGCGGCTCCGGCGGCCAATGACGGGTTGCGGCCATACGCGGTTTCCGCGTCGAGCGCCGCATGGTCGCGCAGGCCGTTCAGCTCCTGCCTGGCTTGTTTGAGTTCGCTTCTCTGATCCGGCGTCATTTCCGCGCCCTGATCCTGCATCGAGAAGATCGCCTGCACGACGCGGGCATGCCGCGCGATCGCACGATCCCGGACCTCCGTGATGCTTTCCTTCGGTTCGGTCATGGCAGGCAGATCGGCGTGTAGCTTCAACCCCTCGAAGGGAGACCGGGCGGGTTTTGGTGCAGCCTGCCGCTCTGGCGCGGGTGACTGGGCATAATCCGACGCCATGTCCTTGCCGCGCTCCCGGCTGAGGGCGCGCGCCAGCCTGCCGCGATCGGCAAAATCATCCTGGCCATAATGGAGGTCGACCGTGCCGCGGTGACGGGAGAGCGCAACATAGGCGGCATGACGATCGAGCCCCGGCGTCGCGAGCACATGGACATTGTCCACCGTCATGCCCTGCGCCTTGTGGATGGTGGCAGCATAGCCATGATCGATGGCTGCATAATCCTTTATGTCGAATGCCACGGCGCGGCCATCGTCCAGCATCACCGTCATGCGGAGCTGGTTCACGCTCTGCACGGTGGCCAGCGTGCCGTTCTTGACGCCCATGCTGCGCTCATTGCGCAAGAACATGATCCGGTCGCCGGCAGCGAAGGCGCGCTCTCCCCGCTCGACCGTCAGGCTGACCTCCTCGCCAAGGGCGCCGGAGGTGCGCATCCGGTCGCGGGCCGCTTCGTTGAGTGCCCGAACTTCGTCATTGGTGTGAGTGAGGATGATGCGGCTGGCGCCGGGCTCGGCACTGCGATCCTCGTCCCAGCGGCCGATCAGATCACGGCGCGCGTCCTCGCGGGTTGTGGCGGCATGCACATGCCCCGCTGCCTCATAGACGGCGATCGCTTTACCGGCCCTGCCCGTGGCCAGCGCTCGCGTCGCCTCGCGCTGCCATTCTTCATTCTGGCGGCGGATGGCGGTGATCTCTACGCTGCCATGGCGCTCGGCAACCGAGCGGAACGCCGCCCCCGCCTCGATCGCCTGGAGCTGCTCGTGATCGCCGACCAGCACCACCTTCGCGCCGCGCTTCTCGGCTTCCGCAATCACCCGTTCCATCTGCCGCGTGCCGATCATCCCGGCCTCGTCGATGACGAGAATGGAACGGTCGGTGAGCAACTCACGATCCTGGCCCCATTGATGTTCCAGGCTGGCGATGGTGCGCGAGGCGATGCCGGAGCCGCTTTCGAGATTTTCCGCTGCAATGCCGGAGAGCGCCGCACCCTGCACGGTATAGCCCGCCTGCTCCCACGTCTCACGCGCCACGCCCAGCATCGCGCTCTTGCCGGTCCCGGCATAGCCGATAACATTGCTCAGGCCTCTGGAGCTGGTCACATGCTCAAGCGCTCCGCGCTGCTCGGCGGAGAGGTCCATGCCTCGCTGCGCTGCCTGCGCCAGTGCGCGATCAACATGCCGCGCCGCGACGCCATGATGGCGGCGCGCATCGAGCGTGGCGGTGGCACGTTCGAGCCGCTGTTCAGTCTCCAGCATGGCGCGTGAGGTGAAACGCTGTTCACTGCGGCCATCCTTGCCCAGCGCGACAATATCTGGCGACGCCTTCACCGCCGCCATCACCGTATCGAACTGATCCTTCCCTTCGCTGTGGCGATGCACGAACATCGCAAGGTCGCGGGTGGTGAAGGTGGCTTGGCCGTGAGTGATCGCATCCAATGCGATGCCGGGGTTGGCGAGAATCTTCTCGCCATTGGCACGGGCGATGGCGTGATGCTCTTCCAACCGCTCACTGTCATTCCCCTCAAGCGCCATGCGCGCTGCGGCGGGACCGATCTTGTGCTGGGGCTCGAGCTCGATGCCCTGCGCCTCCAGCGAGCGGTGATCGATGCGTGCGTCGATATCGAGTTCGGCGAGGCGGGTGTTCACATGGGTACCCCAAGCTTCGCGCCAGTGGGTGAGCAGGTCTGTTCGATTCCAGTCGCGGACCTTGGCGCCAAACCCTTCTTCCGTCACTTCGCGCAGGCCCAGCATCACATGGGCATGGGGCTTGGGCTGCCCATCGGCGCCGACATCCCAATGGACATTGAGATCGGCGACCATGCCGCGATCAACGAACTCGCGTTGGACGAAATCACGGGCCAGCGCGATGCCTTCCGCTTGGTCGAGCTCGCGTGGAATGGCGAACTCGATCTCACGGGCGAGTTGCGCGTCCTTGCGGATTTCGGCGGCCTCGACATCATTCCACAGCTTTTCCCGATCGCGCCATGCTTCCGGCGCCCCGTCCGGCAGCATCACCTCGCTGTGGACGACGCCCGCCTTGTTGGAGAAATCATGATGGCGGCCAAGCCGCTCATCATGGAGGCGCGAGGCCGAACGATAGGCGGCCGCCGCCAGCGCCGACGAACCGGCAGCGCGGGAAATGATCTTGGCCGAGAAATGGTAGATCGCCATGGCGACACACCAGATACGCCCAAAAGCGCACGTCGGCACGACGTATAAGCGCGCCCTCGAAAGATTTCATCAATCTCGGGAAACGGAAATCTCAGGAAATTCCAGAGCATTGCCGCTGATCGAGACAGTCGATAACTGGAATGTCCTTTCGTTTACAAGAAGGACATTCTCCATGCGCAAGCCACGGAACTATGACGCTGAGCTCAAGGCTCTCACAGACAAAGCGAGGCAATTGAAAAGCCGCAAGCAGAGCCAGTTGGGTGAATTGGTGATGGCGGCAGGCGCCGATGCGCTCACCGCCGAGGAACTGGCGGGCGCATTGTTCACCATCGCCATGACCAGCGACAGCGTAACAAAGGAGGCGTGGCGCAAGCGCGGCGCTGCCTTCTTTTCCGGGAAAGAAAACGAGGCTGGCCATGGCCCTGGCGACAAGCCGGGCGGCGCTGCGGCGGGTGACGATCGCACACCACCGGCTGCAGGCCAGACAGGCGCGCAATGACAGGCGGGATTGGCAGGTGAAGCGGCGCGAGCGCACCCGGCATCTGATCGAACTGGGCGGGCTGGTCATGAAGGCGGGACTGGTCGAACTTGTCGACGATGATCGCGCCGTCATCCTTGGGTTGCTTGGTGAAGCGGCGGCAAGGCTGCGGGCTGAGGATCGTGCGCAACAGTTGCTGCTCTGGCGGCGGCGCGGTCAACGCATGTTTGCGGCCGAATCCTTGCCGGTACAGGACTGAGCCGTCATAGGGCTGGCCATGGACGACGAAATGAAAGCCATCATCCTGGGCGTGATCGAACGCGCCCCGCAATGGATCCGGCATGACCTTGCTGCAAAGGACGCGGCCACTCGCGCCCGTGCGGAAGAAACGCTGGCAGCGATGATCACCGATGCGCTGGGAAATGGGAACGCCGGATCGTCCGGCAACGGTTGAAGACGATCAGTCGCCGGCCAGACGCCGCTCGCAGACGGTTTTGACCAGTTCCTGCAACACGGCCACGCGCTCGCCCAGCCAGTTCAGTTCCTCGTCCGTCACCTTATAGTGAGGAGAATAGCGGGCGTTCACATAAGCCTGCCGCAGCAGATCGAAGCAGCGGCGGCTGAACTTGTCATCGCGTGGCCAGGCCTTGACCAATTCCGGGGCGATCTCCTCGGCATGGCTGCGCAGGAAATTGAGCCGGTGGGATTTAGGTGAGTAGAGGCTCAAAGTGAGCAGCGTGCAGTGATAGAGCCGTTCCGTTGCCTGATGGAGAACAAAGGCGGCTTCGTTTCGATCACCAATTTCGATAGCCCCGACCGCCATCTTTCGAAATGCTTCGGCGCTGGCGAACCACTTTTCGAAATGCCCCTGCGCCTCAATCCGCGCTTCCTCAGGCGGCAAGTCACGCGGCTGGGCGAAGCAGAAGCCCTCGGCCTCATAGAGCAGGATGCCATCGCGGATGATGTCGATGAAGAAGGGCCGTCCCTTTTCAAGCTGCCGGTTCACGTCAGTCAGCGAATGGACGATGAAATTGACTGGCGCCGATAACGTCTTCGTGATGGTCATGTCACGCATCAGACGGTCGTCCGCCGCCGACCAATAGTCCAGGTCGACCAGATTATCGTCATTGACGACGATGAGGATGTCATAATCGGACTTGTAACCGCCCACCGGATCGTCGACCCAGCCGCCCCGCGCATAGGAGCCGTAGAGCACGAGCTTCAGGATCCGAGCCTGCTTGTTCCATTTGCTGCTGCGGCGTACCTGCGCCGCCTCGAACTCCTCGAACAGCACGCGCACCACATGCTCCAGTTCGCGCTGCTTGCTGGCAGGAAGATGATCGAGACCGGTTTTCATGGGGTTGATCCTAGCGAGGAGAGAGCGATGCGCCAACCTTGCCCGGCACGAACCGGGCAAGGCAGTCTTGTCAGCGGAACCAGCGCCGCCACCGCTGACGCAACGGATCGCGCAGATTCCGGCTGAAATTGCCAAGGGCTTTGGCGAAAAGCCGCTCGACCTGCCGCCTCGTAAGGCCAGTCCGTTCGGCAATCTCCCCGTAGCTCAGGGCATCGAGCCGGACGGCAAGGAAGATATCGCGCTGGATTTGGGGTAGCCGCAGCAGTGCATCCTCCAGCCGCTCCAGCAGGTAACGCCGTTTGCCCGCGACGATCTCGTAGCTGTCAGGACTCCCATTCTGCCGCACGATGAGCGGCACCAGCACACCCCGCGCCCGCACGGAGGGCAGGATATTGGCCAGATCAGGGGCTTGGCCTTTGGCCCGCATATTGGCAGGCGAGACGGACAGATGGGCGATGTCGATATGCTTGAGTTCCATTGCCTTCACTCCTTCAAAACACCGCAACCGGCGCCGGAATGGCGGGGGGAGCGGCAGGAGCGACCCCAAAGGCCTGTCGAGGGAGCCGGGCTGCACCCGCAGGGGCGCAATGGAATGGAGCACTCAGGCGAAGCCGGAGTTGTTGCCCGGCGCGACGGGCCTAGGGTCAGGACCCATTGATCTGAGCTCCCCGATCTGATTCAGGGTCCGTGAGGAGACTGGATTTGAGCGACCTATATTGGCTGACGGACGAGCAGATGGCGCGGCTTGAGCCGTATTTTCCGAAG
>Ga0207639_10001213_pt1 | contig 17498 bp, 15 predicted proteins | sample KBSCornC32_FD_184299 | JGI IMG/M metagenome (GOLD analysis project Ga0207639, IMG submission 184299) | Corn rhizosphere microbial communities from Kellogg Biological Station, Michigan, USA - KBS Corn C3-2 (SPAdes) (version 2) | ecosystem: Host-associated > Plants > Roots > Rhizosphere > Soil ...
AAAGCTCGATGATCCAGCTTATCGTCCTTCTCCCCTTGCTGGCTGCTGCCATCGCCGGCCTTGGCAACAAGGCGCTTGGCAAATTGCCGGCGAAGATCGTCACCACCGGCGCGCTCTTTGCCTCCTGCGCGATGAGCTGGCCGATCTTCATCAGCTTCCTGACCGGCCATGCCGAACCCTATGTGGCGCCGGCCTTCACCTGGATCCAGTCAGGCAGCTTCGACGCGCAATGGGCCCTGCGGGTCGACACGATGACCGCGGTCATGCTGGTGGTGATCACCAGCGTGTCGAGCCTCGTCCACCTCTACAGCTGGGGCTATATGGAGGAGGAGCCGGACCAGCCGCGCTTCTTCGCCTATCTGTCGCTCTTCACCTTCGCGATGCTGATGCTCGTGACGGCGAACAACCTGCTTCAGATGTTCTTCGGCTGGGAAGGCGTGGGCCTTGCCTCCTATCTGCTGATCGGCTTCTGGTTCCGCAAGCCATCGGCCAATGCCGCCGCAATCAAGGCGTTCGTCGTCAATCGCGTCGGTGACCTTGGCTTCATGATGGGGATTTTTGGCACCTATCTGGTGTTCAACACCATCTCGATCCCGGAAATCCTTGCGGCAGCGCCCTCCATGGCGGGTTCGACCATCGGTTTCCTCGGTCACCGCTTCGACACCATGACCGTGCTTTGCCTGCTGCTGTTCATCGGCGCGATGGGCAAGTCGGCGCAGCTTGGCCTCCACACCTGGCTGCCGGACGCGATGGAAGGCCCGACCCCGGTGTCGGCGCTGATCCACGCCGCGACCATGGTGACCGCTGGCGTGTTCATGGTGTGCCGCCTGTCGCCCATGTTCGAAACCTCGCCGACGGCATTGGGCTTCGTGACCTTCATAGGCGCGGCGACCTGCCTGTTCGCGGCGACCGTGGGCACGGTGCAGAACGACATAAAGCGCGTCATCGCCTATTCGACCTGTTCGCAGCTTGGCTATATGTTCTTCGCGGCGGGCGTCGGCGCCTATGGCGCGGCGATGTTCCACCTCTTCACCCATGCCTTCTTCAAGGCGCTGCTGTTCCTTGGCGCCGGTTCGGTCATCCACGCGATGCACCATGAGCAGGACATGCGTTACTATGGCGCACTCAGGAAGGAGATCCCGATCACCTTCTGGACGATGACGCTGGGCACGCTCGCCATCACGGGCGTCGGCATCCCGCTGGCCGGTTATGGCTTTGCCGGCTTCTATTCGAAGGACGGCATTCTCGAAGCGGCCTATGCTTCGGGCGGATCGGGCGTTGGCGCCTATCTGGTCGGCGTGTTCGCGGCTTTGCTCACCAGCTTCTACAGCTGGCGCCTGGTGTTCCTGACCTTCTTCGGCAAGCCTCGCTGGGCCGCTTCGGAACATATCCAGCATGCCGTCCACGGCCATCATGAGGGTGTGGACGAAGAGGACGGCCATGGTCACGATGCCCATGCCCACGGTCATGGCGATCATGACCACCATGCTCATGAGCAGACCGGCACGGCGGGCTATCATCCACACGAAAGTCCGTGGGTGATGCTGATCCCGCTGGTGTTGTTGAGCCTGGGCGCGGTGTTTGCCGGCTTCCTCTTCCATGACCAGTTCATCGGTCCGGAAGGCGGCATCGAGTTCTGGAAGGGCGCGCTCGCGTTCGACAGTCACCTGATGCATGCGAGCCATGAAGTTCCGACCTGGGTCAAATTCGGTCCCTTCGCGGTGATGATCACCGGCCTCGCGATCGCCTGGCTGAGCTACATTAAGAACACCGACTGGCCGCGGCGTTTCGTCGCCACCTTCGGTGCGCTGTACCAGTTCCTGCTCAACAAATGGTATTTCGACGAGCTGTACCATTTCCTGTTCGTCAAGCCTGCCTTCGCCATCGGCCGCTTCTTCTGGAAGTTCGGTGATGTGGGCTTCATCGATCGCTTCGGCCCGAATGGTCTGGCTGCGCTGGTCGTGCAAGGCAATAAAGTCACCCGTCGGCTTCAGTCCGGCTACCTCTACACTTACGCGCTGGTGATGCTGATTGGCCTCGCCGCGGCCGCAACCTGGGCGATGACACGATAATGGACGGCTTCCCCATCCTTTCCCTGATGATGGCAGTGCCGATGGCGGGGGCCATCGCCTGTCTCTATGCAGGAGCCAGTCAGGCGCGTTTGATCGCGCTGGTGGCGACGCTGGTCGATCTCGTCCTGGGCGTCGTGCTCTGGATGAATTTCGACCAGTCGGGCACGGCGGCCCAGTGGCAGTTCCAGGAATATGCGCCGATCTTCGGCCGCTTCGCCTGGGCGTTGGGCATCGATGGCATCGCGCTGGTGTTGATCATGCTGACGGTGTTCCTGATGCCGATCTGCATCGGGGCGAGCTGGCTCGCGATCGAGAAGCGCGTCGGCGAATATATGGCGGCCTTCCTGTTCATGGAGGTGCTGATGATCGGCGTCTTCACGGCGCAGGATCTCTACCTTTTCTATATCATGTTCGAAGCCGGCCTGATCCCGATGTACCTCATCATCGGCATCTGGGGCGGGGCGGATCGCATCTACGCTTCGTACAAATTCTTCCTCTACACGCTGCTCGGCTCGGTGCTGATGCTGATCGCGATGATGTGGATGGTGCATGAAGCGGGCACGACCGACATCCCGACATTGATGGCCTATAATTTCGACCCGCATGTCCAGGTCTGGCTGTGGCTCGCCTTCTTCGCCAGTTTCGCGGTGAAGATGCCGATGTGGCCGGTCCACACCTGGCTCCCCGACGCGCACGTGCAGGCGCCGACGGCGGGGTCGGTCATTCTGGCCGGTGTGCTGCTGAAAATGGGCGGCTACGGCTTCATCCGCTTCTCGCTGCCGATGTTCCCCGAAGCGTCCGCGCAACTCGCGCCGCTGGTCTGGGGCCTCTCGATGGTCGCGGTCGTCTATACCAGCCTCGTCGCGCTGGTTCAGTCCGACATGAAGAAGCTGATCGCCTATTCGTCGGTCGCGCATATGGCCATCGTCACCGTCGGCCTGTTCGCGTTCAACCAGGCGGGCATCGAAGGCGCGATGATGGTGATGCTGGGCCATGGCCTGGTGTCGGGCGCGCTCTTCCTCTGCGTCGGCGTCATCTACGACCGGCTGCATACCCGCGAGATCAGCCGTTATGGCGGCCTCAGCATCAACATGCCGAAATATGCGGTTCTGTTCATGCTGTTCACCATGGCGTCGGTCGGTTTGCCGGGCACCAGCAACTTCGTGGGCGAATTCCTCTCGCTGATGGGCATCTATCAGGCGTCGAGCTGGGTCGCACTGGTCTGCACCACCGGCATCATTCTGGGCGCGGCCTATATGCTCTATCTCTATCGCCGCATCTGCTATGGCGAGCAGAAGAATGCGGACGCGGCCGCCATGCCCGATCTGTCGATGCGCGAAGTCTGGCTGCTGGCGCCGATTGCCGCCGCCGTGCTGTGGATGGGCATCTATCCCGAGAGCTTCTTGGCGCCCATGCGGTCTGACATCCGTGCGCTGGAAGCGCGCATCGCCTCTGCCGCGCCTGCGGGAGACTCCAAGATCAAAATGGGTCCGGCCATCCCGGCTGCGGAGGCCCATCATGAAGAAGCTGCTGCCGCGCATGGGGAGGCGCACTGATGATTGATTCCGCTTCCCTTCTGGCAGTCCTGCCGGAACTCATCCTGACGGCCGGTGGCCTGATCCTGATGCTGATCGCGGCCTATGGCGGTGATGCGACGGCCCGCGTCATCAACTGGCTGTCGGTGCTGACGCTGGCGGTTGCGGGCGTGGCGCTGTCCTGCTCGCTCGCCCATGGGCCGGTGGCCTTTGACGGGCTGGTGCGGGCCGACGCCTTCTCGGTCTTTGCCAAGGCGCTGATCTACGGCGCAGCGGCGGCGGCGATCCTGCTGGCGCCCCGCTATTTCATCACCGGCGGGGCGCTGCGTCCCGAATATCCGATCCTGATCCTCTTCGCCGCCATCGGCATGGGGATGATGGTGTCGGCAGGCGACATGCTGACGCTCTATGTCGGCCTCGAAATGAACAGCCTTGCCTCCTATGTGCTGGCGAGCTTCATGCGTCAGGATGAACGCTCCTCCGAAGCGGGCCTCAAATATTTCGTTCTCGGTTCGCTGGCGAGCGGCATCCTGCTCTACGGCATTGCGCTGCTCTACGGTTTCACCGGCAGCACCGCGTTCGACGGCATTGCGGTCGCGCTGGGCGATGGCGTGTCGAAGGGCGAGCTGTTCGGCCTGGTGTTCGTACTAGCGGGCCTGGCGTTCAAGATCAGCGCCGTGCCGTTCCATATGTGGACGCCGGACGTGTACGAAGGCGCGCCGACGCCGGTCACGACCTTCTTCGCCAGCGCGCCGAAGGTTGCGGCCATGGGCCTCACCGTCCGCGTCGCGATAGAGGCGCTCGGTCCGGCCGGGCTTGACTGGCAGCAGGTGGTGATCTTCGTGGCGCTCGCCTCGATCCTCTTCGGTGCGGTCGCGGCGATCGGCCAGACCAATATCAAGCGCCTGATGGCCTATTCGTCGATCAACAATGTCGGCTTCGCGCTGATCGGTCTCGCTGCCGGGACGCCTGCCGGCGCGGCGGCGACGATGAGCTATATGGCGATCTACGTGGTCATGACCATCGGCGGTTTCGCCTGCATCCTGCAGATGCGCGATGCGGATGGCCGTCCGGTCGAGACCATTGCAAGCCTTGCCGGCCTGTCGCGCTCCCGCAAGGGACTGGCGGCGGCGCTGGCGATCTTCATGTTCTCCATGGCTGGCATTCCGCCGCTCTTCGGCTTCTGGGCGAAGTTCCTGGTGTTCGACGCGGCAGTGGCGGCCGGCCTGACGGCACTGGCCGCCTTCGGCATCGCCATGTCGGTGATCGGCGCCTTCTATTATCTGAAGGTCATCAAGACGATGTATTTCGATGAGCCGGCGGCGCCCTATGAAGCGCGCGGCGGTGCTGTCGAGAATATCATCCTGACGGCATGCGCCGCAGTGATCGTCCTTGGTTACTTCCTCAATCCCGTCCTCGACAAGGCGAGCGCGGCGGCAGCGGCGTCGCTGTTCTGACCGAGCTTCGCTTCGTTGCGGAGACTGGCTCCACCAATGCCGACATGCTTGCATTGGTGGGGCAAGGCGCTTCTGAGGGCTGTTGGCTGCGCGCGGGGCGGCAGACCGGCGGACGCGGTCGAATGGGACGCCATTGGGAAAGTCCTGAAGGCAATCTCTACTGCTCGACCGTGATCCGCCTGCGAGATGGCGATCCCCCGCCGCATACGCTGGCCCTGGTCGCGGCCAATGCTGTCCATGCCCTGCTGGCGCCGCTTTGCGCGGGAGAAGTGCGGATCAAATGGCCCAATGACGTGCTGGCCGACGGCGCGAAGATCGCCGGTATCCTGCTCGAACGGACCGGCGATGCCGTTGTCGCCGGGATTGGCATCAATGTGACGGGGCATCCGGTCGGACTGGACCGGCCAGTGACCAGCCTCCTAGCGCAGGGAATGCCGGATGGCGACGCGGCCGCGCTGCAGGTCCGGCTTGCCGAGCTTTTTGCCCATTGGCTGGCGATCTGGCGAGTGCAGGGGCTGGATCCGGTGCGCGCGCACTGGCTCGCCAACGCGCATCCCGCCGGCACGCCGATGCGGGTGGTGCCGCCCGACGGCGCGACGGTCGAAGGCAGCTTCGATACCCTTGACCGCGACGGCATGCTGATCCTGCGCTTGGCGAACGGTGAGAGCCGTGCCATTCATGCCGGCGATATCCTTCTCATCTGACATCGGGGATCGGCCATGCTTCTCGCGATCGACGCGGGTAACACCAATGTGGTTTTTGCGCTGCTCGAAGGGCGGGATATACGCGCCCGCTGGCGGATCGCGACAGATCCCCGGCGCACGGCCGACGAATATGCGGTGTGGCTGAACCAGCTTCTGATGCTGGAAGGCTACAGGATCGCGGATGTCGAGGCGGTGATCATAGCGACCGTCGTCCCGCGCGCGCTGCACAATCTCCAGGTGCTGGCGGAGAAATATTTCAAGACGACGGCGCTTCTTGCGGGCCAGGCGCCAGTGGAGTGGGGCATTCAGCTGGACGTCGCCGAACCGGCGTCGGTCGGCGCGGACCGGGTTGTAAATGCCATCGCCGCGCACCATCTTCATGCCGAAGACCTGATCGTCATCGATTTCGGCACGGCCACGACCTTCGACGTCATCGACTATCACGGCGCCTACAAGGGCGGCATCATCGCGCCGGGCATCAACCTGTCGCTGGACGCGCTGGTTGCTGCGGCCGCGAAGTTGCCGAAGATCGCGATCGCCCCGCCGGAAAACCGATCGGTCATCGGCCGCACCACGGAAGCGCAGATGCATATCGGCGTATTCTGGGGATATGTGGCGATGATGGAAGGGCTGGTCGCTCGTATTCGCGCCGAAATCGGCCGTCCTTCGAAGGTGATTGCAACCGGGGGCCTCGCGGTCCTCTTCGACGACAATAGCGATATTTTCGATGCGATCGCGCCCGATCTCACGATCCAGGGCCTCGCATTGCTGTATGAACGGAGTTTGAAATCAGAATGACACCTGGAAATGAGCTGATCTTCCTGGCCCTTGGCGGTTCGGGGGAGATTGGCATGAACGTCAATCTATATGGTTGCCAGGGCAAATGGGTGATGGTCGACCTGGGCCTGACCTTTGCCGATCCCGCTTATCCCGGCGTGGAACTGGTGCTGCCGGACCTGAGCTTCATCGAGGATCGGAAGGATGACCTGCTGGGCATCGTCCTGACCCATGGGCATGAGGACCATATCGGCGCCATACCCTATCTCGCGGCGGATCTCGGAGTGCCGCTCTACGCGACGCCGTTCACCGCGGGGCTGATCCGGCTGAAGCTGGAAGAGGAAGGGCTGACGGCGGAGGTCGAACTCAACGTCATCGACAATGAGGGCAGCTTCGCGCTGGGGCCGTTCGGTTTCCGCTATGTGCCGCTTGCCCACTCGATTCCCGAGGGCAATGCGGTGCTGATCGACACGCCTTTTGGAAAGGTCTTCCACACCGGCGACTGGAAGCTGGATGAGACGCCGCTGCTGGGCCAGCCCTCGACACCGGAGGAATTGACGGCGATCGGCGACGAGGGCGTGCTGGCGCTGGTGTGCGACAGCACCAATGTCTTCAATCCGGAGGCAAGCGGGTCGGAGGGCGATGTCCGCGAAGGACTGATGGAGACGATCAGGGGCGCGAAGGGGCGCGTGCTTGTCACCACCTTCGCCTCCAACGCCGCCCGCCTGCAGACCCTGGGTGAGGTCGCCAACACCGTCGGGCGCAAGCTCTGCGTGGCCGGGCGCTCGCTCGACCGGATCATCTCGACGGCGCGGACGGCTGGCTATCTCCGGGATTTCCCGCCCACCGTCGATTGGGACGATGCCATGGCCCTGCCGCATGATGAGGTGATGATCATCGCCACGGGCGGGCAGGGGGAGGCGCGGGCGGCCTTGTCGCGCATCGCCTTCGACAGCCATCCGATCAAGCTGGGCGAGGGCGATCTGGTCGTCTTCTCCTCCAAGCAGATTCCGGGCAATGAAATCGCCATCGGCCGCATCCAGAACGCGCTGGCGGCCAAGGGCGTGCTGATGGTCACCGACCGCCAGGCGGAGGTCCACGTATCGGGCCATCCGGGGCGGCCGGAGCTGGAGGCCATGTATCGCTGGGTGCGGCCGCAGATATTGCTGCCGGTCCATGGCGAGCGGCGGCATATGGCGGAACAGGCCCGCCTGGGCCTGGCGAGCGGCGTGCCCCGTGCGGTGGTCCAATCCAATGGCGATGTGCTGCGGCTCGCGCCCAACGGGCCGGAGATTATCGGCAATCAGGGGACAGGGCGACTGGTGCTGGATGGCGACGTCATCCTGCCGGCTGACGGCGCGACGATGAACGAGCGGCGCAAGGTCGCGCTGCATGGCCAGATCAGCGTCGCGGTGGCGCTGGACGGCAAGGGCAGGGTCATCGGTTCTCCGGCCTTGCGCACCCAGGGCGTGCCTGTGGAGGAAGACAAGGCCGCCTTTCTTGAGGAAGCTGCCGAAGAGGCGGCGGGCGCTATTGCCAAGGGATCGCAGGAAGAAGAGGCGCTTCGCGAGCGGGTAAGGCTGGCGGTACGGCGCACCGCGACGCGCTGGACCGGCAAGAAGCCGGTGGTGGACGTGCTGCTCATTAGGGCCTAAGCCTGCGCCCATGAACTGGTATGCCAGCTTTGCGATATATATATTGTTCTGGGTGATCAGCGCCTTCATCGTGCTGCCCTTCGGCATCCGCACGCCCGATGAAACGGGTGAGGTCCTGCACCCGGGACAGGCGGACAGCGCGCCGAGCAATTTCCGCCCCGGCAGCGTGGCGATTCGCGCGACGATCCTCTCGGCTGCCCTGTTCGGCCTCTATTACGCCAATTATGTCGAAGGCTGGGTCACGCTGGAGCGCTTCACGCATATCAGCTGAAAGTCAGGCTGACGCCGCCTGATCAAGCGCCCTGAGCGAGTGCCGCCAGGAAATTCAGCCGGCGGCGATCACCATCATGTGCATCCGCGCCCTTATGCGGAAGCCAAGCGTTTCGTAGAGCGCCACTGTCGCCTCATGCGCGGCATAGGCGTGGAGGAACGGCGTTTCGCCGCGTTGCAGCATGGCGCGAGCGACGACCTGCATCAGCCCTTTCGCATGACCCCGTCCGCGATGCTCGGGATGGGTGCAGACGCCGCTGACCTCGGCAAAGCCCGGCACGCGCATCCGCTCGCCGGCCATGGCGATCAGCCTGCCTTCTTCCCTGATACCGACGAAACGGCCAAGACGATGGGTGAGGGGCAGGAACGGCCCCGGCTTCGTCATCAGGGCAAGGGCACGCATCTCCGCGGCATCCTGGTCAGTCAGAACGGCCGATTCCAGGGCAGGGGCCTCGCCGGCAATATCTTCCGCCACCATCTGCGCCAGCATCGCCTCCCGGATCAGGCGCGTACCCGGTGGGGGGCTTTGCGGCTCGGGTTCCACGATCCACAACTCGCCCCCTTCGGGCACCAGGGCAGCCAGCGCCGCCTGCGCTGCGGGGCTGCCGTCGGCCGCGGCGGCGAATGGGCCATAACGCGGGTCGATCCGCAGCGCGAACCCATCCCCTTCGGCCAATGACGCCCAGCCGCTGTTGAGGGCGTGCCAGATGGGGCGGTGAAGAGGATGGAATGACATGATGGCGCCATTTTCCTGGTTGGAGTCGGGGAAAGCAAGCCCTTGCTGCATCACCCTGCCGGATCATCCTCAATGCCCGATCGATTCCGTAACGATCCCCTTTTTTCCGGCACTTCCGGGCGCGCCGATTTACCAAATGGAAATCATGTTTGGGCAATGGTGGTGCCAACGTGTCACGCCCTGGACGAAACTTGATCGCATTCTTGCGCGGGCGCATGACGCCCGACACTCAGCAAAGTGCTGAAGTGCAAGCGAATCTCGTCAAATCTCTCTACGCTTCCCCGGCTTCCCTGATGATCGGCGCGGTCGCCGGCGGTGCGCTTGGGCTGGTGATTGCCTGGCACGCGCACCTCACCGCCATCACCGTGATCGCGATCCTGATCTGCCTCGTCGGCCTCAGCCGGTCGATTTCGGCGGTGTATTTCCAACGACAGCTTGCCCACCAAACAGGCGTGACACAGCCGATCTGGGGTCTGGCTTATGAATTGGGAGCATGGTGCTACGCCGCGCTTCTGGGCATATTGACGTTCGCGACCTTGCTCATGTCGCCGGATGCCACGCTCCATGTTCTGGCCGTTTGTCTGGTGGCATCCTATTCCGGTGGTATCTCCGGTCGTAATGCGGGTCGCATTCATGTTGCCGTGGGCCAGACATGTCTCTCTTTGCTGCCAACATCGCTGGGCCTCGTTCTTGCAGGAGGGATCGGCTATAAAGTTCTTGGAATCCTTTGCTTTTTGATGATCTTCGCCATGGCGGACATCACCAAGACGACGCACCGCATCGTGCTGGAGGCGTTGCAGGGCAAATATGAGAAATCCCAGCTCGCCACCAAGTTCGAGCGGTTGGCCCGGTTCGACAGCCTGACCGGCGTCGAAAATCGCATGGCGATGCAGATGCGGCTGCGCGAACTGTTCGACGGACGACGATCCAGTCACGATCCGATGGCGGTGTTCTGGATGGATCTCGATCGCTTCAAGGAAATCAACGACTCCCTTGGACATATGATCGGCGACCAGCTCTTGTGCAGGGTCGCCGAAAGACTGTCTCAAGCGCTGGACGGGCGCGGTCATGTCGCGCGCTTTGGCGGAGACGAATTTGTGCTGATCTGTCCGGACGCGGACCGGCAGGATGCAGAACTGATCGCCCGCGATGTCATGGGGGAATTCACCCATGACTTCGACGTGGGCGGCTATACGCTGGGCGTGACTGCCTCCATGGGGATAGCCGTAGCGCCGGGTGACGGCGGCGATGGCGATGAATTGCTTCAGCATGCGGACATGGCGCTCTACCAGGCGAAGCATGCCGGGCGAAATCGTCACGCGCATTTCACCTGGTCGATGAAGGAGCGGCAGAACCGGACCTATGAGCTGGAAATGGGTCTGCGCAGCGCCATGGCGAACAATGAACTTATGCTGCACTATCAGCCGATCTTCGATACGAAGACGGGCAAGATCGCGATCTGCGAAGCGTTGATGCGCTGGGACCATCCGACGCTTGGCCGCATTTCTCCGGCGGAGTTCATTCCTATCGCGGAAAGCTGCTCGATGATCGAGCCGATCACTGCCTGGGCGTTGGAACGAGCCTGCCAGGACGCGATGGAATGGGATGAGAATGTCCGCGTCGCGGTCAATATATCCCCGGCGCTGATCAAGAGTGACGGCCTGCCCCGTGCGGTGATCGCGGCGTTGATGCTATCGGGGCTGAAGGCTCGCCGGCTCGAGCTGGAAGTGACCGAGTCGATCTTCCTGGAGGATAGCGGCCGGACCAACCTCATCCTGTCCGACCTCCAGCGCATTGGCCTGCGGCTGGCGCTGGACGATTTCGGGACGGGCTATTCCTCCCTCGGCTATCTGCGGGACTATGCCTTCGACACGATCAAGGTCGACCAGAGCTTCATGCGCGGCGTGGATGGCAATTCACGCCATAGGGCGATCGTCCAGTCGGTTGCCTATCTGGCCCATTCTCTGGACGTGGAAACGGTGGCCGAGGGGATCGAGACCGATGATCAACTGCGCTGCGCCCGTGAGATGGGCTTCACCAATGTCCAGGGCTTCGTGCTGAGCCGGCCGATTCCCGCAGCGCAGGTGCTGAGGATGATGCAGAGCATGGATAGCGAGAGCGGCAGCATTGCCATGCTGCAGGACAGGCGCCGCGCCTGATCCTATCTGTGCAAGCGGGTCTGGGCCGAAGCCAGGCGGCGCATCATCCGCACGCTCTTCAGGTCGAGCTTGAGCGCCGTGGCGGCCCAGTTCTCGACAATGTCCTTTAGTTCCTCATATTCCAGGGGATGAACGCGCCGGCCCGCCTGGAACACGCCAACATGACCGGCGTGGTGAGGCAGGGTGGCAGCTATATAGTCGCGCACGGCCTGTTCGCCCTCGCCATCCTCCACCAACGTGTGGACGATGCCCATGTCGTACATCTCCTGCGCGGTGAAGACCTTGCCTGACAGGATCATCCGTTCGGCCGCAATTCGACCCAGCTTGCGTGACAGGATGGAATATGCCCCCATGCCGGGGAAGAGGCCAAACAGCATTTCGGGCAAGCCGAAGCGCGCGCTGCGTTCGGCAATGGCGACATCGAAGCAAAGCAAGGCTTCGAAGCCGCCGCCCAGGGCATCTCCCTGCGCCAGTGCAATCGAGACGACGGGCAGGTCACCATTGCGCCAGGTGCGATGCACCACATCAATGCAGGCATGGCCATAGTCGACGAGGCCGGGCAGATCCCCGCGCTCAATGCAGCCGGCGAACAGTTCCAGGTCTCCGCCCAGGTTGAAAACGCCGGGAAAGCGGGAACCCGCGACCATATACTTTACCGGCAGCTTGCCTGCGTCGAAGAGTCGCTTTGTCTCCACGTACCAATAGCGCACGTCCCGTAACATGGCGGGGCTGAAATTCGGTCGATTCGTAGGTGTCATGAACGCCCAGAGCGTGGCCGCATCGGGCTCCCATCTGACATCGATCTGGCCCAGGTCGAACATCGAAGACGTGCCGATATCCGGCGCGGTCACCAGGCTTTCCGTTACGGCAACCAAGGCCGCATCCTCCTCTGCCGGAAGATGGGCGGGCGTCAGGTCATCCATATGTTCGCGCGCGGAATTAAATCGCCCGGAATCAACCATATGAGCCCCCAAATTACGACTGCCAGCAAACAAAACAGGGTTGCGGCGCTTATGCAATCGCGGCGGTGCAGATTGTTCCGGAATTAACCAATTAATCGGCGCAAGTTGCGAAAATATCACGTTATATCAGCATTTAATCGCTAAAAGTTGTATTTATGCAACATTCACGTCATGGGGGCAAGCGACCGAAAATCGCTTCAGCCTTTTGTTAACCTTTATTAATTACCCCTCCGAGTCATGAACACGCACCGAACCGACAGGCAGCTTGTGACGCTGCTGCTGCACGACGCGCAAGGGGAGTCATGGCAGCTCAGCCTGGCTGCCGACTGCCTGGGCTTCATCGGCAATTATCGCCGCGTCGAAGGCTTCAACATAGACGCCATCGTGGCGCTGGACGGCTTGCGCAAGAAGGGGTGAACCCCCGCTTTGCGGCCTTGTCTGGCGCGTCTTTGGACCGTACAGCGCGGGTCGTGACCCATTCCCGCTTTTCCTTTTCGATCGCCGCGACTGACGGCAAGGCCCGCACCGGCGCCATCCAGATGCGCCGGGGCGAGATTCGCACACCCGCTTTCATGCCCGTGGGCACCGCTGCCACGGTCAAGGCAATGCGCCCGGCCGAGGTGCGTGCGACCGGTGCCGACATCATCCTGGGCAACACCTATCACCTGATGCTTCGCCCTGGCGCGGAACGCGTGGCCCGCCTGGGTGGGCTGCACGGTTTCATGGGCTGGGACCGTCCGATCCTGACCGATAGCGGCGGTTACCAGGTGATGAGCCTCAGCGCGCTGACGAAGATGAGCGAGGATGGCGTAGCCTTCTCCAGCCATATCGACGGGTCAAGGCATATGCTGACCCCTGAGCGATCGATGGAGATCCAGCGGTTGCTGGACAGCGACATCGTCATGGCCTTCGACGAATGTACGCGGAACGGCTGCACCCATGACGAGGCGGCCAAGTCCATGGAGCGTTCGATGCGCTGGGCGAAGCGGTCGCGCGACGGCTTCGACGCGGGGGGCGAGCATGCCGAACGCGCTGCCTTGTTCGGCATTCAGCAGGGGTCGCTGGATGAGGGGCTGCGGCGGACTTCAGCGGAAAAGCTGATCGACATCGGGTTCGACGGCTATGCCGTGGGCGGCCTTGCGGTGGGTGAGGGGCAGGAGGCGATGTTCGCCACGCTCGATTTCGCCCCCGGCATGCTGCCCGTCGACAAACCGCGCTATCTGATGGGCGTGGGCAAGCCCGATGACATTGTCGGTGCCGTGGAGCGCGGGATCGACATGTTCGACTGCGTCCTGCCGACGCGTAGCGGGCGCAACGGACAGGCGTTCACATGGGCGGGACCGCTCAATATCCGCAACGCCCGCTTCGCAGAGGATAGGGGGCCGCTCGATCCCCGCTGCACCTGCCCCGTCTGCGCGACCTGGAGCCGCGCCTATCTGCATCATCTGGTCAAGGCCGGAGAAATGCTGGGCGCGATGCTGATGACGCAGCATAATATCCATTTCTACCAGGCGCTGATGCAGGAAATCCGCGACAGCATCGCCGCTGGGCGCTTTGCGCGCTTCGCGGCTGATTTCCGGCGGGATTATCAGCGGGCCTGATGGCCTGACGCCTTCGGAATTCGCGCAATGTGCCGGATGAATGGCCTTCCGGCGGCTATTGCAGCACGGTGATGGCGATCGCATAGTCGCCGGTGTCGGGGTCATGATCCAGCGGCGCGCGCAACTGGCGCGACAAGCCGGTAAGCACGCGGCCATAGCGTTCCTCCAGCCGCGCGGTCATGTCCGGTGATCCGCGCAGCGCAGGGGACAGGATATGGAGAACCGCCCGGTCCGTCCGGCCCTGTTCCAGCTGCACGGATATGCGCATGGCTGTACGCGGATCGGACAGCATGGCGAGTTCCACCAGTTCGGTCAGCAGGAAGGCGACCGGCACGGCCACATCCTGGCTGATGTGCAGATTGTCGCTGTCGATCTGAATGCCGAATCGGCGCGCTTCGGCCGGGGCAGTGCTGCGCAGGCTCGCCGACAGTTCGCTGATCAGCGACCGGACGCCGACACCGCGATGCTCCTCCAGCTCCGCATAATGGTTGCGGTGCACGACCGACAGTGCGTCGACGCGGCGCTGGATGGTGGCATAGGCCTCGACCGCTTCGGCGTCATGGGCTGATCGCGCATGCAGGTTGATCAGGCTGGCAATGATCTGCAGGTTGTTCTTGACCCGGTGATGGACTTCCCGTGTCAGCTTGCGCTGCGTTTCCAGGCCCTCTGCCATCTCCGCCTCATGGGTGGCGACATCCTCGCTGATGGCGCGGAATGTGTTGCCCAGCGCGACGATCTCCTGCGCCGGCGTGCGGATGCGCCGCATCGGCTCCAGAACTTCGCCCGGCTCATAGGCCGCCACCGTGCGCCGAAGCAGCACAAGGGGCCGGATCAGCAGGCGATTGACGACGAACCAGCCAATGGCCGCCGCGGCGAACCACATCACCAGCGGCAGGAACAGCGACAACATGCGCGCGATCGTGACCGGCGGATCGCGCACGGTCATCGTCAGGACGATGTTGGGCGGGTCGAGCCGGGCGGACAGCGTCGTGCTCCGTCCGCCCTCAAGGCTGGCCGGGTGGGTGATGAGCAGGCTGCGTTCGCCGTCGTGCAAGCTGATCTGCCGGTTCTGCATGGTACCCGCCGGGTTGGTCATGGTCTCCAGACGGGCGCGAGAATAATAAGCGATGGCGACCACCGCGCCATTGGCGCTCCTGGCCCGGCTGACCAGATAGGGCGAGCCCGGCAGCAGTTGCGCCGCGTCATCGTCGAAGCGGTCCGACAGCGAAAGCCCCGCCGGCTCGGGCAGGCTCGATCCGCAGAACTTCCGGCCCAGCCGGTCGTAGATATAATAGCGGCCCCCGCCACGATCGTGAGAGGACAGGAAGTCGGAAAGGCGCGCGCACATTGCCGGATCAAGCCCCGACGTCTCGAAAGCATTGGCGGTCAGCATCAGCGCCGTTCGATCCGACGCAAGGTCGGCGGACAATTTCCGCGCGCTCTGCGTCACCGCGATGCGCAGCAGCGCTTCCTTTTCCAGATCAGTGGTGCGGATCGCCTGGAGCGAGGCCACCAGCGCGATCAGGCCCAGCGGCAACAGCGCCAGCGTCAGGATCAGGAACATCTTGACGCCGGTCGATTGGGACAGGGTGTTCAGTCTTTTGAGCAAGGAAGCGGCGGCCATTGACGGCGGGCCTGCTTCTGGCGGCGGAGGGGGGCTTTTGTCCATTTATCTGACGCTGAACATCAAACGCCGATCTGTTCGAGGAAGCGTTGCCCGCCTGCCGGATTTTACCAGATGCGCCATGTCCCCTCCGCTTTTTGCCGGCTCCCCGGGTCCGGCCGTCAGGGAGAGTCAGTCGAGCTTGCTCAGAAGGTCAAGCATTTCCGAAGGAATATCCTCATCGACTGCGCGCTGATAGACAGATCGCAGGGCGTTGGCGACCTGCCCCTCGTCCTTCGCGGCCAAGGCGCGCTTCTTTCGGGCGACATTGCCTTTCACACCAGAATCCGGAGTGTTGGTGCCGACATCTTTCCTGTCCCCTCCCGTCACATTCCGTTCCGTCGTTGAAGCAACCAAAACACGTCCCTCTGCAGCCAATGTCATGCCAGCCTGCTCTGTTTGCGGCTTTCCCCGACTGACGTCAATTCGACGTCCGGGAAATAAAAACACAAAATTCCAAAGTTTTTCGAAAAAACCGAACGGCAGTGAAACAAATCGGTGGGTTGTTGGTTCCCTTCGCGAAGCATTTTTTGCCCGCCGCGCGCAGTCGGCGGCGAGAATGGAGGGGATTTGGGCGCTCATGCCTGAAGCTTTTCCATTCTGAAAAGGGGGGCAGGGGGCTTGCCACGTCGGCATCGTCCATCCATCCTCCCGATCCGGCGAATGTTTCGGAATTGGGTTAAGGCATCGCTTTAACATGGGACAAGGCGCCCGATGGGCTGGGAGAAGTTTTACAGATGTCGCTTGGTCAGCAACTGCACCCCCACCTTCCTTTCCTGCGGCGTTATGCGCGCGCGTTGACGGGCAGCCAGGCGCATGGCGACGCCTATGTCCGCGCCACGCTGGAAGCGATCGTGGCGGCGCCCGACGAATTTCCGTCGAATGTCGACCCACGTCTCGGGCTCTACAAGACTTTTCACGCGATCTGGTCGTCATCCCATCTGGAAGACGTGCCGGTGCTGAACGGCGCGGACGGGCAGGAGGCGATCGCGCAGGCGCGGCTTGCCCGCCTCACGCCGCTGCCGCGCCAGGCGCTGCTGCTCACCGCGCTGGAGGGCTTTACCGTCGACGACGTCGGTTACCTGATCAGCCTGGACAGCGACGATGTCGAGGCGCTTGTCAAGGAAGCGCTGGGCGAGATCGAGGCGCAGACCCGCGCCAAGGTGCTGATCATAGAGGATGAGCCGATCATCGCGATGGACATAGAAACCATCGTCCGCGACCTGGGCCACGAAGTCACCGCCATCGCCGTGACGCGGGAAGATGCGGTTCGCGAGGCGATGGCCGAACGGCCGGGCCTGGTGCTGGCCGACATCCAGCTCGCCGACGATTCGAGCGGCATTGACGCGGTAAAGGACATACTGGCCGAATTCTCCGTGCCGGTGATCTTCATCACCGCTTTCCCCGAACGCCTGTTGACGGGCGAGCGGCCGGAGCCGACCTTCCTCATCACCAAGCCCTTTCAGCGCTCGACCGTCAAGGCCGCGATTTCGCAGGCGTTGTTCTTCGACGAAGCGACGGCCCCGGCCTGATATTCAGGCCGGCGTTCGAAATAGGCTGGAAAAAGGGGGAACCCCGGTCCGCGACTCGCGTTATTGATGCGTAACGATCGGGAGAGACACCATGGCCGAACAGGAGCGGCACATCGCGACGGAAAAGGCCCGTGCGGGCTCAACGCCGCATGTGGTGCGATATATTCTCGGCGTTTCGCTGACACTCGCGATCATCGTGATGATTGTGATATTATGGGGCTATTGAATGCTTCTGCGGCAATTGGTCCTTGAGAAAAAGATTGGGATGCGGGCGGACATATGGCTTTGACGACTTCCGTTCATGCAGCGAGGGCGACAGCCGGTGAAGGGGTTGTTTCCATGAGCGAAGGCGTAGGTCAGGATGTTGAGCGGGAG
>Ga0207639_10001216_pt1 | contig 17481 bp, 11 predicted proteins | sample KBSCornC32_FD_184299 | JGI IMG/M metagenome (GOLD analysis project Ga0207639, IMG submission 184299) | Corn rhizosphere microbial communities from Kellogg Biological Station, Michigan, USA - KBS Corn C3-2 (SPAdes) (version 2) | ecosystem: Host-associated > Plants > Roots > Rhizosphere > Soil ...
GAACATCGGCGGCGACTGGGCCCCGATTCCGGACATCCGCTTCCGCGCCACCTACGCGAAGGCGGTTCGTGCTCCTAACATCGGCGAGTTGTTCACCGGTCCTTCGCAGACCTTCCCGACCGGCCTCGTCGATCCATGCCAGGGCATCACGCTAGCAAGCACCGGAACTACCGCAACGCAATGCCTGGCCGATCCGGGGGTCGTCCAGAACATCAACACCAATGGCTCGTTCCAGCAAACCCAGGCCGACAAGCAGGGAGTCAGCGGCTTCGTATCCGGCAACCCCAACCTCGGCCCGGAGACGTCGAAGAGTTTGACCGCCGGTGTGGTGATCAACCCCAGGAGCATCGCGCCGGCGCTGCGCAACCTCGTCCTGTCGGTCGACTACTTCGACTACAAGATCACCGACGCGGTTGCGTTCCCGGCTCCACAGGATCTGCTGAATCTTTGCTATAACGAAGCGGACGCGACGGCCTGTTCGTTCATCACGCGTTTCCCGACCGCAGTGGGGTCGGCGAGCGCGGGTGCGCTTCAGTTCGTCAATGCGAGCGCGATCAACGCTTCGGTGATCAAGGAAAGGGGCATCGACACGGTGCTTCAGTATCGCACCGGGCTGTCGTGGCTGATGGATGGCCTGTCGGCGAATGCCCGGATCTCGTGGACCCATTATTTCAAGGGTTTCGTAATCACCTTGCCGGGCGAGAAACCGAACCCCTTCGTGGGCGAGGTCGGCGCATCGAAGGACAAGGCGGACGGGACGATTTCGTTCAACACCTCCAAGTGGAGCGTGTCGTTCACCGGGACCTATATCGGCAAGGCGCTTGAAGACGACCGCTTCATCGACGCGGCAAACGTCACTCGAGCGAAGTTCCACCTCGGTCCGCCGCTGCCGTATGACGCGATTTCGGTCCCGGCGATCTTCTACCTCGACTCCCAGGTCAGCTTCACTCCGATCAAGAACTACGAATTCTACGTCGGTGTGGACAATTTGATGAACACGAACGCTCCGAACCTGCTGTCGGGGACGACCTTCAACAACACCGGTTCGGATACGGCCGCAGCCGTGTACGACATCTTCGGTCGCCGCTACTACGCGGGTGTGCGCCTGAAATTCTAATCGGCATCAAGCCAAAAAGAGCCGGCGGGGAAGCGATTCCCCGCCGCTTTTTTTTGTGAAAGTTGCAGCCGTATGAGCCGCGACCGCCCGGACTAATCTTCCGTGAATTCCGGGACGTGGGGATAGGAATCGAGCACCGGTCCCAAAGCGTCCTTCAGCGGGCCGAGCCATCGGTCGAATGCCCGCCATTCTTCGTTCTTGGCCGCATCGATCGGCCGCCTCACCTGTTCCGAGCTCGGCGTGTAGATCGCCCGCGAGGTTTCGTAGAACCGAAGGCAGGAATCTTCGAACGGGACGCCGACGTAATCGAGGAGCCGGCGCACTTCGCCCTCCGTGTCGCTGACGAGCCTCTCGTGGAAAATTCGGTGAACCCGCCCGGGAAGAACATCGTCCACGTGCGCCATGAGCCGCACGTAATCGGCATAGAAACGTCCGAACCAGTTCAGGTCGTAAGTGATCTGCTGGCCTCGCGCGAAATGCTGCCTGAAATTCGAAACTCCACACGCCAGCGGATGCCGGCGCACGTCGATGATCTTCGCATCGGGAAGGATGAGCTGGATCAGCGGAACATGGAGCCAGTTGTTCGGCATCTTGTCGATGAAGAACGGTTTCGACTGATGCCGATGTCCCTTCATCAGTTCCAGATATTGTTCGCCGAACGCCTGGAGCTGGTCCGTCGAAAGAGCCCCCAGGCGCGCATGGTAATTCTCGGTGCGCCGCCCGATCTCGCGGGCGATGAGGCCGATGTACGCAAGCTCCTTCGTGCCCTCGATCATAGAATGGCTCGCCAGGATTTGCTCGACCAGGGTGGACCCGGCGCGGGTCATGCCGACCACGAAAATAGGGTCCGTAGATTGCGATCCGCCGCCGGCCCGCTCATCGAAGAACTTCTTCGTGAAGAAACGGCGTGACACCGACACTTCCTCGGTAACCTCGTCGGGCTCGTGGTCCAGCGTCCGGCGCCGCAGTTCATTGCCTTGCGCGTAATGGCTAAACGCACTCTCGCTGTCGCCCAGATCCTCGAATGCCTTGCCCAGCGCGAAGTGCAGGGAAACCCGGTTCGCCTCGGGCGAGTCTTCCCGCAGCGCCTCGAGCATCACGTCCACGTCGGCTCTCGTAAACTTCGCGGTCTTGAGATTGGCGACGTTCCACCAGGCTTCTCCGTCGCGAGGAGCAATCTCGACGGCCCTCCGCATCGCTTTCGCACCGTCCGCCGACCGTCCCATCGTTTTCAGAACGTGCCCGTAACCCGTCCAGAGCGCTGCCTCGTTGGCATGATCGCGCAAAAGCTCTTCGTACAGGCCAAGGCTTTCCTCGAAGCGTCCCACGCGCGACAGGTTCGATGCCTTGAGGCTCTTCGCGAGCAGGTGCCCGGGTTCTCGCGCTATTACATCGTTCAATATTTCGAGCGCCTGAGCCGCCTGGCCTCGTTGCTCGAGGCCCCTCGCGAGATCGACTCCGGCCGCGCCGAGGTCCGGACGAAGCTCGATCGCCAGACGAAGCAGCGCTTCCCCCTCCTTTTCGTACGCCAAAGCGATTGCGAGGCGGGCCATCATCCACAACGCGACGGCATCACCGGGCCGCTCCAGGAGCCATCGTCGAAGAATGATTTCGGCTGTTTCGAGATCGCCTTGCTGGAGTGCGGCGGATGCGCGCAACAGGTCCGGGTGAGGCTCGGAAATCGGCACGGTAATCGCGCCAGTGCGAGCCTCCTTTTGACGCTCCTCGTCGAGCGCTGAGGCCAAGGCCCGATAGGCATCGGCATTGAGCGGATCGCCGCGGAGCAATTCGCGCAACCGGCTTATCGAACCTGTCGAATTTTCCGTCACCGCCATATCTCGGGCGCGATCAAGCCTTGCCGATCGGCGCCGGTGGATCGTCGTTCCGGAACCAACCGGTCACCGCAAGCCTCTCGGCCTGAACATAGGTCGAAACCATCGAGACCGAGTGAAGCTGGGGGATGGTGAAGATGTTGAGCGTATTGAACGACGGCTTGAATGCTTGCTCTATATTGTCGTTCGAGTCGAAGAATTGAAGGAAGCCGCCCCAGTCACGTTCCCAATCCTTCGAAAAGTTCATGATGTAGGCCGCGACGCGCCCGGTGCTCGGGTCTTCGTCGGTATGGCCCTTCAAGAAATGGCCGGGCCGGTACCAGGTTGCCTGGGCGTCCGCCCAGCGGATCTCGTCGAGGCCGGTGAGGCGACGAATGAACTGGAGCACTGGCTCACTGTTGATGAACTCGAAGAACTCGAAAATCCTGAACCGCGGCGACGTTGGGGAGATGTAGGCCGCAAGCGTCGGGAAGAAGGCGTAGAGGAACTGATACTGGGTCCGCGCCCGCGCCTGGATCCCCGCCATGATTTGGGCGCCTTCACGGTCGGTCATGGCGGCGACGCGGTCGGGGCTGACCTGATGGACCGTCAGCCCGTCATTGTAGGCGAGGCCCCAAGGCAATTCACGCAGGTCTTCCAAGACGGCGTGCGCAGACCGATCGGTCAGGAAATTGCGAATCTGCATTCGCCGCGTCTGGCCATAATCAGACGCGAGCTTCGTGAGATCGAGCGACGGGTTCAGTTCGATGGCCAATGTTGACAGCTCTCCTGCGACACTTGATCGTCGGCGCGGCCGCGGACGTCGCGGCCTTTTAGAAGCGCATAACACTCATGTCTCCGCCAGACGATTCCGCAAGCTTACTGTCGAACCCCGAGTGGCTCCCGGCCCATTGGCGTGGTAGCAATGTGCAGTTCGCGCGGCTTGCCCGCAATCAACACGAGGGACTGACGTTCCTTTCCGACGAGTATATCGCTCCGCTTTCGCCCGAGACCGCATCGGCGGGCCTGGCAGGGTTGCGCGGCACGCCCGTTGCACCAGCCCCCCAATATATCTTTCATTCGGCCTTCGCCGCCTCGACCCTTCTCACGCGCGTGCTCGACATTCCAGGGGTTGCTCTGGGCTTGAAGGAACCGGAGATTCTCAACGAGCTTGCTGAGGCTTTTCGATCACGTTCGCTCTCCGGAGATGCGCTGGAAGTCGTGGTGCAGCTTCTTGCCCGGCCGTTCGTCACTGGCGAGAAGGTCATCATTAAGCCCAGCAATGTCGCGAACCTCCTCGCGCCGTCGCTGCTGAAGCTGAACTCGGACTCAAACGCGATCTTTCTCTACGCGCCGCTTGCCCGTTTCTTGCGCTCGATCGCTGACAAGGGCCTTTGGGGCCGGCGCTGGGTACGGCGGCTTTATCCGGTAGTCACTCGCGATACGGGGCTCGATTTCGGGCTTTCCGCGGGCGAGCAGTTCGAGCTTACCGACCTGCAAGTCGCCGCGCTCGCATGGCTCATGCAACATGCGCAGGCGGCGAAGCTCATTGAGGCTTTCCCTGGCCGCGTGCTGACCCTCAACAGCGAAGTCTTCCTCACACGGCGCGAGGAAACCATCGCTGCCGTCGCTGCACATTTCGGCCTCGCGCTCGACCAGAATCAATCCCGCGAGATTGCCGAGGGCCCAGCATTCGCAACTCATTCAAAGGAAATTGGCCGCGCTTTCGATCCAGAGGAACCGCTTCGGCCTAAGGCTGTCATCCCCATCCTCGATGAAGAAATTGCGATGGTTGCGCAGTGGGCCGAGGCTGTCGGCGAGCACGCGGGAATCTCGCCCAAATTTCCGTCCCATTCGGTGTTTGTCAAATAACTGATTAGCCGTTGGCGAAGCAGCTCTTATTTGGACGAAGCGTCGCCCGTCCGCTGCATTCGCTCGACCCAGGCTTTGTCTTCCATGCGTGAGCGCATCCACTCGCCTCGGGTCATGCAGACACGGTGCGAGCCCAGGCGGCTGCCCGTCACTTCTTCTTTCTGGCAGACGATCTCGTTGTCATAGGCGATCTGGGCCGCAGTCTTCGACGTCTGCTGGGGTTGCGCCGGCTGCGCTGGTTGCGCCGCCGCGGCATCGGGCGCGGCGAGCGCCGGTGTTGGTATCAGGGCGGCGAACGCTGCGAGGACAAGAATACGCTTCATAACGAAACTCCCTCTCTGCCTAGTCTGGACGCAAAAGTGCGTCTCTTCCAGCATCTTTCGACCAGGGGCTAATATGGTCGGGCGACGTCGAACGCGACAGTCAGGCGCTCTCCACGCTTGAATGGCGCCGTCCCGTGCCACATCCACGACGGGAAAAGGACGAGGCGTCCGGGCACAGGTTCGATTTCGCGTGCATCGAAACTGCTCGCGACAAGCTCTGGCGGGGGCTTCCCGATCGAGAGCCAGCCGTCACGAGAATCCTCGCCTCCGGCGTTTTGCGGCACCGCGACATAAAGCGCTGAGCTGATCCATCCCTGCGGATGAACGTGGCTCGTGTGAAAGCCGGCGTCGCGGAGCCGGACCGACCAGCTGCCGGCAAACCGAATCGCGCGATCGCGCCTCGCTCCTAGCAGCGGATGTCCGGAGGCGAATGGAGGCAGAGCCGAAACATAGTCGCGGACCGAGTCGACGACGGCCCTTCGAAGCGCCCGAATTTCCGGCTCGATCCTGCTGAACAGGGGACCGTCCGTTTGAGTCCCGCCCCGGACCGATTGATCGAGGAATTGGCCTTGGGCGACGTGGACCGTTCGCAATGTCGCGGCGAGCGCCTCGAGCGGCGGCAGCGCGGAGACCAAGTCATAAACCCGGATAAGCTCGCCATCGCGCTCGAGCCAACTCGAGCGGGTGTCCCCGGTTAGCCGCCAGGCGAGCGCCGCATAGGGCCAGACCTCGTTCGCGCGCTCACCCGAAAGCGCGACATCGATCAGCGGAATGGCGTCCTCGGCTCGTCCGCAGCGCAGAAGGTGGCGAATCCGCCAGACGCGATCTGTCCCGTCGCTCCATTGCGCAAAAAGCCGGTCGGCTTCCTCGGTTCTCCCGAGCTCGCCGGCCGTTAGCGTGGCGAAAGGGATGAGCAGTCGATCGCCGATCCCGTGGTTTCGAGCGCGCGCGATCGCGGCATCGAGATCGGCGAAGCGTTCGCGTTTGATGTGAAGGTTGAACAGGGCGATCCACAGCGCCTCGCTGGTGGGAGCCGCGGCGAGCGCATTCTCCAGCGGCTCCGAGACGATTTCGCTCTTGCCGAGCAGCGAGCGCAGCTGCGCAAGTTGCATGTGGCCATCGATCCAGCCGGGATATCTCTCGAGAATGCCCTGCAGCTCCTTCTCGCCCTGGTCACCATGCCCTGAGGCGAGCCTCGCCGCGATCAGGCCGGCGAGCACTTGCACATCCTTCGGCGCAAGCTGAAGCGCGTGTTCATGGAGCTGCTCTGCCGGAATTCCGGCCTCCAGAGCGGCGCGGGCGTGTCCATGGGCGATGCCGGGGTCGGACGGCGCCAAAGCTGCCGCCGTCTCGAACGATCGGAGGGCTTCCTCGTGCCGGTCCAGCGAGCGCTCAAGAAGCGCCTTCCATTGCCACAGCCGAGCGCTCGACCGCATTTGCACCGCTGCATTGAATTGCGGCAGCGCGGCTTCTTCCTCACCCCGCTCGATGGCCAGGCTTGCGAGCTGCTCGAGCGCATGGAGATCGCCGGGCCGCGCCTTCGCTTCCGCGAGCAGGCGGTCGAAGCTCACAAGCCTTCCGCGCCGCCCTCGCTGCCGATCAGCGCCGCCACCGCGTCGCGCTCCACCTGGCTCAGATCGGGGTGCCACACGTCGAAGATGAAGACGACTCGGAGCGAGTCGCTGTCGTTCATCGCCTCATGCTCGATCGTATCGTCGAACAGGAACGCATGTCCGGGATTCCACTCGCGGGTCTCCGCACCCACTCTGAACCAGCAATGCTCGGGAACGATCAACGGCAAATGACAAACGAGCCGCGCATTGCTGACCCCGACGTGGGGTGGGATATGTGTGTGCGGCGCCAGCAGGGAGAACATCGCGTTGGGGCCCGCTCCCTTCATCTTCGGTTGAGGGACGCGATCGAGCAACGCCATCGTCTGGGGGCAATGCCGCGCGTTGGTTTCGATCCGCTCGCTGTTCTTGATGAGGTGGATGGCGGTCCAATCGGGGTTCCGGTTCAGCTCGCGCCACTGGTCGAGTGGCTGATGCTCTTCATACTGGATATAAGGCACCAGTTCGGCCCGCTCGGTGTCCATGACCGCTTGTAGTTCTTCGGTAATTTGCGAACTCGCTGCCTCGACCTCCGGGAGCCAGGAGAACAGTTCGCGCGGATGGAATTCCCGTTCGGTCAGCTCGGGATAATGAAAGTGCGTCGGCTCGCTGTGATAGGGCCGCGTGCGTCGCAGCACATTGCTTCGGAACCGCTCGATGCGTTTACGTTCGGCTGCATTCGCCTTTCCCTCCGCGCCGGCCATCGCTGATTTCATCCGCGCTTCGCGATCCGCCAACCACGCCGAATGATGCCGCTCGCCCTCCGCAACGACAGATGCGAGCTGCGGCGGCAGTTCGCCCTCGGGCCGTTGCGCCAAGGCGTGCCCCCAGGCTTCGCCGGCGCCGGGGTCGCTCATCCGTTGGAGGAGGCTCGCCCGCATCAGCAGCGCGGTGAAATCGAGCGGGGCCAAGGCCAATGCGCGATGCACCGCGTCGAGTGCCGCCGCCGGCTCGCCCTTCGCCCGCTGCATGGCGGCGATGCGGAGCCACAAGGAGGGGTCCGTTCCTTCGCTTTGCGCGGCTTCCAGGAGCAGTTCGATCGCGCGATTGAAGTCCGCAGCGCTCGCCGCCCGGTCAGCTTCGGCCAGTAAAGGGTCGCCCGTCACAGCGAATAGCCGAACTCTTCGACCCACGGCGCAAGGACCGGCAGAACGGGCGCCATGCGCTCGCGGTAATGCTCCCACCGGTCGACCGAGCGGCGGTAGATCGGCTCGACGACCTGCGCATAGCTCGCGGTCTTGATCCGGCCGCGCGCCTTCGCGGTCGCCTCGTGGTCGAGCATCTCTTCTCGCCAGGGAACATCGAGGAAGGTGACGAGGTTGCGCAGCGCGGTCTCAGGGCCTTCAATCAAATCTTCGTAGACGAGGCGGTGCACCGGCAGGCCGAGCATCCCGCTCGCCTTCGCGAAATTGCGGAAGCTGACGTCGTAAAGCTCGGTGGCTGTATCGAGCTGCAGGAAGTTCGACATGCCATCATTGAGACGGAAGTTGGTGACGAAGCAGCTGAGCACAACGTCGCACGGATGCCGCAGCGCGAGGATGATCTTGGCATCGGGGAACAGCCTCCGGATCACCGGCAGCGCGTTCATCGATAGCGGATTCTTGTCGATCAGCAGCTTGTCCGGAGCGAGGGGCACGCTTTCGCGCGCGACTTCGAAATAGCGCTCGCGCGCCTTGCCGATTTGCTTCGCCGTGGCAGTGGGAAGATCTGCAAGATCGCTCGGCAGCTCCGCCGACGCCGCGGCGAGTGTTCCTTCTTCCTCCAGCACCTCGATATCGGGATGCCCCATCAGCAACGTGTCGAGCAATGTCGTTCCCGACCGCGGAAAGCCCACAAGGAACGTCGGTGACAGACGCGAGGCCTCCGCCGCCTCACCCTTCCATCGCGAAAACCATTCGTCGGAAAGCACCTCCGTCTGCCGACGGAGATGCTCGCGATAGGCCGACGCGCGTTCGAGGGGCTCACTGGGATGCAGGCTCTGGATCCGGTTCATTCCGACGAAGGCTTCCCATGCCTCGTCATATTTCCCCGCGCCCTCGCTCAGCTGGCCAAGGAGTTGGAGGCGTCGCGCTTCTTCGAGGTCTCCACGAACCTTCGCCAGTGATGCCAGTCCCTCGTCGAATTGCTTCGACCTGCGAAAACCGAACGCCCGAATGAAGTTCAGGACATCGGGCTCGACACCGCGGCTTTCAGCATCGCCAACCAGCTCGACAAGCGCATCTCCGCGATTGGTGAGCTCGAACACGACCGCGAGCCCGAGATTGGCGAGCGCGTTGGCGGAGTCGCGGCGGACGACTTCCCGATAGGATTTCTCCGCCTCGGCATTGTCGAGGAGCGCAAGTTGGTGACTCGCGAGTCCGAGCAGCAGCTCGACATCGTCAGGATCGCGGCGCACCGCCTCTACAATCGGCTCCAGTGCCTCCTCGTCCCGACCTTCAGCCTTGAGTATTCCGTGCAGCTCACGAAGCGGCTTCGAATCCGACGGGAACTCTTCCGCCATCCGATTCAGTTCGGATTTCGCGTCACCCAACTGGCCTGCCGCGAACAATGCCATCGCGAGGTTCAGACGCGCCGGCGCCGAGCGCGGGTTGATCTCGCATGCGCGCCGGAGCGCGGCGACGCTGCCATCCGCATCGCCTGATTGGCGGCGCACGTTGCCGAGATTGTTCCACGCCTCCCAATCGTCAGGCGCGCCGGCGACGACCCGCTCGTACGCGCTTGCAGCTGCAGGAAAATCCCGAAGGCTCTGGAAAAGGAATCCGCGGAGGCGCTCCAGCCTCATCGTCGAATCGCTCGCCGCGACTTCGGCGGGGACCATTTCCAACGCTTCATCAAACCGTTCGAGCTGGGCCAAAGCGGTTCCGAGGTTAAGGGCGATAACCGGGTCGTCCGGCCGCCGTTCGTGGGCGGCTCGAAGGTGTTTCACGCCCGCCTCGAAATCGCCTGACCGGCAGCACAAGCTTCCCAGCATGGCGTTCAGGGCGATGACATCGCCGCCACCCTGAAGACCGTCTTCGCCGATCCTTCGCGCTTCATCGATGCGGCCGCGCGTCGCGGCCTCGAGGGCGTTTCGGATGGTCGACGCGGTCGCGGGGTCAAGGGTTGGGGCGGAGCTCATCAGCCGCAGTTTAGCGGATTGGCCGCATCGGGAAAGGCGCACCGTCGGGGCAAAGAAAAAGGCGGCGGGCCCGAAGGCCCACCGCCCCTTCTTTTGACTAACGTTTCAGTCCCTAGTGACCACGCTCCGGAGCCGGCGCCGGAGGCGGCGGCGGAGGCGGCGGTGCCGGGCAGGTCTCGTTCGCCAGGATCACCAGCCCGTCCGGGCACGTCTGCGTCGCCGGAGGAGGCGGCGGAGGCGGAGGCGGCGGGGGCGGCGGAGGCGGCGGAGGAGGCGGCGGGAGCGCATGGCTCGGTTTGAAGTCCACCGTGACTCCGGCCCAGACCAGGCGGCCCAGTGCATCCCAGGTTCCCGGATAGGTATTGCCGTTGCAAGGACCGGTCGGGCAGAGGCTCGAACCCGCCTTGTTGGCGTTACCCGACGTGACCAGCGGTGGGTCGCGATCGAACACGTTGTTCACACCGGCACGCAGGTTGATCCGATCGAGCAGCGTGTAGGTTGCGGCCAGATCGAAATAGTTCTGCGCAGGGATATGGAGACCCGGATCGAACGTGTTCGGCGCACCGCTCAGGCTCTCGTTGTCGACCAGCGTTTCGGCCGTGACCTTGCCGACACGCCGCCACTGGACCGAAACGCCCAGGCCGAAGTTCGTGTCGAGACCAACCCGCCACTTGTGGCGCCACTTGGGAAGCGGCGCCGAGCTGCCCACGGCCGTGCCGCTGCAGACCGGTCCATAAAGGCCGGCGCAATCGAACGGCTGAGTCAGGCCGTTGTCGTTCTTGTAGTGACGAAGCCAGGTGCCGATGAAGCTCGACGACAGGGTTCCCAGGCTGAAGAAACGATGGGAATAACCGACGTTGAAGTCCACGCCATCGGTTTTGATCTTCGACGTATTGACTGGCAGGTTGTCGACGAAGCCGCCCGACGAAAGCCAAATCGACCCGCCCGGATCGCGGTGCACGCGGGCGCAAGCAGGTGAAGTGAACGTTGCGGTCGAGTCGGCGACGCAGGCAGAGATAATCGCGTCCGGTCCGATACCCTGAATCGCGTGATTAATCTTGATGTCGTAATAATCGACCGTGATCGCAAGGCGCGGGATGAACCGCGGTTGCAACACCACGCCCAGAGTCTTGGTCGTCGCGATTTCCGGCTGGAGCGTCGGAACGCCACCGAGCAGCGCGTTATACTGCGCTGCCGGGTTCCCTGGCGTCTTTTGGCCCACCGCAAGACCCGTCGCGATACAGCCGTAGTCGGTGGCGGAGATGCCGATCGGATTACCAGCAGAATCGGTGAGACCGGCGCACGGATCCTTAGTGCCGAGCAAGCCGACGAAGTCCGGTGCGAAGAGCTCTTCGATGTTCGGAGCGCGGACAGCGCGGTTGAGAGCGCCGCGGAAGCGGATATCGGAGACCGGAGCGAACTCCAGCCCCAGCTTCCACGTGTCCGTCTTGAAGCTGCCGCCGCCACTCGTCTTGTAGGAAGAGCGACGATAGCCAGCGCTGAGCGTCAGATCGTCGATAAAATTATGCTGGACGATCGGGATCTGGGTCTCTCCGAAGAACTCCCAAACGTGGAAGTTACCCTTGTTCGGCAACGTCGGAGCGCCCTGACCGGCCAAATCGTTCTGCTGGAAAGATTCGTCCGGATTGAGCTCCAGGCCTTCGCGGCGATACTCGGCGCCGACGTTGACCCCGATGCCATCCTCCGCCCACGGAGTCTTGAACCCGGCCTCACCAAGGTTCGCGGTGACGTCGGCGTGGCCGATATTCTCGGTCGTAACGCCCTGGATGACGCCGAAGACGTTCAGGTAGTTGACCGCGGCCTGCGAGGGGGCCGCCCCTGTGAACACATCATAGGGCACGCAGTTCGGGTCGACATTCGTCAGGACCGAACGGCAGACCGGCAGTCCAAAGTTCGGGTTCGGCAACCCGCCGATGGTCGTGCGCGGATCGACGACGACGTCGAGCGCGCGCCCTAGCCGCTGGACCGAGAACTCGTTGCGATACACCTGCGTGTAGTTGGTGTGACCGACCTGGTAATATGCGTCGTACGAGAAGACGTTGCTCAGGTCGCCCCGCGTTCCGAAAACACCCCGCCAGCTTTGGTGACGGAGGTCAGCGATACGGTTGCCGCCTTCCGTGTTACGCCGGAGAAGCTGAAAGAACGCCTGCTGGTAGGTTGGGTTCGCCGCGCCCGGAACGGGATTGATGAAATCGATCGGCGTCGTGGTCCCAAGGATATTGGCCGGCGCCGTCGCGGCCACCGGGTAGCTGCCAAGGAACCCGACAATGAGGTTGCTTGGATCGCAGATGACGCTCAGCTGCTGGGCCGACAAAAGCGGGTTGTCGCAGTTGATGGTCTGCGTGTTGCCGAAGTCGCCCGATGGAGCGATCTGCGCCAGCGAACGGTCGTCCATGAACATGAATTCGAGATACGGCTTCACCGCATCGTTGATCTCATAATTCGCGAACGCGCCGCCGATGTAGCGCTTGTCCGGTCGCTGGAAATAGTTGAGCGGCCCGAAGTTGAACGTGTTCTGTGCGCCAGGAGTGATCGTTCCCGGCCCGAGGGCCGCGACTGTTGATGTTCCTCCGGAGATGATGACGCCGGTTCCCGGATTCGCCGTTGCCGAACCGCCGCAGCGCGGCGTGCCGCCGCTGGTATCCTGGATGACGCACGCGCTGAAGTCGCGATCGGCTTCAAGGATCGGATGGACGTCGCGATAGCCGAAATAAGCGACGACATGTCCGCGGCCATCGTCGAACCCGGCGCCGATCGTGACAGTGCCGTCAATCGACCGCCCGTCCGAGATGCTGCCCTTCGGGAAAGCGAACGACTTTGCGTTGAGGATGTCGGCCATTCTCAGGCCGCCGCCAACGCTCGGATTGTCGTTATTGTGCTGGTAGAAGCTCCAGTTGCCGTCGAACCGGACACCTTCGAAGTTGGTGTCCATGATAAAGTTGACGACGCCCGCGACCGCGTCCGCGCCGTAAACCGACGATGCGCCACCGGTCAGCACTTCGACGCGCTTCACCAGCGCGGCCGGGATGTTGTTGATGTCGGCGGCTTCGTTGCCGAGCGGCGCGTTCGGGTCACCCGGCAGCAGGCGCCGGCCGTTGACCAGGACGAGGGTGCGTTTCGAGCCGAGCGAACGAAGATCGACTTCCGCGGTACCCGTTGCGCCGTTCGACTGACCGGAGGCCTGTGCTGCGCCGACGGACGGCAACTGATTGAGGACGTCCTCGATGCGGGTCGAGCCGGCCAGCTTGATGTCCTGGTCCGAAACCACTGTGACCGGCGCCGCGGACGTCAGGTTCGGCTGCGCGATACGCGAACCGGTGATGACGATTTCCTGGCTTTTTTCGACCGGCTGCCCCGTAGATGACACTGCAGGGGTAGGTTGCGACTCGACCGGGCCGCTGGGCGGCTGCGACGTCGCGTTCTGCGTTGGGGGCTGATCGGGCGGTGGCGCTTGTTGCGCGAAGGCCGGATTTGCGTAGGCGAAAGCGCCCACGAGCAAAGTCGATGCGAGCAGCTGACGCCGCAGATTCGTTTTCATCATTCTCTTCCCCTGCATGACACGCGCGCTCGCGGAGCGCGCGTAACGGGGGAAGTTTGCCCTCACTGTCGGCTCGACGACAACCCGGACCGACCATTTTTAATAATTTTCTAGATGGGTGTAGCAGCGAAACAACATGCCCCCACCCGACAATCCGGGCTCGGCAGGCGCCTGTTGGCGAAGAATTTCCGCTATTCCGCCGCCTGACTCATTTCCGTCGCCGGACTCAGCACCAGCTGGCCGTCGCCTTCATCGACCCGCACGACCGACCCGTCCGAAATCTCACCAGCGAGAATTTTGTCCGCCAGCGGATCCTGCAGATATTTCTGCACGGCGCGCTTGAGGGGCCTCGCGCCGTACACCGGATCGTAGCCGACTCGGCCGAGCCACGCGCGGGCGGCATCCGTCAGCTCGAGCCTGATCTTCCGGTCCTCGAGCAGTTTTTGAAGCCGCGCGATCTGGATATCGACGATCGGTCCCATGTGACCCGCGCTCAGACGGTGGAAGAGGATGATCTCGTCGAGCCGGTTGAGGAACTCGGGTCGGAAATGCGAGCGCACCACCTCCATCACCTGCGGCTCGGCTTTTGCGACATCCTCGTCCTCGCCCAATGACGCGAGATATTGCGAGCCGAGGTTCGAGGTCAGGATGATGATCGTGTTGGTGAAGTCGACCGTTCGACCCTGGCCATCGGTCAGCCGCCCGTCGTCGAGCACCTGAAGCAGCACGTTGAACACGTCGCCGTGCGCCTTCTCGACCTCGTCGAACAGCACGACCTGATACGGGCGCCTGCGAACCGCTTCGGTTAGAACGCCGCCTTCTTCATAACCTATGTAGCCTGGTGGTGCGCCGATCAACCGCGCCACCGCATGCTTCTCCATGAACTCGCTCATGTCGATTCGGACCATCGCCGAAGAATCGTCGAACAGGAATTCGGCAAGCGCCTTGGTCAGTTCGGTCTTCCCGACGCCCGTCGGTCCCAGGAACAGGAAAGAGCCGAGCGGTCGGTTCGGGTCTTGGAGGCCGGCACGAGCGCGCCGAACCGCGGCCGACACGGCCTTCACCGCGTCCTCCTGCCCGATCACCCGGGCACCGATCATCGCCTCCATCTGGAGCAATTTCTCGCGCTCGCCCTCCATCATCCGCTCGACCGGAATGCCGGTCCAGCGGCTGACCACGGCGCCGATATCCTGGTCGGTCACTTCCTCGCGAAGCATCGCCCCCTTGGCTGCGGCCTGGGCGTCGTTGAGCTGCTTCTCCAGCTCGGGAATGCGGCCGTATTGAAGCTCGCCCGCCTTGGCGAGATCGCCGCCACGCTGCGCCTGCTCGAGCTCGAGCCGCGCGGCGTCGAGCTGCTCCTTGAGCCTGGCCTCGGCCGAAATCTTCTCCTTCTCCGCCTGCCAGCGCTGGGTCAGTTCGGCCGACTGCTGTTCGAGGTTCGCAAGCTCTTCTTCGAGCTTCGCGAGCCGGTCCTTCGATGCCTTGTCCTGCTCCTTCTTCAGCGCCTCGCGCTCGATCTTGAGCTGGATGATCCGACGGTCGAGATTCTCGATCTCCTCCGGCTTGGACTCGACCTCCATCCGGATTCGGCTCGCAGCTTCGTCCATGAGGTCGATTGCCTTGTCGGGCAGGAAGCGGTCGGTGATGTAGCGATTGCTCAGCGTCGCCGCCGCCACAATCGCCGCGTCGGTGATGCGAACGCCGTGGTGAAGCTCGTACTTCTCCTTGAGCCCCCGAAGGATCGAGATGGTGTCGGGCACGGTCGGCTCGCCGACGAACACAGGCTGGAAGCGCCGTTCGAGCGCCGCGTCCTTCTCGATATATTTGCGATATTCATCGAGCGTGGTCGCGCCGATGCAGTGAAGCTCGCCGCGCGCCAGCGCGGGCTTCAGCAGATTCCCCGCGTCCATCGCGCCCTCGGCCTTCCCGGCGCCGACGAGCGTGTGCATCTCGTCGATGAAGAGGATGATGTCGCCCTCGGCCTGGCGAACCTCGTCGAGCACGCCTTTCAGCCGCTCCTCGAACTCACCGCGATATTTCGCGCCGGCGATCAGCGCGCCCATGTCGAGCGCGAGCAGGCGCTTGTCCTTGATGCCGTCGGGCACGTCGCCGTTGGTGATGCGCAGCGCCAGCCCCTCGGCGATTGCCGTCTTGCCGACGCCCGGCTCGCCGATCAGCACCGGGTTGTTCTTGGTCCGGCGTGCCAGCACCTGGATCGTCCGGCGGATTTCCTCGTCACGGCCGATGACTGGATCGAGCTTGCCGTCGCGAGCTGCCGCAGTGAGATCGCGGGCATATTTCTTCAGGGCGTCATATCGGTCCTCGGCCCCTTGGGTGTCCGCGGTGCGCCCGCCGCGCAGCTTGTCAATCGCGGCATTGAGGTTCTGCGGCGTCAGCCCCGCCTTTGCGAGCGCGCCGCCAACGTCGGTGTTCTTGGCAAGCGCCATCGCCAACAGGATGCGCTCGACGGTGACGTAGCTGTCGCCGGCCTTCTTCGCGATCTGCTCGGCCTGGTCGAGGATGCGGATCGTGTCGCCATCCATCGCCGGCGCCTGCGTCGCGCCGCTGCCCGTCACCGCCGGAATCTTGGCGACCAGTGCGTCAGCTTCGCGTTGCGCCGCCTTGCCGTCGCCACCGGCCGCGTTGATCAGCCCCGCGGCCATGCCCTGCTCGTCGTCGAGCAAAGCCTTCAGCAGATGCGCCGGCGCGATCCGCTGCTGATGCTCCCGGACCGCGATCGTCTGCGCGGCCTGCAAGAATCCGCGCGCGCGGTCGGTGAGCTTTTCAAAATCCATTCCTGGCTTACCCCTCTTTGCTTGAACACCGATATGGTGTTGCAGAACGGCAACACAAGGCTTGGTTACGGGTGCGGCTGCCCTCTTTCTGGAATGGATGGCGCCGGTGACGCTGGCTGCGCCACGGTCTGCGGAGCGACCGCAGCAGGCGTTGGGACGGGGGCCGGAGATCCCGGCGCCGGTGGCAACGGCTGACCTACCGAAGCGATATCCTCAGGCCGGATCAGCGGCGGGCATTCGGCAGCGACCGCCGGGTCCATGTTCCAGCGCCGGTACTTCGTGCTGTCGACGTGAAATCGCAGGTACGCATAGAAGCCGAGGCCGGCGTTGTAAGCCGCGCCATGCTCAGAATGGCTCGGACAGAGCTTCCGCATCAGGGTCACCCGATCGATTGGATTGAGCGGCACCATATCGATCGCGGAATCGAGCTTGTGCGCGCTCTCGGGCGCACCTCCCGCGCATTTGTTGAGCACCGGATTGCGATAGACCGACACGGCTTCGACCGGTCCCACCGCCGGAACCACATAATCGCGCACGTAACGCAGCGTCTGCACCATGTGCGGCCACTCGCCGCTCGGGGGAATCTCGAACGGTTGCTGACCGCATTCCGACCAGGATGTTGCGGTGCGGAGCAGGGTCCAGGTCGGCAGGATTCCCCCGACCTGGTTGGCGACGAGATAATCGTTGAACGCCTTCACCTGCGCTGCCCGCCACGGCGCAGCGAGGTACCAGGAGCGATAGCCGGGCTCGTCCTGTCCCGCGCTGATGTAAGGAGCGACGGGGTTCCAGACAGCGGGACCGGCAGGGGGAACTGGCTGCGCGAGCTGCGCCGCTGCCGCAGGGCCCGCAATCACCGTGAACAGGAGAAAGATCAGCCTTTTCATAAGGGGAACCATACTCCTGCGCCGCAGCTTGAAAAGCGCTGAACGGAACGCGACATCGCATCCATGACTCAGCCCATCGAGGTCGATCTCCCGCACCGCCTTGGCAAGGACGAGGCGCGGCGCCGGATCGCTAACAACATCCACAAGCTGGAGACGCACATTCCCGGCGGCGCTGCGGTGCAGTCGGGCTGGGCCGGCGACCAGCTCAACCTCGACGTCGCGGCCATGGGCCAGTCGGTGACGGCCCAGATCGACGTCGAGGAAAGCCGCGTCCGCCTCAAGGTGCTCCTGCCTCCCATGCTGAGCATGTTCTCAGGGCTGATCCAGGGTGCGCTTCAGAAGAAGGGCAGCGTTCTTTTGGAAGATCCCCACAAGTAAATTCCTCCCTGCGA
>Ga0207639_10001217_pt1 | contig 17479 bp, 12 predicted proteins | sample KBSCornC32_FD_184299 | JGI IMG/M metagenome (GOLD analysis project Ga0207639, IMG submission 184299) | Corn rhizosphere microbial communities from Kellogg Biological Station, Michigan, USA - KBS Corn C3-2 (SPAdes) (version 2) | ecosystem: Host-associated > Plants > Roots > Rhizosphere > Soil ...
CGCGTCGATCGCCGCGCCGCCCGCCTGCTGCTTCATCGCGGCATCGAGGCCCCAGGCGACGTGGGCGCGACGCAGCCAGTGCTCGAGCGTCTCGCGTCGCGCTTCGTCGAAGCCGTAGCGACGCGCGAGCGCCGGCACGTCGAGCTGGCCGAGTACGTCGCTGACCGCGAACCGGCTCTCGGCGAGATCGAGCAGACGCGTGAACGCACCGATCAGCGGATGCGAACCGGCGAGGCCGATGTCCGCGACGTGCCACGGCACGTGCAGCGGATCGCTGGCGTGACGCGCCGGTTCGCCGAACACGGCGGCCAAATACGGCGCGTACGCGGCCATGTCCGGCGCCATCACGACGACGTCCCGGTGCCGCAGCCGCGGATCGTCGGCGAGCGCGCGCAGCAATGCGTCCTTGAGCACCTCGAGTTCGCGCAGGCGCGTATGGCACGCGTGCACGCGCAGGCTCGCGTCCGCGCGCAACGGCAGCAGGCGCGCGCCGAGCACGTCGTCGCGCGTCGGCGCATCGAGTCCGGCGAAGCCGGCAGGCAGCGCTTGCCGGAATGCGGCACCGACATCATCCGGCTGCATGCAACGGATGCTCGCCTGAACCCGCTCGAGCAGCGCCCCGTCGGGGCGCACGACCTCGCCGTCGTCGAGCGGGTCGCGCTCGTCGGCGGCGTCGGCTTCGTCGAGCACGAGGCAGAAGTCCTGCGCGACTCGGCCGAGCGCGACGAGCAGTGGATGGCCTACCTCGAAGTACAGTGCCTGCGGATCACCATCGAGGCGCAGCAATTCGCGCCGGCTGCGCAGGTAGCTCCAGTGCTCGCGGCACGGATCCGGGAAATACACGTGCACTTCGCTGCGCGCGGCCAGCGCGTGCAATGCGGCGAGCAGGTCGGGCGCGAGATGGCTCACGCCGAATACATGCAACGGCGGCCGCTCGTCGCTTGCACGTGCGAGCGCGTGCAGCAGCCGGTCCGTGCGATCGACGCGATGCGGTGCCTGGGTCCGCGCGCGCACCTCGCGCCACAGCGCGGCCTGCCAGTCGGGCGCGATCCGCGAAGCGTGTTCCCACTCGCGGATCCAGTCGGGGCGGTAGATCAGGTACTGCGTGAAGACGCCCGCCAGGTGGTCGGCGAGCTGGAACCGGCGGCGAGCGTCGGTGTCGCCGGACGGAACCGCATCCGACGGCATCTGCTCCAGCGCGTCGAGGATGAGCCAGCGCAGCGCGTCCTGGCGCCAGACCTCGTCCCGCGCGGGCGCCGCCTGCTCGAACTCGCGCGCGCAACCGAGCAACCACTGCCACGGCAGAACGGTTTCGATGTTCGCCGCAATCGGATGACCTCCGGCCGCCGGTCGCCGGCGCGCGAGGAAGCCGAGCAACCAGCGCTGCATGCCCGGATGGGCGACGACGATGCGCTGCGGCTGCAGCGGATCGTCGGGGATGTCCGCCTCGAGACGCGCCGCAAGCGTCTCCGCCAGCCGCTCGACGCGACTGCCGCGATGGACGATCAGTCCCTGCTCGCTCAAGCGCCTTTCCTCCACGGACCGGGACGGGCCAGGACGACCTTGTAGCGGCGGCACGTCTCGCCACGCAAGACGGTCCGCGGTCCACGAACGAAAAACCGCCCGAAGGCGGTCTCGCGTCGCGTCGGCCCGGAAGGCCGCGTTCGTGATTGGTGGGCGGTGCAGGGATCGAACCTGCGACCCTTGCCGTGTGAAGGCAATGCTCTACCGCTGAGCTAACCGCCCCGGTCGCCGCTCGCCGACGCGTCTGCGCCGGCGGGTCGCGAACGCCGGCAGCGGGCCCTGCGTTCGAATACGACGATTGGTGCCGGAGAAGGGAATCGAACCCCCGACCTACGCATTACGAATGCGCCGCTCTACCAACTGAGCTACTCCGGCGAGGGGCGCGGAGTATAGACATTCGGCGGGCCCATCACAACCCGTCGCGCCGCGAATCGACGGCCGCTCGCGTCACCAGCAGTTTCCGTTCGTTGGAGGCTTGGCACCCGTCCAGTCCTTGAAGCCGGTGTTGTTGATCGTAAGGTTCCCGCACTTGTCCGGTTGCTGCATTCCCTGCGGCGCCAGGGTCAGCACGAACGTCTGGTCGCCGTTGCCGGTCTGCACCGTGGCCTGGTAGTAGGCCTTTTCGGACATGTCCGACATGTTGAGGCCGTTCGTGCTCGTGATGTCGCTCGTGTACCGGTTCATGTTCGTGAAGAAGCGCTCCTCGGCGGACGCGATCCGCATTGCCAGCTCCTTGCCGTCCGCGCGATGCGCGCGCAGGACGTAGTTGCGGTAGCTCGGATATGCGATCGCCGCGAGGATCGCAATGATCGCGACCACCACGACGAGTTCGATCAAGGTGAAACCCCTGCTTTTCCGATTCATGTGCTGCGTCCCCATTCCCGAAAGGGCCGCCCGCGGATTCGCGGGCGGCCTGCCATAGTCACTGCAGATCGAGCAATTCCTTCCATGCGCCGCGGTGCCACGGGGCCGGCGCGTAAGCCTGCTTGATCGCGTCATTGATCGTCCCGCTGAGCGCCGGCGGCAATCCCGGAATCATGATTTCTCCGCCACCCTCTCGGATCAACGGGTCCGCGATCGGCGTCGGATTGCGCAACGCGACACCGACCTTGCCGGTTCCCGTCGCGGAGAGCGCCCCGCCCGTCGCCGCATCGAGGAACATCACGCCGAACCGCCGACCCGGATCGCACGGGTCGTCGCCGATCGGGATCATCGAGTAGAGCGCCGCGACGTTCGGACTGTAGTCCGGAATCGCGCGTCGGTCCGCGCGCTCGCCCGGTTCCGCGGCGATGTTCAGCGGAATGCGCCACCCGTTCGCCTTGACGGAAACCCGGATCGGTTTGCCGGTCACGGTGTCGAGCGCCTTGAGGATCATGTTCGGCGTCGTACCCGGCACGCTGCCGGCCGGCGCGGTGTAACCCGTGATCGAACGCTGCGCGATACCGTTGCTGTCGACGGTGCCCTGGGTGATCGTCTGCGTAACGAGCTGGTTCACGCGGATCGGATACGAGGACGAACCGGCGAAGTCACGGATGCCGTAGAACGCCTGCTGCGGGATCGAACTCGTGCGGTCGTCGCGCCCGAGGTACTTGCCACTGCCGACCAGGATGATCGGTCGACGCGTGACCGGATCGCGCATGGCCGTCGGGTTGAAGACGATCGGCTGGTCGCCCGCATTGGTCGCACCGCCGTCTCCGTAGGTCGTGAACATCAGGTCCACCGTCCAGGAGCTCGCATCGGCATTGCTGATATCGAATCGCCAGAGGTTGCCGGCCAGGTCGCCCGCGTAGACGTAGTCGTCGACCTGGTCGGCGCCGACGTCGTACACGACGGGCGTGGACAAGCCGAACGTCTTGAATCCCGCCGGACGCGCCTGCGGTGCGAGGTCGGTGCGGATCTCGCGGATCAGCTTGCCGGTCGCCAGGTCGATGACGAGCAGCGACGTGTGCTTCGCCGCGGGCTCGCTCGCGTCATCGGGAATGGCCGCATCGCCGGTCCGCGAGGGGAAATAGCCGCTCGACACGAGCACGACCCACTTGTTGTCCTTGTGGATGCGCGCGACGTTGGTTGAGTCGTAGGTATAGCCAAGCGAAGGACAGGTGGTCGCGCCTTCGGCGCACACCGGGTCGGGCGACGGCACGCTCGCGGGCGCGCGCGTCGGTCCACTGTTGAACTCCCACTTCACGATGCTCGGCGCGAGCGACGCTTCGGTCCCGCTGCCGGGGACGCTCGTCACGTCGAGCGCGAACACGCCACGCCCACCGAGTCGCAGGGTACCGATCAAGTACGTGTGCCATGCGCCATTGACGAACACGTCCTGCTCGAGCGGCGGGGCGTCGACGCCGGGCGTGAGGCCGGCGGTATCGGCCGTCGAGCGCGCGAGACGACGATTCTGGATCAGGGTGTTCGGCACATAGGCCCAGCTCTCATCGCCCGTGGTCGCGTTGATCGCGTGCAGCATTCCGTCGTTCGAGCCAACGTACACCATCGGAGCACGTGCACGCTGGTTGAACTGGTACGCGGCGTAGCCGTTGTTCGCGTTGGCGGCGAACGCCGACTGCTCGGGCGAACCGACCGGATAGATGTCGTAGAAGCCGGCACGCGGCGAGGACACGTACAACGGCTTGGAATTGATGACCGCACCGAAGACGGAGCTGCGCGTGCGGAAATGCGGCGACGTCGTCGCCTCGTTCATGCGCAGGCCGCGGACGTAGTCCACGCGCTGGCTGCCGAACGCGTCGCAGGCGACCGTATTGCTGGCGCTGCACAGGGTGGCGTCTGTCGGCTTCTGGTTGAGGCCATCCACCAGTGCGGTGCCGAGTGTCGAGGTATTCCAGCGGAACGGAATGCCGAGACCATTGCCGGAGCCGTCGCGCGTCGAGGTGAAGATGCGGCGCGTATCGGGCGCACGTGCCGTGCTGGGGTAACCCGGCGGCGCCGTCCACGGCCCGCCTGCCGGCTGCGTGCAACGACGCAGGCCGGTATCGAAGGTGCCGCCGGTGAGCTTGCAGCCGGCGTCCCAGACGGCGTTCGCGCCCGGCTGCGCCGTGGCGGGATCGATGAGTTCGCGGACGAGCGAGCCGGACCAGTCGCTGCTGTCGTAGCCCGCGTTGTAGCCCGTGGTGCCGACCGCGAGCAGCGGCAGCGACACGGACAGCGGCGTCGAGGACGCGCCGCGCGCGAGCACGCTGTTGATGATCGCTTCGAGATGCGAAACGAGATCGCCCGGGTTGCTCGCGCTGAAGTACGAACCACGCGAGTTCACGGCGGCGTGCCAGGTGTCGTCGATCGCGCGCGGATCGTTGCGCGCCGGGATCGGCCAGCCGGTCGAGCCGGTCGAGTTCGCCTGTCCCTTGCGCAGCTTGCAGAGATCGCTGTTCGCGTTGCCGCAATCGGGATCGTCCGCGTAGTTGAGCTTGCCGGCGATGCCGAGCGTGACCATGAACTGCACGACGTGCTGCCACGACGCAGGGTCGTTGGCGGGATTGAAGTAGACCTCCATGTTCGCGAGCGGATCCGCGCCGACCGGCGTCGAACCCGTGATGCCGGTGGTCTTGTCCGGCAGATACGGCTTGACCTTGTTGTCGAGGTCGGTGCGCAGATCCTTGGCCCAGTAATAGAACCCGATGTCCGCGAGCGACGGATAGCAGTCGGTGCTGCCGTCGCTGCCGCAGCTGCCGCTCGTCGACACCGGCACGTCCCAGAACACTCGGGACACGCCGGTACGCGAGTACCCGACGCCATCCGGCAAGGTGCGGGCGGACTGGACGTCGAAGAAGCCGGAAGGCGCGCTCGGATTGCCTTCGTTCCAGTAGCCGTCGGTGACGAGCATGTGGAAGTTCTGGCGGCACGACAGTTCACGCCCGGTGGTGATGCCGAGCGTGGTGTCGGGCAATTGGTAGTACGGATCGAGCAGGTTCGCGGTATTGGAGCGACGGAAGAACTCGCCGCCGCGGATGGTCGCCGCACGGTCGGGCGTGTTGCCGCTCGCACCGGTCTGGAATACCCAGTTGAAGAACGCGCTGCGATAGCAATCGGGCTGCGCCCCGGTCGCAAACGTCGTGGACGGACTGGTCGTGCTGCAGGCGACGCCGGCCTTGTCGAGCAGCTTGGTGATGATCGCGGTCGACGGCAGCGCGAACGTACCGTCGTTGATGTTCTGCCAGGCGACGCGCACGTTGCCGCCGAACTTGGCGAATGTGCGCGACAGCGCGGTACGCGTCATCAGGTTGCGGGTGCGGTAGTAGGAATACCAGTTGGCGAAGTTCTGCCACTGGTTGATCGACACGCCTTCGATCGTCACGGTCGTATTGGGAATCAGCACGGCTTCCCAATTCGATGCGGTGTACAGATTCGTGCGGCCGGTCGCGGTAGGATTGCCGAACGCATCGACCGGGACCGACACACCCGTCTTCAGGCGGTAGTAGTACGGACCACCGTTGTTCACGTTCTCGCCGCCGGCGAACGCGGTCGGGTAGCTGCCATAGCCGCAGACCCAGCGCCGATCGCTACTGCCCTTAACCCCATTGATGATCGTCCGGCGGTTGTCGTCACCGGTACCGGCATCGTTGGGGTTGTTGTTGTAGGCGGCCGCGGCCGGTGTCACCGGGCTCAGCGGGCGATTGACCGCGATACCGTCGGCGAGCACCGCTGCGAGCGTCGCATCGGTGTTCGGGAACGACGTGCCGTCCGCCTTCACCGGCGGCACGTACAGTACGTTCGGGTTGTAGTAGACGCCGTTCATGGCGTGCGCGCGGATGTCGCCGGCGGTCGTCACGCGCGGGTCGATCACGCCCGCGCAACCCCACGGCGCCGCCCAGCCGGAATTGTCGAACGGGCGGCCGTCGCCCATGAAGTGGCTCGCCATCGACCCCGAATCGTCGAACGTCACGACGATGTTCGGGTCGACCGAGGCGGTCAGTTCCGGCGGTGTGGTCAACAGGTCGGTCGTGCCCGGGGCGATCACCGCCTGGGCGCGCGCGGTCTGTACCGGTGCGCCGAGAAGGCACACGCCGCTGCTGAGCGCGGCGAGTGCCAGGAATCGGATATGTCGAGCCGTGTGCATGATGTCGGTCCTCTGTCTCTGGCTCACGGGGTGGCGCCCGGGTTGGCGCCCGCGTTACCGATCGCGATCGCCGAATACGTGCTTTCGGTGACGCGCACGACGGCTCCACTGCCGCCCTGGCTGCGTCCGGTGATGCGATAGAGCAACCGACCGCGCTGGTATTCCGAATCCCGCGACTCGGTCTGCTGGCCGAGCCCCGGCGCGGTGTCCGTGCCGAGGTCTTCGATCATGAGGATCGGCTGCGCGTGCAGTGACGCCGTCTCCTCGTCACCGCTGAAACCCGTCAGCGTATGCGCGTAGGTCGGTGTTCCGCCGGGGGCCGCCACCCACGCGGGCTTGGTGCGGAACGACTGCACCGTGGGCGACAGCTGCGCCCCCGTGGTCGTCGCGGTCGAAAGGGTGGCCTGGGCGACCGGGTAGGCGCAAACGCTGCCGCTGGACGGTGTCGGCGCGCACTTCGGCAACGGGTTGCTGCCCATGTAGCCGGCCGTCGTGAACAAGGCTTCGCCGCCGCGCAACGCGCTCTCCGATCCCATGAGTCCGAGCTGGCGGTTGCGCATGCCACCCGTCATCTTCTCCTGCAGGATCGACGTGCCGGTCGCCGTCAGTGCGAGCAACGTGATGAGGATCAGGAACACGAGCGCCACGAACAGGACAGCGCCGCGCTGGTGCCGGCCGGTCGTCATCGTCGGAATGCGGTGGGTCATGGCAGCAGGCTCAGAAGTTGTAGTTGCGGTTTGACACGTAGGCGATGAATTCGCGACGCAGCATGCTGCCTGCCTTGAGGCCGGAGGGCAGCAGCGTGGCGTCGGTCGTTGCATGCTGCGCGCCGAGGAAGTTGTAGGTCCTGCTGATCGAGTCGAGGTTCATGATTTCGTCGACCGTGTTCACGAGCAGGTGCGCCTCGATGAGACGGACGGAACGCCACATGCATCCCGGCTCGTTCGTCACGCCGTCGGGCGGCGGCGCGCATTGCAGCCCGCCCGCACCCGCCTCGATCTCGGCCGCGCTGAAGAAGCGCGTGCGCCCCGTCGCGTCCTGCACGCCGTAGCGGAACGTGAGCTGGTCGACGCCCTGCACGAGTTCCTGCTCGGCGCCGTTCTCGCGGCGCATGAGCACGGGAATGACGCGCGTGGCGCTGGTCGAGCTGTTCGGCCGCGCGTCAGGGCTCTTGTCTTCGCGGAGCCGCACGTAATAGGTGACGGTGCTGAAGTCGCTCGTGAAATTGAACACGCGCATGTCGTGACTGCCCGAATTCAGGCACATGCCCGATCCCGACGTCAGGTTGCCGAGCGTGAGCACGTTGCCGGCGACGGAACCGACGGGAACGATGCTGGAATTGATGCAGTCGGTGACGAGTGCGAGCTGGCCCGCGCTGAAATTGAGCGGATCGTCACCCGTCTGCGCGTTGAGCCGCAGCGTCGCTCCCGTCGCGCAGGAGGCATCGGCCGCGGCGTTCGAGGAAAGGAACGGCCAGCCCGTACCGCGCTGGTAGCGGATCGTGAGCACGTCGCTGCCCTTCAGGCGCTGGTCCACGCTCGTGCCCGCAGCCGGCAGGCCCGATGGAATTCCATTCGGCGTGCATGAAGCGGTCGTGCACGAATAGCCCTGCACGAAGTAGCGCGGGCTCAGGATGTAGCCGGCAGTCGCCGCCGCAGTCGACGGGTAGCCGCTGCTGTCGATGCTGTTCAGCGTGGCCAGGCTTGCATCGCCGGCACCGGGGCCGGGGTCGGACAAGCCGAGGTTCGGCGCGAGTACGACCGGCGCGCGCAACGGCAGCACCGGCACGACCGTTCCCGGCGTGGCCGAACCGGCGAAGTTGCTGCAGTACTGGGCGCTCGTCATGCGCAGGTCGGTTTCCATGCTGGTCACCGCGAAACGACCGTTCTCCTGCAGGCGGGCCAGGCCGTTCTGCAGGCGATTCGTCCTGCTCGTGTTGCCGAACAGGCTGATGATGCCGATGCTGAGCAGCAGGCCGAGCGCGAGCGCGACCATGATCTCGATCAGTGTGAAGCCGGAATTCCGCTGTCTGGCGAAGGACGTCATGGGCATGAGGCGGGTCATGGTCGGAAGGCTCACGGCTGGAATACCCAAGCGAACGTCTGCGTGGGAGGCGCGACGGAATTGCTGGTGCGATCGAGGTTCGCCTCGGCCCACTGGATGAGGAACGAGCAGGTGCCGTCGTACGTGGCTGCGCCGCTCGTCGCGGGCGTGCCGAGCACGGTGCCGTTGCATTCGATGTGCGCGACGACCCCCGACGGCATCAACTGGACGAGCTGGCCGCTCCACACCGCCCGGTCGCGCGCGACGAGCTGGCCCGGATCGCAGGCGGACGCCCCGCACGGATCCGGAGCTCCCAGCGGAGCGGCCGTCGACGCGTCGTAGTCGCCGGCGTAGGCGTTGACCTGACCGGTGTTGGCGCGCATGCGATCCGCCATCGACTGGGCCAGGAACGACGCCTGCGTGCGCAGGTAGGCGCTCTGGTTCGTCTTCACCGACACCACCATGAGGCCAGCCAGGCCGAGCAGGCCGAGGCTGAAGACCAGAAGCGCGATGAGCACTTCCAGCAGGGTGAAACCACGTCGTGCGACAGGCTGCATGCCAAGTCTCCGCGTCAGCTGCACGGGCCGGCGGGCGAGCCGCTCGTCCCGCGATAGGTCGTTACGATTCCCGAGCCGCGTATGGTGATGCGCCGCGACTGACTCGGGTCGGCATGTGCACTCGGGCGGCAGATGCTGAAATCGAAGTTGGTGGCCGAGCCGACGAGCGAACCCGAGCTGCCGAAAACGACTCGGTCATCGAGCGCCCCGGCACCGGTCGCCTTGCCGAGGATGTAGTACGTGTTCGGAAGGGGATCGTTGAAGCGCGGGCACAGCGGCGTGACCCCGTCGAAGTCCAGGTAGCTCCGGCACGTCGCCTCCGTCGTACCCGGCGCAGCCGGCGTGGCGATCGCGCCGGTCGCGTCCGCCTTGCCGGCGACGACCTGCCAACCGTTCGCCCAGTTGCCATTGACCGCGATCACCGCCACCTGGCGACCGCGCTTGACCGCCTCCGAACGGGCGAGATTGAGCGCGCCGACGAGTTCGTTGGTGTTGTTGCTCGTGGTCATCCGCGTGGTGAATTCGCGGTAGCTCGGGAACGCCATGGCGGCGAGGATGGCGACGATCGCCACCGTGACCATCAACTCGAGCAAGGTGAAGCCGTGCGCGTACCGATGGTCCGCGGACAGGCCTTGGCGTCGTGAATCGAGCATCGTTTTCCCCGGCAGGCCCCTGGATGAGGCTACCCTACGCAGGTCCCCTGCGAGGGACAAGCGAGTGCGGTCGCAAGGTAGGAATTGCCGGACGAGCGGCGCCGGATCGGCGGTTTTTGCCGTGCGATCAGGCCACTACGCGCAAGCGCAGTTCCTTCGGCAAGGCGAAGGTCACGTTCTCGGGCTCGCCGTCGAGTTCGCGTACGCCGGCCGCGCCCGCCTCGCGCAGCGTCGTGACGACCTCGCGCACGAGGCTCTCCGGCGCGGACGCGCCCGCGGTCACGCCGACGCGCGTGCGACCGCGCAGCCATTCCGGCCGGATGTCGGCCGCGCCGTCGATGAGGTAGGCGGGCACGCCCTGTTTCTCGGCGAGCTCGCGCAGCCGGTTAGAGTTCGAGCTGTTCGGCGAGCCGACGACGAGCACGAGGTCGCACTGCTGGCCGAGTTTGCGCACCGCATCCTGACGGTTCTGCGTCGCGTAGCAGATGTCGTCGTGGCGCGGGCCCTGGATCGCCGGGAAGCGCCGCTGCAATGCCTCGATCACCGCGCGCGTGTCGTCGATCGACAGCGTCGTCTGCGTCGCGAACGCGATGTGCTCCGGGTTGCGCGGCTGCAGGGAGTCGACGCATTCGGGCGTCTCGACCAGGTGGATCGCACCGGCGTTGGCCGGGTCCCACTGCCCCATCGTGCCTTCGACCTCGGGATGGCCCGCGTGGCCGATGAGCACGACGTCGCGACCGGCCTTGCCGTGGCGCGCGACTTCCATGTGCACCTTGGTCACGAGCGGACAGGTCGCGTCGAACACGCGCAGGCCGCGCTCGGCCGCTTCGCCGCGCACCGCCTGCGACACGCCGTGCGCGCTGAAGATCACGGTGGCGCCGTCCGGCACTTCGTGCAGCTCGTCGACGAACAGCGCACCCTTCGCACGCAGGCGATCGACCACGAAGCGGTTGTGCACGACTTCATGGCGCACGTAGATCGGCGCGCCGAACGTCTCGAGCGCACGTTCGACGATCTCGATCGCGCGGTCGACGCCGGCGCAGAATCCGCGGGGATTGGCGAGCAGGACTTCCATGCGGCGATTATCCGCCTTTGGCGGCGGCTTTCCCACCGAAGAACAGGCCGAGGACGACGAGCAGCACGGCGCCGACCGAGATCGCCGAGTCGGCGACGTTGAACGCCGGGAACGACCAGTCACCCCAGTACACCTGCACGAAGTCGGTCACGTGGCCGAAACGCAGGCGGTCGACGAGGTTGCCGACCGCGCCGCCGATGATCAGCGACAGCGGCAGCGCGTTGCGCCAGTCGTTGCGCGGCATGCGCGACAGCCACACCGCGAGCAGCGTGCTCACGCCGATCGCCAGCACGGTGAACAGCCAGCGCTGCCAGCCGCTCTCGCCGGCGAGAAAACTGAACGCCGCGCCCGGATTGAACGCGAGCGTCCAGTTCAGCAGTCCCGGGATCACCGCGTGCGGCTCGTACGGGCGCAGCTCGATCAGCGCGATGTGCTTGGTCAACTGGTCGAGCGCGACGACGAGCAGCGACAACGCGAGCCAGGCGAGCGCATTCGGTCGCGCCGCCATCAGAACCACCGCCGCGTTTCGCCCGCACCGTCGACGTTCTCGATGCAGCGCCCGCAGATCTCCGGGTGTTCCGGGTGCGCGCCGACGTCGTGGCGGTAATGCCAGCAGCGGATGCACTTGCGCGCATCGCTCGGCTTCGCGCCGACCCACACCTGCGCACCGTCGAGGTCGACGCCCTGCACGTCGGTGCGGCCGTCCGGATCCGGCAATGCCGCGAGGTCGGCGAGTTCGAGGCTCGAGGTGATGAAGAAGAAGCGCAGTTCGTCGGCGACCTCGGCGTAGCGCGCGCGCGTCGCCGCGTCGGCGTGCACGACGACTTCCGCCTGCAGCGACGCACCGATCGCACCCGCGCCGCGCATGCCCTCGAGCAGGCGCGCTGCACCGCCGCGGATCGCGAGCAGGTCGGCCCACCAGCGACGCTGCTCGGGCGAACCCTGCAGCGCGGCGAGGCCGTCGTACCACGTCTCGAACATCACCGACGCATCGCGCTTGCCCGGGACCAGCGGCCAGATCTCCTCGGCGGTGAACGACAGGATCGGCGCGATCCAGCGCACGAGCGCTTCGACGATGCGGTACATCGCCGACTGCGCGCTGCGCCGGCCGCGGCTGTCGGCCGGCATCGTGTAGAGGCGGTCCTTCGTGATGTCGAGGTAGAGAGCGCCCATCTCGTTGGTGCAGAAGTTCTGCACGCGCGCGACGACCTCGGGGAAGTCGTGGCGCGCGTAGGCGGCGACGACGGCCTGCTGCACGTCGTACGCCTGCTGCACGGCCCACTGGTCGAGCAGCAGGCAATCCTCCACCGGCAGCAGGTCGCGCGTCGGATCGAACGCTTTCGAATCTTCGCTCGCCGGGCGCTCGCTCGCGTCGAGGTTGCCGAGCAGGAAGCGCGCGGTGTTGCGGATGCGCCGGTACGAATCGGCGACGCGCTTGAGGATCTCGTCGGAGACGGCGATCTCGTTGCGGTAGTCGGTCGACGCGACCCACAGGCGCAGCACGTCGGCGCCGAGCGTGTCGACGACCTTCTGCGGCGCGATCACGTTGCCGAGCGACTTCGACATCTTGCGACCCTGCGCGTCGACCGTGAAGCCGTGCGTGAGCACGGCGTCGTACGGTGCGCGGCCGAACATCGCCGCCGAGGTCAGCAGCGAGGAATGGAACCAGCCGCGATGCTGGTCCGATCCTTCGAGGTACATGACCTCGTCACCGGGTCTGCGCGCGAGTTCCGGGCGCTGGTCCAGCACGCACCAGTGCGAGGTGCCGGAGTCGAACCAGACGTCGAGGATGTCGGTGACCTTGTCGTAGTCCGCTGCCTCGGCGCCGAGCAGTTCGGCCGGATCGAGCGCGTACCACGCGTCGACGCCGTCCTTCTCCACGCGCCGCGCGACCTGCTCCATCAGCTCGACGCTGCGCGGATGCGGCTGCTGCGTCGCCTTGTCGACGAACAGCGCGATCGGCACGCCCCACGTGCGCTGGCGCGAGATGCACCAGTCGGGGCGCCCCGCGATCATGCCGGCGATGCGCTCCTCGCCCCAGGCCGGGAACCAGTCGACGTCGTCGCGGATCGCCTTCAGCGCGGTCGCGCGCAGGCCTTCCTTCTCCATGCTGATGAACCACTGCGGCGTGGTGCGGAACGCGACCGGCGTCTTGTGGCGCCAGCAATGCGGATAGCTGTGCGTGATCTTCGCCGCCGCGAGCAGCACGCCGCGCTCGCGCAGCAGCTCGACGATGACGTCGTTCGCCTTCCAGATGAACTGCCCCTCGACGATCGGCGTGCCCGGCAGGTAGACGCCGTTGCCGCCGATCGGGTTGAGTACCGACGCCGGATACTTCTCGACCAGACCGTACTTCTGGCCGACCGCGAAGTCCTCGACGCCGTGACCGGGCGCCGTGTGCACAGCGCCGGTACCGTCCTCGGCCGACACGTGATCGCCGAGCAGCAACGGGATGTCGCGCTCGTAGAACGGATGCGCGAGCAGCAGGTTCTCGAGTGCCGCGCCCTTCGCGCGCCCGAGCACGCGCACGCCGTCGACGCCGTAGCGCGCGAGCGCCGCCGGCGCGAGTGCGTCGGCGACGACGAGCAGCACGCGGCGGCCGGCGCGCACCGGACCTTCGACGAGCGCGTACTCGAGTTCGGGACCGAGCGTGACCGCGACGCTCGCGGGCAGCGTCCACGGCGTCGTCGTCCAGATCGGCACCGCGACGATGTCGCCGTCGGCGATCGTCACGCCGAACGCCGCGGCGAGCCCCTTCGGATCACGCGCGTCGTAGGCGACGTCGATCGCCGGCGACACCTTGTCGGCGTACTCGATCTCCGCCTCGGCCAGCGCCGAGCCGCAGTCGAAGCACCAGTGCACCGGCTTGAAGCCGCGCACGACGTGGCCGTTCGCGTGGATCTTCGCGAGCGCGCGGATGATGTCCGCCTCGTAGCGATAGTCCATCGTGCGGTACGGGTTGTTCCAGTCGCCGAGCACGCCGAGGCGCTTGAAGTCGGCGCGCTGCAGGTCGATCTGCTTCTCGGCGTATTCGCGGCACTTGCGCCGGAACGTCGCCGCGTCGACCTTCTGGCCGACCTTGCCGACCTCCTTCTCGACCGCGACCTCGATCGGCAGCCCGTGGCAGTCCCACCCCGGCACGTACGGCGAACGCAGACCGGCGAGCAGCTTCGACTTGACGACGACGTCCTTGAGGATCTTGTTGACCGCGTGGCCGATGTGGATCACGCCGTTCGCGTACGGCGGACCGTCGTGCAGGATGTACGCGAGCTCGCGCGCGGCGCCGCGACGCTGGATCTCGCCGTAGCGATCCGCGCGCTCCCACTCGGCGAGCATCGCGGGCTCGCGCTTGGCCAGGTCCGCCTTCATCGCGAAGTCGGTCTTCGGCAGGTTGATCGTGTCCTTGTAGTCCTTGCTCACGCATGCACTCCGCTGGATGGCCGGGCGACGTGCAGGATCGCGCGCGCCTGCGCGGCGTCGCGATCGATCTGTCGCACCATCGCGTCGAGGTCGTCGAACTTCGCCTCGTCGCGCAACTTTTGCACGAACTCGACCTCGATGCGGCGGCCGTACAGGTCGCCGTCGAAATCGAACAGATGGGCTTCGAGCAGCGGCTCGCCGCCGCCGTCGATGGTCGGGCGCACGCCGAGGCTGGCGACGCCGGCGCGCGCCTGCGCCTCGACGCCGTGCACGCGTACCGCGAAGATGCCGGCCACCGGCGACGTGCGCCGGCCGAGGCGGATGTTCGCGGTCGGCCAGCCCAGCTTGCGACCGAGCTGCTGGCCGCGCACGACGTGCCCGCCGATCGCGAAACGCCGGCCGAGCAGGCGCGCCGCGGCGTCGAAGTCGCCGGCACCGAGGAACGTACGGATCGCGCTGCTGCTCACGCGCACGCCGTCGCTGGCGACGTCGGGCATCACCTCGACGTTGTAGCCGAGGCGGTGGCCGCACTCGCGCAACAGCGCGACGTCGCCGCGCCGCGCGTGGCCGAAGCGGAAGTCCGCCCCGACCCAGATCTCGCGCGCGTCGGCACGGCCGACCAGCACGTCCTCGATGAAGGTTTCCGCGGGCATCGCCGCGAGGTTCGCGTCGAAACGCAACGACAACAGCCGCGACGCGCCGGCGGCACCGAGCAGCGCGATCTTCTCGCGCGCGCTCGCGAGGCGCGGCACCGGCGTGCCGCGCGCGAAGAACTCGCGCGGGATCGGCTCGAAGCTGATCGCGAGCGGCACGAGGTCCTGTTCGAGCGCGCGCTCGCGCACGCGCGCGACCAGCGCGCGATGGCCGAGGTGCACGCCATCGAACGCGCCGACGCAGACGACGCTGCCGCCCGGGGCCAGGCTCGGCCCCGCGGCATCCCGGAAAAGCAGGCTCATCGAGCGAGTATAGCCGCTGCGCCGCAGCATGCGATGCCCGTCGAACCGTTCACACGCCGCGCAGGTCGCGCAGGCGGAATCCGCAGGCGAACAGCACGCCGAGGAAGGTCGCGCCGCCACCGCCGACGAGCACGCCGAGGCGGACGACGCGCGTTCCGGTGTCCCAGCCGCCCCACTCCGGCCACTGCCAGAGGCCGACGCCGAGCACGGCGACCATCGCCACGCACGCGGCGGCGAGGCGCACCAGGTGCGGCCCCCAGCCCGGCTGGCGCACGTAGACTCCATCGCGACGCAGCGCGAGCCAGAGCTGCGCGAGATTGAGGTAGCTCGCGAGCGCGCTCGCGAGCGCGAGGCCCATGTGCAGCCCGGGCACCTTCGCGATCGCCGCGAGCCAACCGTCGGCGAGGTCATCCGGTCGATGCCAGAGCTGGAACAGCACGGCGACGAAGACGAGGTTGAGCACCATGTTCACGATCATCGCGACGATGCCCGCGCGCACCGGCGTCTTGGTGTCCTGGCGCGCGTAGAACGCGGGCGCGACGACCTTGACCAGCGCGAACGCGGGCAGGCCGAACGACAGCGCCGACAGCGACAGCGCGGCCATCTCGACGTCGTGCGCGCCGAAGCGGCCGTGCTGCAGCAACGTCGCCAGCAGCGGCTTGGCGAGCAGCACGAGCGCGAGCATCGCCGGCACCGAGATCAGTAGCGCGGTGCGCAGGCCCCAGTCGAGCGCCTTCGCGAAACCCTCGCGGTCGGTCGCGACGTGATGGCGCGACAGCGACGGCAGGATCACCGTGCCGAGCGCGACGCCGAAGATGCCGAGGGGGAACTCGAGCAGGCGGTCGGTCTGGGTGAGCCAGGTCTGCGAACCGGTGATCAGGAACGACGCGATCAGCGTGTCGAGCAGCAGGTTCACCTGCGCGACCGAGGAACCGAACAGGGTCGGCACCATCAACGTGAGGATGCGGCGCACGTCGGCATGGCGCCAGCCCCAGCGCGGCCACGCGAGCAGGCCGAGTTTCGCGAGCGCGGGCAGTTGCACGAGCAGCTGCAGGATGCCCGCGGCGAGGATCGCCCAGCCGAGCGCCATGATCGGCACGTCGAACGCCTTCGACCACCACAGCGCGGCGGCGATCATGCACAGGTTCATGATGACCGGCGTCAGCGCCGGCAGCATGAACTTGTGGAAGCTGTTCAGCACCGCGCCGCACAACGCGGTCAGCGACACGCACAGCAGGAACGGGAACATCACGCGCAGCAGGTCCGTCGTCAGCGCGTACTTCGCCGGTTCATCGATCGCGCCCGGGGCGAAACCGGCGGCGACCCAGTGCGCGCCGAGCATGCCGAGCGCAGTCACGACGAACAGCACGCCGCCGAGCGTCCCGGCGGTGCGCGCGACGAGCTGGCGCAGGTCCTCGTGGCTGCGCGTCTCCTTGACCTCGGTGAACACCGGCACGAACGCGACCGAGAACGACCCCTCGGCGAACAGCCGGCGCAGGAAGTTCGGGATGCGGAACGCGACCCAGAACGCGTCGGTCGCCGCGTTGGCGCCGAACGCGTAGGCGATCGCCTGCTCGCGCACGAGGCCGAGGATGCGCGAGATGAAGGTGCCGCCGCTGAAGCTCAGCATCGAGCGCAGCAGGCTCGGCCGGCTCATGCGACGGATCCCGCCGGACGTGCCGCGGCGCCGGCGGGTAACCGCTGGCGCGCGCGCTTGACCCGATTGACGATGATCGGCCCAGCCGGCATAATTCGCAGTCTTTTTCCGAACCCGTCTACTGGAGTTTCCCCTTGGCCAACATCAAGTCCGCGAAGAAGCGTGCGCGCCAGTCCGAGCAGCACCGCCAGCGCAACGCCAGCGCGCGTTCGATGGTTCGCACGGCGATCAAGAATGTCGTGAAGGCGATCGAAGCGAAGGACAAGGCGAAAGCCGAGGCCGCGATGAAGATCGCCGAGCCGGTGATGGACCGCTACGCCGCGCGTGGCCTGATCCACAAGAACAAGGCCGCTCGCCACAAGAGCCGCCTGACCGCGCACATCAAGTCGCTCGCCTGAGCGACACGCGGTCGTTGTCTCGAGGAAGCCGGCGCGAGCCGGCTTCTTCGTTTTCAGGGCCCCCGTGAGCGCGACGGCGCCGGGCGCAGTCACGCGCCCTGCCCGGCCGCCTCGGCGGCGTACTTCTGCTC
>Ga0207639_10001218_pt1 | contig 17476 bp, 17 predicted proteins | sample KBSCornC32_FD_184299 | JGI IMG/M metagenome (GOLD analysis project Ga0207639, IMG submission 184299) | Corn rhizosphere microbial communities from Kellogg Biological Station, Michigan, USA - KBS Corn C3-2 (SPAdes) (version 2) | ecosystem: Host-associated > Plants > Roots > Rhizosphere > Soil ...
GCGGCGGGACATGGGCAACATCACGATCACTCTCTCGCGCTTCGCGCCGGAGCTGCTCGATACCCATTACGCCGAGGAAATGTGGGCGCTGTTCGAGCGAGGCAAACTGCAGCCGGACAGCGAACTGACCGGCCACTTCGTGTTCGACGAGGGCGAGGCAGATGTCGACAGCGTGATGCGATCGATCATCGATGCGCGCGAAGAGGCCATCATCCGCCAGCGGGGGCGCGAGTTGGCGGAGGCGGAGTAACGGGGTCCAGCAACGGGATCAGGTTCACTTCGACAAGCGAATAAGTGAACCTGACTCCGTTTCAGTCAAAGTGGCTGTGCGCTTTTGCGCTTGCGGACGTACAGCGCGGCCAGGCCGAACAGGCCGATCGCGAACAACGGCAGAGAGTCAGGCTCCGGCACGGACACGAGACTGACGGTAAAGGAGCCGAAGCGGCCGGGCGGCACGCCGCTGTCGGGACCGGCATTCGGATTGTCGACCAGGCCATTCGCATCGGCCAGTCCGGCCGCGTAGACCATGCCGAGGCCGGGCACGTCGCCGTTACTCCAGAATGCGCCGGTGTACCCTCCGACCACATTGAATGCGACGCCGAAGATGTCGAAGTAGCCGCCGGAAAACGGATAGGTCACCACGGGAACACCGTTGACAAGTTCGAGACAGACGGCGGGCGAGTTGCCCCCCGGGTAAAACAGATCGTCGTAGGACAAGCCGCCCGCGGTACGCGCGACGCCAGGGTTGGCGAGGGTGTTGCTCACGTAGGACACCGGCGTGTACAGCCCGTTGATTGCGCCGGAAACGCCGACATTCGCGTCCGAAAATGTTCCGCTGATGCCGGTGATTTCATAGCCGGGCGGCGTTGCAGAGTTTGCGCTCTGGGATCCCACCTGGAATGTTCCGGACGCGGTGACGCCGTTTCCGTTGAACGAAAACGCATAATTCATTTCGTTTGCGAACGCGGCCGGCGCACACGCCACCGCTGCCACCAGCCCAAGTAACGCAAGATGTTTCGTCTTCATCGCAGAACCTCCAGGGGTCGGAACGCGCATTTGTGAAGTCGATGCAGGCCGGTATGAGGAAGGCCGTTCCCGGCTTGAGTCTGTCGGCAACGCTGCGTTCGGTTGGCCTGCGTTTCTGCGCAATGCAGGTCTTGTTGGCCGGTCGATCAGAAACGCTTCCAGCATTTCCCGTGCCATGATTTCAAGTAATTGTTTATGGATGATTTGCGGCAGAACGTCTGAAAACATTTACACGAAAAACGTAAAGGAATTCGACGTTTCGAGGCGGCAATCAAACGCCGGGGGAGTACGGCAAACCGCTGTCACCTGTTACCAGTGCATCGATTTTCGCGGCAAGCCTTCAACGCTGCGCGCGCCATGCATCGCGCTACGATGCAAGATGTTTATTGGAGGCAGCGATCATGCGACCGGATGACGACGCTTGCTGGCCCGCGTTGCCGTATGCCGCATGGAAGGACACCTACGCCACGTTGCATCTGTGGTCACAGGTGGTCGGCAAGGTCGCGCTGGCGCTTGCCGCCCCGCTCAATCACTGCTGGGGCGTGGCGCTGCGGGTCACGCCGCGCGGTTTGACGACCCGGCCGCTGCCGCACGGCGAACGCACTTTCACCATCCAGTTCGATTTCGTCGATCACCAGTTGCGGGTGCTCGCGTCGGATGGCGAGACGCGCACGTTGGAACTGCGTCCGCGCAGCGTCGCGGATTTTTATCGTGCATTGCTGGACACGCTGGACGACATGGGATTGCCAGTGAAGATTCATCCGATGTCGACGGAATTGCCCGAACCGATCCGATTGGACCGCGACACGCAGCATCACGGTTACGACCCAGAATACGCGAACCGCCTGAGCCGCATCCTGGTGCAAGTGGATCGCGTGTTCACCGATTCGCAGTGTGCATTCGTCGGCAAGTGCAGTCCGGTGAATTTCTTCTGGGGTAGCTTCGATATGGCGGTAACGCGGTTTTCCGGCCGGCCTGCGCCGCCACGCGAGGGGCCGGCGTTCGAGCGCGATGCGTATTCACACGAAGTGATCAGCCACGGTTTCTGGCCGGGCAGCGGACCGGTGCTGGAACCGGCGTTCTACGCGTATGCCGTGCCGCAGCCGGCGGGATTGAGGGATGCGCAGGTACAACCGGATGCCGCGTATTACCACGGCGAACTCGGCGAGTTCATCCTGCCATACGAAGTGGTGCGCCAATCCGACGCGCCGGATCGCGCGATCCACGCCTTCATCGACAGCACCTACGCTCGGGCCGCGGATCTCGCGCATTGGGATCGCAACGCGCTCGATCGAGTGACGGCGGCCGGGTGATGATGTTGTAGATTGGTTGAGGCCGGGCTTTGCCCGGGCGAAGTCCAACCTCGAGCGAGTTGGCGGCGGGATGCGCCGCTGCACGGCTACTTCCGCCCTGCGTCGAAATGGTCGAGCGAAGTGAGTCCGGGATTGCCCGAATGGGCAATCACTTCGCGAACAACTGCGAGCGATCCGCGAACGCCTTGAACTCCAGTGCGTTGCCCGATGGGTCGAGCAGGAACATTGTGGCTTGTTCGCCGGGTTGGCCTTTGAAGCGCACATGCGGTTCGATCACGAAATGCGTGCCGGCTTCGCGCAACTTCTCGGCGAGCGCGTGCCACGCGCCCATGTCCAGCACTACGCCGAAGTGGCGCACCGGCACATCGTCGCCGTCCACGTCGTGCGCGGCGGCAACATGCAATTCTTCGGGTGCGACGTGCGCAACGACTTGGTGGCCGAAGAAGTCGAAGTCCACCCAGGTGTCGCTTGAGCGTCCTTCCGCGCAACCGAGCAGGCCGCCGTAGAAGCCGCGTGCTTCGCCCAGCGAGGCGACGGGGAAGGCGAGGTGGAAGGGAGGCAGGTCTTGCATGGTGGCTCCGCGGTTGTTGCGTCATCATCAGTATGCAGGAAGCGCTAAGGCGGTACCGGCATTTCGTTGCCGTTGTGGTTGCGGTCGTAGCATGGCATGGCCCTCCAGAGGACACGCCATGGCCGACGAAAATGCCAGCAAGCAACTCGAACAGGTCACCGACACGCTGACGCAGCTCAAGGAGATGCATCACTACGCGAAGAACAACGTCGAGCGCCTGACCGCGATCTGGCTGTTGTTCGACGGTGAGCTGTCGAAGCTGAAGCAGACCGACAAGATCGACGACCTGATGAATCGCCAGGGCCAGTTGCACGACGCGCTGGAGAAAGCGATCGCCGATCTCGAAGCGTTGCAGCAAAAGTTGCAACCGCCGCCGGAGGAAGCGGCGGGGTGAGCTTGGCGAAACTCTCCAAACCATGCCGCTCAACCGGGCATCAAGGCCGCGCTGACTCCGCCGGTTAGCCCCGGTTTTCGGGTGCGTGCCCTTCCGGGCGGGATGCGCCGCCGATATAGTCCCGCCGACCGTCGGCGGCCTGCGTTGCCCAGCGGCGGTATCGGCGAGTGGCTTTCGGGTCGCAAACGCATGGGCGCATTCGATTCCTTCCTCCCTGCTCCTCAGGCGCCTTCGTGCTGCGCAAGCCAGTGGTCGATAGTGGACTTCGGCAGCGGGAAATAGCCGTTGCTGACTTCCGAATCAACGGCATGGGCATCCGCCATCAGGTGCACGTGCCACGCGCCGATGCGCGCGACCTGCAGGCAATCGTCGATTTCGTGCAGGTCGTCCTTGTGGGTTTCCACATGGCTTTGCAGCAACGTTTGTCTGGCGTGTTCCTTGGCTTCGGCCTTGTTCGGTGCGCCGAAAAATCCCCACGCGTGGTGTTCGGCGAACACACCCGGCCGGTAACCGCCGATGTTGATGAAGTAGAGGTGCAGCCCATTGTCGGACGGTGTTCGCGCCAACCGCACGCGATAGCCGGCGACGCTGTCGAGGAAGCACCATGCGTCCACGTGCAGGCCGCGCGGATCGCCGAACCAGCTATCGAGCAACTGGTCGTGCACGGTTTCCAGCGAATCACCGACGGCGAACGCGACGTCGTGCAGTTCGGTTTTCGCGCGGGGCGCGGTGCCACCCAGTACGGCGGCGATCAGGCGTTCGGTCATGCTGAAGCGGGTCGGCATCGGAGGCGGTCATCATGCCATGCGGTGCCGGCGGCGTCTGTGCCAGTGCGCATTTCACGCCGCTTTCAAGCAGGCGTGCGTAGGCTTCGATGCTAAGTTCCGGTGCCTTCATGGAAGAAGCGAAATGAAACACAAGACGTTGTCGCTGGAGTCCGATTTCGAGGTCGCGTTCGCGTTGCGCAAGGTGCAGGCAGCGGAGATGACGCTTGCGCCGGGTTCGAACACCGGCGGCCCGGACAACCGCCATCGCGGTGCCGACCAATGGATGTACGTGGTTTCCGGCAACGGCATCGCGATTGTCGGTGGCATACGACAGCCGCTGCAGCCCGGAACCTTGCTGGTGATCGAACGCGGCGAAACCCACGAAATCCGCTGCACCGGCGATGCACCGTTGCGTACCGTCAACTTCTATTCGCCGCCTGCATACAGGGACGATGGCGAACCGCTGCCTGCGGGCGAAACGTGAGCGGGCCGGGAATAGAGCCACGGGGTGTCGAGAGGGTGACTCGGTTTGACTCCGTTCGTCCAGACCGTCGCGCCGAAGATGAAGAAGGGCTCAGCGTGAACGGTCAGTTTTCAAACCGGATCGCCACCGGTGACGACTTGAACTTGTGGTCTGGGTTTCTGCCATTGATTTGTTTACTGTCGCGCGATTCGCGGAGCGCCCGCAGGCCTCGGCGCCGCGTTGCCGGAGAAATTTGCACGCACGGGCATCGCGGCAACCGGGGCTGCCGCGCGGGTAGCCGATCGTGGTGAGGATGCATGAGGCGAGGGTCGTGGCGGCTGCGATTGATAAAGCGGATGCGGAGGAAAATTCTCGAAGTGGCGCAAGGCGTGGTCCGCGCGACGGCCCGTGTCATCGGAGACGAGCGCCAGTTCGAGACCGCCGTTGATCACGTCCCAATGCAGTGCACCGCCATAGGCGAGCGGCATGCTTTTCACGTACACGAAATTCGCGTCGTACTTGCCATCCTTGCGCGGCTGCACGCGCATGGCGACCTCCATGATGAACCGGCTGGCGGTCGGCTTGCCGCGGTTCATTGCGGGTTCGGCAATCCATGCGTCGATCTGTTGGACCAGCATTTGCCGCGCCCAAGGCTCCAGCTGCTGGCTGGGAAGAATGTCGGTGACATGGCCCTGGGCGTTCACCTGCACCACCACTGGCATGACCCGGGGCGTGAATTCAACGAGCGAGCCGGACGATGCCATTGCGGTTCCCGCGAAAGCGGCAACGACGCACCCAAGCAACCAGGCATGACGTAATTTCATCTCCCTCTCCTTCAAGGCCCATGAGGGGAGCCGGGCGTGTTCACCGGCTTCATTGCCCATCATACGCTCGACATCGGCATGTGTGGCACGCGCCTTCACATGGCCGTAACGAGCAGGGCAGATGCGTGAGGGTTCAGGCCGCGCCTGCTAGACATGGATGGCGTGGCAATGGATGCCACGCTTCACATGAGGACATGGCGATGGGCAGCAACAAGGTGCAGGGCGAAGGCGATTACGAGAGCGCGCGCCGCTATCGCAAAGCCACCGAGGAATCCGCGAAGGAGCAGGCCAAGGGCGGCAAGCCGATCAAGGGTGACGCGCGCCAGGCGTCAGACGCATTGACGCCGGAAGAACGCGAAGGACGTTCGCGGGCCAAGGCGCCGGGACAGGACAAGCGTGACGCCGCATACATGGAAGAATTGGAGCGCAAGAAAAAACACTGAACGCGCGGTACACACCAGCGTCGGCGCGTTGGTTGGCGGTCATTCGCGCGCCGGTTCCAGGTGCACCGCCGTGATGCGCAAGCCAAGGCTGGTGCGCGCGAGTTGCAGGCTGATGGCGCGGCGCATGAAGACGCCGCCGTGCGCCACTTCGTTGCTGGTGATGTAGTCGACGTTGCCGGTGGCGCGGCAGGCGTCGTCATGCGCGCAATCGAGGTGTCCGATCTCGATGCGGGCGGGCCAGGGGCTCGAACCTTCGCGGCCCACCGCATGGTCCGGATGTGCTTTCCAATCGGCGAGCAGTTCGGGCGACAGCACGTCGCCGTAGACCTGCGGCAACTCGCGGCGAATCGCTTCGGTCGGCGCCAGCGTCGACACCTTTTGCATTTGCAAGCCAAAGCGCTCCACGATCTTGCGCAGGGCAGCACGCGTATCGGCGGTGGCGACGCTCGCCTGCGGGGACGAGGACGTCGCCGCGCTGGATTGCGGCTGCTGGGATTCGTTGTGACTGGAACAGCCCGCGAGCGCGAGCACCGTCGCCGTGCAGGCCATCAGACGCTTGGATGAGGTCATGCGAGGATTGTAGGGCGGGTGGCAACCCACCGTTTCGGCGTCTCGGTCTCGCGGCGGCGGGATGCGCTGTGCGGTCCCGCTCCCAATCCATCCGCCTCACGCGGCCATGGCCTCGTCTTTCAGCGTTTGCATGTCGATCACGAAACGGTACTTCACGTCGCTCTTCAGCATGCGCTCGTAGGCCTTGTTGATGTCGCGCATCGCGATCATTTCGATGTCGCTGACGATGCCGTGCTGGGCGCAGAAATCCAGCATCTCCTGGGTCTCCCGGATGCCGCCGATCAGCGAGCCCGCGATGCCGCGGCGTTTCATGATCAGGTTGAACACCGTGGGCGAGGGGTGTGGCGAATCGATCGGCGGTGCGCCGACCAGGCACATCGTGCCGTCGCGTTTCAGCAGGTTGAGATAGGCGTCGAGATTGTGCGGCGCCGCGACCGTGTTGAGGATGAAGTCGAAACTGCCGGTGTGCTGCGCCATCTGCGCCGCGTCCTTCGAGATCACCACCTCGTCCGCGCCAAGGCGTTTGCCGTCCCCGATCTTGTTCGGTGATGTGGTGAACAACACCACATGCGCGTCCATCGCGTGTGCCAGTTTCACGCCCATGTGGCCGAGCCCGCCCAAGCCCACGATGCCGACCTTCTTGCCCGGGCCGACGCCCCAGTGCCGCAGCGGCGAATAGGTGGTGATGCCGGCGCACAGGAGTGGCGCGACCGCCGCAAGATTCTTGTCGTGCTTGATGTGCAACACGAACTTTTCGTCGACGACGATCCGGGTGGAATAGCCGCCGTAGGTGTTGCCGTGATCTTCCTGCGCGGGGCCGTTGTAGGTGCCGGTGAAACCGTTCTCGCAGTAATTCTCCTCGCCGGCCTTGCAGGAATCGCAATGCCCGCAGCTGTCCACCATGCAGCCGACGCCCACGGTTTCGCCGACCTTGAAGCCGCGTACGTCCTTGCCGATCGCCGTCACGGTGCCGACGATCTCGTGACCGGGCACGGACGGGTAAGCCGTGTTGCCCCATTCGTTGCGCGCGGTGTGCAGGTCCGAATGGCACACGCCGCAATACAGGATGTCGATGGCGACGTCGTGCGGGCCGGGCTCGCGACGTTGGATCGCGTGCGGGCCGAGTGGCTTGTCGGAGGATTGTGCAGCGTAGGCGGGGGTGTGGGTCATTCGTCATCTCCTCAAGGGCAGGACTCGCAAAAAACGATTTGGTTGGCACCAAACCTCCGCAACGCCAATTGTCATTCCGGAGCGGGCCGCAGGCCCGAATCCGGAATCGGTTTGGCATGGCAAGTACCGCGATACCGATTCCGGGTTCTGTCTGCAAAGAGCGCAGACAGCCCCGGAATGACTACATAAGTAATCCGGCAAGGCGTTCAACCCGCCGCTTTCTCGCGCACCGGCAACTTCCAGTCCGGCCGGATGAAGTGGCAGGTGTAGCCGTTCGGAATGCGTTCCAGATAATCCTGATGCTCGGGTTCGGCTTCCCAGAAGTCGCCGGCAGGCACGACTTCGGTGACGGCCTTGCCGGGCCACAAGCCGGACGCGTTCACGTCGGCAATGGTGTCTTCGGCAATCCGTTCCTGCTCGTCGCTGGTGTAGAAGATCGCCGAGCGATAGCTGGTGCCGACGTCGTTGCCTTGCCGGTTCACCGTCGAGGGATCATGGATCTGGAAGAAGAATTCCAGCAGCTTGCGATAGCTCATGCGAGCCGGATCGAACACGATCTCGATGGATTCGGCGTGGCTGCCATGGTTGCGATAAGTGGCATTCGGAACATCGCCACCGGAGTAACCCACACGCGTCGAAACGACGCCGGGCTGTTTGCGGATCAGGTCCTGCATGCCCCAGAAACAGCCGCCGGCAAGGATGGCGCGTTCGGTGGTCATGGTCTTGGTTCCTCGATTCAGAGCGATCAGGCGCGTTCAAACAATTTACGGTACTCCTCGTAGCCTTCCTTTTCCAGATCGGTCAGCGGGACGAAGCGAAGCGATGCCGAGTTGATGCAGTAGCGCAGGCCGCCGCGCTCGCGCGGGCCATCGTCGAAAACGTGGCCGAGATGACTGTCGCCATGTTTGGAGCGGACCTCGGTGCGCATCATGCCGAGGCTGGCATCGTGCTTCTCGATCACGTTGGCTGCTTCGACGGGCTTGCTGAAACTCGGCCAGCCGCAGTGGCTCTGGAACTTGTCGAGCGAGGTGAACAGCGGCTCGCCGGAAACGATGTCGACGTACAGGCCGGGTTCGCGGTGTTCGTTGAATGCGTTGTCGAACGGCCGCTCCGTGGCCGACTCCTGGGTGACGCGATACTGCAGCGGGTTCAGGCGCGCGAGCGCTTCGGGGCTTTTGCGGTAATCGGGCATGGCGTGCTCCGGTCCGAAGGGATGAACGGGACATGGAGGCAATACGCGCGCGCCTCAAGATGCGTTTTCGGGTCCACGCCGCAGGGCGGGTCTTGACGCGCCGGTTTTGAATCGCAATCGCAATGGCTGGTCCAAGACCCGCCCGACACCATGGACAGACCCCGATCGGGATTCGCGTGCATACTCCGCCCGTTCTGGTCGCCGGGAAAAGCCATGCAGCGTCGCGACGTGTTGAAAGGTTTGGTTCTGACAGGCGCGGCGGTCGCGCTGGCACGGCCGGCGCGTGTGCTCGCGAAAAACAAGGACATCGAAGCGCATCTGGTCGCGCTGGAACGCCGGCATGGCGGCCGGCTCGGCGTGGCGATTCAAGACATCGGCAGCGGTCGCCGCGTCGCGCATCGCGGCGACGAACGCTTCCTGATGTGCAGTACGTTCAAGCTGCTGCTGGCGGCGGCGGTGCTGCAACGGGTGGATCGCGGTGAAGAGAAGCTCGACCGCCGCGTCGTGTTCGACAAGGACGTACTCCTGGAATGGGCGCCTGTGACGCGCAAGCATGTCGGATCGCCCGGCATGACGATTGCGGAATTGTGCGAGGCCGCGATTACCTTGAGCGACAACACTGCGGCGAATCTTTTGTTGAAGCAGATTGATGGTCCGCAGGTCGTCACGGGATACGCGCGCAGTCTTGGCGATCCGTTGACGCGGCTGGATCGCACCGAACCGACACTCAATCGGCGTGATGGCGACAAAGACACGACTACCCCTGCCGCGATCCTCGGTGACGTGCACACGCTGCTGCTCGGCGACGCGCTTTCGGATGCTTCGCGCCGACGCCTGACGAACTGGCTGCTTGCGAATCAGACGGGGGGCGATTCGCTGCGCGCCGGGTTGCCTTCCGATTGGCGCGAGGGTGACAAGACCGGTTCAGGTGATACGGCCACCAACGACGTTGCGATCCTGTGGCCGCCGCAACGCAAGCCTGTCCTGGTCGCTGCGTACTACGAGAATGCGAAAGCCTCCGACAAGGACCGCTACGCGGTGTTGGCGGAGGTCGGGCGAATCGTGGCATCGATGGTCTAGGGGACCTCTGATCAACCCCATCCCCGTCATCCCGGCGAAAGCCGGGATCCAGCGACTTTCGCGCAACTTGGTGAAAATGCAAGGTCACTGGGTCCCGGATATCGCTTCGCGATTCCGGGATGACGAGCAAAATCAGAGCTTCCCTGGCCGACCGTGCACGGGTGTAGGCTTCGCGTTCATGCATCCGTGCCTTGTCCGCCCATGGTGACTGCCCCATCACTGCCGCAGCAACTTCTGGGCGCGCTGCAAAAAGCGCAAGGCGAATTGGGGCGTCGTCAGTTCGACGCCGCTTCCGCCACGCTGGCATCGGTGCTGGCCAAGGCGCCGGAGTGCGCGCCTGCGCTGGGCATGGCCGCGATCGCGGCGCAGATGCAGGGCCGGCACGATCATGCCATCGCTTGTTTTCGCACGGCGCTCGAAACCCAGCCACAGGATGCGGGGCTGCACGCCGGCCTCGGCATTTCACTGTTCGAATCCGGCGACATCGAAGGCGCGGTCGCGATGCTGCGACGCGCTTGCGCGCTGGCACCCGGCGTTGCGTCAGCCTGGTACAACCTCGGCAAGGCGCTCAAGCTGCAGGTCCATACGGAGGAGGCGATCGATACGCTGCGACGTGCGTTGCAGCTGGATCCCGCGAACGTTCCGGCGCGGCTGACGCTCGCGGATGCGCTGGCCAGCGTCGGCGAGACCGACGCGGCGGCTGCCGAATTGCGAGGCATTCTGAAGGCGCACCCGGCTGACGCGCACGCGTGGTTCGCGCTCATCAATCTGAAGGTCATCCCGCTTTCCGCCGAGGACGCCGTAACATTGCGCCGGAATTTCGAACAGGCGACCGGGGCGCCGGAAGATCGCGTGCTGGTCGGGTTCGCGCTAGCTCGGGCGCTGGAAGATCAGGGCAAACACGCAGAATCATTCGAAGTGTTGCGGCGCGCGAATCGTCTGCAACGCCGCCGGATGCGCTGGAATGCCGCGGAACACCGTGCAGGCATCGCCGCGATCGAAAGCGCCTTCGCGACAAGCGTGCCCGCGCCGCTCGATCCGGAGCAGGGCCGCGAGGTGATTTTTATCGCGAGCATGCCGCGGTCGGGTTCATCGCTGATCGAGCAGATTCTCGCTTCGCATCCGGAAGTCGAAGGCGCCAATGAAATCACGGATTTGCCGCGTGTTTTGGATGCCGAATCGACGCGGCGCGGCCATGCCTGGCCCGAATGGGTGCAAGAGGCCAATGCGGCCGACTGGCGCAGGCTCGGCCGGGAATATCTTGCACGTACCGCGCGCTGGCGAGCGCGCAAACCACGCTTCACCGACAAGAATCTGGTGACGTGGAAATACGTCGGCGCGGTACGGATGATGCTGCCGGCTGCACGCGTGGTGGTGGTGCATCGCGACCCCGTCGAAGCCTGCCTGGCCTGCTTTCGGCAGTGGTTTGCAAGCGGCACCCAGTTTGCCTATGACCTCGACGATTTGGCGGATTACTGCATCGACTTCACTCGCCTGACGCAATTCTGGATTCGTCGATTTCCCGAGCGCGTGTTCGATCTCGAATACGAGGCATTGCTGGCCGATCCGGAAACCATGATTCGCCGTTTGCTCGATTTTTGCGAGCTGCGGTTCGATCCCGCGTGTCTGGATTTCCATCGCACTCGGCGAGCCGTGGTCAGCGCGGCCAGCGCCGCGCAAGTGCGGCAGCCCTTGCATCGCGATACCGCGCGTGCGGCGCGGTACGGACGCGAACTGGATGCATTGCGGGCAAGATTGCGTAATGCCGGATTGACCTGCGATTTGCCGTGAAAGCTTCCATGTGATTTCTGTTTCTTCGATGGCGTAGTTGTGAACCAACCCTTGCATTCAAGTTAATGCGTGGTTAAGGTGCAAGACGCGCCGTTACGAGGGACGGTGCAGACCGCGTCTGACGACCTATCGGCCGCCAAGGCGTAATCGGGTGCGGTCGTGTGCCCGCCATGGGGAGAGACGGACCCTCGTCCGCGCCGTGTTGCCTCATTGGGGGTGCACGTCGCATGAAAGTCCATTCCTGGCGCGCTTCGCGCAATCGCATCTTCCAGCGCAAGGCGCTGGCACTGGCAATTGGGGGTTCCGTTGCATTGGCGTTCGCGGGTGGCGCATTCGCGCAGGCCGTGAATGGCACCATCCGCGGCATGGTGCCCGTCGCGCCCAATGAAACGATACAAATCACGGGCGGCGCGGGCTTCAATCGCACCATCAGCGTCGGTCCGTCCGGCGAATATGCGGTGATCCTGCCTGTCGGCACCTACACGGTGAGCCTGCTGCAGAATGGCCAGGTGGTGCAGACCCGCACAGGCGTCACGCCAACGGCAGCCGGAGCAGTGACGGTCGACTTCACGTCCTCCTCGGCAAATGCCCAGACCTTGTCTGCGATCAACGTCACCGCCAATGCCGTTCCGGCGATCGACGTTACCAGCACCAATCAGACCAGTACGGTCACTGCCAAGCAGTTGAGCCAATTGCCGATTGGCCGGAATGCGGAGAGCATCGCCTTGATGGCCCCCGGGGTCACGCAAGGGTCGGCGTTGCTGCAAAACGCAAACCCCACCGCAACCGGTAGCCCCTTGTTGGTTTTCGGTGGCGCCTCGGTGGCCGAAAACGCGTATTACATCGACGGCATGAACACCACCGATCCACTCACCGGTCAGGGCGGCGTCAGCCTGCCATACGGCGCCATCGAACAACAGCAGACCATCACCAGCGGTTACGGTGCCAGGTACGGTCGTTCCATCGGCGGCGTGATCAACCAGATCGGGAAATCGGGTTCCAATGAATGGCATTTCGGTTTCCAGGGGGTCTGGGAGCCGGGGAGGTTCCGCAACGATTACGTCGACCAGGTCTACAACAACCCGCGCAATACCAACGCCGGTCAGCTCCCGGGCGACCTGTATCGCCGTCGCGCCGACAACCATCGCTCCGAGACCATCTACGACGCCTACGTGAGTGGGCCGATCGTCAAGGACAAGCTGCTGTTCTTCGTGGGGGTTGAACAGGACAACATCCATTCCAACTCGGTCACTGCGAAGGGCGCGACCGCGTTCAACGATTTCTCGACCGTCCATCGGCCGAAGATCTACGCCAAGCTCAACTGGAACATCAACGAGAACAACTATCTCACCGTAACGGGCGCCCAAACCGAGAACAAAACCTGGGTGTCACGGTTTGACTACGATTACGACACCCGCCAGACGGGCGATTATCTGCTGAGCTTCCCGGCTACCAAGAATGCGTTCCGGCTCTGGACGGCCAACTACACGTCCTACCTGACTGACAACCTCACCTTGCATGCGATGCTGGGCAAGCTGCACGGCGAGTACTACCAGGAGCCGCCGTCGTCGCCGTTGCCGTACATTTTCGGCGCGGCTTCCCAGAATCCCGCATTCGCGCCGCCGGGCGGCATCGTCAATACACAGACCAATGCCGACGTCGGCAACCCGGCCCACAAAGACACCGTGATGAATTACCGGGTCGACGTGGATTGGAAATTGCCGTGGAATCTCCTGGGTACCCATGACCTGGAAGTCGGCATCGACAACAGCACGGTCTGGGACATCGGTGACGGCTCGGTCATGACCGGCCCCGGTTATGCGTGGTCTTATGGTCAGCAGACCGGCGCTGGCGGAACCAAGGGTCCTGGCGACACCATCACCGGCACCGATCCCTCGGTTGCTCCGTACATTGGGCCCCCGAATTCCAATCCGGATGGTGCCACCGGCTATTACGTGAGCAAGTACATCTTCGAGAATGCGGCCAGTGTACGGGTGGTGCAGCATGCGGAATACATTCAGGACAACTGGCAGATCACACCCAACTTCCTGATGAAAGTCGGCTTGCGCGACGATTCATTTGTCAATTACAACCCGGCCAACGAGCCGTATATCCGCCTGACCAAGCCGCAGTGGGAACCGCGCATCGGCTTCAGTTGGGACGTGCACGGCGACTCCTCGCTCAAGTTGTACGGCAATGCCGGCCGCTATTACCTGGCGCTGCCTGCAGGCGTGGCCCTGCGTGGTGCCGGAGCCTCCACCTTCACCGACCAGTACTTCACCTACAACGGCATCGATTCGAACGGCATCCCGCTGGGCCTGACTCCGATTCCGGAAAACCCGGTCAACGGCGTGTCGCAGAACAACGAGTATGGCGAGCCACTCGACCCGCGCACCGTGGCATCCACCAATATCAAGGCCGAATACGCCGATGCCTACGTGCTCGGCATGCAGCAGAAGCTGAATTTCCTGGGTACGGACTGGGTATTCGGCGCCAACGGCATCTACAAGAAGCTGGGCCGGATCGTGGACGACTGGGATGACCAGCAGCGGATGTGCGCGGCAGGTTTGGCGCAGGGGTATGCGTGGCTGACTCCGAGCGCTTGCACCAACTACACGTTGGGCGCGGTGTTGATCAATCCGTCCGAGACTCAAACGATCATGGTCAAGACGCCTACGGGCGGCCTCGTGCCAGTGACGGTAGATCAAGCCGCGCAGGGTTTTCCCGACAAGGTGAAGCGCGATTACTACGCCATCAATCTGTCCCTGGAACACCCTTGGGATGGCAAGTGGTGGGGCGAGGTCAGTTACACGTTCGCACGGAACTGGGGTAATACCGAGGGTCCGGTGGATTCGATCATCGGCCAAGCCGGTTCTTCGGTTTCCATCACCGAGCAGTGGGACTTCTACCAGATCATGCAGGGGGCGTACGGTCAGCTTCCCAACGACCAGAGGCACCAGTTGAAGATCGCCGGCGAGTATGCGATCACCCCCGAATGGATGGTAGGCGGCAATCTGTTCATTGCCTCCGGACATCCCAGGATCTGCCTTGGCGATTATCCCGTCGCCGTCACGCCGGACTACGGCCCCAGCTACCACTTCTGCAACGGACAGGTGGCGCCTCCTGGATCGACCGGCTACACCCCGTGGACGCATCAGCTGGCTCTCAATGTGATCTATACGCCGGCCTGGGCCAACCACAATCTGTCCTTCAAGCTGGATGTCTTCAATGTGTTCAACAGCCAGACGCCACTCCAGTATCGCGCTTATTACCCGTTGACCACTTATGGCAGGGTGGAAGGCTGGACGGATCCGCGCTATGTGCGTTTCTCCGTCGCCTACAACTGGTAAATGATGCCACGCGTGACTCTCCATCCGCCGGGACTCGTGCCCGGCGGTTTTTTTTGAATCCAGTCGGCGGTGCTTGGCATAATCCCGGTGGCAAACCGGCGAAGTCGCGATACGAATCCAGAACCGCGGTGAAAATGGGCGCGAAATCCGAATCGTTGTCACCCGTCGCCCGGCGATTGCTGAAACGTGCGCAGAAGGAATCGCAGTCCGGGAACGCCGACGCAGCGATGCGCACCATGATCAGCGTGTTGGCCTTGGCGCCAGACAACGCCGAAGCGCTGCGTTGGATGGGCATTGCGACGCAAAACTGCGAAGACCACGCTGGCGCCGCGGAATGTTTCCGGCGTGCGCTGGCTGTGCTGCCCGGCGATCCCGATTTGCACGTCGGCTTGGGCGTTGCGCTATACCGGATGGGGCAGGAAAACGAGGCACTGATTCACTTGAGGCGCGCCTGCGAATTGGCGCCGGATTCCGCATCCGCGTGGTACAACCTGGCCGAGGCTTTGAAGCCGCAGATGCAGGCAGAGGCGGCGATCGACGCGTTGCGACGCACCTTGGCCATCGACCCGTCGCACATGCAGGCCCGGCTGGGGCTGGCTCGTGCGCAGACGAGCCTTGGCCGGATCGATGCGGCGGCGGACACGTTGCGCGAAATCCTGCGCCGGGAACCTGCGTGTGCCGACGCATGGTTTGCACTCGCGGATTTGAAGACGATCGCCTTCAGCGAGCAGGATGCGCGGCAACTCGAGCAGTTGCTGGAGGGAAACGGACTTGCGCCGAATGCGCGAAACCAACTGGAATTCGTATTTGCCCACGCATTGGAGGACGTGGGCGACTATGCACGAGCCTTTGATGTCATGCAGCGCGCCAATGCCGTCCAGCGTGAGTATCTGAAGTGGGACGCACAGGGCGAACACGAGCGGGTGGAGGCCATCCTGCGGGCGTTCGCCAAACCGCTGGCCGGGACGCCGGATGGCGGGTTCGGCCACGAGGCGATCTTCATCGCGAGTTTGCCGCGTTCGGGTTCGACGTTGGTCGAGCAAATCCTGGCGTCGCATCCGCAGGTCGAAGGTGCCAACGAAATCGGCGATCTCGGCCGCCTGATCGAGACGGAAACACGACAACGTCATGCAAATTTCCCGCATTGGGTTGGCGAATTGACTCCGCAGGACTGGCAACGGCTTGGCGGCGAATACCTTGTCCGCACCAAACGCTGGCGCGAACACAAGCCGCGCTTCACCGACAAGAATCTCCTGAACTGGATGTTGGCCGGCGCCGCGTTGACCATGTTGCCGGCCGCGCGCGTGGTGGTTGTTCGTCGCGATCCGGTGGAAACATGCCTTGGTTGCTACCGACAGTGGTTCACGGGGGATGCGGGCGTTGCTTACGACCTTGACGACATTGCAGATTTCTATGCCGAATTCTGGCGCTTGACGCGATTCTGGCTGCAACGATTTCCAGTTGGTGTGTTCGACCTTGAGTACGAGAAATTGATTGCCGAGCCGGAAGCGACCATTCGGCAGTTGCTGGATTTCTGCGGGTTGCCGTTCGATCCGTCCTGCCTCGAATTTCATCGCACCGAGCGCACCGTATTGAGCGCGCCCAGCGCTGCGCAGGTCCGTCAGCCATTGCGTCGTGATACTGCGCGCGCAGATCGCTATGGCGACAAGTTGGACGGCTTGCGCGCGCGCCTGTGCGAAGCCGGGTTGCCAGTTTCCGCTCGTCATCCGTCGCCGTCCTGAGATCGGGTCGCGTCGCCGCCTGGAAGGTCACTTCGTCGTCCGCATATCCATGGAGCCGCTGCATGTCGAAGATCGAAGCCCGTCTGGCGGAAATCGGCTTGCAACTGCCGCCGCCTGTCAAAGCACCGCCCGGTGTGGTATTGCCGTTCCGGTTCGTACGCGTCGTCGGCAGCCGCGCGTTGGTTTCCGGGCATAGCCCGCAAGCGGCGGACGGATCCATCGCGGGGCCGTTCGGGAAGGTGGGCCGTGAGCTGACGGCGGAGCAGGGCTACGCAGCCGCGAAGCTCACCGCGCTGTCGATGCTTGGGAGCCTTCAGCGGGAACTCGGTGACCTCGATCGCGTAAAGAACTGGGTGCGCGTGTTCGGCATGGTCAACACCGCGCCGGGCTTCGACAAGCAGCCCGCAGTGATCAACGGTTTTTCTGACCTGATCCTGCGATTGTGGGGAAACGAAGCCGGCGCGCACGCTCGCAGTGCGGTCGGCATGGCGGAACTGCCGTTCGGCATTCCGGTGGAGATCGAGGCAGAAGTGGAGATTTCGCAGGGCGGGTGACAACCCGGCTTGCGGCTCGATCGGCGGGATGCGCTGCGCTTCTCCCGCCCTACGTCATGCGATTTTGCAGCTCGGGCTGAGCTTGCGAAGCCCAACGCTTTCGGATGACCACGCGCCCGGCGTCAAGCCGTTTCACTCCCGCGCAACCTGCAAGCGCCCGCTCGTCAGGAGAGCTGTGGCGTGAGGAGAAACGCCGCCAATTTTTCGTAATGGGGGCGGCATTGAT
>Ga0207639_10001221_pt1 | contig 17447 bp, 17 predicted proteins | sample KBSCornC32_FD_184299 | JGI IMG/M metagenome (GOLD analysis project Ga0207639, IMG submission 184299) | Corn rhizosphere microbial communities from Kellogg Biological Station, Michigan, USA - KBS Corn C3-2 (SPAdes) (version 2) | ecosystem: Host-associated > Plants > Roots > Rhizosphere > Soil ...
CCGTACTTCCCACTCGCCAGCGGATTGCTGACGGGCAAGTACCGCAAGGACGAAGCGATTCCGTCCGGCACACGCTACGCGCGCGGCTCGCGCTTCAGCGACCGCTACATGAACGAGGAGAACTGGGCGATCGTTGAACGCCTGCGTGCGTTCTGTGAAGTGCGTAACCGCTCGCTGCTGGAATTGGCCTTCGCATGGCTGCTCTCCCATCCATCGCTCGCCAGTGTCATCGCGGGCGCGACGAAGCCCGAACAGATCGAAGCCAACGTCCGTGCGGCATCATGGGAGCTGACTGCGGACGAAGTGGTCGAAGTGAACAAGCTCAGTGCGAAAGGCTAAGTCTTATTCCGCCGGCGCCACTGCGGGTTTTGTGCCGCCCCGGCTAAAGCGATGGGCGAGGTTGTCGAGATACACGTACAGCACCGGCGTGATGTAAAGCGTCAGGAGCTGCGACACCAGCAATCCGCCGACCACCGCAAGGCCCAGCGGACGCCGCGTCTCGCCGCCCGCGCCGAAGCCGATGGCAATGGGCAGCGTGCCCATCAGCGCCGCCATCGTCGTCATCATGATCGGGCGGAAACGAATGATCGCGGCTTCGAAGATCGCAGTCTCCGGCGGCACGTTTTCACCGCGCTCCCGTGCCAGCGCGAAGTCGATCATCATGATTGCGTTTTTCTTTACGATGCCGATCAGCATGATCATGCCGACGAAGGCGTAAAGGCTCAATGTCGTGTCGGTGGCCAGCAGATGCCAGTCACCGATCTGGATGAAATACAGCACGTGGAAAAGCCAGAGCGTGAACAGCGCGCCCACCGCTGCCGACGGCAGGCCCGACAAAATTGTCAGCGGATGGATGAAGCTCTCGTAGAGAATACCGAGCACGATATAGACGACGATCAGCGCCGCGAGCAGCAGGAACGCTGTGCCGCCGGTCGAACTCTGATAGGCCTGTGCCGCGCCCTGGAAGGACGTCTGCACCGTCTGCGGCAGACCGATCTTCGTCTGCACCCGGTTGATTGACGCCACGGCGTCGCTCAGCGCGTAGCCCGGCGCAAGATTGAACGACAACGTCACCGCGGGCAGTTGCCCCAGATGGTTCACGCTCAGCGGCATGGTGCCGTTGGTGATCTTGGTCACGGCCGTCAATGGCACCAGCGTTCCGTCGGCCGCCGTTACATAAAGGCGCGAAAGCGCTGACGGATCGCTTTGATACTGCGGCAGCAATTCGAGAATGACCTGATAGGTGTCGGAGCTTCCGTAAATCTGGGAAATCTCCTGGCCGCCATAGGCCGATCCCAAAGCAGTCTCGATCGCCGCAGGCGTGACGCCCAGCGCAGAGGCGCGGTCACGATCGATGGCGACATTCAGCGTCGGCGTCGAAAGCTGAAGGTCGGTCGCGACGTCTTCGAAGCCCGGCGTATCGCGCAGCGCATTCATCAACTTGTCGGAGGACTCGTTTAGTTCCTGCATGTCGAGATCCTGCAGCGTGTACTGATATTCCGACTTGGTCAGCTTGCCGCCGATGCGGATCATCGGTGGGACCTGCATATGGACCGCTATTCCCGGAATCTGCTCGAGCTGTTTTTGCAGTCTGCGCGCGATTTGATCCGCGTTATGACTGCGCTCTGAAAGTGGTTTGAGACTCGCAAAGACGCGGCCGCTGTTCACACCAGAACTCGAACCGCCCGATCCGACGGCGGACATGAATCCATCGACCTCGGGATCTTTCGCAATAATGGCGGCGGCCTGCTGCTGATAGCGCACCATCTGATCGAACGAGGTGCCGTTCACGGCTTCGGTGAGGCCGAAAATCTGCCCCTGATCGCTGGTTGGCAGGAAGTCCTGCGGCACAGCCATGAACATGCCGACGGTGGCGACGATGCTACCGAGGAAGACAAGAAAAATGATGAAGCGGTGGTTGAGACTCCAGCGTAGCGTGCGCTCGTACACGCCCTGCACATAGTTGAAGGTGTTCTCGCTCAGCTCATAGAAGCGGTTGTGCTTCCTGTGGCCTTCGGGCTTGAGAAGGCGCGCGCACAGCATCGGCGTCAGCGTCACTGAGACGATGCCGGAGAACGCGATGGCGATGACGATGGTTACCGCGAATTCGTGCAGCAGGCGGCCGATGATGCCGCCCATGAAGATCAGCGGGATGAACACCGCCATCAGCGATAGGGTCATCGATAAAATCGTGAACCCGATCTCTCGCGCGCCTTTCAGCGCGGCATCCATCGGCTGCTCGCCTTCCTCGACGTGGCGCACGATGTTTTCGAGCATGACGATGGCGTCGTCGACGACGAAACCGACCGACAGCGTCAGCGCCAATAGCGAAAGGTTATCGAGGCTGTAGCCGAGATACGCCATGCCGGCGAAAGTGCCGACAACCGCAATGGGCAATGCCAACGACGGGATCAGGGTTGCGGAGAGCGTGCGCAGGAAGACGAAGATCACACCGACGACCAGTACCGCGGCAAGAACCAGCGTCAGCTCGACATCGGATACCGATGCGCGGATCGACTGGCTGCGGTCATACAGCACGTTGAGCGACAGAGTCGCCGGAAGCTGCGCCATGAAGCGCGGCAGGATGTTCTTGATCCCGTTGACGACGGCGATGGTGTTGGAGCCCGGCTGGCGCTGAATGGCGAGCACGATGGCGCGCTGGCCGTTGTACCAGCTCGCGACGTACTTGTTCTCCACGCCGTCCGTCGCGCGGGCCACGTCCTGCACGCGCACCGGCGCGCCGTTCTTGTAAGCAATGATCTGACGGTTGAACGCTTCGCCGGTGGTGAGCTGTCCGCTCGAATGCAGCACGATGGATTGCTTTGCGCCGTTCAGCGAACCCGTCGGGATATTCGGGTTGGCGGCGTTGGCGATCGTCGCGACTTGGTCGATGCCGATGCCGCGTGCGGCCATCGCCACCGGATCGGCCTGGATGCGCACTGCGAATTTCTGTGAGCCGTAGACATTGACCTGCGCCACGCCTTCGAGCGTCGAAAGCTGACGGGCCAGAAGCGTTTCCGCGTATTTGTCGACCTCTTGCAACGGCAGGGTCGGCGAACCCATCGCCAGATACATGATCGGCTGATCCGACGGGTTCACCTTCTTCATCGTCGGCGGCGTCGGCATCTGCTGCGGCAGCTGGCGCTGCGCAGCCGAGATTGCGGCCTGAACGTCCTGCGCCGCGCCGTCGAGATTGCGGTCGAGATCGAATTGAATGGTGATCTGCGTCGAGCCCTGCGTGCTCGACGAACTCATCGAACTCACACCGGCAATAGTCGAGAACTGGCTTTCCAGCGGTGTGGCCACGCCGGATGCCATCGTTTCCGGATCGGCGCCGGGCAGGCTCGCGCTCACCACGATAGTCGGAAAGTCGACGTTCGGCAGCTCGCTGATCGGCAGCGATACGAATCCGAACAGGCCGAAAATCACGATCGCCGCCATGAGCAGCGTCGTCATGACGGGGCGAAGGATGAACTGACGCGAGATATTCATGGCGCCTTGTGCGCCGCTCCGCCGGAGATTGCGACAGGCTTGCCCGGGATCACGCGCAGCTGCCCGTCGGTGATGACCTTGTCGCCGCGCTTAAGCTGCTTGCCGGAAATCGCGATGGTCGCGCCGTTGTCGAACAGCACATCGACGGGCTGCAGCATAGCGTTGCCGTCCCTCACCGCATAGACGTAACGGCCATTCGGACCAACGTTTACGGCCTCGCGCGGCACGACCAGTGCGCCATGCAGATCGTTCAGCGCGACCGATACGTCGATCAGCTGGCCGGGCACAAGGCTCATGTCCTCGTTCGCAAATGTCGCGCGCAGTTCGATGGTACCGGTGGTGTTGCTGACCGCGTTGCCGACGAAATCGACATTGGCATTGAGCGGCTTGCCGCTGGCGGAATGGGTATCGACCGATGCGGTCAACGCGCCGGTGCGCTGGCGCTCCTGAATGCGTGGCAGATCGGATTGCGGAAGCGAGAACGAGATCTTCACCGGCTGGATCTGCGTGATCGTGACCAGCGGCGCGGTGCCGTTGGCGACGACGAGGTTGCCGGGCTGAATCAGGATCGGCCCGGTCTTGCCGTCGATGGGCGAGCGGATCTGGCTGTATGCGAGATTGAGCTTCGCCATATCGACGGCGGCGCGATCGGCCTGCACCGATGCGACAAAGCCCTTGGCAGCGGCATCGGCCTGATCCCGCTGCTGTGACGAAGCGGCGCCGGCCTTGAACAGCGTGTCGTAGCGTTTGCGGTCGTTCTGCGAACTCAGAAGCATCGCCTGATCCTTGGCGAGCGCGGCCTGCGCTTGTGAAAGCGCAGCGGTGAAGGGGCGGGGATCGAGCCGGAAGATCAACTGCCCCGCATGGACGATGTCACCTTCCTTGAAGGTGGCTGCCAGCATCTGGCCGTCGACGCGCGCGGTAACCTGCACCGTGGCGTTTGCGATGACCGTGCCCAGCGTGTGCTCGACCACGGTGACATTGGATTGCTGGACGGCTGCAACTTTGACCGGCGGCGGCGGATGCGCCGGTGCTGCCGGTCCCATGATCAGGCGGACGATGATCCAAACTGCCAATACGGCGACGATCACGCCGATGAGGCTGGCGATCAGGCGCAACCGTGTGTTGGTGCGCAACGCGGCAGGCAGCTTCTGGACGCTTTCCGGAAAAGTCTCAGACGTGGTCGGAAAGCGGATATTCATCACTCAATCCTTGGGGACCGGGGGCAACGCCAACCGGCCGAACCAGACAAACCAGTATATCGCGTATCGCACTGTCCCCGCCGTCAGACTGCGCTCGCGCCGGGTTCCTAGCATGGGATTCCAAGGATATTCCTATCCATCCTGTTATTTTGTAACGAAATGCACGCTTTTGCAGCACCCGCGAAGAAGAAAGGCGAGATTCCAAGGCGTTAACCGAGGATCTGGTCCTGCCTTCAGGGGAGCCTTGCCGGATCGACGCGCCGCCGGTACCTGGTCCTAAGATGCCGAAATATCGGGCATTTTTGCCGCTTCTGGTGTCACGCCACGGCGGTTGCCGCGCCCAGACCGCCTCTATATAAGCCGCGGACCCCAGCCGAGTCCTTTCATGAATCTCCGCAATATCGCGATCATCGCGCACGTCGACCATGGCAAGACCACGCTCGTGGACCAGCTGCTCAAGCAGTCCGGTTCCGTGCGTGAGAATCAGCACATGGACGAGCGCGCCATGGACTCCAACGATCTGGAGCGCGAGCGCGGCATCACGATCCTGGCGAAGTGCACCAGCGTCGAATGGCACGGGACGCGGATCAATATCGTCGACACGCCGGGCCACGCCGATTTCGGCGGCGAGGTGGAGCGCATCCTGTCGATGGTCGATGGCGTGGTGCTGCTAGTCGATGCGGCCGAGTCCGTCATGCCGCAGACGAAATTCGTGCTGTCCAAGGCGTTGAAGCTCGGCCTTAAGCCCATCGTGGTCATCAACAAGATTGACCGTCAGGACGCACAACCGAAAGAGACGCTGGAATCGATCTTCGATCTTTTCCTTGCGCTGGAAGCGAACGACGACCAGCTGAACTTCCACTATCTCTACGCCTCGGGCCGCAATGGCTGGGCGGTGAACGAGCTTTCCGAGATCGCGGGCGAGAACAAGAACCTCGATCCGCTGTTCGTGCGCATCGTCGAAGACGTGCCGCCGCCGAAGCCCGCCGCGCTCGCCGGCGACGAGCATCCGTTCAAGATGCTGGTGACGACGCTCGAAGCCGACAACTTCCTCGGCCGTATTCTGACAGGCCGCATCGAGAGCGGCGCGATGACCGTCAACCGCGTGATCAAGGTGTTGAACCGCGACAGCAAGGAACTCGAGCGTGCGCGTGTCACGAAACTGTTGGCATTCCGCGGTTTGGCGCGCGTGCCTGTGACCCGTGCGGAAGCGGGCGACATCGTCGCCATCGCCGGCCTTCAGATCGCGACCGTCGCAGACACGCTGTGCGACATGCAGGTGACCGAAGCAATTCACGCGACGCCCATCGATCCGCCTACCTTGGCGATGACGTTGTCGGTCAACGATTCTCCGCTTGCCGGCCGCGAAGGCGACAAGGTGCAGAGCCGCGTCATCCGCGAGCGCCTGCTGCGCGAAGCCGAGGGCAATGTCGCGATCAAGGTTAGCGAAACCGGTGACGGCGCGTTTGAAGTCGCGGGCCGCGGCGAACTCCAACTCGGCGTGCTCGTCGAAACCATGCGCCGCGAAGGCTTTGAGCTGTCGATCAGCCGCCCGCGCGTGCTGTTCAAGACCGAGAACGGCGAGCGCATGGAGCCGATGGAAGAAGTCACCATCGATGTCGACGATCCCTATACCGGCGTGGTCATCGAGAAGATTTCGACGCGCAAGGGTGAGATGCAGGACATGCGCCCGACCGGTGCGGGCAAGACACGCCTTGTGTTCTCGGCGCCCGCCCGCGGCCTGATCGGCTATCACGGCGAATTCCTCACCGACACGCGCGGCACCGGCGTCATCAACCGCATGTTCTCCGGCTATGCGCCCCACAAGGGTCCGATTGTCGGCCGCACCAATGGCGTTCTGATCTCGACCGGCGACGGCGAGGCCGTGGCGTATGCGCTCTGGTACATCGAAGAACGCGGTAAGCTGTTCGTCGTGCCGGGCACCAAAGTCTATCAGGGCATGATCATCGGCCAGCACGCCAAGGACAACGACCTCGAGGTCAATCCGCTCAAGGCGAAACAGTTGACCAACATCCGCACCACGTCGAAGGACGAAGCAGTGCGTCTGACGCCTATCGTGCCGATGACGCTGGAACAGGCGATTGCTTACATCGAGGAAGACGAACTCGTCGAAGTGACTCCGCTCTCGATCCGCATCCGCAAGAAGCAGCTCTCTCCCCACGACCGCAAACGCGCGTCGCGTGCGGCCGAGGTGGATTGATCTAAAGCACCGGCGGCCGCCACTGCACGACATAGCGTGCTTTGGTGAGTTCGGCTCCCTTCGCGCCGAAGTACACGGTCAGCCAGAGTTCATCGGCGTTGCGGCCATCGACTGGCTTTGGCGCTAGTACAAGCGTGCGCGTATGTGCGGCGCTTTGGTCGGTTTCTTCCTGAATCGAGAGTACATCGTAGAAGACTGCGATGTCTTTCTGCCAGCCCCTCTTGCAGCCACCCTCTTTCGGATTGTCCTGGCAGGTGAAGGCCGTCGTGCTTTTCGGATTGGCGCTTTCGGCGCGGAACATCTCGAAAGCGTTGACTGCCCGCAAGGCCGAGAAGCGGTCCGGCGCATCGAAGAATTTGTCCTGCGGAAGTGTTGTGCAGGCAGTGCTGTTTTCATCCTGCGCTGAAATAGCGGCATAGCGCGCCGAGAAGTCGAGCCTGCGCACCTGAACCGGCGGATCGTATGCCGATGGCGGGTCGAAGGTGTGGCTTTTCGCGGCGTCGAAATCTACCGGCTCGAACTGAACAGACAGAATCTGCCTCTCGCACAGCGGCTCGTGATCCTCGTTGACAGCCGGCATCTCGATCCGTACCTCCTCGAGCCATGGTAGCGTGGGCACGACCGGACTGATGTAAACCTTGTGTTCTTTCGCCGTTCCCTTCGCGGCCACAGCCGCAAGCACACGTGCTGCGAGTTCTTGCGGCGAGAGACTGAGCACTTCCTTGCGCGTGAAGGTTGGAGTGGGCTGCGATAGTGTTGGTGCCGCACAAAGTAGCGTCAACCCAATGACAGCGGAACCAACAACGCGTTTCATCCTGCCAAGCCCTGCCACACCGCCATGCCGAGACCGAGGGCGCGCATGTCGCCGGTCGTCGTGCCCTGCATGCGGTTCATGGCGTAGCCGAGGCTCATGCGCGCATCCATGTCGATGATCGTGAGAGAGCCGCCATAGCCGCCCCAGAAGATCGTGTTGGCATTGGGCAGTGGCACCATCGGGCTCGGCAGGCCGAAGCCCATGCCGTATTTCACCGGCTGACCGAGGATGAGATCTGTGCCTTCGATCTGCGGCTCGAGCGCTTTGCGGCAACCGGCTTCCGACATGAAGCGCTTGCCCTTCGCCATGCCGCCATTGGCGAGGATCATGTGAACGGTGGCGATGGAACGTGCGTTGCCGGTGCCGCCGGCCGCCGGAATTTCCGCGCCGCGCCACGCGCGCGTCTTCGTTGCGCCGATATCGACACCGGGATTGAGCGCCATGTTCTTCTGGAGTTCCGTCTGCGCGGCGTCCTGCATCGTCGCGCCCGGCGGGATCGGAATCAGATCGGCGACGCGGGAATCTTCCGACGCCGGCAAACCGATATGGAAATCGGCGCCGAGTGGTTCGGCGATCTCTTCGCGGAAGACGGTGCCGACGGTTTTGCCCGCGATGCGGCGGATGACTTCGCCGACGAGATAGCCCTGCGTCAGCGCGTGATAGCCGGGCGCGGTACCGGGCTCCCAGAACGGCGCCTGCGCCGCGAGCAGCGATGTCGCTTTCTCCCAATCGTAGAGATCGTCATAGGTGATCTTCTCTTTCCATCCGGAGAGTCCCGCGGAGTGGCTCATCAGATGGCTGACCTTCACGTCCGCCTTTCCGTTCGCGGCGAACTCCGGCCAGTAATGCGCGACGGGCTTTGCGAAATCGAGCGCGCCGCGATCGGCGAGCAGCAGCGCGGTCAGCGCCGTCATCGTCTTGGTCGTCGAATAGACGTTGACGATGGTGTCTTTCAGCCAGGGCCGCGTCTTCTCACCATCGGCATAACCGCCCCAGAGATCGGCGACGACTTCGCCATTATGGGTAGCGCAGAACGAGGCACCGACATCGGCGCCGCTGTCGAGGTTGGCGTCGAACGCTGTGCGCACCGCCGCGAAGCGGTCCAGAGTGAATCCGTCGGACATCGATTTCCTATGAGGTTAGCTGCAGAACCCGAACATCGACTTCGTCACTTCGTGTGTCGATTTTGATGTTTTGATCGAAGAGATGGCGAAATCGATGTCGCTCAGCGGCTGGCCTTCCGCTTCGCAGACTTTGCGCGTATCGGCTGCGGTCGATTCCGCTCTGGCGAGCGCATCATCCTGCGCCGACATCAGTCCGCGGCCTTCCGCGGTGCAGTAGGCCTTGTTCTTCATGTTCGCCATCATGAACGTGTGCGAGGCATTGCCGGCCTCGGTCGCGGCGCGCATGGCAAGAGATGTCGCCTGTGTGGACGACGCGCAATCGGCAAACGCAGGACCGGCCGCGAGTAGCGATGCAAAGACGGCGAGACAAGCGATACGCATGAGAACACCCCTGTTGTCGTTGACGATTACTTTGTCAGGCCGAGCTGGCCGCCGATGAATTTGTCGACCGTACGCTTGGGCAGGATACTGGACATCAGATCCTGCAATCCGTCCGGCGACACGGTGTAGCGTACCTTCGGATTTCGGGTCGTCAACGCGTGATGAATGGCCTGGCCGAGCTTCTCCGGCTTCAGGCCTTTGGGGCCGCGCTCGAGCATGTAAGCGCGGATTTTCTTGAGCGGCTCGAGATAGGGTGTGTTGGCGTATTGCGTGACGTCAACTTCTTCTGCCTTGTCCCAGATCGGCGTCGCCACTGCGCCGGGCGCCACCACGATCACGTCGATGCCGAACAGCATCAATTCGCGGCGCAGCGACTCCGACAAACCTTCCATCGCGAATTTCGAGGCGCAGTACGGGCCCATGAACGGGTTCGCGTTTTTGCCGCCGACCGAGGTGATCATCACGATGCGGCCGGGATCGCCCCTGCGCGAACGGTCGGCGCCGAGGAGCGGTGCGAAGGCCTGCGTCACGATCACTTGACCGGTGACGTTCACTTCTAGCTGATGCCGGAATTCGTCGACCTTCAAATAGAGCAGCGGACCGGCGACCGCGATGCCGGCATTGTTGACGAGGCCGAACAAGGTCTCGCCGCCCAGCGCCGCAGACACTTTCTCCGCCGCTGCGTTCACCGCCGCCGCATCGGTCACGTCGAATTTGAGCGGCACGAAATTTGCGCCGAATTCCTTTTGCAGCCGCTCGCCGTCGGCGTCCTTGCGGACCGAACCGAAGACGCGAAACCCGTTCTGGATAAGAACCTTGGCGGCGCCCCAACCGATGCCGGTGGACGACCCTGTGACGACGACCGATTTCATGGCATTCCCTCCGAATAGCGAATTCCGGCACTATAGCGCGGAACCAAGGACATAAGCATGATCGACGCCGCGACAATCGCTTTCGCGCACCGGCTCGCCGACACGGCCGGTGAGGTGATCCGGCCCTATTTCCGCAGGCGGATCGACATCGACGACAAGGGCGGGCCGAAGGGCGAAGTCTTCGATCCCGTGACGGAAGCCGACAAGGGCGCAGAGCGCGCGATCCGCGCGGTCATCGACCGCGAGCGGCCCGAGGACGCGATCCTCGGCGAGGAATATGGCGAGAAGGCCGGGACGAGCGGTCTTCGCTGGGTGCTCGATCCCGTGGACGGCACACGCGCGTTCATCAACGGGCGGCACGAATGGGGTTCGCTGATCTCGCTCGAAAAGGATGGCCGCCCCGCGCTCGGCATCATCGACCAGCCGGTGCTCGGCGAACGCTTCATCGGCGTGAACGGCAAGACGAAGTTCATGGTGCGCGGGATCGAGGAAGATTTGCATGTGCGCCCGTGTGCACGCGTGGAAGACGCGATCCTGTGTTGCACGCATCCCTACGCGTATTTCGGCGCGGAGGAGCGCGCTGGTTTTCGCCGCGTCTCGGAGAAGGTGAAGATGAGCCGGTTCGGCGGCGACTGTTATATCTTCGGTTTGCTCGCGATGGGCTTCTGCGATGTGATCGTGGAGTCGACCTTCAAGCGCTGGGACGTTGCCGCGTTGATCCCCGTGATCGAAGGCGCCGGCGGCATCATCACCAACTGGCAGGGTGGCGATTGCAGCGACGGCGGCCAATGCGTCGCGAGCGGCGATGCCCGCGTGCACGAGGCCGTGCTGAAGCTACTTGCAGGATAAGAAAGCCGCTGTCGCGCTTACTGAAGCGTGATGGTGCCCTGATAGCCGCACGTACCGCCATCGCTCACAAGGCCGACGAAGGACGCATAGACGGCGTTGCCACCGGCCACACCGCCATAGGTGATGTGGTACTGATTGGTGCCGAGGTTCAGGAAATCCGCATCATTCGAATAGGTCTGTGACGTTGCGATGTGAAGAATCTCCGGCGCGTTACCGGTGACTACAAAGACGTCCATCTTTGCCTTCCCCGCGACCGGATCGAACTTGATGCTTCCGCTCACCTGGTGGATGGAATTTCCGCCGGCGGGGCAGAATTCGCTGGCGGTATAGACATAACGGCCAGAAAGGCCCGGCACGTCTTTGGCGTCCGCAGTGCCGGTCAAAGCCAGAGCAGCGGCCGCTGCGAAAGCAAAATACTTTATCATGAGGCCTCCCTTTTCTTTTGAAGTGTCGCGTCGCAGTTCGTGTTGCATCAAGCCGCGCGCGTTGGCCAATCCGACCAAGCGTTAGCCGATGTGACCATGGAGCAGATGCTCCACAATGAAGTCGATCGCCACGTAAGCAACGACACCTGCGATCACCGACCACAGCATTGTGACCTTGAATTGCAAATGCAGCGCCGCCGCGACCGCGCCACCCAGGGCAAATGCAAACAGTCTGATGAGTAACATGCTTGTGCTCCTCCTGCACCGGCGTGATCTTGGCCCATATTATCCCGGCCCGAATTGACCGGACCAGGACAAGTGTTGGTTTAGATCGGCTAGGGAAGCTTCGCGGCGAACGCGTCGAATGCTGCCCAGAAGCGCGCGCGGATGGAATCGTTCTCCATCAGGATCTCGTGCTCGGCGTCGGCAAGTTCGAGATATTCGCCCTTCGCCATGCGCGCAGTGAACGCCTTTGTTGCAGGCGTCAGACAGATGCGGTCCTTGCCGGGGCCTGCGACCAGCACAGGCATTGGGATCGCTTCGGCAAAGCCCGGCGCATTCACCCGCGCCATCGATTTGTACGCCGCCTTTAGCCAGCCCCAGGTTGGGCCTGCGAGGCGCAGATCGGGATGGGTTTTGAGAAAATCCTGCGTGGCCTGAAACCGCTTTTGATCGGAGGTGACGAGCTGATTGTTGAAATCGATCTTGAACGGGTCGCGGTCCGCCATGCCCCACGCAAACGATCCGCCTTGTCCGGTGCCGTTGTAGATCGCGGTCACGATGCGTGCGAGCCACGCGGGATAGCCGCGTGTCGAGACCGCGATCATCGGTGCGGTGAGGGCCGCCGCCTGAAACGCCGATGGTTTGTCATGCAACGTGCGCAGCAAGATATGCGCACCCATCGAATGCGCGAGCGCGATCGGCGGCGCATCGCTGATCGGTTTGACGATCTGCTCAAGAAAACTTTGCAGATCGTCGTCAAACTGCGCGAAGTCCTTCACATAGGACTTCAGCGGGTCTTCGAGCGGACGCTGCGATCCGCCCTGTCCGCGCCAGTCGAAGGTCGCAACCATGTATCCGCGCGCGTTCAGCTCGCCGATGACTTCGCTGTACTTCTCGATGAACTCGGTCTGTCCGTGCAGAAGCACGCAGACGCCGCGCGTCGCCGGGTTCGCATTGAACACGCCGCTGCGCAGGCGTGTGCCATCGCGCGCCGCGAAGAAGCGAGGTTCGAAAGAAATCAGCCGCGTGCCTTTTGCAGGATCGGACCAAGCTTCATGGCGAGGCCCATGTCGCCGGCGACGCGGAGCTTGCCCTGCATGAAGGCCGAGGTGCCGTCGAGCTCGCCTTTGACCATCTTCTCGAAGTCCGCGAGGCTGACCGAGAGCGTGCAATCGGCGTTCTTGCCTTCGCCGTCCGTCACCGTGTTGGGGGTCGACTTGCCGTCGATCAGAACCGAACCATCCGCACCGAAATCGAATTTGAGCGAGCCGCCGAGGCCTGAATTGGCGCCGATGGCGGTGCCCATTTGCGTGATGATTTCTTGAATCTGCGGCGCGGCCATGGATGGTTCCTTCGTCAGTGTTTCCCCGGCTCCTTATATCGGGGCGCGGGGCGGGAACCAACGGCCTTCATCGTACTGTCATAGACGTAGGAGCGCGGGTACGACCCTGCTAAGGTCTGCGTCAGGGAAGGGAGCGCCCATGAGTCTGTCGCAAGACGAAGACATCCCCGCCATCGCGACCACGGCGCCATCGCCGCTGGAGCCGCGCGATGCTTTGGGCAATTTCTGCTTTTACCTCCATTTTGCGGTGCTGATCTTCATCGTTGCAGGATGGGCGATCCCAGTACCGGCGGTGCTTTATCTCTATCTCGGATTCCTGCCGCTGGTCGCGTTGAGCTGGCAGTTCAACAAGAACTCCTGTGTCCTGAACAACATCGAGTCCTATATGCGTTACGGCACCTGGCGCGCGGAACAGAACGCGGAAGAGGGCGCCTGGCTGATGACCCTTATCAAGAATGTCACCGGCATTCAGCTGAAACCTTGGCAAGTCGACTGCATTACCTATGGTGTCATGGCTTTGTTGTGGTTCGCAGGGTTTAGTCACCTGAAATGGTGGTAGCGCGTATCGTTCTTTTCCTGCTGGTCGTTCTGGTGTGCGGTCTCGCGCGCGCCGACACGCCTGCGCCGCCGTCCGAATGGTCGCAAATCGAAACCGTCGTGGTGACCGCGCGCAAGCCCGGCCCGGTGATGTGGCGCGTCACCAAAGGCGATTCCTCCGTGGTGCTGATCGGTTTTGTCGGCCCGGTGCCGAAAGATCTCGCGTGGAATAAGGAAGGCGTGACAGACGCACTGACCGGCGCGCGGCAACTGATCCTGAACGCGCAGGCCTCAGTCGGGTTGTTCGAAGGCCTTTGGTATCTGACCTGGCATTCCGGCGACGTTTATCTGCCGAGCGGGACGACGGTAGACACGACGTTGCCCGAGCCGTTGCGCAAACGCTTTCTCGCAGCAGTCGCAAAGAGCCATCACGACGCCGATCATTATTCAACGCTGCGTCCGCCGCTGGCGTTGCTGCGTCTTGAAGGCGATGTGATTGAAGCCGAAGGTTTCACCGGCAAGGAGCCTGCGAACAGCATCGAACAGATCGCGCGGCACTTGGGCGTCAGCGCAAAGCCGGTCGCGAATTATGAAGCCCTGCCAATGCTGCGCGCGCTGCCGCAAATGTCAGAGGCCGCGAACAACACCTGCGTGAAAGACGCGCTCGACGATCTCGACGACATCGCCGCGCATTCGAAAGCCGCCGCCGAAGCGTGGGCCGTTGGCGACCTCGACGCGTTGAAAGCCAATTGGTCGGAGCAGCGTTTCCAAAGCTGCATCCAGGTCGTGCCTGGCGTCTCGGTGCTGTTCCAGCGCGCTGTGAATGACTCCGTTGCTGCCGTGAACAATGCGCTCACCAAACCCGGTAAGGCGGTGATGATCGTGTCCTTCGGCGCTCTGCTGAAGAAGGACGGAATTCTCGATCGCCTCAAAGCTGAAGGCCTCGAGATCGAACAGCCCTAGTCTTTCTTTGTAACGAGGCGGATTACCTTTGCGGTGTCCGCTGTCGTGTTGACGGGCGATCCGCGCGATAGCGAGCGCGCCAGCGGCGAGCGGAGGAACAGATCGCCGCCTTCCGCAAATGCTTTCGGGCCGATATCGCGCACGAGGTGATCATAGACATGTGGCGGGATCTCCGCCTTATCCCATAGGAACACGCTCTGTTTCAGCTCTTCGTAGAGTTTGTCGTCGGCGGCCGCATCGCCCGTGAGATTGCGCACACGTTCCAGAAGACACGCAGCACTCGCCGGTGTCTGCGGCCCGTCCTTGGCAATCGCCATGAACAGACCGTCCATCACATCCACTTGGGGCATATTCACGCCGTTGAGCAGACAGAAGAGAATGGAGTCGTCGCTCTCATCGATCAGGATGCCATGAAGCTGACCAGCCAACTGCAATAGCGGTCCCGCCACTTCATACGCAGCATTGCCCCAGCGCATGTGCAGGATGCCGTTCTGTTTTCGGATCATCACGATGTCACGCACGAACTCGCCGGGCCGCGTGAAGGCAACGCGTGTCGTATTCCAGATTCCTTCGAAGCCCGATCCGCGCCGTGCCGTCTCGCGACGTGCCGTGTCCACCATGCGCGGTGGGAAGTCGATCGAGATGTCTTCGCCCGCGTCATCCTTTGCGACCAGCGCGGCATCGATGCCGAGCTTTTCGCCAAGAGCGCTGAAGCTCGCGTCCCAATCCAACATGTTGAACGAGGGAAGGCGCCTGGCGACGAGGGCGGTCAGGGCGGCGAGGTTGTGCGCTGAGGGCGTCACCGTCCCGGACACCCACCGTCCGACGAGAGATTTATCGACGCGCAGCTCAGCCGCCAACCGGCCCCGGCTCATCGAGAAGGCCTTCAGAACCAGGTTGAGTTTCTGACCGAAATCCGCGCCCGCCATGCCCCAGCCACCGGCGTTTCACCCATAGAATCTCAGATTTTGCGGGGAATGCAACGGTTGCATGCACCGTTGCACCGTTCGCCGCCCGCCGCTGCAACTCCCCGCAACACCCCCGCGCAAGCGACAAGCCCGCTCGAAACCAATTCGGGGGTTCCCCATGAGCAAAGCTCTCTTTCTGACCGCAGCCGCAAGCCTGATTTCCGCGATCGCCTTTGCGGGCCCGGCCCACGCCGTGGACTTCAAGGTCGAGCACAATTTCTGCACGAAGGGCGATTGCCCGGATGGAAGCGCACCTGTCTCTACGCCGGTTACGGACGGCGCCGGCAACTTCTACGGCACGACGATGACCGGCGGCAGTTCGGGCGTCGGAACCGTCTACCGGATGTCTTTCGATGGATCGAAATGGAAGTACACGGTCATTCACAGCTTCTGCACCGGCAGCGAATGCGCTGCCGGTGGTTACTCGCCGCAGGGTGGTCTCATCATCGACACGGCCGGCAACCTCTACGGCATGACGAGCGATGGCGGCAACAATGCGGGAAACAGCGGCTCCGGAGTCATTTACGAGTTGTCGCCCAACGGCAACAAATGGAAATTCAAAATCCTCTACACCTTCTGCGCCAGCGGCACGTGTACGGACGGCCGCGATCCTGCGTATGCAACCTTGGCCTATCAGGGCCAGGCATCGGGTATGCCGTATGACGGCGTCTCCCCGCTCTACGGCACAACGCAGTGGGGTGGTATGGCCGACGTTGGTACGATTTTCCAGCTGACACCGAAGGGCAATGGTTGGTCCGAGAAGGTCATCTACAACTTCTGCTCGCGCGCAAACTGCATCGACGGCGGTGCGCCGTATGCAGGCGTAACGGTCGACGGGTCAGGCAACCTATACGGTGGCGCAACGTTGGGCGGCCTCGGCGAGACCGAAGATTGCTGTGGCGTGCTGTACGAACTGAAAAAGCAAGGCACGAAATGGGACTACGTTTCGCTGCATGAGTTCTGCAGTGACGTCAACGGCGTGTGCAAGGACGGGCAGCTGATCATTGCACCGCCGACGATCGACGGTGCGGGAAATCTTTACGGCACGACGACGGTTGGTGGCACTTGGGATTTCGGCACAGTCTACAAGCTCGTGCCGAATGGCGAAAAATCGAAGCTCACGACGCTCTATAATTTCTGCAAGGAGTTCAGCTGCCAGAGCGGAAAGAACCCCTGGGCCGGCGCGCTGGTGATGGATGCCGCGGGAACATTGTACGGCACTACTTTGCAGGGCGCCGCGAACGATAGCGGCACGGTCTTCTCGTTGAGCGGCGTCAAGCACGACAAGCTCACCGTTTTGACAACGTTCAAAGGTCCCAACGGCAGCGTCCCGTTTGCCGGCCTGGTGATGGATTCTCACGGCGCACTTTTCGGCGCAGCGCAAGCGGGAGGCAGGTACGGCGCCGGCACCTTCTTCAAGGTGGTTCCTTAAGCGGACCCACGGCTCGGAAGGCGCGCGCCCGAGTGCGCCTTCCGAAACCTTTTCCAGCCCAATCAGTCTCTGAGGAGGTTCTAATGAACAAGATTTTCGCGACGGCGTTTGTGGCACTTGCAGCGATCGGCATTTCCAGCACCGCGCATGCGACAGGTTTCAAGATCCATCACGCCTTCTGCGCGCAGGCCAATTGCACCGACGGCAATCAGCCGTTTGGAGCGCCGGTCGCGGATGCGATGGGAAATTACTACGGCACGACCGCACAAGGCGGCACGAAAAACTCCGGGACGATCTACCGGATGTCTTACGACGGCGCACATTGGCGCTACACGCGCATCCATAGCTTCTGCGCGAAGACCTCCTGCACCGACGGCAGCAGCCCGCGCAACACGCTGATCATCGACACGTCGGGCAATCTCTATGGAACGACGTATGCTGGTGGTGCGGCGGATACGGGTACCGTGTTCAGGCTCGCGCCCAATGGCACCGGCTGGACGTTCAAGGTTCTGCACAGCTTCTGCAAGCTTGCGAACTGCGCAGATGGCAGTCATCCGGAAAGCTCTGCACTGACCTATCAAGGTGCCGCATCGGGCGTGGCTT
>Ga0207639_10001222_pt1 | contig 17439 bp, 12 predicted proteins | sample KBSCornC32_FD_184299 | JGI IMG/M metagenome (GOLD analysis project Ga0207639, IMG submission 184299) | Corn rhizosphere microbial communities from Kellogg Biological Station, Michigan, USA - KBS Corn C3-2 (SPAdes) (version 2) | ecosystem: Host-associated > Plants > Roots > Rhizosphere > Soil ...
GCGCAGGTGCGACAGCGCCAGGCGCTCGAATCGCAGGCTATGGAGCAGGTGATCGAGGTCGAGCGCGGCGTGATCGCGCAGGCCCGTTCGGCTTATGCAAGCTGGCAGGCGTCGCTGGAGAGCATCCAGTCCAACCAGAAGGCGGTGGACGCGGCGAACCTGTCGCTGGAAGGCGTGAGAGCGGAAAATTCCGTCGGCAGCCGCACCATATTGGACATCTTGAATGCCGAGCAGGAAGCGGTGAACGCCAAGGTTCAACTGGTGACGGCGCGCCGCAACGCCTATGTCGCCGGCTTCAGCCTGTTGGCTGCCATGGGCCATGCCGAGGCGGATGACCTGAACCTCGAAACCGGTACGCTTTATGACCCGATGGTTAATTATGACCGGGTGAAGGGCAAATGGTTCGATTGGGATTTCGACCCAGCGCCAAAGGTTCAATCGACGCGGACCGTTGACTCCCCGGCGCAAAACGCCAATGTGGACCCCGGTTTGGCGCAGCCTTAACGCAATTTTAACCTCAGGAGCGTTCCTTGGTGGTATGGCGTTAACGGGGACAGGAATAGGGGTTAACCATGGGCGACATGAGCAAGGAACCCTCGATGGAGGACATCCTCTCGTCCATCAAGCGGATCATCGCTGAAGAGGGCGAGGAAGCGGTGCAGACCCTGCCACGCCGAGCACGCGGAGAAGCCGCGCAGAAGGTCCGGCCTGTTTCCGTGTCGGAGGCCCTGTCCGAACCAGCTGGTGACGAAGTGCTGGAACTGACCGACGAGGTTGCTGTGGAGGAACCCATGCCTGCTCATCGAACGTCCCGCGCGTCCCGGCCTGCTGCCGAGCAGGAAGATGCGTCCATCCTGTCCGTCGAAAGCGAAGTTGCGGCCCGGCATTCCCTGTCCGCCCTGTCATCCATGCTCGTTACGCCCAGGGAAGGCGAAGACAATACGCTGGATGGGCTGGTGCGTTCGATGCTGAAGCCGATGCTGAAGGAATGGCTGGACGCGCGCTTGCCGCAGATGGTCGAGGACATGGTCGCCAAGGAAATCGCCCGAATCACGGGCCGCTGAGTCGAGACGCTCTGATTCGCGCCATTGCGAGGTGCGGTTGCTTGTCTCCCGCCGCAATCATGCTGAACTGACCGCGATCATTCGGTCTTTGTTATTTTATTACGCACCAGTGGCTGATCCTTGCGAGCCAGCCGGCGGCTGCCTACACCCTTGTTCATAGCTTCGTCGCCGCCGCGAAAAGCGGCGCGATCCGGTTCAAGGGTGTCATCGATGAAATCTCTTCTGCAAGCGGGACTTGGTGCTCTGGCTCTCGCTCAAGCGGCGTGGATCGCCGCGCCAGCCTCTGCCCGGCCATTCACGCCCGGCGATATGGTCGACCTGCGTCGCGTGTCGGCGCCGGCGCTTTCCCGCGACGGGCGATGGCTCGCCTATCAATTGCGAGCGACCGATCTTGCAGGGAACAGGGGAAGGACGGACCTGTATCTCCTGGACCTGAGCAAGGCGGGTGCGGCGCCTCGCATGATTGCCTCCCTCCCGGACAAGAATGAAAGCGCGCCAGCCTTTTCGACGGACGGCAGATCGCTCTACTATCTCTCCAACCGGAGTGGGGAAGACCAGCTTTGGCGGGTCGTCGTCCAGGACGGTAAGAGCGAGCAGGTGACGAAGGCGCCCGGCGGGATTTCGGGGTTCCTGCTCAGTCCGGCGGGTGATCGCGTCGCGCTGTGGGCAGACCGGCCCGTGGGTGCGAAGACCCTTGACGATGTAAAGGCCGCGCCCCCGCCCACTGGCACGGGACGCGTCTATGACCAGTTGTTCGTGCGCCATTGGGATACATGGGCGGACGGGCAACGCTCGCAGATCTTCGTGATGCCGCTGGATGGCGGCAATGCCGTGTCGGTCATGGGTGCGCTGGTCGGAGACAGCCCGTCCAAACCCTTTGGCGGTGCCGAAGAGATCGCCTGGAGCGTCGACGGCAAGACTCTGTTCTTCACGCTGCGCGAGGCGGGGCGCATCGAATCCCTGTCCACCAACCTGGATATTTTCGCGGTCCCCGCCGACGGGGCGGCGGCGCCCGTCAATCTGACGGACGCCAATGATGCGATGGACAGCATGCCCGCGGTGTCGCCCGATGGAAAATGGCTTGCCTATGCCGCGATGAAGCGGCCGGGCTATGAGAGTGACCGGCAGGTGTTGATGCTGCGCGACATCGCGACGGGCGAGACGAGGGCGCTGACCGAGGCGTGGGACCGATCGGTCGCGTCCATTGTGTGGGAAGCCGATGGCAGGGGCATTCTGGTTACCGCCGATGATGTGCTGGACCATCCGGTATTCCGCGTGGACGCCGCGTCGGGCAAGGTCACGCGGCTGACGCAGGCGGGTCATGCGGGCAGCGTCCTGCCGCTGCCCAAGGGCGGCTTCGTCTACACGCTCGACAGCATTCAGTCGCCCGCCGATTTCTGGAAGATGCCGGGCGGCAAGGGCAGGGCCGTTCGGTTGACCAGCGTCAATGGGGACAAGCTGGCCGGGGTCGACGATGTGTCGGTGCAGCGATACAGCTTCAGGGGCGCGAATGGCGACATTGTCTGGGGCCAGATCGTGAAGCCGAAGGGGATTGGGGGCAAGCTGCCGGTGGCCTTGCTCGTCCACGGCGGCCCGCAAGGCAGCTTCAACGACAGCTGGTCCTACCGCTGGAATCCCAAGCTGTTCGCTTCCCATGGCTATGCAGCGGTCATCGTCGATTTCCATGGTTCGACGGGCTATGGGCAGGCCTTTACCGACAGCATCAACAAGGATTGGGGCGGCAAGCCTCTGGAGGACCTGAAACTGGGTCTGGCGGCCGCCGCGGCGCGGGACGCGCAGATCGACGCAGGAAACGGCTGCGCACTTGGCGCCAGCTATGGCGGTTACATGATGAACTGGATCGAAGGGAACTGGCCCGACGGCTTCAAGTGCATCGTCCAGCATGACGGCGTGTTCGACGCCCGTGCCATGGCTTATGAAACCGAGGAATTGTGGTTCGACGAATGGGAACATGGCGGACCCTATTATGAAAATCCGCAAGAGTTCGAAAAATGGAATCCGGTCAACCATGTGACCCAATGGAAGACGCCGATGCTGGTGGTGACCAGCGAAAAGGATTTCCGCATTCCCTACACGCAGGGACTGGCGGCCTTCACCGCGCTGCAGAGGCGAAACGTGCCGTCAAAGCTGCTGATCTTCCCGGACGAGAATCACTGGGTGCTGAAGCCGCGCAACTCGCTGCAATGGTATGACGAGGCACTGGGCTGGCTGGATCGGTGGACGAAGAAGCAGGACCGGTGAGACTTCTATGGGTCTGCGCTCCAAATTAGGGCGGATCAGGCGATAGCGCGGATGAAGCCGGTCAGTATCTCCGCCAGCTTCTCCGGCGCCTCGACAGGCAGCATATGGCCAGCGCCCTCCACGACTTCCAGCCGGGCATGGGGGACGCGGTCGACCATCTCCTGATGTTGGGCCGGGGGAGCCCAATTGTCCTCGCTGCCGGTGACCGCGAGGATGGGACAGCTTATGGACGCAAGCAGGTCCAATCGATCCGGCCGGCTGAGCAGGGCCTTCTGCTGGGCTGCGAAAATATCGGCGTCGGCGCGCAGCAGCATGTCGGTGATGCCCTCGATCAACGCCACATCCTCCAGCCGGTGCGGCGCCAACATGGGGGGCATCCACTGTTTCGCGACGCTGCCCATGCCCTCTCTACGGGCGAGATCGACCAGCTTCAGGCGCCCTTCCGCCTCATGCGCCTTGGGGCCGCCCGCGCCCGTATCCAGCAGCGCCAGTCCTACCATGCGGTCCGCCACCTGGTCCGCCAGCTCCAGCGCGACCCGGCCGCCCATGCTGTGGCCGATGACCACCATCTGACCGCTGACTCTGTCCGCGATATTCCGGGCCATAGCAGCCAGAGAATCGCAGCCGTCGGTGCGGGCGATATGGATGGAGCCAAGGCGGCTCAGCGCGCCGATCACGCCGTGCCAGACCCAGCCATCGTTCATCAGGCCGGGGATCAGTACGATGGTCAGCGGCTTTGGGGATGCGGTCACGGCTTTTTTGCCTCATGGACGGAGGAAAGATGCAGCGGATATTTGACGCCGCCGCCGCCTTGCGTAAAGGCCAGCCTATGACCGAATTGCCCAAGACCTTCGACCCCGCCGAAATCGAGTCCCGCTGGTACGCCCATTGGGAGGAGCGGGGGCTGTTCCGCCCGGCCCGGCCCGATGCTGAACCCTTCACCATCGTCAACCCGCCGCCGAACGTCACGGGCAGCCTGCATATCGGCCATGCGCTCGACAACACCTTGCAGGACATCGTCATCCGCTACGAGCGGCTGCGCGGCAAGGACGCGCTGTGGGTGGTGGGGACCGACCATGCGGGCATCGCGACGCAGATGGTGGTCGAACGGCAGATGGAGGCGCAGCAGGACAAGCGCACCAACTACACCCGCGAGCAGTTCGTCGAGAAGGTTTGGGAATGGAAGGCGGAAAGCGGCGGTGCGATCACGCGCCAGCTTCGCCGCCTGGGCTGTTCCATGGATTGGGCCAATGAGCGCTTCACCATGGACGAGGGCTTTTCGAAAGCCGTCATCAAGGTGTTCGTGGAATTGCACAGGCGTGGCCTGCTGTATCGCGACAAGAGGTTGGTGAACTGGGATCCGCGCTTCCGCTCGGCGATTTCGGACCTGGAGGTCGAGACGCAGGAGGTGAAGGGCGGCTTCTGGCACTTCCGCTATCCGCTCGCCGATGGGGTCAAGCTCCCCAGCGGGGCCGACCATATCGTGGTCGCGACGACAAGGCCGGAAACGATGCTGGCGGACATGGCGGTCGCGGTTCATCCGGACGACCCCCGCTACCGGGACGCCATCGGCAAGGACATCCTCCAGCCGATCACTGGCCGGCGTTTCAGGATAGTGGGCGACGAGCATGCTGATCCTGAACTCGGATCGGGCGCGGTCAAGATCACGCCGGGGCATGATTTCAACGACTTCGAAGTGGGCAGACGGGCGGGCTTCCGCGCCGCCGAGATGCTCAACATGTTCGACGCTGACGCCAATGTGACCCAGACCGCCGATGGGCTGATCCCGGATAGGTTCCTGGGGCTGCACCGTTTCCGGAAGGATGGCGTGGACGGCGCGCGCGAATTGGTGGTGGCGGAGATGAAGGCGCTCGGCCTGCTGGTGCCGCACGTCTCGAAGAACAAGGAGGGCGAGGAAGTCCTCTCCGACGCAGAGCCGCGCACCATCCAGACGCCCTTTGGCGACCGTTCGGGCGTGGTGATCGAGCCGTGGTTGACCGATCAATGGTATGTCGATGCGGAGAAGCTGGCGGTCGCGCCGATGCAGGCAGTGCGCGAGGGGCGGATCGAGATCGTGCCCAGAACATGGGAAAAGACCTTCTTCAACTGGATGGAGAATATCCAGCCCTGGTGCGTGTCGCGCCAGCTCTGGTGGGGACATCAGATTCCCGCCTGGTATGCCGAGGACGGCAATCCCTATGTCGCGGAGAGCGAAGCAGAAGCGCAGGCGATGGCCGGGAACAAGGCGCTGGTCCGCGATCCCGACGTGCTCGATACCTGGTTCTCCTCCGCACTCTGGCCCTTTGGCACGCTGGGCTGGCCAGAGGAGACCGAGACGCTCAAGCGCCATTACCCCAATGACCTGCTGATCTCCGGCTTCGACATCCTGTTCTTCTGGGATGCGCGCATGGCGATGCAGGGGCTGGAGTTCATGGGTGATGTGCCATGGCGCAAGCTCTATCTTCACGGTCTGGTGCGGGCCGCGGATGGGCAGAAAATGTCCAAGTCCAAGGGCAATGTCGTCGATCCGCTGGGCCTGATCGACAGGTTCGGCGCCGATGCGCTGCGTTTCTTCATGGCGGCCATGGAAAGCCAGGGGCGCGACGTGAAGATGGATGAAAAGCGCGTCGAGGGCTATCGCAACTTCGCGACGAAGTTGTGGAACGCGGCGCGTTTCCTGCAATCCAACGGCGTCGCCGCATCGACCAGCCATGAGGCACCCCATGCGGAAGCCCCGGCCAATCGCTGGATCATCGCGGAGACGGTGGCGACCGTCCAGGCGATCGACACTGCCATGTCCGAACTGCGGTTCGACGCCGCGGCCAACGCCATTTATCACTTCGTCTGGGACCAGTTTTGCGATTGGTATATCGAGCTTACCAAGGGCTCGATGGACGAGGAAACGCGCGCCGTCGCGGGTTGGGCGTTCGACCAGATCCTGGTGATGCTGCATCCGTTCATGCCATTCATTACCGAAGAGTTATGGAATCTGACCGGCAGCCGCGAAACAGAACTGATCGTCGCCCGCTGGCCGCAGGCGCTCTATGCCGTCGACAGCGAGGCGCAGGGGGAGATCGATTGGCTTATCCGTCTGATCGGCGCGATGCGGACGGCGCGCACCGAACTGAACGTGCCGCCCGGCGCGAAGCTCAGCGTGGTCGTGCATGACGCGGCCGAGGAAACCCGCCGCCGCATCGATCGCCAGGGGGCCGCATTGGCGCGTCTGGGCCGGGTGGAAAGCCTGTCCTTTGGCGATAGCGTCACGGGCGGCGCGGCGCAGATCGTGGTGGACGAGGCGACCTTCATCCTGCCGCTGGAAGGCGTGATCGACATCGCCGCCGAGAAAGCGCGGCTCGCCAAGGCCTTGGCGGCGGCCGAGAAGGAACGGGATTCGCTGTCCGGGCGTCTTTCCAATCCCAGCTTCGTCGAGAAGGCCAAGCCCGAGGCGGTGGCCAAGGCGCGCGAGGACCATGGTGAAAAGGCGGCAGAGGCGGAAAGATTGAAGGCGGCGCTGGAACGGCTCGCCTGACCGGCGAAGGAATCTGACCGGGAGTCGCCGGGTCAGCCAGATGGTGCGCGTTGTCATCCGCAAGGGACAGGAGGGTTCATGGTTGCAGGGGAACAGCGGGCCAGAGACCTGACGCAAGGACCGATCGCATCGGCGTTGCTGCTGTTCGCCATCCCGACATTGGCGTCCAACATCCTCCAGTCGCTGAACGGATCGATCAACGCCATTTGGGTCGGCCGTTTCCTGGGCGCGCAGGCGCTGGCGGCGACCGCCAATGCGAACATCACCATGTTCCTGATGTTCTCCGTCGTGTTCGGGTTTGGCATGGCGTCGACGGTGATGGTTGCGCAGGCGGTAGGGCGGAACGATCTTGACGCGGCGCGCAGGGCTTTCGGATCGGCTGTTGGTTTCTGCACCCTGCTGGGTCTGGTCGTAGCGACCGCCGGATGGATCGGCGCGCCGGCCTTGTTGAGGCTGCTGGCGACCCCGGCGGAGGCGTTCGACCTTGCGCTCATCTATTTGCGGGTGATCTTCGTCGCCATGCCCGCTTCCCTGCTGAGCGTCATGATGATGATGGGCCTGCGCGGAACGGGCGATGCGCGAACGCCGTTGATCTTCATGCTCGTGAGCGTCGGTGTCGATCTGGTCCTCAACCCCGTGTTGATCCTGGGTCTTGGCCCGATTCCGGCCATGGGAATCGGCGGTTCGGCTGCTGCCACGGCGGCGGCGGGCGTGATCAGCCTTATCGGCATCATCCTCTACACCTATGCGAAGGATCTGCCGCTGCGGCTGCGCGGGCGGGAACTGGCATATCTGCGCCCGGCGCCGGACCAGATGCGGCTTCTGTTCGGCAAGGGGCTGCCCATGGGATTGCAGATGATCGTCATGTCCACGTCGGGACTGGTGATGATCGGCCTCGTCAATCGCGAGGGGTTCCTTGTCACTGCGGCCTATGGCGCGGCCCAGCAGATCTGGACCTATCTCCAGATGCCGGCCATGGCGATGGGCGCGGCGGTCAGCGCCATGGCGGCGCAGAATATCGGCGCTGGCCGATGGGATCGGATCGGCCGCATCACCGGCTATGGCATGGGTTATCTGTTTCTGATCACCGGCACGATGGTCGCTGTCATCCTGCTGTTCCACGCGCCGTTGCTGTCGCTGTTCCTGGGACAGAATGAGGCAGCGATCGCCGCTGCCTGGCACATGCAGCTTCTGGCGAGCTGGAGCTTCATGCTGTTCGGCGGCACGATGATCCTGTTCGGGGTGATGCGGGCCAACGGCGTGGTGGTGCGGCCGTTGCTGATCCTTGTGTTCACTCTCTTCGCAGTGCGGCTGGGCTTCTACCATCTGGGTTATCCGCATCTGGGTGCGGATGCCCTGTGGCTGAGTTTTCCTGCGGGTTCGGCTGCCGCCTTCCTGCTTGCCGGGCTGGTCTATCTGCAGGGTGGCTGGCGGAAGGCGAAGCTGCTCGTTCCCGTGAACCAGGAAGAGTGCCGCGAAAGTGTCAATGCGGAGAGCGAACCAGCCGGGCGGGTCGTCCCGGCGGGATAGAAGCCTATCGCCCCTGGCTGCGCCAGCGCGTGATGGTGCGCGCCAGTATCTCCGCTTCTCCGCCCGACTGACGCCAGAGTTCCGTAAAGCTCGGATCGCCCGAAGCGGGACGACGTGCTTCCTCCAGATTGTCCAGCGCCACGCGGATCGGCACGGCGACGCCTTCGCCGCAGATGATCGCTTCCCGGTTGCGCAGCGCGGGGATGGAATCGAGGAAGCCGCGCGCGCCTTCCGGCATGGCAGCCTTCACAAATGCCTGGTCGCGGTCATTGTTGAGGCGCATGGAGATGATCGTGCCGCATTGCGACAGCACGCCTTCCGCAAGGTCCGACGGACGTTGGGTGATAAGGCCCAGCGACACGCCATATTTACGGCCTTCCTTTGCGATCCGTTCCAGGATGCGGCGAACGGCCTGCCCGCTGCCGCTGGTGCTGCTGGGAATGTAGCGGTGGGCTTCCTCGCAGACGAGCAGGATCGGGCGCTGTGGCTCGTCCCGCGCCCACAGCGCATAGTCGAACACCAGCCGCGACAGCACCGACACCACCACGGAGGTGATGTCGGACGGCATGGACGACACATCGATGATCGAGATCGGCTTGCCGCCGGAGGGCAGGCGGAAGATCTTGGCAAGGAATTCCCGCATCGAATCCGCGACCAGCATGCCGGAGAACATGAAGCTGTAGCGTGGATCGCTCCTGATCTCGTCGATCTTGGTCTTCAGCCGCATATAGGGCAGCGATCCGGTGCCCTTGTCCAGCTTCCCCATCTCGTTCTGAAGGATGTTGGTGAGATCCGACAGCATATAGGGCACAGGTGAGTCGACGGTCAGCCGGCCAATGCTCTCCGCCAGCCGGTTTTTCGACCGCGCGGCAAGCAGGCATTTGGCCAGGATGTCGCAATCCACCGTCCGCTCGGAGCCTTCCGAGGTGACGAACACCTCGCAATGTTCCTCGAAATTCATCAGCCAATAGGGCAGGGCGAGGTTGTTGACGTCGTAGACCGCGCCATTCTGCTGGAAGGCGGCGCCATATTCGCCATGGGGGTCGATCATCACGATATGGCCCTGCGGCGACAGGTCGCAGATGCGGTGCAGGATCAGTGCGGCGCTGGTCGATTTGCCGGTGCCGGTCGAACCCAGCAGGGCGAAATGCTTGCCCAGCATCGAATCGACATAGAGCGCGGCGCGGGTGTCGGACGTGGGATAAACGGTGCCGATCTGCACATGGGGCCGGTCGTCGGCGGAATAGATCTGCTGCATGTCCGCGCTCGACACCGGATAGACCTCCGTCCCCGGCGTCGGATAGCGGGTCACGCCGCGGCGGAAGCGGTAGATCCGCCCCGTCAGCTTCTCTTCATCGCCTTCGCCCAGAAAATCGATGTCGACAATGATGCTGTTGCTGTCCTGCCGGTCCATCGCCATGGCGCGGACGCTGGCGATCAGCCAGACGGGGCCAACGCGCATCTTGACCTGGCTGCCGACCTGCCCCGCCATGGCGAGCGAAGGGTCGGGATCATGCGCCAGTGACGCAATGCGGGCAGCGTCGATGATCAGTTGCGAACTGGATCCGGCGATCTGGAAAACCATTCCCATGGCATCGACAGGAGCCTGGAAGACATGCGGCTGCGCGCCGACAAAATGGTCTGCACCGTGCATCTGGGTCATGAACCTGCTTTTCCCTCGACCGGACGGGATTCCGGCACGTTGGATCGATTTAACCGGCGACCGGTAAAGATTCTGCTTATCGCCTGCCCATGTTGTTGGTGCGGCCAGTCTGGCGCCGTGTTGGTCAGAGGAAATGCGTGTCAGGCTTGGCTGTTGAAACATTGACCGAAAGTCGGGGATATCCTGTGTCGCGGATGCCGATGACCGACGTGGCGCGGCAATCCGATGCGATTTCCATCGCGCGGGTGATCTGCATTCTGGGCGTGGTCTATGTCCATGCATGGACAGGCCTTAACGGGCACGATCTGGAAAGCCTGCGGGGGACGCCACAGGACAGCTTGCGCTGGGGCCTGATGGAGGTTTTCGGGCGCAGCGCCGTACCTTTGCTCGGATTGATTTCTGGCTGGCTGGTCGCGGGATCGTCGCGAACGCATGACTGGCTGCGTCATGTCGGGCGCAAGGCGCGGACAATCCTGCTGCCTATGATCCTGTGGAATGCGCTGGCGATCCTGCTTGTGTCGGGTGCGGCCTGGGTGCTGGGCCTGTCGGCGCCAGTGCCTTCGTCCGGCGACTGGATGTTCCAGGAACTGTTCATCGTCAGCCGCAATCCCGACATCAATGTGCAGATGCCGTTTTTGCGCGACCTGTTCCTGTGCATGCTTGCGGCCCCCCTGTTCGTTCGCCTGCCCGGTTGGGCGCTGGCCATGGTCGCGGCGATGGCGGCGCTGTGCCAGATCATGGGCTGGGGACCGCCAGTGCTGATGCGAGCGTCGATCCTGTTCTTCTTCACCATGGGCATCATCGCACGGCGCGAGGGGCTGGCAAGCCGGATGTCGGCGCTGCCCTGGATCGTTGCGGCGCCGCCCTTTGCGCTGTTGATGACGGCACAGCTCTATATGTCCCTGCATCCGGGCGTCTTGCCACCGGGCATCGGGACGGGCGTGCTTGACATGGCGGTGCGGATCGCGGCCGCGCTGTTCTTCTGGCGGTTGGCCTGGTCGCTGGCGGCCAGCGCGGCACGAGAAATGCTGCTGCGAATCGAGCCGTTCGCCTTCTTCCTGTTCTGCTCACACCTCATCCTGATCTGGCTGGGAGGGCCGGTGCTGGGTCAACTGTTCGGAAAGCTGGGATCGCCCCTCTATCCGGCCTATCTGCTGGTTCAGCCGCTGTTGGTGCTGATGGCCGTGGTGATGCTCGGATCCGTGCTCAGCCGCGCCGCGCCAGGGCTGGCGAAGCTATTGAGCGGGGGCCGGCTGATGTCTGTCTGACGCCGCCTGACCGGCTGCCATGGCGATCTCCAGACTGCGCTTGCGTGCAGCCAGATCGTGAATCTGGCCGCCGATGATGATTTCATCCACCTGAGTACGGCGGATGAAGGCCGCCAGGTCGCGCTCCACATCGGCTTGGGTGCCGATGGTCGAAGCGCTCAATACATCGGCCAGCATCGCCTGCGCCTGCGGGGGCAGGCTTTCATAATAGCCGGGAACGGGCGGTTGCAGCTTGCCCGGCTGCCCGGTGCGCAGTCGAACAAAGGCCTGCTGCATGGATGTTGCGATCAGCCTGGCTTCGTCCATCGTATCGGCGGCGAAGACATTGTAGCCCGCCATAACATAAGGATGTTCAAGCTGCGCCGAGGGTTGAAAATCACGGCGGTAGATGGCGATGGCCTCGTCCAGCGCGCCGGGCGCGAAGTGCGAGGCGAAGGCGTAGGGCAGGCCAAGCGCGGCGGCCAGTTGCGCGCCGTAGAGGCTGGAGCCGAGGATCCAGAGCGGCACATCCTCTTCTGCGCCAGGCGTTGCCCGGAAGCCGAGGCGCGCGTCGCCGGCGAAATAGGCCTGCAATTCCATCACATCGCGCGGGAATTCGTCGGGTCCGCCGCTCAGCGTTCGTCGCATCGCCTGCGCCACGCGCTGGTCGGAGCCGGGAGCGCGTCCTAGGCCGAGGTCGACGCGGCCCGGAAAGAGTGCGGCCAGCGTGCCGAACTGCTCAGCGATCAGCAATGGTGTATGATTGGGCAGCATGATGCCGCCCGCACCGATTCGAATGCGGCTGGTGGCCCTTCCGATATGCGCCAGCACCACGGCGGTCGCGGCGGAGGCGATGCCCGGCATGCCATGATGTTCCGCCACCCAGTAGCGGTGGAACCCGAGGGTTTCGGCATGAATGGCAAAGGCAGCGGCGCGGTTCAGCGCTTCACCGGCAGTGCTGCCTTCGTTGACGGGGACGAGGTCCAATACGGAAAAACGGGTCATGGCCAGCATATGGGGCCATGACCCGTTTTATTTCAATACCTAATGGGGGCGGACGCCTGGAGCGGTTTTCGATCCGATTGGACCAGAACGATCACCCTATCCTTGTGGTGCCGCTATTTCTTGACCGTCAGATGATGCGATCCGAGTGGAAATCGCTCAATGCATGGTCCGGCGCCTGCGCCTGCCTGACCGCGCAATCAACCCGCGGCGCGGCCGAATCCGGGGGCGGGACTGTCGACGCGTCTGCCAAAACCCTGCGGGCGGCGCGCGACGAGTGGATTTGCGTCGCGGTCGAGCAGCGCCATCGTCTCGGTGAAACAAGGGCGCAGCGCAACCACGTCCTCGATCAGTTCATCGGGCCCTTCCCGGCTCTCGACGCAGCGGCGGGCGACCATCTCTATCTTCTCGGCCAGGACGCTCAGTCGATAGGCGCCGAATTGGCCCGACTCGCCCTTCAGCGTGTGCGCCGGGGTGACCAGTGCAGCGGTGTTGCGACCGCGAAATGCCTCTTCGATCGCGCTTATCGCCTTTTCGCCATCCTCGCGGAAATAGCCCAGGATACGGAGGAAGGCGGTGCCCAACTCCGAACGGGATTTGGCAAAATCCGTCCAATTGACCAGTTCGGCCTCTTGATATGACACCCTGACACTCCCTGCCTTGCCGGGGGCAGTATAGAAGAAGAGCGTAAATAGGGGGTTAAGTCGCGAAAGATCGAAAGCCCCATATAATCCAGTGCCGTCCCACGGGCGTCATGGCGATCTGGAAATCTCGAAAAGCGAGGCGCCAGTGGCGGTGAATTGCCAGCCCTGCTGCCGCGCCAAAGCCTCCAGTTCCGCCGGCGCGATCGGATCGTCGGCCTCCACCGTGACCGCATGTCCCGAACGCATCGCCCTTGCCACGCGCAGGGCGGGCCAGGGGCATTTCATCCCCCTGGCATCGATATGCACGGCCTCACTTGCTGGCATAGGGATTTTTGGCGCTGCGCAGCGTCAGGCGCACCGGCACGGCGCCAAAGCCGAGTTCCTTGCGGATGCCGTTGACGAGGTAGCGGCGATAGCTTTCCGGCAGCTCATCCAGCCGGGTGCCGAACAGCACGAAGGTCGGCGGGCGGGTCTTGTTCTGGGTGATGTAGCGAAGCTTGATCCGCTTTCCGCCGGGAGCAGGGGGCGGATTGGCCTCCAGCGCGCGTTCGAACCAGCGGTTGAGGATTCCGGTCGACACGCGCTGCGACCAGGCGGTGCGTGTTTCGAAGGCGACGCGGATGAGATCGTCCAGTCCCTTGCCGGTGGAGGCTGAGACGGTCATGATCGGTACGCCGCGTATCTGCGCGAGGCCGTCGGATAACGCCTGCTTGATGCCCTGATAGAGCGCCGAGCCGTTTTCCACCGTATCCCATTTGTTGAGGGCAATGACGAGGGCGCGGCCTTCCTCGATCACCTTGTCCGCGATGCGCAGGTCCTGCGCCTCCAGCCCGCGGGTGGAGTCAAGCAGAAGCACCACCACTTCGGCGAAGTTCACAGCGTTCAGGCCGTCCGAAACCGCCAGCTTTTCCAGCTTGTCCTGCACCTTGGCGCGCTTGCGCATGCCGGCGGTGTCGATCAGGCGGACCGGGCGTTCCTGGCCGTCGGCGCTGGTCCATTTCCAATCGACCGCGATGCTGTCGCGGGTGATGCCCGCTTCCGGGCCGGTCAGCAGGCGGTTTTCGCCCAGCAGGCGATTGATGAGGGTCGACTTGCCCGCATTGGGGCGGCCGACAATGGCCAGTTTGAGCGGTGCGGATTCGATGTCGACTTCATCGGGTTCGGCCTCCTCCTCCTCTTCCTCGCGGTCGATATAGGGCAGGAGAGCCTGGAAAAGGTCGGCCAGGCCCTGACCATGTTCGGCGGAGAAGGGGATAGGATCGCCCAGGCCCAGGCTGAACGCTTCCATTACGCCGTCGTCGCCCGCCTTGCCCTCTGCCTTGTTGGCCATCAGCACGACGGGCGCGTCGCCTTCGCGCAGCCAGCGGGCGATTTCCTCGTCCAGCGGAGTCACGCCTGCGCGGGCGTCCACGACGAACAGCGCGACGTCGGCATTTTCCACCGCCGCCTGGGTCTGCATGCGCATCCGGCCGGGCAGCGTCTGCGGATCTTCATCCTCATAACCGGCGGTGTCGATGATCGTGAAATCGATACCGAGCAGGTTGGCCTGCCCCTCTCGCCGGTCGCGGGTCACGCCGGGCTGGTCGTCGACCAGCGCCAGCTTCTTGCCGACGAGCCGGTTGAAAAGGGTGGACTTGCCCACATTGGGCCGCCCGACAATGGCAATGGTGGGCAGCATGAGAGGCCCTGTTCCTTTAAACTATGAGTGCTCCTGCGGAGACGGGAGCCCAGTCCAGGCGTTGGAACTGGGCTCCCGTCTCCGCAGGAGCACGGTTATCTAGCATTATCGATGGCGTCAGCGAAACGCCGTCAGCTTTCCATCGTCCGCCAGGATATAAAGCGTGTTGTTAGCAACGACCGGCGACAGCGACATGGATTTCTTCAGGTCGACTTCGGCCTGGACCTTGCCGGTCGTCGGATCGACATAGTTGAGGTCGCCATGGGTCGATACCAGGATCAGGCGGCCGCCAGCCAGCACCGGTCCGGTCCAGCGGATGGCCTTGTCTTTCTTCTTTTCCTTCTGCCAGCGGCGAAGCTGACTGATCCAGCGGATCTTGCCGGTGGCGCGGGCGACGCAGAGCAATTTGGCGTCGCTGGTCACCGCGAACACCCATTCGCCCACGACCGCAGGCGTCGAGATGCCGGCGATGTTGATTTCCCAAAGCCGCTGGCCGCTCACCAGTTCATAGCTCGCCATGCGGCCGCCCTGACCAATGGCGAACACCCGGCCGCGATCGATAACCGGATCAGCATCAATGTCGGTGAGAGTGGCGACGGCCGTGGAAATGCTGGTGCGCGAAAGCGCATCGCCCCACAGCGTCCGGCCATTTTCATAACGATAGGCGGTGAGTTCGCCCGAACTGTAGCCCGCGATCACCGTGCCCTGTGCGGCGGCCGGAGCGGCGACGCCGAAAATGCCGGTGACCTGCAGCGTGCCGCTGTCCGTCCACTGCACTTCGCCATCGCTCTGGTTGAGGGCGAAGATCTGATTGTCCTGGCCCATCACATAGACATGGCCGTTGGCGAGCGTTGGCGCGCCCCGCAGCGGGCCGCCGGGGCGCTTCTTCCACAGGACAGCGCCTGTATTCGCATCCATCGCGGCGACATCGCCCACGCCGGTGCTGGCATAGAGCTTTCCGTCCACCACGCTGACGCCGCCGCCGAACAGGGCGCGGCCGCTGCCTTCGGCAGGGAGGGCGGTTTGCCAGAGCTTCGCGCCGCTGTTCGCGTCGAAGGCGATTACCCGCGCGTCAGCGTCGATCACATAGAGCTTGCCGCCCACGACCACCGGACTGGACGCCAGGCGGGCCTGGGGCGTGCTGCCGGCGATGGAGGTGGTCCAGGCTTGTGAGGGGGACGCCCCGAGCGCCAGATTGCCCATGGTCTTGGCGGGGCTGCCGCCCGGCTGGGACCATTGATCGTTCACATAGGGTTCGGGCAGGGTCACCGGCACGTCGGCCAGCGTCGGGTCGACCTCCACACCCTGTTCATTGCTGAGGATCGAGGTGCGCTTGCCGACCACGGGGGTCTTGGGCCCGCCCTTCTTGCCGCCAACAATGCCGCAACCTGCGAGCAGGGCGATCATCATGGCAACGGTCAGGGCGCGGCTGGCGCCAGAAAATTTCGTCATGCTGTGCATTCCCATGCGCCCAATCATTCCTGTCCGGCCACAACCGGCGTTTCGACTGCGTCCACACCCAATAAGCCCGCCATCTGTCGCGCGCGTGAACGGATCGACTGGGGCACGTTCCTGTCCTTCGCCATGGCGGCGAACAGCGGCCCGGCAAGGTCGGGCTTGCGCATCTTCATATAAGCGATGGCGACCAGTTCCCCGGCGCTGCCGAACCAGGGCGCGCCCTCCACGGCGAGGGGCTTCAGCCTGTCGATCACCTGTTGCGGAGCCAGGCTTTCATATTCGAGCGTGGTCTGACGGATGAGGGCGAGGTCGCGATAGGGCTGGTCGAGCGAACTGTCATCGGCCATCGCCTTATAGGCGACGATCGCGGCCTTGCTGTCGCCCTTGCGCGCGGCGGCGCCCGCCTTCACCAGTAGAGCGGAGGCGCGAAAGCCGGGCTGGCTCGCCTGGGTGAGCTTGTCCAGTTCCTTCGCATCAGGGGTGCCGCCGCCGACGGCGGTAGCGATCACCTTGTCCATTTCCTCGGACACGGCCTGCGATTGCGTCCTGGTGTAATGCTGCCAATAGAGCCAGCCGCCGAAGGCAGCGAGGCCGATGATCACCGCCGCGACGATCCAGCGGCCAAAGCGCTGCCAGAAGGTCAGCAACTGGTCCTGCCGGACGGCCTCGTCGACCTCGCGCATAAAGGCTTCGCTGTTTTGCGGCGTCAGGGCCACTTGGGTCTCCAGAAATTCATCAGAAAAGGCAGGCGGAAGGCGCGATCATTAGCGGCGCTATTGCTTCGCGCAAATCACTTTTTGGGCCGATAGACCTGATCTTCGGTTGGAAAGTGCCGGTTTCGGACATCCGCCGCATATTGGGCAGCGGCCTTTTCGATGGTTTCCGCGATATTTTCATAGCGCTTCACGAAGCGGGGCACGCGATCGAACATGCCCAGCATGTCCTCCGCCACCAGCACCTGCCCGTCGCAATGGGCCGAAGCGCCGATGCCGATCACCGGCACGTCGACGCTGTCGGTGACGGTGATGGCGATGTCTTCCATCACGCCCTCCAGCACCATGGCGAAGGCGCCGGCCTGCGCCACGGCGCGGGCGTCGGCGATGATCTTCGCATGCTCCTCCTGGCTCTTGCCGCGCGCGCCATAGCCGCCCAGCGCGTTTACCGCCTGCGGGGTGAGGCCGATATGCGCCATGACCGGAATGCCGCGCTGGCTGAGGAAGCTGATGGTTTCCGCCATGGCGACCCCGCCCTCCAGCTTGACGGCCGCGCAACCAGTTTCCGCCATGACGCGGCTGGCGCTGGCAAAGGCCTGTTGCGGGGAGGCTTCGTAGCTGCCGAAGGGCATGTCGACCAGCACGACGC
>Ga0207639_10001224_pt1 | contig 17428 bp, 13 predicted proteins | sample KBSCornC32_FD_184299 | JGI IMG/M metagenome (GOLD analysis project Ga0207639, IMG submission 184299) | Corn rhizosphere microbial communities from Kellogg Biological Station, Michigan, USA - KBS Corn C3-2 (SPAdes) (version 2) | ecosystem: Host-associated > Plants > Roots > Rhizosphere > Soil ...
TTGGGCCGCATCATCATCGGTAGCCGGTCCGTGATCGGCGGCAATGTCTGGCTGACCGACAGCGTGCCGGCCGACAGCAATGTCCGGCAGGCCAAGGCGCATTATGAAGTGACCAGTCGGGTCGAGGTGTCCGCCCCCCATCGCGTCCACGCGCTGCTGGAGGAAGGGCGCGACGGGATAGCGGAGAATATCTGAGGGCCTATGCGCAGGAACATGGCGCCGATGGCTGGAGCGTTCTCACCATGAGTGGAAACGCCCCAGTCATCTGATGCCGCGTTTCCGAAGCGTTGGCCTTAACGATCAGTTTGAAGATGCGCTACTCTGCGCAGCTATCCCCATCGCCGGCGATCAGATCAAGGCAGCGTCCGTCGATCTGGTCCTTTGCTACGGGCAATTTGATCAGCGCCGCCAGGGTCGGCAGGATGTCGACCGTTTCCACGCCGAGCGGCTGTTCGAAGTGGGGCAGCCCCTTGCGCCAGAACAGGATAGGCACGCGGCGATCCGTATCCCAAGGCGATCCATGGGTCGCGACCGACCCCATCACCGCCGCTTCGGGGATCGACATGACTCGCGGCTTCAGCAGCAGCAGCAGGTCGCCCGAACGCTGCGGGTCGAAGCTGGCTCTGGCCTCCTGGATCAGCGACCAGCTTTCCGGAGGACCGGATGGAGCGGGGGTGGCGGCGATCTCCGCCTTGGTGAAGACGGTCTGGACCTGCGGATGGACGCGGAGCAGGGCGAGAGTTGCCGCTTCCACCCTGGCGCGTTGCGCCGCCGTCAGGCCGCGGTCGAAATACAGGTCGCCCGCCGGGCCATCGCCCCAGATCAGCGTCCTGCCCGTGATGCCAGTCTTTTCCGCGATGGCGGCCGACAACGCCTTGGGCGTGAGCGTCTTGTCGACGCGCTGTTCCATCGGCATGGCGTTCAACCGGTGGCGTTCGGGCAGGTCATGCCCGCCATGATCGGCGGTCAGCACCACGGCATAGTCGATGCCGTCCTTGTCGAGTCGGTCGAAAAAGGCGCCCAGCTCGCGATCCAGCCGATCGACCTGTATGCAGCTTTCCGTACCCTCCGTGCCGTAGGTGTGACCGATATAGTCCGTCGCGGACAGGCCGATGGAGATGATGTCTGTCTGCGCCTGCTTGCCCAGCGCCATGCTCTCGATGGCGGCGGCGGCAAAAGCCAGGGTCATCGCATCCTGCTCCGGCGAGATGCGGAAGGCCTTGTAATCGCCCGCCGCCCGCGCGAAGCGGCCTGTTCCGACCGTGCGATCTCCGGCCTTCACGGGGAAATCCTTGGCCGCGCATTGCGGCGGCAGCTCGAAGCCGGGATTGCCCTCTGCCAGCCGCCGCGCCATGACCTCATTGACCTTGGCGACCAGCGGTGGGGTCGCCACTCCCCTGTAGCTGACATAGCCCTCCGGCCCGCCCAGCCACCAGACCTGGTCGGCGGTTGGCCCGCCCATCATGATCGCCGCACGGTCCTTCCCCGCAATCGATACGACGCGTGTCGCCGGATTGGCGGCCTTCATCCGCCCGCCCAGTGTCGGCACCCTCAGATGTACGGGAGAAGCCTGATAATGTTCGCTGTCGGTGCCCGGCTGCGTCTCGTCCTCCGCGCAATAGACCAGCTTGTCGGCGCGCGCGGTGCCAAGGTCAAACCAGCTGTTGGCGATGATGCCGGTGCGCGAGGGGCGGCTGCCGGTCAGGATGGTGCTGTGTCCCGGACAGGTTTCGGTGGCGGCATGGCTTTGATAGCCGCGGGGGAAGACGATGCCCTGTTCCGTCAGCCGCCTGAGGCCGCCGCTGTAATATTGACGATATTCGCTGAACAGATCGGCCGAAAACTGATCCACCGCGATGGCGACGATCAGCCTGGGCGGCTTGGCGGGCGCGGCAGCCGCCACGGCGGGCGGAGCCTCGGTCTGGGCCAGGGCCGGCAGCGAACCGGCAAGAAGCAGGGCTGCCGCGACATTTTTCAACATTATGGAGTACCTTCTCATGCCTTGACGGCGGATGCATCGAGACCTAGCCCCCTTGCGTCCACCGGAACAGAGGCCCGATGCGCATTTTTCATGTCCTTCTGATGACAATGCTGCTGTTGCTCGCGCCGGTGTCAGCGCGGGCAGAGGGTGCGTTTGGCCAGGGCGTCGCCCACATCGCGGCCGAACTCACCGCCGAAAGCAATGCGCCGCGGCCGGGCCAGGATCTGGGCGGCGGCACGACGATCGCCTTTTCCATGACGCCGGAATCCGGCTGGCACGGCTATTGGGAAAATCCGGGGGATGCCGGCCTGGGCATGACGGTCAAATGGACGCTGCCCAAGGGAGTCATGGTCGGTCCCCTGCGCTATCCCGTGCCGGAGACATTGCTGATCGCCGGCCTCATGAACCATGTCTATGAGGGGCCTTATGGGGTGCTTGCAAAGCTGACCGTGGCGCCGGACGTGCCCAGGGGTACGAAGCTGCCGATCCGCGTCCGCGCCAACTGGCTGGCCTGCACCGACAAGGTTTGCGTTCCAGAAGGCGCGGAGCTGTCGCTGGACCTGATAGCGGGCGACGGATCTGTCCTGCCGGGCGGCAGGGCGCAGTTCGATGGCTGGCGCAGCCACTTGCCGCGTCCGCTGGGCAGCGATGCGACCTATGCCCTGGCTGACGGCCGCCTGCGCCTCTCCATCCCCTTTCCCGCAGCGGCCGAAGCCCGCGACGTCCATCTCTTCGCGCTGGCCGATGGTCTCACCCGTTACGCGGCTCCGCAGAGCGTCGCGCGGCAGGGTGACCGGCTGCTGATCGAAACCGAAGCCGGGCAAGGCCCGCTGTCCGGCCCGGTTCAGGCGGTGCTGCGCACCGGCGACCATGTCGGTTTTCTGCTGACGGCCCGTCCCGGCACCGTGCCTGCTGCTCGATCCGCCACTGCCCGGACCCTCTTCCTTGCGCTGGGCGGTGCGCTGCTCGGCGGCCTGCTGCTCAACATCATGCCCTGCGTGTTCCCCATATTGGGACTGAAGGCGATGAAACTGGCGCGTGCGGGGGGGGACGAGCATATCGTCCGGCGGGAGGCGCTAGCCTACAGCCTTGGCATCATTCTCACCTGCCTCGCCCTGGGCGGCCTGCTGCTTGGCCTGCGCGCTGCGGGAACGGCGGTCGGCTGGGCCTTCCAGTTGCAGGATCCGCGCATCATCCTGCTGCTGCTGTTGCTGGTGACTGCAATCACGCTCAATCTTGCCGGCCTGTTCGAACTCAGCGCTTTCGGTGGCGGCGAGCGGCTGGCGGGAAAGGCAGGCGCGTCCGGCGCCTTCTGGACCGGCGCGCTGGTCGCTTTCGTCGCCACGCCCTGCACCGGGCCGTTCATGGGCGCGGCCATGGGGACGGCACTGGTACTGCCGATCGGCGCCGCTCTGGCAATCTTTGCCGGGCTTGGCCTGGGCCTCGCACTGCCATTTCTGGCTCTGGCCTACATCCCCCCAATCCGTACACGCCTGCCGAAACCAGGCGCCTGGATGGGGCGGCTCCAGAAAATACTCGCTATTCCGATGGCGCTGACCGCGCTGGGCCTGTTGTGGCTGCTGGGGCAGCAACGCGGCACGGTTGCCATCCTGCTGGGGGCCGGCGCAGCCTTGATTCTGGCCGCTGTGCTCTGGTGGCTTGGGCGCAGGCAGCATCATGGCCGGCGCGGCGGATTTGCCGTGGTTGGCGCCGCGCTCATTCTCTTTGCGGGAACCGCCTTCGTGCTGCCGACCCATGCGCCTGCCATCACCGCCTCCGCCCATGGCATCCCCTTTGACGAGGCGCGTCTGGCCAGCCTTCGTGCCGCCAAAAAGCCGGTTTTCCTTTATTTCACCGCCGACTGGTGCCTCACCTGCAAGGCGAATGAGGCCGCGGCCATCGACCGCAGTGAAACCCGCGCCGCTTTCGAGAAGGCGGGCGTCACCATGATGGTCGGGGACTGGACCAATGCCGATCCCGCCATCACCCGCTTTCTGGAGGCGCAGGGGCGTTCGGGCGTTCCGCTCTATCTCTGGTATGCGCCGGGCAGGGACGCGCAGACATTGCCCCAGCTCCTGACCCCTGCCACGCTGACGGCGCTGGTGTCCTGATGGCCAAGGTCCGCGCTGACCAGCTCCTCGTCGACAGTGGCTTGGCGGAAAGCCGCGCGCGCGCCCAGGCATTGATCCTCGCCGGCCTCGTTTTCCTGGGGGAGCGGAAGGTCGACAAGGCCGGGCAACAGGTCGCGGCCGATGCCGAGCTGGAGGTGAAGGGCCGTGACCATCCCTGGGTCTCGCGCGGCGGCATCAAGCTCGCGCATGCGCTGGGGCATTTTCATATCGACGTGTCGGATGCCGTCGCCATCGATGTCGGCAGTTCGACCGGCGGTTTCACCGACGTCCTGCTCACCAACGGCGCGGTGCGGGTCTATGCGGTCGACAGCGGCACCAACCAGCTTGCATGGAAGCTGCGTTCGGACCCGCGCGTCATTGTCCATGAACAGACCAGCGCCCGCATCCTCACTGCCGATCACATTCCGGAGCCTGTGGATGTCATCGTCTGCGACGCCAGCTTCATCTCGCTCGCCAAGGTGCTGGATTGCCCGTTGGGCTTTGCCCGTTCCGGCGCGCGTCTGATCGCCCTGATCAAGCCGCAATTCGAGGCAGGGCGAGAGGAAGTCGGCAAGGGTGGCGTCGTGCGCGATCCTGCCATCCATGAACGGGTGTGCAACGAGGTGCGGGACTGGGTGTCGGGTCGGGGGTGGCAGGTCGAAGGGATCACCGCCAGCCCGATCACCGGCCCGCAGGGTAATGTGGAATTTCTCCTCTTCGCAACATTTGGCGGATAATCGCACTCCGTTCGTTTCGCCGCTATGATTACCATTTGCGACAAATGCCGGTTTGAGTCGCTTGCAGAGGCCGATTAGCCTGATCCGATGCGCATTTTCCTGCCAATCTTCCTGATCGCGCTCAGCCTTTCCGCTTGCGGCGCGCCAAAGGAGAAAAAGCCGCGCCCTTCCGCGCTGGTTGAGGCCGCGCCCATTCTGCACGAAACCTTCACCGACAATCTGGATGCGGTCGGGACTGCATTCGCCAATGAGCAGGTGGTCTTGTCCGCTCCCGTGACGGAGCGGATCACATCCCTCCATTTCAGCGATGGCGGTTATGTCAGCAACGGGCAGGTGATCGCCACCCTGGCCGTTGGGCAGGAGAAGGCGGAACTTGCCGCCGCCCAGGCCCAGGCGCTTGCAGCCCAGCAGCAACTGGAGCGTATTCAGGCCTTGAAGGCGCGGGGCTTTGCCACGGCTGCCAGCCTGGAGAGCCAGGTCGCGCTCGCCAACGCCGCCCGCGCCAGTGCACAGCAGGCCCGCGCCTCGATCGGCGACCGGGTGGTTCGCGCGCCCTTTGCCGGCTGGGTGAGCCTGCGCATGGTGTCGCCTGGCGCCATTGTCACGGCAGGCACGCCGATTGCCACGGTCAGCGACATCTCGCGGATCAAGCTGGACTTCACCATCCCGGAAACCCGCCTGTCGCTGGTGCGGGAGGGGCAGCCGATCAAGGCGGTGTCCGCCGCCTGGCCCGACCGACGCTTCGCCGGCACGATCGCCACCATCGATCCCGTGATCGATCCTGCCACGCGTGCCGTCCGGATACGCGCCATTCTGCCCAATCCCGACCGCGCCTTGAAGCCGGGCATGCTGCTGACGGTAAATGTGGTTGCAGGGCAGCGCCAGTCGCTCGCCGTTCCTGAACTGGCCGTGGTCGGCGACGGCAGCGACCATTTCGTCTTCCTGGTGGAGAAGGGCAGGGCCAAGCGGGTCAAGGTCGATACCGGCGTCCGTCAGAACGGCCTGGTCGAGATATTGGGGGGAGTGAAGCCGGGCCAGACGGTCGTCACCGACGGCGTCGTCAAGCTGACCGATGGCGTGCCGGTGCGCGTCCCGGGGGGCAAGCCGGAAGCAAAGAGCGCCAGCGCCGGGCAAGCGGCCGGCTGAGGAGGCGAGGCGATGCAGCTTTCGGACCTGTCCGTCCGTCGTCCGGTCTTCGCGGCGGTGGTTGCCGTGCTGCTCTGCATCATCGGCATTGTCGGCTATCTCAGCCTTTCCATCCGCGAATATCCCGATACCGACCCGCCCATCGTCTCGGTCGAGACCAGCTATACCGGGGCGGCGGCTTCGGTCGTGGAAACGCGCATCACCCAGATCATCGAGGATGGCGTCGCCGGGGTCCAGGGCATCCAGAACATCACCTCGACCTCGCGCGATGGCGTTTCTTCGGTCAGTATTGAATTCGACCCCTCGCGGGACATCGATTCGGCGGCGAATGACGTGCGCGATCGCGTGGGCGCTGTGGTGGAGGATCTGCCGGAGGATGCGCTCGCGCCGGAAATCCGGAAGGTCGACGCCGATGCGCGGGCGATATTGTTCATCGTCTTCACCAAGGATGGTTGGACCCCGACGCAGATTGCGGATTATCTGGACCGCAATGTGCTGGATCGCTTTTCCGCCATTGACGGCGTCGCCCGAGTCACCGGCGGGGGCGAGGAAAGGCCCTCCACGCGCATCTGGCTGAATGCGCAGAAGCTGACGGCCTTCGGCATCACACCGGGCGACATAGAGGCGGCGCTGCGCGCGCAGAATGTGGAACTGCCGGCCGGGCGCTTCGAATCGAAGGACCAGAACCAGACGCTGCGCGTAGAGCGGGCCTTTTCGACGCCAGAACAATTTGCCGGGTTGGTCGTGGGACGTGGCGCGGACGGTTACCAGGTGAAGCTGGGCGACGTGGCGCGGGTCGAGCAGGGCGCCGAAAACCCCTATACGTCCTTCCGCTCCAACGCGGCGACGGGCATCGGCGTGGGCATCATCCGTCAGTCGGGCGCCAACACGCTGGAAGTTGCGGAGAAGGCCAAGGCGCTGATCGACGAGCTGCAGCCTACCTTGCCGCCGGGCATGAAGGTCACGATCGGATCGGATGAGTCGCTGTTCATCAGCCGCGCCATCGACAATGTCTATGATACGCTGGCCGAGGCGGCACTGCTCGTCGTGCTGGTCATATTCCTCTTCCTGGGTTCCCTGCGGGCGACGATCATTCCGTCCATCACCGTGCCGATCTGCCTGCTGGCGACCTGTGCCGTCATGTGGCTGCTGGGGCTGTCGATCAACCTGCTGACGCTGCTCGCCTTCGTGCTGGCCATCGGTTTGGTCGTGGATGATGCCATTGTCGTTCTGGAGAATGTCTATCACCGCATAGAACAGGGGGAGGATCCGCTGGTCGCATCCTATCTCGGCACGCGGCAGGTGGGTTTTGCGATCATTTCGACCACGCTGGTGGTCTGCGCGGTGTTCGTGCCGGTCATGTTCCTGGCGGGGCAGACGGGCCTGCTGTTCCGCGAACTGGCCATATCGATGATCGCCGCCATCGCCTTTTCGGGCTTCATTTCGCTCAGCCTGGCGCCGATGCTCTGTTCAAAGCTGCTGCGACGTTCGGAGCGGTCACGCCTGTCGCTCTGGGTGGATGCGCGATTCCAGCGGCTGGAGGGGACCTATGCGCGCCTTCTCGACCGGGTGCTCACGCGGCCTGCGGACGCCATCGTCGCCGTTGCGCTGTTCCTTGCCGTCGCCGGCGGCCTGTTCACCATGCTTCCGACCGAACTGGTCCCAGCGGAAGATACGGGCGTCGTCGACGGCCAGGTGACGGCGCCTGAGGGCACCGGCTTCGATCGCATGAAAGGCTATATGCGGAAAATCGAAACCGATCTGCAGCCGCTTCGGGACGAGGGCACGCTCCAGGTGCTGAATATACGCGCGCCCGCCGGTTTTTCGAACAGTGACGATTTCAATGGCGGAAATATCATCGCCTTCCTGCGGCCGTGGGAGGACCGCACGATCACCACGGTGCAGGTGGCCGACATGATCAACAAGGTGATCGCCGACCAGCCCGGCGTCCGGGGCAATGTCGCGCCGCGTTCGGGGCTGGGCCGGGGAAGGGGCCTGCCGGTCAATCTCGTGCTGGCAGGAGCGACCTATGAGGGGCTGGTCGCCGCGCGTGATCGCATCATGGCCGCCGCGGCCGCCAATCCGGGCCTCATCAATCTGGATTCCGACTATAAGGAAACCAAGCCGCAGATGCGGATCGATGTCGATCAGCAACGCGCGGGCGATCTGGGCGTGTCCGCCAACGACATCAGCCAGGCGCTGCAGACGCTGCTTGGGTCCCGCCGCGTTACCACCTATGTCGACCGGGGCGAGGAATATCGCGTGCTGCTTCAGGCAGAGCGGGAGGGGCGCCAGACCCAGGCCGATCTGGAGCGGATCAATGTGCGCAGCCGCACCGGCGCGCTGGTGCCCCTGTCCGCCGTCGTCACGATTCGCGAAGTTGCCGGGCCGCGCCAGCTCAACCGCTACAACAAATTGCGCGCCATCACCCTGACAGCGGCTCTGGCGCCGGGTTACTCGCTGGGCGAGGCGTTGAACTTTCTCGAGGACCAGGCGCGCCAGTCGCCGGAAATCCTTGCCGTCGGCTATAGGGGGGAGAGTCAGTCGCTGCGTGAAACCGGCGGATCGATCTGGCTGGTCTTCGGCCTGACCATATTGATCGTCTATCTGCTGCTCGCCGCCCAGTTCGAGAGCTTCATCCATCCCGGCGTGATCATCGCCACCGTGCCGCTGGCCGTGGCGGGCGGGGTGCTGGGCCTTGCCTTGGCAGGCGGGTCGATCAATCTCTACAGCCAGATCGGCATCGTCATGCTGGTGGGACTGGCGGCGAAGAATGGCATCCTGATCGTCGAATTCGCCAACCAGTTGCGGGACGAAGGGCTGGAGATCAGCGCGGCCGTTCGTCAGGCTGCCGTCCGTCGCCTGCGCCCCATATTGATGACCTCCATCGCAACGGTCATCGGCGCTGTTCCCCTGGTCATACGGGGCGGCGCAGGCGCGGCGGCCCGGCATTCGATCGGGGTGGTGGTGGTTTCCGGCGTCAGCCTGGCGACATTGATCACGCTGTTCCTGATCCCGATTCTCTATTCACGGGTTGCAGGACGAACCGTTTCACCGCAAACCGTCAGTCGGCGGCTGGACTCGGCCTTGAAGGATTCGCCCGACGCAGCCGAGTAAAAGGTGGAGCTTCGTTGCCGATGAACGAGATTGCGTCTCCGGGTCAATTACGTCTTGCCTATGCGCGCTGGGCACTGGTTACTGTGCCGGCGCTTGTTTTCCTTGGCTTTCTTTCAGGCAAGCTCGCCAATAGCGGCTATGGCAATCGCTGGTTCGCGGCCTTGGCCAAGCCCGACCTGATCCCGCCCGGTTGGGTCTTTGGCCTTGCCTGGACCATCCTCTATATAATGATGGCGCTCGCCTTCGCCGTCGTGCTGCATGCCAGGGGCGCGAGGGGCCGGGGGATCGCGATAGTCGCATTCCTCGCGCAACTGGTGCTCAACCTTCTCTGGTCCCCGTTGTTCTTTCGTGCGCATCTGGTGGATCAGGCGCTGGTCCTGATCGTCGCGCTGTTAGGGCTTGTTGCCGTCACGATCCTGTTGTTCTGGCGCGTGCGGCGTGTCGCGGGGCTTCTGCTGCTGCCCTATCTGTGTTGGCTGGCCTTTGCCTCCTACCTCAACTATGAGATCGGCCGCCTCAATCCGGACGCGGAAAGCCTTGGCAAACCGGCTTTCCAGACCCAGATATGATTTTTGGCGCCACGACCGTGGTGCTGCACGGAAGGACATAGCATCATGCAGAGCGAAAACCGCTTTTTCGACGACCTTGCCAAGCTGGTGAACGGCGCGGCCGGAACGGTCGCGGGCATGAGCCGCGAATTTGAGAGCAACGCCCGCGAAAAGGCCAAGCAGTGGATCGGCGGCATCGATTTCGTCAGCCGCGACGAATTTGACGCCGTCAAGGCGCTAGCCGCCGCCGCTCGCGAAGAGGTGGAATCGCTCAAAGCCCGCCTCGATGCGCTGGAGGGCAAGGCGTCCGAACCCGTCAAGCAGACGGTCCGCGCCAAGCCCAAGGATGCAGAATAAGCGGCCGGTTTCGGGCGAAAGCGGAGTTGTCCACGCATTTTCCATGCCGCCCCGGTTTCCACCGGCGCAAAAAATGCTTTAAGGCGCGCAGATGATGGACAGCGACGAATTTGAAAATGGCGGTCAGGAGGCCGCACCGATCGACATGCTGGCCGCCTTTTTCGAGGCGCATGGCTGGAGCTACGATCAGGTCGGTGAGGACGAAATCGTCGCCAGTACCCAGGGATCCTGGGCACAATATGAACTTCGCGGCATCTGGCGTGACGAGGATCAGGTACTGCAAATGCTCGCCCTCCCCGACATAAGGGTGAACGACGACAAGCGCAGCACCATCTACGAAACGCTGGGCCTGATCAACGAACAGCTTTGGCTTGGCCATTTCGAACTCTGGTCCTCCAGCGGCATCGTGCTGTTCCGCCACGGCGCGCTGTTGGGGGCGGGCGGCACGCTGACCCTCGATCAGGCGCAGCTTCTTGTGGAAACCGCTATCGACGAATGCGAGCGCTTCTACCCGGTGTTTCAGTTCGTCCTCTGGGGCGGCAAGACGCCGACCGAAGCGATTTCCGCCAGCCTCATCGAAACGCGCGGCGAAGCCTGAGGCGCAATTCGATGACCGACATCTGGCCCGATCATCTCTTCCTTGTCGGCTGCGGCAATATGGCGGGGCAGATGCTGCAGCGCTGGCTCGCCTGCGGTCTTGATCCCGCAACAGTCACCGTGCTGCGCCCCAGCGGCAAGCCGGTGGCCGAGGGAGTAAGAGTGGTCACCGACTATCCCGCCTCGCTGCCGGGCGGCACTACGGTCCTGCTGGGCATGAAGCCCTATCAGCTTGGCGATGTCGCGGGCTGTCTCGCGCCTCTTTGCCGCGGCGATATGCGGATCGCCTCGATTCTCGCGGGAACACGTCTGACCGAACTGCGCGCGGCCTTTCCTGCAGCAGGAGAAATCGTGCGCGCAATGCCCAACCTTCCGGTGGGTATCGGGGAGGGCGTCATCGCCTTGCATGCGGAAGACGCTTGCGCGGCGCTCTCGCGAAAAGCGGTCGAAGCCTTCATCGCTCCGCTCGGTCTGGCCGAATGGATTGAGGATGAAGGCCAGTTCAACGCGGTCACCGCGCTGTCCGGCTGTGGCCCCGCCTTTTTGTTCCGCTTCATCGATGCCCTGGCGCGGGCTGGCGAGTCGATCGGTCTGCCCGGCGATCAGGCAGAGCGTATGGCGCTGGCCACCGTGCGCGGATCGGCAAGCATGGCTGCCATGGCGCGCGAAAGCCCGGCGGTGCTGGCGGATCGAGTGGCCAGCCCTGGCGGCATGACGCGGCAGGGACTGAACGTGCTCGATGCCGACGATCGATTGCTGGATCTGCTCACCGACACGCTGGCCGCTGCCCGCGACCGGGGCGATGCGATGGCCCGGGGCGAATAGCGCCGACGCGGTTCACCTTGGCCTGGAAATGCTCTACAGGCTCGGCGTTCCTATGGGAGTCCTGCAATGTTGTCCCCCGAAATGCCCATTCTTGTCCTCACCACCGGGGGGACGATCGACAAGATCTATTTCGATGCACTTTCGGACTATCAGGTTGGTGAGACCGTAGTATCGAAGCTGCTCGACATCGCCCGGGTCAAGCGGCCATTCCGCATCGAGGAAGTGGTGCGCAAGGACAGCCTGGAGCTGGACGATGCCGACCGCGCCCTGATCCGCGACCGGGTCGCGGCGGCGCCCGAAAGCCACATCATCATCACCCATGGCACCGATACGATGACCGAGACTGCGAAGCTGCTGTCCGCCATTGCCGGCAAGACAGTGGTGCTGGTCGGCGCGCTCGCACCGGCACGCTTTGGCGAGAGCGACGCCAGCTTCAACCTCGGCATGGCCTTTGCGACGGTGCAGGTCGCCGCTCCTGGGGTTTACATCACGATGAGCGGATCGGTGTTCCGGGCCGACAAGGTCGTGAAGGATAGGGAAAAGGGCGCCTTCGTCCCGACAGAAGGCTGAATTTGCAAGGGCAAGTGGCTGTCGACTCGTCGTGGATCCATCCGAAACCGCGTGAAGGTCAAAGACTGCCCCATACGCGTGCCGTCTCCACGAATTCCTCGACGCTGACGGTTTCGGCGCGGCGTTGCGGGTCGATGCCGACGGTCTCCAGCGCTTCCAGAGCGCCGGGCAGCCCTTTGAGGCTCTGGCGCAGCATCTTGCGGCGCTGGCCGAAAGCGGCGGCGGTGAGGCGTTCGAGATGCTTGAGCTGCACGCCTTGGGGGGCTGGCCTGGGCGTGATGTGAACCACGGCGGACATGACCTTGGGCGGTGGGGTGAACGCGCTGCGGTGGACCTTCATCGCGATGCGGGCGTCGCCGCGCCATTGGGCGAGCACGGCCAGACGGCCATAATGATCGCCATTGGGCTTTGCGACGATCCGTTCGGCGACCTCCATCTGGAACATGAGGGTCAGGCTCGACCACCAGGGGAGCGGAGACCAGTCGGCTGAAAGCCAGCCGATGAGCAGTGCAGTGCCCACATTATAGGGAAGATTGGCGATGATATGCGCCCCTTCGCCTGCTTCGGCCCGGACATCGACGGCCATCGCGTCGCCGGAAATCACACGAAGCTGGTTCGGAAATGCCTCCGACAGTTCAGCAAGGGCTGGCAGGCAGCGCCGGTCGCGCTCCACCGCGACCAGCCGCGCCCCGGCGCGCAGGACGGCGCGGGTCAGGCCGCCGGGACCAGGCCCAACCTCGAAGGCAGGCTGGTCCTTGAGCGGTCCGGGAATGGCGGCGATCCTGTCCAGCAATTGCTCGTCCAGCAGGAAATTCTGGCCGAGCGCCTTGTTCGCCTGCAGCCCATGGGCGGCGATGACGTCTCGCAGCGGCGGGAGCTTGGGCGGTGACAGCCTGGGGTGGGTATCGGCGGTCATCGGCCTTAGCAGCCAGGGGTCAATCGTGCACGCGCGGCCTCGGCGGCCATCTTGATCGCGGCCATCATCGCGCCGGGATTGGCACTGTCCTTGCCCGCAATGCCGAATGCGGTGCCATGGTCGGGTGAGGTGCGCACGATGGGAAGGCCCAGGGTGATGTTGACCCCCTCGTCGAAATTCAGCGTCTTGATCGGGATCAGCGCCTGGTCGTGATACATGCAGAGCGCCGCATCATAGGTTTCGCGGGCGCGGCTGTGGAACAGGGCATCGGCGGCGATCGGCCCCTGAATGTCGTATCCTTCCGCCAGCAGCGACTCCACGGCCGGCCGGATGACATCGATCTCTTCCCGCCCCAGCGCCCCGCCCTCGCCTGCATGGGGGTTGAGGCCCGCGACGACCAGACGGGGACGACCGATGCCGAAATTGCGCTGGAGCCCCTTTGCCGTGGTAATGGCGCGGGCGCGGATCAGGTCGATCGTCAGCACGGACGACACCTCGGCCAGCGGGATATGGATGGTGATCGGCACCACCTTCAGCGATGGTCCCGCCAGCATCATGACGGCGTTATGCGGCGCTACGCCGCAGCGCTCCGCGATGAATTCGGTCTGTCCCGGATGGGTAAAGCCGACACCGTAAAGCTGTTCCTTGCCGACCGGGGCGGTGACGATCCCGGCGGCCGAACCGCTGCGGGCGAGGCCGACCGCCACTTCCAGAGCCTGAAAAGCCGTGCGCGCGCCGTCGACGCTGGGCATGCCGGGCGTGATCTCTCCCGCGTCGGCCACTTGCAGGCAGGGCAGGGCCTTGCCGAAGACTTCCGCGGCTTCCTCCGGCGTGCTGACCACCTCCACCGGACCAAGCCAGACGGCGCGCAGAGAGGCTGCGTCGCCCACGGCGAAGAAGGAGGGCAGGCCGCGCGCCTCGCGCATTACCCAGCTCTTGGCGACGATTTCCGGGCCAATGCCGGCCGGATCGCCGAGCGAAACGGCGAAGGGCGGCCCCATTGCCGGAGGGGCCGCAGGATCAGTTATAGTCGATGACGGCATCGCGGCGAAGATCGCGCAAATAGATGCGGGCGCGCTTGTTCACTCGTTCTTCCTCAAGCTGCGCCATGATCTGTTCGGCATTGGGGGCGGCGGCGGTAGAGGCTTCGTCACGGCCGCAGACCACCAGCACGCGCACGCCGTCATTGATCGATCCGAATGGCGGCGTCGCTTCGCCGACCTGCAGGTTGATCAGGATTTCCTGCAATTGCGGTGGCAGGTCGCGTAGCTTCACATTGTCGTTGTCGACCACGTCCGCGCCGATCTTGCCGCCCAGTTCATTGGCCTGGCCGCATCCCTTGATCGCCTTGACCTGTGCGGCAAAGGCCGCGGCCTTGGCGCTCGCCTGCTCCTTGGTCGTGCCTGCGGGGAAGCTCACGGAGAGCTGTTTGAGACTGAGAAGCGCATCACGCGGATCGGCGGTCAGCACCTTGCGCTTGTCCATGACGTAGATGATCGATATGCCGCCGGGCACCGCGATGGGCCCGGCAATCTGGCCGACCTGCATTTCCGCTGCCGCCTGCGCCAGTTCATCGGGCAATTGTGCGGGGCGAACCCAGCCCAGATCGCCGCCGACGGCCGCCGTAGAGGCTTCGGAGAATTGCCGCGCATAGGCCGCGAAGCTGCCGCCCTGCTTGATCTGTTCGATGATGTTGCGGGCGTTGGCGATGATCTGCTGCTGATTTTCCGGCGTGGCCGAAAGGTAGATTTCGCCGATGCGGAATTCGTCGCTGCCCTTCGCCGCGTTCATGCGGTCGACCACCGACTTCACCTCATCCTCCGACACGTTGACGAAGGGCTGGATGTTGCGGCGGAGCAGGCGGCTCCAGGCCAGTTCGCCCTCGATCTGGCGCCTGATGCTGGCGGCGGAGCTGCCCTGCTGGCGCAGATATTGGTCGAACTGCGCGGGGGACTGGCGGAAATTGGCTGCGACCCGTTCATAGCTCTGGTCGATCTCGGCCTTGTCCACCTTGATATCGTTGGCGGCGGCTTCCTGGATCTGCAGCGTCTCGTCGATCAGGTTGCGCAGCACCTGCACGCGCAGCCTTTCCTTTTCCTCGTCCGACACCTTGCCGCCATTGGCGGTGATGATGAGGGCGAGGCGCTGGTCGACGTCGGTACCGGTGATGATGCGGCCGTTGACGATCGCCGTTGCCTTGCGGACATTGGGATCGCTCTTGCCGAAGATGGTCACGTCCTTGGGCAGGTTGAGCTGCTGGGTGGCGACATTGTCATCGTCATTCACCGTCTGGGCGAAACTTCCGGAGGCGCCGGTGGCCAGCAGGGCCGAGGACAGAAGCAGGGTACGCAGGCCCTTGGCGGCGGCGCTGCCAATGCGGGAAAACCCTTTTAAGGCATAATGGGAAACGACAGGCTGCATCGTCGACAAAACTCTCCAATCGGGTCGGCACGAGATGCGCCGATCCGCCTTAACCGGCCCTGAGCAGGAAACGGGACGGCTGATCCTTATATGCCAATATTGCGAAAAGCCAGCCGAAGCTGGAAGCTGTTGCCCTTTCGTGCGTCGCCCAGCACCTGATAGTCGCGCCGCCAGGTCAGGCCGAGCGTCAGGCAGTCATCTTCATAAGTGACGCCCAGCCTGTGCCGGACGGGTTGATAGCCGTTGGCGACGCTCAGCGGATCTTCCCTTGCATTGGTGAGGTCGATCACGGTGGAACCGAACAGCGACCAGAAACGCGCAAACTGCAAGCGGCCGCCCAGCCGGAGCTCCTCCCGGTTCCGCAAATCCTCCAGGCTGAGGTCGGCATTCCGGTTGAGCCGCAGATAGCTGACCATCGCATAGGTCTTCTTGCTGCCGATGGTGGCGTCGATCTCGTTCCGTCGGATGGCGAGATTATCCTTGTCCAGCCGGAAGCGGTGCGTGAAGCTGAGGAAATCCCGGTAACGGATCGTGGTGCGACCGACGATGTCGGACAGCCGGTCCGACAGGCCAGTGCCCACCGGCAGGATATTTTCCCGGCTGTTCAGGCGGTAGCTCTGCCCGATCACGCTTTCGAGCGAGAAATGGCGCAGCGCCAGGCTATATTCCAGCCCATAGGTGACGCGGGTCGAATCCTCGAACCGGTCGTAGCCGGAAAAGCGATTGAGCGCGAAAAGATTGCTGTCTTCCAGGTCGATCGAGCGGGCATCCTCGTTCGGGACGGTCAGATTGGCGATTCTGGGCGCCGCCACGATCTGCACGCGCGGGGCGATACGCTGCACGCCGCCAAAGGCCTCACCCATGAACGGCCAGCGGACGTCGATCGCCGCCGCCGCGATCCCGCGCGCCTGCCACCCCGGATCGCCGGCATAGCTGGCGACGGTGGCCAGCTGATTTTCGTCGCTGTGGTAGACATCGCCGCGCAAATAGGTCGTGAAGGTGACTTCCTGACCCATCGGCGTCAGCTTGCGCAGATTCCATTCGAACGCCGCGAAAGCGCGCTGCGTATCTTCGCCATGGGTGCGGGTGATCGCCAGGCTGTTGGCCTGGACCTGGATGACGCCGCCCAGCAGCGGGTCCTTCATCCGCAAGCGATAATCGACGACGGGCAAGGCGATCGGCATCTGCCCCTGAGGATCGCCGGTGCGCAAAGTCTGCACGGCCCACCCGGCGATCGAGAAATAGCTGTTGTCCCCGATCCGCTGCGCATTGATGGTCGACCGCAGCCGGTCATCATTGCTGATATAGTAGCGGCGCAGGAAGGTGCGGTCGGTCGTCGCGCGAATCGATCCGTTGATGCTCCATTCCGGCGTCAGCTGCAGCGCGCCGCTGGCATCGAGATAGCCGCGAAAATCCTTCTGCGTATCGGCCGGCGTAGTGGTGGATGTGCTGCCGGTAGCGACGCGGCTGCCATAGGTGGCATAGCCGGTGATCTGATAGGCGCCCCGATCCCACAGGTGGCGGTAGTTGCTCTCCAGCAGGGGCAGGGCGTTGGTGAAGACGTGGGGCGTGACGGTGATGTCGCGATTGGGGCCCAGCTTCATATAATAGGGCAAGCCGAGTTCGAAGCCGTTGTTGCGGTTGTAGCGCAATATCGGCACCAGCAGGCCGCTGCCGCCATTGTCGCCGACCGGGTGGGAGAAGCCGGGCATCGGGATGAGCGGGAGGCCGAACAGTTCGACGCTGGCATTGGTATATTTGACCCTGGCCTTCACCGGATCATAGATGACCTTCACTGCCTTGATCTGCCAGGTCGGTTCCTTGGGGCAGCCCTTGTGATCCTCCACTGCGCAGCCGGTATAGACCGCCTTTCGCAGGGTGTAGACGCCGCCCTTCCGCTCGCCGTTCACGGCGGCCAGGCGCCCGCCCGACTGCAGCACCAGCAGCATGTTCTGGACCATGCCGTCCTGCAGGCTGTCGGTGACGTCGAACTTGTCGCCATAGGCGATATTGCCCTCGGGATCCGTGACGGAGACATTACCGCTCGCCTCCACCTTGCCGGTATCACGGTTCCAGACGACCTTGTCGGCGCGCAGCCGGTT
>Ga0207639_10001231_pt1 | contig 17353 bp, 14 predicted proteins | sample KBSCornC32_FD_184299 | JGI IMG/M metagenome (GOLD analysis project Ga0207639, IMG submission 184299) | Corn rhizosphere microbial communities from Kellogg Biological Station, Michigan, USA - KBS Corn C3-2 (SPAdes) (version 2) | ecosystem: Host-associated > Plants > Roots > Rhizosphere > Soil ...
AGTGCATCCGCGGCTGTCCGTTCGGCGCCTACTTCAGCAGCAATTCGAGCACGCTGCCGTCGGCGCAGAAGACCGGCAACATGACCCTCGTGCCGAACGCGATCGCGTACGAGCTGATCTACGACGAGAAGAAGGGCAGGGCCACTGGCGTGCGCGTGCTCGATGTGGAAACCGGCGCGCAGACGGATTACTTCGCGAAAGTGATTTTCTTGTGTGCGTCGACGTTCGGTTCGACCCAGATCATGCTGAACTCGCTCTCAAGCCGGTTCCCGAACGGTTTCGGCAACGACAGCGGCGAGCTCGGCTGCAACATCATGGACCATTATCTCGGCTCGGGTGCGAGCGCCATGGTCGAGGGCTTCGACGATCGCTACTATTTTGGGCGCCGTCCCAACGGGTTCTACATCCCGCGCTTTCGCAACGTCGGCAAAGACAAGCGCGACTACCTGCGCGGCTTCGGCTATCAGGGTGGTGCTTCGCGCGCGGGTTGGGATGAACTGCAGAACGCCACGCAACTCGGCGAGGAATTGAAGAAGAAGGCGCAGGCGCCCGGGCCTTGGGCGATCGGGATGACGGGCTTCGGCGAAATCCTTCCGCATCACGACAATCGGGTCACGCTCGACCGCAACAAGAAGGACAAGTTCGGCCTGCCGATACTTCGGTTCGACGCGCGCCTGCGTGACAACGAACTGCGCATGCGCAAGGACATCGTCAACGATGCCGCCGAGATGCTCGAAGCGGCGGGATACCGCGACGTACGCATCTTCGACCATGACTACGGCATAGGCCAGGGCATTCATGAGATGGGCACCGCGCGCATGGGGCGCGATCCGAAGACGTCGGTGCTCAACGCCTGGAACCAGGTGCACGCGTGCAAGAACGTCTACGTCACCGACGGCTCGTGCATGACCTCATCCGCCTGCCAGAACCCGTCGTTGACCTATATGGCGCTGACCGCGCGTGCGGCCAACCACGCTGTCGAAGAACTCAAGCGCAAGAATATCTGAGGACGAACCATGGATCGTCGCGAAGCAATACGGCGAGTGGCATTGTTGATGGGCGGTGCGATTTCCGCGCCGGCCATGTTCGGCGCGCTCAGGGGTTACGCCGAGGAACCGAGTGCGGATTGGAAGCCATCCGTGCTCGGCAAAGACCAACTGGCTTTGGTTATCCGCGTCGCCGACATCATGATTCCGCGCACCGACACGCCGGGGGCGCTCGACGTCGGCGTCCCCGCCTTCATCGATACGATGCTGAAAGACGTCTATTCGAAGGAGGCTCAGGAGTTCTACCGGAACGGGCTACGCGACTTCGATGCCGCGGCGAGGAAGGCGCATGGCAACTCGTTCCTCAAGCTGGATGCCCGGCAGCAGAAGGCGCTGGTGCAGAAGTTTCAGGATGCCGCGATCGCCGATGAACGCGCGGCAAGCGCCGAGGAGCAGAAGAAGCTAGTGCAGGAAGTTCGTGGCTCCGCGATGCTTGCGCAGCGCACCAAGCCGACAGTGTGGGCGCATCCGCGTCCTTTCATCCTGACGACGAAGGAGCTGGCTTTGCTCGGCTTCTTCACTTCGCGTGTCGGTGCGACGCAAGTGCTGCAGTACGTGGCGATTCCGGGCGCGTATCACGGTTGCCTGCCAGTGAACCAGGCGGGCAACGGCAAGCGATGGGCAACTTACTGATGGCATTGCGTTCCAACCCGCTATAAGCAAGATTCCATAGCGGAGGGAGAACAGCTCACGTGCGGTGATCGGCAGATCTGTTGCGCGGTGCGCAGTAGTCGATCGCGGATATGCGCTAGGCCTCGTCGACCGGTCAAGCCTGGAAACTTGTCCGGCGATTTTGCAGATGCTAATGCACTACTTCGGGCGACGCCGCGGTATGCAGCGCCTCCTCGCGGGCGACATCATTGCTGCAAAAGAAATTGAGCAGTTCCGTTTCGCACATCGGCTCCGCGAGCAAAAACCCCTGCGCACTTCCACAATCTAGTTTGCGTAAGAGCTCCAGCTCCGCCGCGTTCTCCACGCCTTCGGCGGTGATCGCAATGTCGATCATCTTGCCAAGGTACACCATCGAAGAAATGATGGAGCTTGCTTTGTCCGCGCTTTCGCCATTCAAGCCGCTGACGAACGACTTGTCCAGCTTCAGTCGGTCCACGGGAAGGTCGCGAATTCTCGCCATTGACGAATAACCCGTTCCGAAATCGTCGATCACGATATGGACTCCGCGCTCTCGAAGTTTTCTCAGTGTTCCGCACGCGACGGAATTGTTGCAAATCTGAGAGGACTCGATGATTTCCAGCTCAAGACGGTCGAGAGAAAGCCCGGCGGATGCGACGATCCCGGCAATTTCTTCATCCATTCCGGGCGCATCAAGCTGGCTCGGAGACACGTTGACGGCAACTGACATATGGCGAGGCCAACGCGTCGCAGCCTTGCTCGCCTCGCGCAAAACCCATTTCCCTATGGGGACTATTAAGCCGGACTCTTCCGCGATCGGAATGAAGACCGACGGGCTGACGAACCCGTAATTCAGGCGCCTCCACCGCAGCAGGGCTTCGCAGGCGATTATCTGATGGGTGGTGAGGTCGACTATGCATTGATAGACGAGGGTGAGTTCATTGCGAACGATGGCCATTGCCAGATCGGAAGCCATGGATGAACGATGTTTACCGCTAACTCTCATCCAACCTCTGCCCGTCACGCAATCATTTTGGGGGTACGTAGAGTGCCGCTGATCGATTTCATGGCCGGTTTCGGAACTAAAGATCGCGAGACGGAAAGCTCGATCCTCACGACTGATTGGCATGAAACAGGAAATTCTGGATCCGTCGCGCGCACGAAATCAGCATTGCGCAGGTTGCGGTCGCGGTCTGATATCCAGCGAGTTCGGGCCAAGCTAACAACTAGTTCAACTTTTTGCTATCACGCACATTGGTGATGCATGGGAGCGGCATGCCCGCAGGGTTTCTCATCACCACTAGGGTGATGGCGCCTTGACTCGTTCAAGTTTTAATCGCGCATAGATAGAAGAATTTTTTGCGTCAATCTGTATCTGATTTTCAGATATTTCGATGATTTTTAGATATATCGACCAGATTGGGTGATGAAGTTGGCAGCTATTGCGCTCTCGTTTAGAAGGTTTTTACAAAAAATTGCGTTTCCTAGCTCCCGCGGCAAGCCGTTCTTGTTTGCCGCTCCAGGGAGTCTGCACCAAAAAAGTAGGGGCTTTTTCGGCATGAGAGTAGTGCTTGCATGCGATGTGCAAGGTCTTCGGCAATCAATGTGCGCCGCATGTTGTTGATGAAGATTGTGCAGCGTGTGAAGCATCTACTCGTGGCGTCGTCTACCGTCTCGCGCGATGGGCAAACGTTTGCAGGGTGCCAGGGAAGAAAGACATTCCGTGAATGCAATTTCCATCCACATCGTTTTATCGGAGACCCCATGCAGATAAATTTTCGTACACCAAATCGTCGCAAGGTCGGATTGAAAGCGACCGCCGTTGCGGCATTGGTTACCGCCGGCCTGAGTCTGGCACTGGCCCACGCCGATCCTGGCAATGGCAATAGCAACGGTAAGGGCAACGGTAAGGGCAACGGCCAGACCGACCATGGCTGGGCCAAAAATCCTTACAGCCCTGCCTACGATCACCCATGGCGCCGCGGCGTGATCCCGACCATCGACGTCAAGGCCAAGATGGACAAGTGGGACGACGAGACCTATCACAATGGCCAGCCTTATGCGGGTCAGCAGCCCGGTGCGGCGGCGGGTCAGCTGGCCTATAACGGCGGCAACCAGGGCGTCGGCGTGAACAGCGGCATCTCGAAGGTCTACGTCGTGTTCTACGGCACCCAGTGGGGTAACCAGACCACCGACGCCAAGGGCGACCTGAAGTTCTCGAACGACGCTGCGAGTGCAGCGAGTGCGGTGCAGGAGATGTTCAAGGGCATAGGCACGAATGGCGAACTATGGTCGGCCGAACTGACGCAGTGGTGCGACGGTCCGAACGTGGCCAGCGGTGCGACCGCTTGCCCGGCGAATGCGAACTTCATTCCCTACCAGCAGAACGTATTTGCCGGCGCGTGGTACGACAACTCCGTCGCCTCGCCGGCTGCGGCGACGGGCGATCAACTCGCCGCGGAAGCGATCAAGGCCGCGCAGCACTTCGGCAACACCACGGCCGCGTCGAACCGTTATGCGTACTACATCATCCTCTCCCCGACTGGTACCAACCCGGATAATTATGCGGGTGCCTACTGCGCGTGGCACAACTACACCGGCGCTTTCAACGTGAATTCGCCGGTTGGCCCGCTCGCGTTCAGCAACCAGCCGTACAACATCGACCAGAACGATTGCGGCATCGGCTTTGTCAATGGTCAGGCCAACGGTAAGCTCGACGGCTACACCATGACGCTTGGTCACGAGTGGCATGAGTACATGTCGGACCAGTTCCCGGCCGGTGGCTGGAACAACCCAAGTTCCGGCCAGGAAAACTCCGACGAGTGCGCGTGGATCTCGCCCGGCAGCCCCGGGGGGGCCGCTAACGTGGCGTTTGCGACGGGCACCTTCGCCGAGCAGGCGAGCTGGTCGAACGACACTGGCAACTGCGCCATTTCGCACGCGATCGTCAACCACGGCGCCGGCGGTACGCCGACGGCCAGCTTCAGCTTCACGACAAGTGGGTTGACGGCGAATTTCACCGACTCCTCGACTGACGCTGGCGGCAACATCAGCGCGCACTCCTGGACGTTCGGCGATGGCGCCACCTCGACCGCGACCAGCCCGAGCCACGCCTATGCGGCGGCCGGCACCTACAGCGTCAGCGAAACTGTCACCGACAGCGTCAACGGCAAGACCAACACCGCGACCAAGTCAGTGACCGTGACGGCTCCGACCGGCGGCACGCCGACGGCGAGCTTCAGCGTCGCGACGAGCGGGTTGACGGCGACCTTCACCGACACCTCGACCGATTCGGGCGGCTCGATCAGCGCGCATTCCTGGACGTTCGGCGATAGCGCCACCTCGACCGCGGCCAGCCCGAGCCACACCTATGCGGCGGCCGGCACTTACAGTGTCAGCGAAACGGTGACCGACGGCGTCAGCGGCAAGACCAGTACCGCAACCAAGTCCGTGACGGTCTCGAGCGGCGGCGGCGGTTCGAGCCAACTGCTTGCCAACACCGGCTTTGAGAGCGGCGTAGCCACGCCATGGACGATCTCTTCGGGAGCGCTCTGCACCACCAGCAGCTGCGGTGGCGAGTCAGCGCACGCTGGCTCCTGGTTCGTCTGGCTCGACGGTTACGGTTCGACGACCACCGACGTTGCTTCGCAGCAGGTGACGATCACCGCGGGCAAAACCACGGCGACGCTGCAGTACTACCTGCATATCGACACCGACGAGTCGGGATCAACCGCGTACGACACGCTCAAGATCGGTGTGTACAACACCTCGGGCACACTGCTCAAGACGTTGGCCACATACTCGAATGCGAATGCAAACACGGGTTACGCCGTGCACACGAGTGACTTGTCCGCGTACATCGGCCAGACCGTGGTGATCAAGTTCATCGGCTCGGAAGACTATTCGAACCAGACCTCGTTCGTACTTGATGACGTCACGCTGACGGTGCAGTAATCCACTGCTTTATAGATGGATCGAAGAAGGGCCGCATGACGCGGCCCTTCTTCACGTCGGAAACCAGGCGACTCGGGTCGATTCGCGACGCGGTTCCTCTGCAGGTCGCAATTCCCCGTGGCGCAACTGATCTGCTGCTGTCGGCTGGCCGACGCACGGTCAGGCCGCGCTTGGCGGAAACATTCGATCCGGAACAGATCTGCCAGATCGGTCGTAGCGAACAAGCGACGACAGGTGGCATACTCTGCCACGCATCATCCCGTAAATTGGTGATCCTAGCTTATGCGTTGTCATGATAGTTTAGGACTCTCAGAGGGTGATCCATGTCGCAGGAAGTCCTTGTTGTTGAAGACGAACCGCCTATGCAGGCGCGTTTGCTTCGAATTCTAGGAAGCGTCGGTTGCGCCGAACATTCCGTTTTTTGTGCGGCCACCATCGCTCAAGCAAAGACTTTAGCAAGCGAACATACGTTTGCTGCGGCGCTGATTGACCTCGGATTGCCCGACGGCAATGGCATCGATCTGATCGGCTGGTTGCATTCCAACAATCCGACCCTGCCAATCCTCGTTGTTTCCGCTTGGAGCATTGAAGAAAAGATAGTCGATGCGCTACGTGCCGGTGCGAGCGGCTATTTGCTGAAAGAGCGTGACGATCTGGAAATTGCAATGTCGTTGAGAACTCTGTCCAAGGGCGGCGTTCCAATCGATCCTTTCATAGCTCGGCAAATTCTAGGATTGCTCAACGAAGCAACAAAGTGCAGCAGTGGTCTTCTGCCAGGAGGGGCGAAGCCCGCAACGGGTGCTCCGCTCTCCAATCGCGAACAGAGCATATTGCTGCACGTCGCTCAAGGCATGAGCAACCGTAAAATCGCAGATGCACTGGGCCTGTCGCGATGGACTATAGATACTCACATCAGGCATATCTACAGCAAGCTGTCGGTCAACTCGCGCACGCAGGCGGTGCGCGCCGCACATTTGCATTGCTTGTTTCGCTGATTGCGCTGTTCGTCGCCGCCATCGCTCCGGCACGTGCCGCGAGCGCGCTGCCGAATGAGCATGTTGAAGCAGCACGTTCAACCTGGGATTCCGCGTCTCCCCCGGACTCGGGCTGGGTCGATGTCACCCTTCCAGATGACTGGACGACGCGCTGACCGCGCTTCGACGGCGTGGTCTGGTATCGCATCACCTGGGACATAGCGAAGCCGCAATCGAGCGTCGGCCTGTTCATGGAATATCTGAACATGGCCGGTGTAATCCAGATGAACGACGCCGAGATTGCGCGCGACAAATCCTTGGTTGAACCATTGTCACGCATGTGGAACACGCCTCGTTACTTTTCGATTCCAGCGCAGTTGCTGCGGGATGGGAAGAATGTGCTTCTGATTCGCGTTTCCGGATTGGCTTCCTATGGGCCGGGACTCGGCCCCGTGCACATCGGTGCGCCGGACGACATGCGCGCAGCGTTCGAGAACGAATTGGCCGTGCGCCGTGACTGGCAGATATCGACGATGGCGGTTATCGCCTCACTGAGCCTGTTCTTCCTCATGCTGTGGCTGATTCGCCGCAAAGAAATCGCCTATGGCTGGTATTCCGCTCAACAATTCGCGTGGCTCAACGGCAACTGGAACTTGATCGCTACGAGCACTTGGCCATTCGCTACCACCGACATGTTCGAAGTCGCGAATACTGCCTCCTTTCTGCTTTTCTGCGGCTGTTACACCATGTTCGTGCTTCGCGTTTGCGGCCAACGTTGGCCTCGACGTGAGGTCCTGATGTGGGTTCTCCTGGCCATCGGCTCGATGGCATTGTTCCTCACGCCTCATGATCTCGTCGGCCAAGTTCGCGCGCTATTCACATCCACGATGACGATCTACTCCATCGTGCCGAACGTCATGCTCGTGTATTTCGGAATCCGAAGCGCGCGCCTGGACCTGTATGTTCTCGCCGCGGTCGGCTTCATCAACATGGCCGCACTCGTCCACGACACGCTCGTGTTTACCGGAGTATTGGACAGCAACATCTATTACTCGCAATACAGTGCGGTCGCAGTAGCTGTGGGTGCCGCAGCGGTTCTGGCCTGGAATTTCACCCGAAATCTTCGCCGCGTTGAAAGCTTTAATACCGAGCTTCAGCAATCAGTTGAGGAAGCCCGCCAAGAACTCGGAACGTCGCTCGAACGAGAGCATCTGCTGCAGCTTGCCCATGTTCGGCTCAACGAGCGGATAAATCTCATGCATGAGCTCCATGACGGAATAGGAGGCATGCTCGTCGGCAATATTGCTGCCCTCGAGCAAGCTCCCGACTACGTGCCGTCGCGCGAAGCGCTCAATATGCTGCGGAGCCTACGTGAAGACCTGCGCTTGATCTTGGACACATCTTCAGCCCGGAATCATGGCGAAAATTCGCTGACCAAGCTGCTTGCACCTCTGCAGCACAGAATGACCAAGTTGTTTGAAGCGCACGACATCGAGGCTGATTGGTCTGTCGGAAATCTCGACAACATCGCCTTGACCCCGCCTCAGAATCTCGATCTGCTACGCATCTTGCAAGAAGGCCTGACGAACATACTCAAGCATAGTCGTGCGAAACATGTCCGTGTCAAATTGTCCAGCGATAGCCAAGGACTGCTTATGGAAATTGCCGACGATGGCATCGGCATGAGCGCTGACAGCGAGAAAGAATTCGGTGTGGGGATGCACAGCATGCAAGCACGAGCTACGCGTCTTGGTGCAAAACTCACCATTGACTCGAGCAAGGGAACTACGCTGGTGCGCTTGCTTGTTCCGCATGCAGTACACGAGCACGAGGTTTTCGCGCAATCGTCTTAGACGGCCGACTCGCGGCTCCCGCTCCGTCAGAAAGTTTACATGTCATGGCAATGGCGTCCATTGGACTGCTGCCTGCAAACGACATGACCGTGATATCTCCGATCCATAGCATTCAGCAACACACCGATAGCTGCGCCCTCAACTCGCGACAATTACTAATTTACGGGATACAGAAAAAGAAGCGAGTGGGTTAACTTGCATAGCGTCACTCCCGGGGATGCCTATGCTCAATACCATCCAATGTCTCGAAAGTGATCACTTGTGCACCCTGCTGCGGGAAGCCCGAGTCAAGGCGCGCGCTACCCAGCAAGAGGTTTCCAAGCGGCTTGGTCGAGGCCAGTCCTTCTTGAGCGATATTGAACGCGGTAAACGGCGTCTGGATACGTTGGAATTGCGTAGCCTTTGCATAGTACTCGGAGTCGATTGGAAAGACCTTCTCTTCGAGCTGGAAGCCCGCCTTGGGCGGCCGACTTGACGCGCTTCACAATACATGTAGGCCTGCGCATTGCGCTGCTTTTATGCTTTTTGAATTGACGGGTTACCAGGCTCGATACTGACAAGAGAGAATTCATGGCACCAAAGCAATCGATGGCAATGGCGTTGGGAATGTTTTGTTTGCTCGGATTCGCTGCCGCTTCGGCGGCCGATGCGCCGTCTACGAAAGACTGCGACAAGATACTCGACGGTGGCAGATGCCTGAAGATGGTCGACGGCAAAATTTTCATTGACGGCAAGGAGGCAAAAGCATTCAGCCATACGGAATCCACGGACGATAGCTCACAGGTACAACTGCCGGTGCCGCCGGCGGGTGTCGAACGCATCGCCGCGGTTTACGACAGAAACCGTCTCGTAGAGATGCTGCATAAAGGCAGAGATGGGTTTGCGCTGCCGCAGATGTATCTGGTAGATCTGCAGACCGGTCGTCTCGCATCGGCAGATGATTTGCCCGCGCCGCTCGCAGATTTTTTTAAGAATCAGAAGAACCCGCCGTCGGCTGCATTCGACGCCCATGCTACGCTCACGTCGATACTCGGCTCCGTTCAGCACAGCGACGGCAGTGCCTTGCGCAAGGAAGATTTCGCAGGCAAACGCTTCGCCGCTTTCCAACTGTGGGCCGGCTGGTGCGTTCCCTGCATGCAGGAAGCCAAGAGGTTGGGCGAAATTCTGAGCAAAGTACCAGCGCAGCAATTCGCCTGGGTCGCGGTTGAAACCGATCCTTCGAAAGCAATGGGCGGTCCGAATGGCGCAAAATCATTCGAAATACGAACGCCTTAGAACAAGCCAGTTGATGGCCGTGCCGACAAGGGCAGCGTGGGTCACTGACTTGCTCCGCACAATTTCCAATGGGCCTCGCTGAACACGATTCAGCTGAACTCGAGCTCGTCGGATTTTTCAGCGTTCAAACAGTTGGGCTGCGGTTTTTCGCGACGGGGTGGAACTGGGCAAGGCCGCCGCAACGTCGAACGCGCCGGCGGACCGCTGCGCGTTATCAGTCGAGCAACATTTTGACATGTGCCAATGAGGCAGGCTGTGCTGCGAGCGCGGCGCGGCAGTCTTGTCGCAGTTGTTCGCGTTGCAATCCATCCAGGTATTCGAGCGGTGATTTGCCATCGACGCGTGCGAGAGCCAATGCTGGCAGCAGCGTTGCCGCGCGGGCTTCGAGATCGTCGCGCGATTCCCAATCGACTTGTCGCAGATAACGCTCCGCCAGCCGATCGAAGCTCGCTCCCAATGCCTCCTTGGCTCCGCGGACCACGCGTCGTTTGATCAAAAGGTGATTGAGGCAGAAGGCCAGATCGAACGCCGGATCGCCGAACCATGCGCATTCCGCGTCGAGAAGCACGGGACCGTCTGGCCCGAGCAGAATGTTTTTCGGACTGACGTCGCCATGGACCAATGCCAAACGAGTTGTGGCGGTTCGTTTGGCCAGAGCGGTCAACACATCCGCGAAATCGACGTGCTTCTTTGCGATCGTCAGCAGGTAAGGATCAATCCTCAGCTGATGAAACAGATCATCAGTCGCGAATCGGTCAGCCAGTGTCGCATCGCGTGCCGACGCCGCATGAATGCCGCCGAGCAGCTCGCCTACGGCAGCTGCGGCTGCGACATCGACCCGCCCGGCCAGCAACTCGCTCTTCCAGAGCGGGTAATGTTCCGGCGGCAACCAAGCCATCGCGAAGAGGCCGCGCGTTGGATCGTGAGCGATGGGACGAGGGACATGGCCCGGTGCGATCGCATCGACCACTTGCAAGTAATCCCATTCGTACGCGTTGCGGCCGACGGGGACGCGCCATTCCGATTCCACTTTGAGCTGGGGCAAGGCGCGCTTGACGCAGAAAGCCCGTTCTTTCGTCTCGATGCGCCAGATATCCGAGGACACACCGCCGGCGAGCGGCGACCATCGCGTTTCGCCGGCATTTTGAACCAAGCCGGTCTCGACGACGAACGCCTCCAGCTCGCGGTCAGGAGCGTTCACAGCGGCGCGATCATGGAAGCGCCCGACCACGCAAGACCTTCCTCTTCGAGTCGAAGGAGTTGGTTGTATTTCGCCAGGCGCTCGGAGCTGCGGACCGAACCGATCTTGATCTGACCACCGGCCACGCCGACGGCAAAGTCGGCGAGGAAGGCGTCCTCCGTTTCTCCCGAGCGGGCGGAAATGACCGTGGCATATCTTGCGCGCCGAGCCGTGTCGATCGCGGCGAGCGCACCGGAGAACAGGCCGTTTTGATTGACCTTGATGAGCACGGCGTTGGCGATCCCTCCTTCGACGGCACGATTGATCCGCGACGGCTGCGTTGCGAACAAGTCGTCGCCGACCAATTGTCTCGAGTCGAGCGCCTGAGTCATCGCGGGCCAGTGGTCCCAGTCGTCCTCGCCCAATCCGTCTTCGATCGACACGATCGGATAGGCCTGCACCCACTGACGTTGAAGCTCGATCATCTCCTTGGCGCTGTAAGTCTGTCCCAAGCGATCAAATCGATATTGCCCCGAGTTGTCCTGCAGCGACGACGCGGCGACATCGAGCGCAATCGCGACTTGTTCGCCAGCGGCAAGACCGGCGCGTTCGAACGCCGCCACCATCAGATCGAGCGCTTGCTCCGATCGTGCGAAACCCGGAGAAAGGCCGCCCTCGTCGGCGAGCAGCGTAGTGAGGCCTTGCTCGGCGCACAGCTCGGCAGCCGCACTTCTCACGCGGCAGATCCAAGCCAGCGCCTCGGAGTAGGAGCGAGCGCCCACCGGAATCATCAGGAAATCCTGCACATCCATGCCTCGTCCGGCGTGCAGACCGCCGGACAAGATGTTGACCATCGGCAGCGGCAGGGTCGGCGTCGTGCCGGCCAATTCGGCGATCCTGCGGTAAACGGGTAGCCCTGAAACCTTTGCCGCGGCGCGCACTGCAGCAAGACTGACCGCGAGCGTGGCATTTGCGCCGAGACGGGCCAGATTCGGCGTTCCGTCGGCGTCGCGAAGCTTCTCGTCGAGGCCCGCTTGGTCGAGCACATCGTGACCGTCGAGTAGACGGGCAATTTCGCCGGTGACGTTGGATACGGCGCGCGATACACCAAGGCCATTCCAAGCCTCGCCGCCATCACGCAGTTCCACCGCTTCGGCCTTGCCTTTGGACGCGCCGGAAGGGACGGAGGCACGTGCAGTCTGGCCGCCGGCAAGAGTGATTTCCGCTTCGACCGTCGGGCGGCTTCGAGAATCAAGAATCTGACGGGCGTGGATACGGCGGATTCGACTTGCGCTCACGAATGGTCCTGCTGGCATGGATGATGTGCGTTGGCCCTGCGGGTCAGGGATAATCTTTCAGGTTGAACAGCGCACTCATTGCCACCCAATCCTCGGATGGCGATTGCGGAGCAACCGAGCCGAATGCGATCGGTTGCTGGTAGACACTCATTTTGTCCACCCACGCCTTCATGCAGGCGTTGTCTCCGGCCTTGGCGAAATCAGCCGCGCTAATCTCGTCACTCAAGTCCAGGATCATGAACAGGCGATTGCCTGCGCGATATATCTGCAGATCCTCCACGCCGTGATCGCGGAAGAACGCGACGATTTCCGCCGGTGTTTTTCCGGGGCGATGCCACTCTTCATAGGCTTCAATCGCTTGCTGGTGATCAACGAGATCCAGCGCGAAGCAATGTCGGTGCGTCACGATGCTTACCTCAAAGCCCCATGGCGCGATGCATTGCCGAATTCAGATGCGCCAACATTTCCGACGTGGCCAGTTCAACGTTGCGGTCGCGACACGCCTCAAGAATCTTGACGTGTTCTTTGAGCGTCCGGTTGATCAACGGCGTTGTTTCGCGACGATCCATAAGGATCAGCGAGGTGTAGTTCTGCAGACGCTTGGTGGTCGATTCGATAAGCGGATTGGCGAGACTCCCTATCAGGCCGCCGTGCAACCGGTGTTCGAGCTCATGCAGCCTCGGTAGCGGGTCGAAGCCGTTCCCCTCCATTTCTTCGATGAATTCATGGTGGTCGGCCAGCAGCGCCTCGATCTCCTCGATCGGCGTCCTCTCGGCGTAACGGTGGACCGCCTCGCACTCGATGATCATGCGGAACTGATAGGTGCTCCGGATCAGGTCCATGTCGGCTTTGATGAACTCGATGCCGGCTCGCGGATGAATCTTTACCAAGCCTTCGACTTCGAGCACACGCAGAGCATCGCGCAGGGGCTGGATGGGCACGCCCAACAGCTCGACGAGCTCGCCCTGTGACATATACGCCCCGGCGGCGATGCGCCGTTGAAACAGGCCATCCATGATGAGTTGGCAGGCGGTTTTGCTCAGGCGGGTCGCGTTCCCCGGGGCAGGTTGCCCTTTTTTGGGTGCCGAGACGGAACGCTGGGCTGGCTTAGTTATTTTTTGTATCATATCTATTATCATATTTGATATCTCACATAGGCGCTAGATAGATCACCTTTGTCCGGCGGTCTGTCAAAGCTGCAGAAGGGACAAAGTCATTTTTGGACGGAAACTAAGAGTTTCAGCAATTCAATTCGGATGGCCGACGATGGATGGTGGTACGAAGAATGCGCGCGCAACGGGATTGCTCAGCCGTAGGGACAGATTGGCAAGAGGCGAACTTGTCGACGTATCCCCTTTCGCGCGTACCGCCGGGTTCCGCGTTCCGGTGGCGCTGACCCGCGATGCGTGGGCCGCCGGCATCGACATTAGCGGCGATCGGTCGCCGGTGGAACGCAGCGGTCAAGCCGTGAGGCAGCGTGCCGTTGAAATGCTCAGCCACGCCCTGCAAGCGGTGCGTAGAGCCGGCGACAGCGATACCGTGCAATTCAGGCTATGCAGACCGATGGGCAATGGCGAAGGCAAAGCCATTGGTCGACTCGCAATCAGAGATCATTTTCTGATTCACTGCGAACCCGGCGATCTTGGTGAACCGGTGGTCACCATTACCCTTGCGAACTCTCCCGGGTCAGAAGCAGCGACCGAACGCGAGCCGCAGCAGCTGTAGCCACGAACCAGTGCAGCAGCTAATCAAACTAGTTATGAGGAGAACGATGATGGTGGCAAAGCTGGGCTGTCTTTTCCGACATGCCGCGATGTGCGGGATGGCCGTCATCTTCCTTGTCGTCGGCCCGCAAGCACAGAGTGCCGACCATCCTGCGCCTGCGTTTGCGCATTGGCTGGCAAAGATACCGGCCTTGGAGCACCAACAGGACACGTTGGAATTCTCCGAAGGCGCCAGTCGCGTTACGCCGCTGACTGCCGCACAGGCAGCACAGGCCGCGAGCACGGTGAACTGCACCGTCTACTGCGGCACGACGGTCAGCTATACGAGCTGGAAAGGCAACACCACGACCATGCAGGAGTTCGATGGTCTGTATGTGCGCGTGTTGGTGCCGCAATCTTGGTTCGATGACGCGACGTTTACCGAAAGCGCGCGCCACACCTTCATCAACGGCTTCGATCTGGTCTACCAATATCTGTACGAGATCGTCGGTAGAAGGCCGGGGACTGCTCTCGACACGCTTGCCTATGTCAACCCGGCGGGCTGTGGCGATGGTTGCGGATCTGTGGGTGGGCTCGGAGCCGAGTACGACTGGGGCTGGAGCGCCGATAGTGCCGCAAATGGCCTGGAGGGGTATGGCGAGATCCACGAGATCACGCACAACTTCGACTCGTACGGTGGCGCGTACAAGTTCGGCAACAGTACGCTGACCAACAATGCCAATGGCCCACTGCCCGATTCGTCGCATTACTGGACGACGATGTTGCGCGCTATCTACACCTATTCGGGCAACCAGAACAGTTACTACGACCACCAGTACGAAGGTTGGCTGCAGTCGTATCTCGACGGTGGCGGCACCTGGCAGAACTGCGTCGTCCAAAGCAATTCAGCATGCAGCAGCGGCTCGACCGGTTATTCCGCGCCGGTGGGCTTGTACTTCCGTCTGGCCCACCTGTACGGGCAGCAATCCATCACGCGTTGGATTGCCTTTATCAAGAACAATCAGACCTCGTCGACCGACCAGGACAAACTCGATCACTTTTTCGAAGCGTATTCAGCAGCGGCCAATCGCAACGTCAACTGCGTGTTCGACGAATTGAATTGGCCGATCTCAACGGCCGTGCGGACCTGGGTGGATACGAATATCGGCACGACCGCGCAGAATCCGGATTGCAGCAACGGCCCGGGCGGTAAGTCGTCCATTCTCGACATGGCCGCGGAGCTCGGGCCGCCGGCGACGCCGAACAATTACTCTGGTCCGGGAGGAGGAGGTTTCTGGAGTCCAAAAAGCGTGGGATTCCCAGGTACCGCCAACTCGAATGGAGTCAACGCGAGCGGAGGCGCAGGGGAACGGGCGTTCACGTTCCAATGGAGCACAGGCCAGAACGTCCTTCTCTATTTCTGTTCGCCCAGCGGCGGTCACAGCGGCGCAACGCTGATCGTGCATTACCACGGAAGCGCCACCTACTGGAATGGCCCCTCCTTTACTCCGGGAACGTGCAATACGACCACCTGGACAATGACGACTGACGAGACGGGGGATAGTTGGGGCATCGTTGTTGAGGGTGGTGCCGACACGGGCGCGTATTCCATCGTGGCGGTGCCGGCGCCGGTTATCTCGCAGCCGCAGGACTGGGGCCAGCTCTCGGTGTCGCGCAATGCCGCCACCGGCGAGTTCACAATGACGGTGAACCAGGTCGACGCGAGCAAGGTGAAGGCGAGCTCGAGCATTTTTCCCGGTCCGAAGACCGTGCGGTTCTGGGCGCAGAACTACGGGTGGGTCAAGGAAATCCCGTGGGTTTCCAGTTCGACGACCTATACGGCGAAATGGACGCCGCCGAGTGCGCTCTCAATCGACACCGAATTCCGCGCCCAAGTCTACGCGGACGCAGCAAATGGCTATGCCAGCAATCAGACCGCACCGGTCATCTATTACATGATTCCGCGCAAGACCTTGTATACCGCGCTCAACCCCGCGCGCTTGCTGGACACCCGGGCCGGAGCGGGATTCACGACGATCGATGGCACTGCCCAAGGTACCGGGCCGATCGCTTCGATGACCGCGTACAAACTGCCGGTGAGCGGCCGCGCCGGCATTCCTTCGGGGGTCGTCGCCGTTGCCCTCAATGTCACGCCGGTCGACCCGACCGACTTTGGCTATCTCACGCTTTGGTCCGGAGCGGGTGCGGCACCCAATGCATCCGATCTCAACCTCAATCCCGGCTATACGATTCCGAACCTAGTTATTTCCCCGCTCGACAGCAACGGCAATGTGGCCATCTACAACGGCAGTCAGACGGCGCAACAGGTCGTGGTCGACGTGCAAGGCTATTTTCCCGCGGGCAGCCCTTATGTGCCGATGACGCCGCAGCGTTACCTCGACACTCGATTCGGCCAAACCACGGTGGACGGCCAGGATCAGGGCACCGGCGCCTTGGCCCAGCACGGGCAATTCGATCTCGGCATCACCGGGCGCACTTCGATTCCGGCTGTGAATTTCGGCGCAGTCATACTCAATCTCACCGCGGTGCTGCCGAGCAGTATGGGCTACATCACCGCATGGCCAACTGGACTGACACAGCCGAACGCCTCAAACCTCAATCTCAACCCTGGTCTCACTATTCCCAATCTGGTCATCTCCGGACTCGGTTCGGGAAAAGTGTCGTTGTACAACGGCAGCATTGCCGCGACCGATCTCGTCGCCGATGTGCAGGGTTGGTTGCCCAGCGATTCGGGCTATACGAGCTTGGCACCAGCGCGTTTGCTCGACACGCGTAGCGGTCAAAGCACGATCGATGGGCAATACGCCGGAATCGGCGCACTGACCAGCAATGATACTTTGGATCTGCAGGTGACCGGCCGCGGTGGAATACCGGCGGAGGCCGGGGTCGGGGCGGTGGTACTTAACATCACGGCAGTGCAGCCAGCCGCAGCTGGTTACATCACGGTTTGGCCGACGGGTTTGGCTCAGCCGTATACCTCCAACCTCAACCTCAACCCGGGCGCGACGATTCCGAATCTGGTCATCGCCAGAGTGGGCAGCAACGGCAAGGTATCGATCTACTGCGGTGGCCAAGCCGCCACCGACATCGTCGTCGACGTGCAGGGCTGGTTACCGATTGGGTTGTAGGCTCGGGCGCGTGCCGCATTGCTGGCACCAGCCAGATAAAAATTCACACCAACACCATACTCACACCGCTGTCTGTCATCGCCTGTACGTATTCCGCATTCGCATTTTTTTCTGTTATCGCAACGTTCAATGCAGTAATGGGAGCAATGATGGACAAGCTGCGCTGGCCGAATTTGCTCGCATCGAACACACCGACGACCTTGCGCGAGACGCGGATCATCAGTGCGTTGAGCGAGGCTTCCTGTGGATCATGCGTGGTCACACCGATCCCAGGAATGATGCCGTCCACGC
>Ga0207639_10001235_pt1 | contig 17308 bp, 17 predicted proteins | sample KBSCornC32_FD_184299 | JGI IMG/M metagenome (GOLD analysis project Ga0207639, IMG submission 184299) | Corn rhizosphere microbial communities from Kellogg Biological Station, Michigan, USA - KBS Corn C3-2 (SPAdes) (version 2) | ecosystem: Host-associated > Plants > Roots > Rhizosphere > Soil ...
CGGTTTGAGTGCGGCGAAGAGTGTCGGATGGGAGCACAAGCGCGCTTGCGACTTCAGCGTGGTAGCGGGGGAAGTCGATCCCCGGACCCATCTCGGCCGTTTCAAGCACCCGATATTCCTTATCGAGGTAAATGAGATCGAAAGGGAAGACTCGTGGTACTGCAGGAATAGCGTGCAGGGGAGTAAGCCAGAGTCCGGCGGTCGGATCCATACCCATGCCGCTCACCACGATGTCGAGCAGCTTCAGGGGCTGATTGCCGCTGTCGGCGACGGTCAGCTTGGAGTTAAGGAGAACCCCACGTGCCAGGTTGTATGCAGAGAAGCCTCTGGTGTCCATATGTGCACGATTTCAGGGGATTAGCCTTACTTCCCTTCGTGCGGTCTGATGCACGCCTGCGGGAGACCCCATCGACATCTCGAATGCCGACGGGAGCCCCGGGGCGAAACGAAACCAGTCGCAGGATGGGATTTTCTCAGGTTAGAGCACCAAATTCAACCAGAACATGCGAAAGAAGATGGAGACCGGAGTCAGAAAATAAATGATTCGAGGCGTCAGAAGACGGATGAAGGGGGTAACCGAGCCCCAAACATGTTTCAGCCGGACGTGTCTGGGTCACGTCCGGCTGAGATTGGGTACACAGTCTGGGAAAAGGAGTTCAGTTAGAGAACGGTAAGACGAGTAACAACAGTGCAATAGGGCAGATGGGTGGTTTTCTTGATCTGCTTGCCATCATCGGGATCTTCAGTTACACCAACTTCAGGCTTGAGGACTTCCATCAACTTCTCGACTCGGTTTTTCTGAGCACACAGTTGCTCAAACGCCTTGAGGATCTTGCGCAGTTCAGTTGAAGCCTCGTCGTATGCGAAGCGGTAAACGTCTTTCCGTACGTTCTCTTTCATGGGTCTCTCCAGCTGCTGTCTACGATTCAAAGTCTAGCTATTTGGGCAGATTGGTTCATCGCACGAGAGTGGTAACAAAAGTACAACTTCCTTCGTGTCCTTTTTGACCCGTTGGGGCATGGTAGGTGACGTGGAGCACCAGCGTGGTAGGTACCGGGGAATGTTCGGGTTACCATCGGGCGAATGCGCTCAGGTTTGAGTACTGCTGCTCTGCGGTAACCGGAGTTGCAGCCAGCAGCTGGCGATCCGGTAGCCGTCCGATCCCTCAATCGGCAATGTGTTCGCAATGGCGTAACAGAAGTTTGCCAGCGCAAACATGTGAGCCCAGGGAGCAGTCGAGCAAAGCAGTATGTTTGCGAAGGGTCCCGCAGCAGCGACGATCAAGTTCTGTAGCGGAGTGCCCTTCTCACGGATCGTGTAGAGGCCCTTGTTCCACTTCATACCGACATTCTTGATCCTCACACCAACACAGATCGCGGCGACAAGATGGCCGCACTCGTGCAGAAGCATCGCGATAATGCCAAGGCCGAGACCTTGTGTGAACGGGAAAAGCCAGCGCACGACGTGCATGTGCGGAACTCCAATCACGGTTTGTTCCATGATGGCTCATCCCGGCGAGGATCGAAGTGGCAATTGCCACTCATTCGGGATTGAACTTCGGAGTGGGAAACTTCTGGGCCGGGAATTCCAAAACGGAAATCATTGAGCCCCGGCAGAGGGTTTGCTGCCGGGGCTCCGATTTGCAACGCGACGCTGAGGTATAGATCTATCTAATATTCGGCCCTTCAGATTGAGAAGCGATGGGTCTCGTGCTTAGGATGCAGTGGTCGAGTGTTTGCCGTTGTTGATCTCGATTTCGTTCACGACCTGCTGCACGTTCGGGACTTTCTTGGCGAGGTCCTCGGCTTCTTTCTTCTGCTTGGCCGTCTTCACAGTGCCTTTCAGCACCAGCGTTCCATTCTTGGCGGAGGCGCGAATGCTCTGGTCGTTGAGAGCGGCGTGGGCCTTGATCATGGCCTTGTAGTTGTCCTCGATCGCGCTGTCCAGATTAGAGGCGACTGAGCCTGCGTTGCTTTCTCCCGGGGGACGGACGCCGATCTCGTTGGCGATGGTGTAATCGGGCGCGGCCTGTTTCGCGATGTTCTCGGCCTGGTTCTTTAGATCCTGGCCACTGACGTCGCCCTTGAGGGTCATGACGCCTTTATCGCGATCCTGCGAGACGCTGACGGCGCTCAGGTTGTTGTTCTTCAATGCATCGTTGACCTGGGATTTTTCGTCGGGGTGAGATGGCTTATTGCAACCTGCAACCATCATGGCGCCAGCCAGAATGGCGGCCGAACTGCGCAGAAAGTGGCGATGACTATTTCTAAGTTTCATATATTCCTCTCCTGGGGCAAACGCACAATTTCTTGGAACTACTTACAGCAATTCAGATGTGGACCGAAGTTGTGTTGGTTGTACCTCGTGGAATTCCGGGGTGTCTAAAACGCACAAACTTCTCTTCTTTCAACATTTGCCAATCCCGAACAAGAGAGTGCTCGACCATGTGTCTGCCCCCTCCATCAGCGCCAGCGATACGCAAGTTCCAGGTACTATTTGCCGCCGTTTATTCGGCGAATCGCGGCAGATTCGCACATCGGTTTTCCGGGTGTGTGAGGTGATTGCTGTCACAGTCTGAATCCGACATGCAAGAGCAACATATTCCGGGTTTCGGAGGATGTTCTCTGGTGCCCGAAGTTGCTGTTGGCCTTGCAGATGTTAGGCAAATAGCTCCGGAGACGAAACATTGTGAACTGGCGCGAACACTATCGGAGCAGGTGCATGACGGCCGCGCAGGCCGTGAAAGCGATCCGCTCCGGCCATCGCGTTTGGATCCAGCCGAGCTGCGGGACACCACAGCCGTTGATCGATGCACTGATCGAGCGTGCGCCGGAACTGATCGATGTAGAGCTCCTGCACATGAAGACGCTAGGCGACGCCGTGTACACAAGGCCGGAGTACGAAGGACATTTCCGGCACCGCGGACTATTTCTAGGCGACAACGTACGCGAGGCGGTAGCTGCGGGACGCGCGGATTACACGCCGATTTTCCTCAGCGAAATCGAGGGCCTGTTTGAATCGGGATCGCTGCCGCTCGACGTTGTGCTGATGCAGGTTTCGCCGCCGGATGCGCATGGATTCGTAAGCCTGAGCACCACGGTGGACTGCACCATGACCGCGATTCGTTGTGCGAAGACCGTGATTGCGGAAGTGAACGCGCTCGCTCCGAGAACACACGGCGATACCGCCGTACACGTCAGCCAGATCTCGATGTTCGTTGAAACTTCCAGGCCTCTGCTTGAGCTTCACACTGAGACTTTCACCGAGATGCACCTGAAGGTCGCGCGCAACGTGGCATCTCTGATCCCGGATGGCGCGACTCTGCAGCCCGGCATCGGCGGAATCTCAGAGGCGGTGCTGCACTGTCTCGACGACAAGCATGATCTCGGGATCCACACAGAAATGTGCCCCGACGGCGTGGTGGATCTGATGGAGGCCGGAATCATCAACGGCAGCCGCAAAACCCTGCACCGCGGTAAGGCTGTCGCAGCATTCGTGCTCGGTACGCAGAAGTTGTTTGATTACATCCACGAGAATCCCGCATTTGAGTTCAAGCCGATCGCCTATGTAAACGATCCGTTTGTCGTAGCGCAGAACGATCGCATGGTTGCGATCAATTCGGCTCTGCAAGTGGATTTGACGGGGCAGGTGTGCGCGGACTCGCTCGGCACCAGGCCATTCAGCGGCTTCGGCGGCCAGGTTGATTTCATTCGCGGTGCAGCGCGATCCAAAGGCGGAGTGCCGATCATTGCCTTGCTCTCTACGGCGTGCGGCGCCAGGGTGTCGCGGATCGTCCCGGTGCTGGAACCAGGTGCGGGAGTTGTTACCTCACGCGCTGATGTGCACTACGTAGTCACGGAGCATGGAATTGCGTATCTGCACGGAAAGACTCTGCGCGAGCGCGCCGAGGCGTTGATTGGAATTGCGGATCCGCGGTTCAGGCAGGAGTTGGAAGATTTTGCGGTGAAGGCGCATTACCTGGAGCGGAAAGCGGTGTGCGCGTGATGGGTATTCCGGTCTCCAAAACAGGAAGACACGGGGCGCCCGCGGTATGGGATTAGGGAGAAACGAGGAACGCGGAAATGACAGGCAGCGCGAAACGAGATCGGGGCTTGCTGCGAGTTGATGGGAATGAGTGCAAGGGATGCGGGTTGTGTATCGAGGCATGCCCTCCCAAGGCGATTCATTTGAGTGACGGTCTCAATCACTACGGCTACCGGACCGCCACGTACAACGGCACCGGCTGCACCGGCTGCGGCATTTGCTTTCTAGCCTGTCCGGAGCCGGGTGCGATCACGGTTTTGCGTCTGCGACGCGGCGCGGCAGTGGAACACGAGGAGGCCCTGGCATGCGCAAGCAATTGATGAAGGGCAACGAGGCGATTGTTAAGAGCGCGATCCTGGCCGGTTGTCGCGGTTTTTACGGATACCCGATCACCCCCGCAAGCGAGATTGCGGAAGCTGCCGCTCTCTATATGCCGCAGGTCGGCGGCGTCTTTCTCCAGGCCGAGAGCGAGGTCGCGGCCATCAACATGCTCTACGGCGCTTCCTCCGCCGGAGTCCGCTGCATGACGGCGTCGAGCGGCCCCGGCATCAGCCTGATGCAGGAGGGGATCAGCTACATGGCTGGCGCGGAACTGCCATGCGTCATCGCAGACATCACGCGCGGCGGCCCCGGGCTGGGGAACATTGCGTCGGAACAGGGCGATTATCACCAGGTAGTGAAGGGTGGAGGCAACGGGAACTACCGCACCATCGTCCTGGCGCCGTACTCAGTCCAGGAGATGGCGGATCTGACCGCGCTCGCGTTTGAACTGGCCGACCGTTATCGCAATCCAGTGGTCGTCCTTGCGGATGGGTTCGTCGGTCAGATGATGGAACCGGTGGAATTTACGCAAGACGCGATCTTGCCCGAGTTGCCTTTCTGGTCGGTTGCCGGAACCGAAGCAACGCGAATGAATATGATCACGTCGCTGCACATGGGCATCGATGATCTCGAGGCTCACAATCACGCCCTCGAAGCCAAGTATCGGAGAGCCGAGCAGAGGGAATCCCGTGCAGAGCATTGCTTCACAGAAGACGCGGACTTGGTGCTGGTGGGGTACGGGATCGTCGGTCGGATCCTCAAGGCCGTAACAGCGGAACTGCGCGGCATGGGATACAAGGTGGGGATGCTGCGTCCCATCACGCTATATCCCTTCCCGACAGCCGATTTTCAGAAGTTGGCGCATCACGCGCAGTCGTTCGTCGTTGTAGAGATGAGCAATGGTCAAATGATCGAGGATGTGCGACTGGCGCTGAATGGAGCAAGACCGGTGGAGTTCCTGAGCAGAGTGGGAGGCAACGTTCCGTCGCACGAAGAGGTGCTGAAATTTGCGATGGCACATGCGGAGAGAGAGCAGGTGGCGCATGTCTAATTTGGTGGAGTCGGACTACGAGATTGTCCATTCGAAGCCCAAAGCTTTCTATGACGTCTTTGAGCGCAAGGATGAATTGAAGCACCAGACACACTATTGCCCCGGGTGCGGCCACGGCAACGTGCATAAGCTGCTCGCAAAGGCCATCGATGAGCTTGGCATTCAGAACCAGGTGGTGCTCATCAGTCCCGTCGGTTGTTCAGTCTTTGCGTACAACTACTTCGATGTGGGCAACGTGCAGGCCGCTCATGGTCGCGCCCCCGCCGTAGGAACTGCCGTAAAGCGGAGTCATCCCGGCAGCATCGTGATCAGCTATCAGGGCGATGGAGACCTCTCGGCCATCGGCTCAGCAGAAATCCTCCACGCTGCGAATCGCGGCGAGAACATGACCGTAATCTTCGTCAACAACGCGATCTACAGCATGACCGGCGGACAGGTTGCGCCCACCACACTGCTGGGGCAGAAGAGCCTCACCACTCCCTTTGGCCGCAGCGTTGCCAATGAAGGTTACCCGCTTCGCATGAGTGAACTGCTGGCAACGCTCGAAGCTCCGGTGTATATCGAGCGCGTGGCGCTTGGCGACAACAAGCAGATCGTGCAGGCCGCGCGGGCAATCAAGAAGGCAGTCGAGAATCAGGTGAAGGGGCTGGGCTTCTCGCTGATTGAGGTCCTGTCACCGTGCCCGACCATCTGGAAGATGTCAGCGGTCGACGCGCAGAAGTGGGTCCACGACGTGATGGAGAAGACCTATCCGCTGGGCGTAGTGATCGACCGCACCAAAGAACGAGAGCCGCGGGCAAATCCAGATCCTGCGCCCGGTCTCGCAGAAATTCCAGCGATTCTCGGCATCGCGCACGACGAAGTGCAGCAGAAGATTCCGATCGCGTGCGACGACCTGACCGACGTGGATCTGCATGTCCGCGTAGCCGGATTCGGTGGGCAAGGCGTGTTGTTGCTCGGCGAAGTGCTGGCGGAAGCGGCCCTGGATGCAGGCCTCGAGGTTTCGTGGCTCCCATCCTATGGACCGGAGATGCGCTCTGGAACTTCGAACTGCCACGTGCGAGTTTCGCGTAAGCCGATCGATTCGCCCCTGGTTGCGGTTCCCAATTTTCTCGTCGCCATGAACGAGCCTTCGCTACGCAAATTCGATCTGAGCGTGAAGCCGGGCGGATGGGTCATCTACAACGGCGACGAGTTCCCGGACGACTGCAAGCGCGACGACGTGAATGTGCTCGCGCTCAACTTCACCAGGGCCGCGCACGAATTGGGCGACCCGCGCGCCGCAAACATGGTGATGCTCGGCGTGCTGCTCGAGATCTCGAACGCGTTGCCGCAGGCAAGCATCGATGCGGCGCTGCGGACGCTGGTGAAATCGGCGAAGTGGGTTGAGCTCGACGAACGCGCCCTGATGCGCGGCCGCGAACTATACCGCCAATCCCGCAAAGGAGCTGCTGTATGAACGCAAGTGCGGATCCGAATCTGATCGTTTATTTCGGCGGCAAGTATATGCCGCTGCGCGATGCGCACGTAAACATCCTCACGCATGCGCTCCACTACGGAACGGGCGTGTTTGAAGGGATTAGGGCGCATTGGGTCCCGGCGGAGGAAGAGCTCTTCATCCTGCGAGCGCACGAACACTATGAGCGATGGAAGAAGAACTGCGGCATCCTCCGGATCCACGTTCCGGCATCCACCGCCGAGCTGTGTGCGATCACCGTCGAGCTGATGCGCAAGAACGCATTCCACACCAATGTGTACGTCCGGCCGCTGGCCTTCAAATCAGCAGAACGCGTCGGTGTGAGCACCGATGACGAGAATGCATTTGCGATTGTCGCCCTTCCCTTTGGGGAGTACTTGCATAGTGACAAGGGAATTCACGCGGGCGTTAGCTCCTGGCGTCGGATCGAAGACAATGCGATCCCGGCGCGCGCCAAAATATGCGGCGCCTATGTGAACAGCGCACTGGCCAGCGACGACGCCCGTGCTGCGGGCTACGACGAAGCCATCTTCCTGAATGAAAGCGGACATGTAGCCGAAGGCGCTACGTGCAACCTCTTCATGGTGCGTGATGGCAAGCTGATCACGCCTGGAGTAACGGAAAATGCGCTCGAAGGCATCACGCGCAACTGCATGATGGAACTCGCATTTCGCGAGATGGGCCTGCGCGTGATCGAGAGGCCGATCGACCGCAGCGAACTCTACATATGTGACGAACTGTTCTTTACCGGAACCGCTGTCGGCCTTGCGCCAATCGTGCGTGTCGATCATCGGCCGGTAAAAGACGGAGTCATCGGACCGGTGACGCACTCGCTGCGGAAGCTTTACTTCGACGCGACGCGCGGACACCTCGAGGCTTACTGGAACTGGCTTACCCCGGTCTACCAATCACGGATGAGGCACGAGCACGAACTCGTCTCCATGGCAGATTCGATCTGACGAAGGTGCGGATCTGGCCGGAGCGGTGTCCGACTCCCGCCTGCGCCGCTGTGGTATTCGGTGCGGCCACAGGAGGAACATAATGCTGGCAACAAAACTGGTTGATAACGCCTATGACGTTGCGCTGGAGAACTTCGATGCCGCAGCGGACGCCCTGGGCCTGGATAACGATACACGGGAGATGATCAAGTATCCCGAGCGCGTACTGACAGTTTCGGTGCCGGTGCGCATGGATGATGGAACCATCAAGCGCTTCCAGGGGTATCGCGTGCAGCACTCAACGGCGCGCGGACCGGCCAAAGGCGGCATCCGCTTCCATCCGCAGGTCACGCTCGACGAAGTGAAGGCGCTGGCCACATGGATGACGTGGAAGTGCGCCGTGGTGAACATTCCGTTCGGCGGCGGCAAGGGCGGCGTCACCTGCGATCCGAAGCACATGTCGCAACACGAGCTCGAGCACATGACTCGCCGGTATACCAGCGCCATTCTGCCGCTCATCGGGCCGCAGCAGGACATTCCTGCGCCGGATGTCTACACGAATCCGCAGACCATGGCATGGATCATGGATACCTACAGCATGACCAAGGGGTACACCATTCCCGGCGTCGTCACAGGCAAGCCGATCAGCCTGGGTGGTTCGCTCGGACGAAATGAGGCAACAGGCCGCGGCTGCTTCTATACCATTCAGTGCGCGTGCGAGCACCTGGGCATTCCGCTCAAGGGTGCAACCGTCGCCGTCCAGGGATTCGGCAACGCTGGATCGGTCGCGGCGCAACTGCTGCATGAAGCCGGTGCAAAGGTAATCGCGGTGAGCGACTCTGCCGGTGCGATCTACAACAAGGACGGCCTCGACATTCCCGAACTCATCCACATGAAGACCATCGCGGGTCATGTGCATGGATTCCCGGGTAGCGAGCCGATCGATCCTGCCGCGCTGCTCTCGTTGAAGTGCGACATCCTGGTCCCCGCCGCTCTGGAGAACGCGGTAACAGCTGAGAATGCAAACTCAGTAAATGCCCGCATCATCGCCGAGGCCGCCAACGGCCCGTTGACTCCGGCCGCCGATCGCATCCTCGAGAGCAAAGGCGCGTTCATCATCCCGGACATCCTGTGCAACGCGGGCGGCGTCACCGTCTCTTACTTTGAATGGGTGCAGGACGAACAGCACCTCTTCTGGGAGGCGCAAGATGTCTACAACCGCCTCGAAAAAGTAATGAAGACATCCTTCCGCGACGTGCTTAAGATCCATCTCGATCGTGTTGTGCCCATGCGGATCGCAGCCAACATGCTCGGAATTGGCCGCGTAGCCGAGGCGATTCACATCAGAGGAATCTATCCGTAAGGCAGGGACCAAGGGACCGAGGGAACAAGGTCACAAGATCTTACCCGTAGATTGGCGGACTTGTAAGACAACACTTTGGGCGGCACGGTAATGTGCCGCCCATTTTCTTTCAAAGCAGGGAACGAGGGAACAAGGGACCAGAGAGACAAGGAGGAGTCGGAATCCGCTCAGTGCGATGGAACCGCGATGCCAATCGATGGTTTCATATCGACAGCCGCGGCCACATCCGCGAGCCGACGGTAGGAGTCAAGCCGGGCCGCGTGTTCCCAGGTGTCCGTCACAGCAATGACTTCGTCCGCACCAGTGGAAGCGAGCAGCTTTTCAAGTCCGGCTTTGACGGTGGCTTCGGAGCCGACAACGGCTTCACGAAGGCGGCTTTCAACGGCAGCACGCTCGAACTCGTTCCAGTCCGCGTCCATCGAATCGACGGGCGGAAGCAGCTCCACAGGCTGATTGCGGATGAGCCTGAGAAAGCGTTGCTGCGGTGTCGTGAAAAGACGGCGCGCGGCCTCGTCTGATTCCGCAACGATGATGGGAACGGCAACGATCAGCCAGGGTTGCTGCATCGTCTCGCTGGGACGGAAATTTGCGCGGTACAGCTGGGTTGAGTGCGCCAGCATCTCCGGCGCGAAGTGCGCGGCAAACGCGAAGGGCAGCCCGAGCTGTGCGGCGAGCCGCGCGCTGAAGTCGCTGGATCCCAGAAGCGTAATCGGCACATTGCTGTTCTGGCCCGGGAGGGCTTTCACGGCCTGATGCTGGATCCCGGGTCCGAGATAGGTCCGGAGCTCAGCGAGCAGTTCGGGAAAGTCGTCGCCAGACTGGCGGAGATCGCGCCGGAGAGCGCGCATGGTATGGAAGTCGCCGCCAGGCGCGCGTCCCAGGCCAAGATCAATACGGCCGGGATAAAGCGCCTCCAGCGTCCCAAACTGCTCAGCCACCACAAGCGGTGCGTGATTGGGCAGCATGATGCCTCCGCTGCCCACGCGGATCGTTTTTGTCGCGGAAGCGACGTGTCCGATGAGGACGGCAGTTGCTGAGCACGCAAGCCCCTCAATGGAGTGGTGCTCGGCAAGCCAGAAGCGCCGGTAACCCCACTGCTCTGCGTGACGCGCAAGATCGACAGAGCGGGCAATCGCCGGGGCTGGAGTTTCACCGGGCCGCATGCCGACGAGGTCGAGTATCGAGACGGGAACAGGCATCGGGTATTGGATGTGAGAGGAGAAGTTGACGATTCAGCAGGAAGCAGGGATGCCTTCTCACCCAGGACTATCCACAAGCGCATAACTGCGTTAAGCTCACTTGCACGCTGCCATGCGGACTCTGGCCCGATTTGCGTTTCTTCTGGCGGTCAGCCCACCTTTGCTGGCGCAGGAATCTCGACAGATTACGATAAGCAGCGGGCCCAGCCCACGCTGGGTTTCCGTAGCCGATCTGAATCGCGATGGCAACCCGGACATCGTCGTGGCGAACGCTGGCTCCGAACGTTCGGACTCGGGTTCGATAGCAGTGTTCATTGGCGACGGACACGGCGGATTCGGACCAGCTCCTGGATCGCCGTTTCTCGCTGGACATCTGCCAAACGACGTCGCGATCGCCGACTTGAATGGCGATGGCAAACTTGACCTCGTTATCGCCAATCATCAGTCTCCATTTCTGCGGGTCTTTCTGGGAGATGGTCACGGCAGCTTCCGTCTGGCTCCCGGGTCACCGGTTGACGTTCACTCCCACCCGCATCCGCATGGGCTCGCAGTGGCCGACTTCAACTCCGATGGCAAACTCGATGTGGTCACTGACAGCTGGGGAGACAATCAAATCGAGCTTCTTCTCGGCGATGGTACAGGGCGATTAGAGAGTCCTGGAACGTTCTTTCCCACCGGTCATCATCCCTACGAACGGCTGCGAACAGCAGACTTCAACCACGACGAGCGCCCGGACATCGTCACAACCAACCTCGATGACTCCACCGTCTCGATTCTGCTTGGAGATGGCCGCGGAGGGCTGCATAATGCGCCCGGCTCCCCTCTACGGGCCGGCGGCAAGCCGTGGGAGGTCACGGTTGATGACATCGATGGAGACGGCAATGCGGATCTCATCGTTCTTCCGTATCAACGCGATGTCACCAGGCCGGAAGAGAACGCCGTGACTGTGCTTCTCGGGGATGGGCATGGAGGCTTCCGGCCGATGCCAGGAACGCCCCTGCCTCTCAATGATTGCCGCGGACCGAACAGCGTCGCAGCGGGTGATCTCGGCGGCAGCAAGTTCCACGCGATCGTCGTTTCTTGCGCAGAGAGCAGGACCTTGCGGCTTTACCAGGTGCGAGCCAATGGGCGCTTCGAATCAAGAAATCTGCAAAGTGCCGGAGGCTGGGGATCGGTTACGATTGAGCGGCTTACATCCGGCTCACGGAGCGCCATCATCACGGCCGATGCAGACGCAGGAACAATCACCATCTACTTTCCGAACTAGCGCGAATCGGCCGCGATCCACCGCTTGATTCCTCGCGCATCCAGAGACGGAGCAGCGGGCTCGATCAGAGCCTGTTGAGAGAGTCAAGCGACATCGGCGGCAGGTAAGTCCCGAGCAGTTGCCGTGCCCACCACGCCCCGGTCTGTCGCTTTTGTTCCGGGGTGGTGTACCGGTATTGATAGAAGAGGGCCCGGACGAATGCGGGGGGCGCCTCAGAAAACGGGTTTGGGCCCATGAGCCTCAGCACCGCTCGGTCATTGGTCAGCAGACGCTCGATGAAGTTGAAAAACCAGCGGCTGTAGCCGGGAACACGGATTCCGCTGGGGGTTACAACAACGGAAAAAGGCAAAAACCAGATCAGCCAGTCGAGGCGCAGGTGATAGGGCGCGACCTGCGGCGGCGTCCGGCGGGGATCTCCCGGCTTGGCTTTGAATGCGTACTCGCGCCATTGGGTAGCTGGCGTGATAACACGATCCGAAGTGCCTTCGATCACAATCTCGTAGCGCTCGCGGCCGACCTGCCCGAACGCGCCGTAGGCTCCCACGAGATGGAACGGGTTGTAGCTGTAGTTCATCCGCTGGCCGGGCGAGATGAGATTGAGCGCCGGCTTGATGCTCAGCGCGATCGTCGCAGCCCCGAGCAGGTAGAGGAGAATTTCAAAGGCGAGCGGGCGTGCGCTGAGCGCGTTCGTGTGAATCGGAAGGATGAATGAAATGAAGCCGTCGTCGAACGCCGAGAAGCCGAGGACGACTGTAAGCCAGTTGAGCCATGAGTAGTTCCCACTGACGATCAGGACCAGCTGATGAAATAGGATCAACCCTCCTGCAATGGCGGCGATCGGCTGCGGCGCGAACAGCCCGAACGGAACAATGACCTGAATGAAATGGCTCACGAGCGCGGAGAAGCGGTGCATCGATTTCGGCGCGCGATGGAAGTACCAGCTCAGCGGGTTAGGCAGAGGCTGGGTTTCGTAGTGATAGTAGAGGCACGTGAGATCGCGCCAGCAGGGATCGTGACGGAGCTTGATGAGCCCGGCCCCCATCTCCGTGCGGAAGAGCATCCAGCGAAGAATCAGGATCGGGATAATGGTCGGTTGCGTCTGCGCCGGGCCGAGAAAAGCGGTGAAGAACCCGGCCTCAAGCAGCATCGACTCCCACCCGAAGCCGAAAAAGTTCTGGCCCACGTTCACGATCGATAGATACAGGCCGTACAGAACGAGCCACGCCGTGACCGACAGCCAGATCGGGCCACACTCGGTCAGCCCAAGCAGCGCAAGCGCGGAGACCCCAAGCCCAGTCCACGCGACCATGTCGAGCATGCCATCCGAATAGCGCCAGTGAAAGAGGCTGGGTGTCTCGCGCCAGGTGGTGTGGCGAAGAAACTCCGGAACCGGCAGCAGCCCGTGCTCGCCGAGCAGCGGTTTGAACTGGCCGGCCACCGTAAGGAAGGCCACGAAGTAGATGGCCGCCATTCCGCGCTGGATCAGCAGGCGGGTGAGCACTAGGTCGCCGAAGTAACTGTGGACAGAGGCCATAGCTCAGTTCAAAGCAGTTGGATGAGGATGGAAGTAGTTGAGCGGCTTAGGAAATGTCAATGGTTTTCGCGCATGTCCATCGTCATTCCCGCCATACCGCAACAACGCCCCTCAGAACTCGGCACCCCACACTCCACGCTCTTCATTAAGAATTGTTAAGTGGAGTCGAATGTCGCAACGGTGTGCAAAACTTAGAAACCGAAGAGGAATCTCGGTTTGGCCGTCGCGGTTGATCTCAAGCAGATGGAAGTTCTGGACCGGCAAAGACAGCTCTCGTTGTTGCTCGTAGACGACGACGTGGAGTTGTGCGGGATGATGGGGGAGTTCTTCACCCAGGAAGGGCATCACCTTGACTGCATCTACAACGGACGCGAAGGGCTGACCGCTGCACTGAACGGCTCATACGACCTGGTGATCCTCGACGTGATGCTTCCCATTCTCGACGGATTCGAGGTGCTGCAACGTCTGCGCCGACGCAAGGACCTGCCCGTAATCATGCTGACCGCGCGTGTGCAGCAGCAGGACAGGATTCGCGGGCTCGACGCAGGCGCGGATGACTACCTGCCCAAGCCATTCGATCCGGATGAGCTTCTGGCGCGAATTCGGGCCGTGCTGCGCCGGTCAGAGTCTCTGGCGCGAGGCGAGGCAGAGGAAATTGTGATCGGCAACATTCGCGTCAGTCCGACCACACGCGAGGCGCGCCTCAATGACCAACTCGTCGATCTGACAACGACAGAGTTCGATCTGCTCGAGATGCTGATGCGTTCGGCGGGGCGCGTTGTCTCGCGCGACGAGATTACAGCCGCGCTGTTCGAGCGCGAGGCCACGCCCTACGACCGATTCCTCGATGTGCACATTAGTCATTTGAGAAAAAAACTGGAAGGCGGTCGCGGCCTGATCAGAACCGTCCGCGGAGTGGGATATGTCTTCACCGGCGCAGCCTAAGGTTCTGCTGCGGCATTCCCTTTATGTATGGGTGCTGCTGGCGATGGTGGGCATTCTCTCCACATCGTTTGTGGTGTTCCGTGCAATTTCGCAAAAGGTGCAGGCCCAGAGAATCGACCCGGTTTACGACCAGTTCGACGAGCTGCAGCTGGAGAGCGCGCGCGCAATTCTGCAAAAATGGGGCCACGATTCGGTCGCGCAGTACATGCGCCGGCTTGACGGCCTCTTTGGCGGATCGCATTACCTGCTCGATGGAGCCGGAAAAGACCTCGTTTCCGGCGTTGATCGTTCGGAAATGCTGCCCACGCCTCCCGCGGTCAAGTCGCGCGAGAGCCGCCATGGGCACTGGGAGATTACCCATCGCTCGGCTGATGGAAAGTTCTGGTTTGCAGCGGAGGGCGCGCAGCCGCGATGGAACATCTGGGCCTTTTTGCCCTACTACTTCCTCGTGCTCGGAGCCACCGGAATTCTTTGCTGGATCGCGGCGGCCGGAGTGATCTCGCCTATTCGGCGCATCGCGAACAGCATTGCGCAGTTCGGCCAGGGCGACCTGGGTGTGCGTGTGGAGACAGATCGGCCGGATGAGATCGGCCAGCTCGGGCGCTCGTTCAACGACATGGCCGAGCGCATGGAACGGCTGATCACAAGCGAGCGACGCCTCCTGAGCGACATCTCGCATGAATTGAGATCTCCTTTGGCCCGCCTGAAGTTCGCTATGAAGCTTGCCCGGACCAGCAACGATCCTGCCGCCGCACTGGAGAGAATCGAGCGCGATGTGAACAGGATTGCCTCGCTTGTTTCAGACATTGTCGCCATCAATGTCGTTGAAGACGATCCGGCGCTGGAAGAGAAGCACGAGATTTGCATCCGCGACATCATCGGAGAAGTCACAAACGACTGCGGAGTTGAAGCGCAGGCCCGCGGATGCGCGATCTCCGTGAGCGGCCAGGTGTGTGGACAGGTGCTTGGTAATCCCGAATTGCTGAGGCGCGCCGTAGAAAATGTTGTGCGCAACGCCATCCGCTACTCGCCGGAGAAAACCGCTGTCGAAGTCGAACTCGGCGAGGATGTGCATGATGCACGCATCACGGTGAGAGATTACGGCCCGGGTGTGCCGGACAATGTTATTCAGCGAATCTTCGATCCATTCTTCAGAGTAGAAGAGGCGCGTAATACCAACGGCGGAGGATCAGGTCTGGGACTCTCGATCGCCAAACGTGCCGTATGCGTGCATCGTGGCAGAATTTTTGCCGAAAATGCAACTCCAGGGTTGCGAGTCACAATCGTGATTCCGCTGACACACGCCGTCGCAAAGGTGAGCTAAATCACTTCGAGTGCCGTCGAGGGCTTAAGGTTTCTTAAGCTGCGATTTGCCAATCGTGTTGTTCACTGTTCACAGTGCCTCATCATTTCTTTCTGTCTTAAATTCATCGAGGCATCTGAGGAGAACATCATGAAGCGTTTGTTCGGTTACGCCCTTATGCTCGCACTCGCGGCTGCCCCGGCGATGGCAGCCAGGAATTCGCAGTCGTTCAACCTCGCGCAGAACGTCAAAGTGGGAACCACAGACATTCCCGCAGGCAACGTGAAGGTGTCCTGGACGGGCACTGGCGATGCCGTGCAGGTGACACTCTCGGCCAGCGGAAAATCAATCACGGTCCCAGCCAAACTGGTCTCCGAGAAGAACGGCCACAAGGGCTACGTAGTCAGCAGCAAGGGTGGCGTGAATGAACTGCAGACGATTCAGCTCAACGACATGAGCCTGCAATTGCAAACCCCTACTGCCTCGGGTCAGTAACCGAGCCATCTTCAGGCATCCTCGATCTCATGGCCAGACAAATCAGCCATGCAGAATCGTCTGCGGCTCTCACTACTTAACTTCATGTGACTGCACTTCTTTGTCCCCTTTCGGGTCGCCGGAAGGGGATTTTCTACGGGCGGCGGCCTGAAACAAGGACAAGTCCACGATCTGCCGGCCTGGGATTTGGCCCTGGGTGGCGTTCAAGGTATACTAAGGGTTCGGCAAGCTGCAGGGTGGGTATGTCTTCATTCGCCCATCGCCCGTCTGTGTTGGCGAAAACCCCGGACGGATGAGCGCAAGCTGGCGCTGGAATCTGAAGACAAGTTTGGAGCTAAAGAGATGGCACAGGTTTGTGATGTTTGCGGCAAGGGGCCGCAGTTTGGAAATAACATTTCGCACGCGCACAATGTGACCAAGCGTCGCTGGAATGTCAATCTGCAGGCGGTTAAGGCACTTGTAAATGGCGCCCCGAAGCGGATTCGCGTCTGCACCAGCTGCATCAAGAGTGGCAAGGTTCAGAAGGGCTAGCTGGGCCGGATCGCTTCCGGTTCTGAAATGCGTTTTTTTGAGCGGACCCCGTCTCCTGAGACGGGGTTTCTTCTGCGCGCGAAGCCATCCACTTTCAGTGCGGGCGAAAAGTCTTGCCAGTCTCCAGCAGCGTCTTCAGCCGTGAGAGGATCCGCGGCCATCCGTCCGCGTTCTGCGCGTAGGCGGCGTCATCGTCCATCCAGCGATCGTTGGTCACCACCACCTTCACCGCCTCCGATTCCGGCGTGAGTTCCACCAGGACATGGGACATCTTCTCCCCCATTCCCATTCCGAATTCGTACTCCAGGAGCCTTGGCGCGTCGGCGCGCAGCACCTTGCCTGTCACATACCTTGTGGGTTTCCCGTCTTTACCCGGACCTGACCACGACATCGAACCAGCCGCCTTCAGTTCTACCTCGAAATCGGCTCCCATGAAGATCTGTCGATTCGCCTCTTTCGAAACAAATCCATCAAAGGTGGCTTCATCAATACCTCCGGAGCGACGACAGTATTTGCGCGACTAGATCAGATACTTGGATGCCGGATCTGTCACTTCTTTGCGTCGTTCTCGCGCGTGAAGGTCAACGAGGCTGAGTTGATGCAGTAGCGAAGGCCCGTCGGGCCAGGACCGTCAGGGAAGACGTGTCCGAGGTGGCCGCCGCACCGGGCGCAGGTTACTTCGATCCTACGCATGCCGTAGGAGTTGTCCTCATGCTCCTGGACCGCGCTCGATTCTGCCGGGATCACAAAACTGGGCCATCCACAGCCTGAGTCGAACTTCGCGCCGGAGAGGAACAGGAGCGTCCCGCACCCTGCGCAGTGGTAATTACCGGTTTCGTG
>Ga0207639_10001238_pt1 | contig 17290 bp, 14 predicted proteins | sample KBSCornC32_FD_184299 | JGI IMG/M metagenome (GOLD analysis project Ga0207639, IMG submission 184299) | Corn rhizosphere microbial communities from Kellogg Biological Station, Michigan, USA - KBS Corn C3-2 (SPAdes) (version 2) | ecosystem: Host-associated > Plants > Roots > Rhizosphere > Soil ...
TATGCTTGTCACGCCGCCGCCGCCGGCGGTGCCGCGATGGACAGTGACGAATTCGCGAATGTGGTTGCGAGCCCCGATCTCACAGCGCGTGGGCTCGCCGGCGTATTTGAGGTCCTGCGGCCCTAGGCCGATCGATACGAATGGGTAGACGTGAGTCTCGTCACCGATCTTGGTATTGCCGTCGACGACCACGTGCGAATCAAGCCGCACACGGTCGCCGATCGTGACATTCTCACCGACAGTGCAGAATGGCCCGATGATGCAGCCGTCGCCAAGAGATGCTCCCTCGGCGACGATCGCCGTTGTATGAATTTGAGGGGCCACTTGTGGTCTACTGATCGACAATCTGCGAAGCTCCGCCGTCGCGGGATCTCCGAACGATCAGCCACGTGAAGATGATGAAGGAAGGAACTGAGAGGATAACGCTGGCGATGGCACCACCGATCAGGCAACAAAGAAAACCGATGATGGCGAGCCGTCGCTCGCCGCGCTTCAAACCAAGAGTTAGTGGGACGAGCCCCAACAGCAATCCGATCACGGCGCCCATAATGGCGCCGTAAAGTATTAGCTGCTGTACCGTATATTCAGTGGATTGCATTCTTTAAGATCACTCCTTGGCCGCTCTATTCGCAACAATGCACAGGATCTCGGCTTCGGCGGTCGTCTTGCCGTCAACACTCGCGATGCCGTGCATTTTTTGGACCTTGCTGCCGATACGCAGAGCGGTGACCTCGAGCCTGAGCGTATCGCCCGGGACTACTGGCCGGCGGAAGCGGCAATTCTCTATTCCCGAGAAGAACGGGATCTTGCTGTCGCGGTCCTCAAACTCTCGCAAGGCCAGGATCGCTCCGCATTGAGCGAGTGCCTCGATCTGCAGAACGCCTGGCATCACGGGAGCTCCGGGGAAATGACCCTGGAAGAATTGCTCGTTTGCCGAGACCTGCTTGATTCCGACGATCCGCACGCGCGGCTCAAGCTCGATGATCCTGTCGACGAGCAGGAACGGGTACCTGTGCGGCAGTATCTCCTGGATTCCGATCGAGTCGAGCACTGGCATAGACAAACTGCAAGATAAACAAAAAAGCCGGCAAAAGGCAATTTTGCCGGCCCAAAGAATTGTCTATATTTGCAGTTACGGCTTGGTCGTCGCTGCCGTTGCCGCGCCGCCCGTTCTGTTAAAGTACGTGATGAAATCTCTTGTCACATCAGCCGACGGATCGAGGTACAGGATCGAGCTCGGCGTCTGCTGGTCGCCCGCCATGACGGCGATGTCGAGGACGACGGTAAAGCCCTTGTTCTTTGCGTAATCCCTCAGCGAAGTCGCGATCGCCTGCTGAATGGGCCCCAAAACTTCGCCCGCACGCTTTTGATAGTAAGCTTGCGCTTCCTTTTGTTTGAATTCGAAGGATCGCTGGAGTGTCTGACCCTGGTCCGTTTTGTCCTGGATCTGCTTTGCGATAGCTGCCGTATTGGCCGCAGGATTCGCAGTAGCCTGCTTTTGGAGGTTTTCGATCTCAGTCTGTAGCGTCTGCAATTGCGTCTGGATCGTCTTGAGCTCATCGCTCTTTGGCTTTACCTCGCCCTCGAGCGACTTTTGTGCCTGGATATACTTCTGTATGCCTTCTTTGTCGTCTCCGAACGCGCTTGAGTCGAGCCAAACGACTTTGCCCGGGATCGGGGCAGCGGTCTGAGCGGGGACGCCCGCGGGTTGGGCCGAGGCTGATACCGCACAAGCGGCTGCAAATATGAGCCCGAGGGCCAACAAACTAACTCTTTTCATTACCTAAACTCCTACTGAAAATGCGAAAAAATGCGCCTTGATTATTGCTTATGCTTTGAGACAATCGGGACCCGATGTGTTGCTCGCCCGTTTCAAAAAGAAACGAAATAATATTGAATGCCGCTGGATACGTCAACTCGGTGCGACTAGAAAGTGCGGCCGACCGTAAACTTGACGCCGCTTCGCTTACCCGGCAGGAAGATGCCCGGCAGCTCCTGCGTAACACCGATCTTTGCGTTCGGGTTGTAATAAAGGATGATGCGAAATGGAACATTCACGACCGGGACCTGCATGCGGAACTCGAGACCGACGCTGGCCTTAAAATCACCAAGCTTGCCAAATTTGGCATTACCGACGTCGAGCAGAGAATTTTCCTGCACGTCGCCGCGGAGGAAGAATTGCTGGACCTGCGGCGACAGGCTCGTCGGGCACCCGAGCCGATTGCCTCGGCAAAATTCGTTCACGTAATCCGTTTTTGTCATCACGCGGCCATGGAAATAAAGAATGCTGCCGAGGCTGCTCTCAAGATTTGGCTGCGTGAGCAAAGCGAGCGATGTCAGGCGTCCTGCTCCGAGAAACGACTCGTCCGGCAAAAATTCACTATTGATGACCTGCTGGCCCGTGCTGCGGAGGTTGAATACCGAGCCAACGTCGGCAAACGCCGCGACAGTAAGTGGACCAAACACGGGGCGGCGATATTCAAAATTGCCGAGAAGTTCAGTGTCGCCGCCTATAAACCGGAAGTTTCTGGTAAACAGCGCCGGGTTGGAGCCGCCGATCCCGGTTATTAGGCCAAGCGACTGCAGATCCGCAACATCACGGGCATTTAGACCCGTCTCCGTATTATTTGGACCGGAGGCATTGGTCGTCAGGACAATATTCTTTGCCGTAACGTAGGTGTCGAATGGTGCAACAGGACCGATCGCGCGTGAGTCGTAACCGCGGAGGTCGTTCTCACTGCCGAGGAAGAACCGCTCGTACGCCGGCACACCGCCGATGAACGACAGTGAATTTGCATCGCGCACCTTGGGCGACAATGACCAGGTCCCGGTCGTCGCCGCCAGGACCCTGAATGCCAATACCTCCGGGCTCCGGCTCTTTTTGTTGCGGATAGGGATGAACCGCTCATAACTCACCGACGGCGAATATGTGCGGACATCGCCGCCGAGACCCGCGAAACCGAGCGAGACCGAGAGCTGCGTACCGCGATTCGTATCGATGCCATTCGGCGACGGCTCGCGCGTGTCATAGACGAACGTTCCTGTGATGCGCGATGTCAGGATGTTTGGCTGACGATAGATGACCGGAATATGCGCGGACGGGTCCGCCGATGAATTGATCTTGGGATCGGCAATACTGGTCGCCGATAGCTGATAGGTGAGACCAAGCCGCGAGAATTGTGTAAACCGCCGTTTCTTGAAAAAGAACTCTGATAGCGGTGCAGTCGCAAACACTGTCCCACCATATGTCGTTTGCGTAAAGAGGTTGCTCTCGTCGGTCTGAACCGTCGCTAACGGATTGAAAAGCAGTTGGTTCAGCAGGTCCTGATTCTGGGTCAGGAACGTGCCCTCGCCAAAGAACTCGTATTTTGTCGCAAACAGCGAAAAGCCTACCGATACCGGCCGATCGTGAAAATACGGCTGCTGATAGCTGAACTGAATATTGCGCTGCCGATTACCGGCACCGACCGACAGCGACATGACGTCGCCGCGTCCGGCGAGGTTATTGGTCGAGTACTCTAATCCGAAGAATGTGCCGCCAATACCGGAGACGCCGCCGTTAAACGAGATCTGCTGACGGCCCTTTTCCTTGACCTTAACGATCACGTCGACGTCGCCTTTTTCCTCGTCGGTGCGCATCTCGACGTCCTGGTCTTTGTCGACCGGATCAAAGTATTGCGTCTGATTTAGCCGAGTGATCGAATAATCGACCGCCTGCTGATTGTAGATGTCGCCCTCGTTGAGCAGAAACTCGCGACGCATGACCTTATCACGCGTGAAGGTGTTGCCGGTGAACTCCAGCCTTCGCAGTGTGAACTGCTTGCCCTCGTCGATCTTGATCGTGATATCAACGATGCCTTCGTTTGGGTTCGCAGGATTGTCGCGCGTCTCCGTCTCCGGCTCGGCCTCGTAGTTCACAAAACCCTGGGCTCCGTAAATTTTCTTGAGGTCCTCGTAGAGCGCATCCTGCAGGCGTTTGCCGTTAGCTATCTCACCTTTTTTGAGTCCAACTGCTCCGAGGATCTGCTGCTCGGAAAAGATCGAGTTACCCTCGACCTTTAATTCGCCGACGCGGTAGACCTTGCCCTCGGTTACGGGGACGACGATCTTTAGCGTGTCGTCCGTCGAGCTGACGAGCGGGATCGGGAGGTCCTTGACCAGCGGGAAGCCGGTCTTTTTGAGTCCAAGACCGACGACCTGCGGCTCGCCGATGCGCGCCTGGAAATAGCCCTTGGAGCGCATGTAGCCGAGGACGTTTTTGTTTAGGTCGTAGTCGAGCTTTCTGACGTCGAGGATGTCCATACCCTTGACGCGTGAGACGATGCCGGTCTCCTTTACAAGCACAAGAGCATTGCGAAGCTCGCTGTCCTTAAAATGCTCGTTGCCCGTGAAATCGATATTGATGATACGCGAGCGATAACCCTGATCGACGTTAAAGGTCAGGCCGATCGAGGTTGCGGAGATCTCCTCCTCCTGCACGTCAACCTTTGCGTTGGGATAACCCTTGGACGCGAGCATCTCGCGCAAAACGCGTGCGCCGGCGCGCGCTTTGACGGGATCGTAGATCGATTCTTTGGAGACGCCGACGCGCTTTTCTCGAAATTCTTTGAGGATTTCCGATTCCTGGAGCGCCTTAGCGCCTTTGAATTGCAGATCACGAATGATCGGCAGCTCTTTGACCGTAAAGATCACGTTCACGCCGCCTTTGACACCGTCCTCGACAGAAACGCTCGTCGCCGTCTTATCGAAGAAATTGAGCGAGAGCAATTCCTTAAGATCGCGCTGCAGGGCGGCGGGATCGTAGACGTCGCCGGGGCGGGTCTTGATGTAATACATCAGATCCTCCTGTCGAAGTCGGCGATTGCCCACGATCTGTACCGTCTCCACGACCTGCTGGACGGGTGCTGCAACGTCAGTCGAGTTCGCCGGAATATCAGCTCCCGGGTCGGCCGCGAGAACCTGTAGCGCGAAAGCTGCACATAGCAGGAGCGCGAGACCGAGTGCGCGATAAATGCTCATAAAGGGAAACTTACCCTTGGAAGGCTCGAAGACGCTTCCATAGAAACAGTCGTTTGCCAGCCTACACCGGGAACAATAAAGTAGGATAGTCCAATAAAATTGGCATTTCAATGTGCGGACCGGCTTGCGAGGTTTGATGAACGCGCTTCTCGCGCCGGTTGCCCTAACCACCTTATTCGCCAGAAGTTTGCGCTTTTTGCTCCGATCCTATGCTTTGCACGTGAACAAGCAGGTTTTTTACACTATACGCCGACGGCTGATCCAAGCTCCCGCTCAAACTAATGGACCGCATCCCGATAGCTCATATAAATAGAGAGATCACCCTGGCCGAGCTGGACGACGGCGTTTGGGCCAACGCCGTCAATGTCGATGTAAATTCCTACTGGTCCGGGGATAAGGCACCGGAATCCCGTCAATTCACCGCACGACTCCTGTGGTCCGACACGTGTCTCTACGTCCGATTTGACGCGGCGCAGCACGAGCCGCTGGTTATAGGTGGCGAGATCGATCTTACAAAAAAGGCTGCAGGTCTATGGGAACGCGATGTCTGTGAGATCTTTATTGCCCCGGATCTGTCGATGCCTGATAAATATTATGAATTCGAGGTGGCACCCACCGGCGAGTGGCTCGATCTGGCGATTGATATAGCACCCGAACGCTTGACCGACTGGAACTATGCGTCACGCATGGAGACGGCGGCAAAGATCGATAATGATAAGGTGATCGAGGTACTCAAGATCCCTTTCGAAACACTCGGCGGCAAACCAAACGTGGGTGACGTTTGGCTGGGAAATCTCTTCCGCTGCGTGGGCACGGGAGCTACACGCGGATACCTGGCATGGCGGCCGACAAAAACTGCTAAGCCGTCATTCCACGTACCGAGCGCATTCGGTGAGTTCGAATTTCGAGATTAAAGCAGCGGTCGGCTGGTGAGCACCCACCAAATTATTAACCCACTGACGACGATGGACCCGAGCAGGAGCACTATTAACCCGCCGACCAGACCAAAGACGAACGCGTAATCGCTCGCCTTGCCGGCATCGCGGCCGGTCGCACGCTCGCGGATGAGGTCCATGTTCATCTGGTTCGACTTCCAGACGAAATCGAAGGCGTCGCCGACTACAGGTATCGAGCCCAAGAGATAGTCGATGGCAATATTCATCGCCATTCGCAGCAGCGTGATCTTTGGAACGCCGTATCGGACGCCCGCGAACAGTATGTAAAATGACGCTATCGACGTCAGCGTATCGCCGACGCTCGGGACCAATCCAATGATGCCGTCCAACCCAAACCGCCACGTCGTGCCCGGTACGCGAAACAATCCATCGAGATAGAACGCGAGCTGATCAAGGCTGCGGTCGATCTCGACTTGTTTACGTTGTTGCACGGAATCAGCCACAGAGTACACAGAGAGATATGAAATATGAAACGATCAATTGCGCCTCCGAGTTCTCCGTGTGCTCTGTGGCGAATTTGTTTCGATAATCTTCACAGAGAGGATACGGTCGCCGCGAACTATGGAGTCGACGACGTGCATGTCCTTTTCCGCGACGTGGCCAAAGACGGTGTAGCCGCCGTCGAGATGTGGCTGCGGACTGTGCGTCACGAACCACTGCGAGCCGCCGGTGTCCTTGCCCGAGAGGGCCATCCCGACTGCGCCGCGGTCGAATGGAAGCATATTGATCTCGCATCGAATAGACAAGCCGGGACCGCCGTTGCCGTCGCCGCGCGGATCGCCATCCTGCATTACAAAATTCGGCACGACGCGATGCACATCGAGTCCGTTGAAATATCCGGCGCGTGCGAGCTTTACAAAATTATCGACCGTTAACGGAGCTTCCTCAGGGTTGAACTCGATGGTAAAAACACCTTTCTCGGTTGTGAGCACAGCGCGGACGAAGCCGTCCTTTCGCATCAATGCACGGCGATAATCCGCGTCGGTGTTCAGCACCTGTCCCAGCCGCGTCCCGTAAGCAGCCGAGTAGGGCCGCACCTGATCGAGATGCTTGCTGCGCGCGTTCGCGACCAGTGTCGGGATTCCGGGACTCGTCTTCTCCAGCTCCGGGTCGGCGAGCAGCTCAAATGCCTTTTTTCTAACGAGATAATCTGGTGAATTCAAAGCGACTAGCAGCGATCCAACTGCCGACTCCCTGTCGAGTTTAAAGAGCGCGTCCATGATCGCGAGCATCGCATCGTTATCGTGCTTGTCCTTTATAAACGAGATGGAGAAAGCTGCTTTTAATGCGGCGATGTTCTCCGGATTCTTTGGCCGATCGGCCATCGCACCGGCTGCGGCTGCACGGATAAAAGCATCATCATTGGCGAGCTGGCCACGAAGGATCTCGTCGAGGTTGTCCGGTTTGAGCTCCGCAAGTGCGGTGGTAATCTCGGGCATCGCGATCAGCATCTTCCGCTGATCTGCGGGGCGAACTCCCGTGGCCATTCCGCCAACCCAAGCGGCAAGCCGCTCGCCGGCCTGTGCGATAAGACCGCTGTCCTTTGTCTCCGCGATCGCTGCGAGGCCTCGTGCGTACGCCACTGCAATGTGAAAATCGCGATAGCCAGCGGCAGGCGGAGCGTCGTTCAAATACTCTCCGGGAGCAACTCGCGCGAGAGCAACATTCACCTCCGGCTCGTCCGCATCTCGCCGAAGATCATTCAAGAATCTGATCGTCGAAAGGTCGAGCGACCCCCTCATCAATTGACCGAGGACCGTTGCGATCTCGAGGAGCTCGTTTTGGTCAGCGACCTTGCGAGCGGCACCGGACTTGTTTTGCGGGAGCAGAGTGTTGCCGCGAGTAATTAGAAAGGGCGCGGCCTTGTTGTCCTTGAGCGACCCGAGAGAGCGTATCGCCGCCACCCGCACGCGGAGGTCGTCGTCCTTTGTCGCCGCGTTGATGAGCGCCTCAAATGAATCCTTGTCCTCTGCCGCGCCAAGCACCCGGGCCGAATTTGCGCGGACGGTTGCATCGGTATCACGGCCAAGCAGCGCGCGAATATCGCTCAACTTCTCTTTGGAACGCAGCCGCGCGAGCGTGTTGAGCGCGTCGGCATGGATGCGGGCGTCCCTGGTGTCGTGAAGAAATGCGGCGACCTCGGGAGCGGCTCCGTCGGGACGTGCCCGCAATGCCGCGGTGAGTACGAGGCCGGCCGTCGTCGGATCGCTGGGACGCGTTTTTAGCGCGTAAAGAATGTCTTTGCGCAGCTCTGCCGACTTCGGATCTTTTGGGTTGGCGGCGACGATCTTTCCGGCTGCCTCAAGCAAGCGGCCAAACACCATTGGAGTGCCGGGCCCGGTCCGGTTAGGTGATTCGCGGATCACACCGCCATCGATCGCATCCACAGCTTTGGTCGATTCGATCTCACCCAGGGCGAACGCCGCCATTGCTCGGATCTGCGGTGACGAGTCCTTCTCTAACAGAATGGCCAGAGCGGGGATTGCCCGATCGTCCCCGATCCGTCCCGCCGCTAGCGCAGCACGCTCACGAACGGCGGCACTTGGGGACTTCAGCATGTTCTCGAGAACTGAGTCGTAGCGCCGAGCATCTTCCGCTTTTAGGATCTCAACACCGGTCGCAAGCGGCACCTGTGATAAAGCAGTCGCAGCCAACAGGCAAAAAAGGGCAAGCAAGAGGAAGTTTCGCATTGTGTAAATTTGCCTCAACCAAAGAGCGGGGGCAAGCCCGCCTTCCAAACTGTCAGCTTCGCAGGCGATTGGTCCAGCGCCGAGCCTCCATCCTAACAGTTGGGAAGGGCGGCTTGCCCCGCCCGTTCATCTTAGTTTTTGTTGTGATGTTCCCGTCACGCGAGAACTAAAGTTTGGCCTTATCAGCCTTCGGCCGCGGCGAATTTACTCGTCGCGGTAGTCTCGGCATCGACTATTTTCTTTAGATTGTCGGATTCGATCTGGTTGAGCTGATCGTCTTTGAAATCAGGATTTGGCTTGTACCACGCCTGCGACTCGAAATATTTTTGCAGCTTCGGATCCTTAAAAATACGGCCGTGTCGAGCGTAGACCTCGTTGCGTAAAACGCGCAGGTCCTCGGCAAACATCGCTCCCAATGTGTCGTCGGTAAGCGGTGTCGTCGCGAGGCTCTCGCGGATCTTCCATTCGTAATGGTAGAGGAGATCGACATTCTGCTGCTCGATGGGATTGAGCTTGATCGCCGCCTGATTTTTGGCGACCTTGTACCAATCGCGCCAGTTAAAGTAGTCGGCGATACCAGGCTCGTCAAATTTTTTACCGTGACGAGCGTAAAACTCCTCCCGCATTATGCGAAGGTCGAGCAGCGTCAGCCCCGCAAGCTTGTCCTCGGTCAGCGCGACGTTCTGAAAATGGTCCATCTCGCCGATCTCGATAGCCGTCTTGTGCTGCTTGTCTTTCTCAGCGTTCAGGCGAGCGATATTTTTACGCTCGATATCGGTGAGGGTCGCAGGGTCGTAGCTCGGATCGGCTTTGTACCAATAGCGGTCGTTAAAGTAATTTTGCAGCCACTCCTCGCTAAACGTTTTGCCGTGAATGGCCTCGACCTCTGCCGCAAGGATCGTGATCTCGGCACCCGAATAGTCGCGGAGCTTATCGTCCGGAATCTGCTTGTCACGCCAGACGCGCATATCGCCTGGCTCAACAAAGTCATGTTTTTGGGCCTCCGTAATTCTGATCGTGTCGAGATTGTCGCGCTCGACCTTTGTGAGGACGGCATTGGAGAATTTTGAATCCGGTTTGTACCACGGCTGCTTGACGAGATACTGCTGGATCGATTGCTCTTTGAATACGCGTCCATGCTTGCCAAAAACGACACCGCGGAGCAATGCAAAGTCATCGGCATTCTCGTCCTCGTGCAAGCCCTTGAGCACCGTCGGCGTGAGCCGTTTCGTCCGAAAGTCGAACTTGTCAAAATTGTGCCTGTTAAACTCCCGCCATCGTGCCGCGCGCGCGGCGGGATCGACATCCTGTGCAAACGTCGCTGCGGCAAATACTGCCAGACTTACCAAAACTAAAACAAACCCGCGTTTCATGATCTTCCCTCTCATTTGTCAGCGGTCGCAAACGGCGGCCGTAGATCTCTCTCAAACACTATTCGCTCAACCAGCCGCAGCCGGATGCGCATCATTTACAGGAACGTCGATCACCTCAAAACTTGTAGTGATCGTCGCGGTCGGCCGCACCGTCGCGGCTACCGAGCAATACTTTGTGTCCGACAGCTCGATGGCGTCGGCCACAGCCTTTTCGGAAACCTGATGGCCGCGCACGATATGGTGCAGGTGGAATGTCAAAAACTTGCGCGGATGCTCCTCTGCACGCGTGCCTGTGACCTCGACTCTATAGTCCGTGACGTCCTGACGTTTTTTTTCGAGTATCGACACGACATCCGCCGCCGTACAGCCCGCGACCGCAACGAGGAGCATCTCGACCGGATTCGGAGCGGCGTGCCTATCTCCTTTTACATCAAGTAGATAAGCGTGCCCGCTCGGCGGATTTGCGATGAAGAACTCATCGCCGGCGTGTAAAACGGTGGCCTTATATTCCTGTGGAGGCATAGCTGTCTGTCGTGTGGTGAGAGCGATTCTAGCACAGAATGGGCGGGCTGGAACGGCTCTTTTGAACAACCCTTGGCACGGCAAATGCTTCCAAAGCGACGGGTAGGGGAGAATTGTCTTTTAACGCCCATCTTCCGATCCAAAAAGGATGGCTATCATGAAAAAGCTGACCACTATTTTTTCGCTCATCGCGGTGCTCGCGATCGCAGGTCTGGCGCAGAATACGCGCAACATCCAAGACGCGGTCCGCAGTCTGAATTCAAAGCTCGATGACGTCGAGCAGAGCTTCCAAAACCAGATGCGGTCAAACTCGGTGCCGCAAGGACAGATCGACGTGCTGAACGATGACGTTCGCGACTTGCGGAGCGCCGTTGCCGATCTCCAAAACAATCTCGATCGCCATCGCGACAACCGCAAGGACGCGCAAAAGGTCATCGAGTCGGCACAGCGGTTGAATGACGTAATGGGCGATGTCGCCTCTAACCGTCAGATGGAGCGCGACTGGCAGACGGCACGAGATCAGGTCGACCGGATCGCCCGTGAATACGGCATCGTCGCGCGTTGGGACGAGGGTGCGGGGACCGAGAATAGCGGCATTGGGCGCAGCGGCGGGAATTCAAATTCAACTGGCTCCTCAAACTCGCGTGGGTATTCCGACAATGACAATGCGCGACCGTCCCAGCAGTCGATGCCGCCGACGCGCGATAACCGCGGACCGGCAACCGTCAGCGTTGGTTTGTCCGGCACTTATCAGTTAGATCGCCAGGCAAGCGAGAATGTTGATGATATTGTTCGCGGCGCAAATGTGAGCGGCGACCAGCAGGACGACCTTCGTGACAAGCTCGATGCTCCCGATCAGATCGCGATCGAGATCCGCGGGACGCAGGTGACGCTCGCTACCTCTAAGGGCGATCCCGTCACTTTCACAGCAGACGGTCGCGAAAAGACACAGGATTCGAATGGGCGCACAATTCGGCTAAAGGCAACGATGAGCGGCGACACGATGACCGTTTCGTCACTCGGCGGCGAAACGGATTTTACTATCACGTTCACCTCGATCTCCGGAGGCCGAGCGATGAAGGTCTCGCGGCGGATCACGACAGATTATCTAAAGCAGACCGTGTTTGCCGAGAGCCTCTATAACAAGACTGACGGCGTCGCACGTCTCGATATCGGCAACGGTGGGACGCCAACGGCAACGGACAACGGCGGGACGCCTGCCTATCCGAATAACACGACTAACAGCGGTTCCGATCCGAATCGCGGCTATTCCGATAACGACCAGCAGACGCCAATATCCAACGGTGGCTCAAATAACGGTGGCTATAACAACCGCGGCAATAACAACGGCGGGAACAACAATCGTCGCGGCGGTGGTGGATATAACGGCGGCTACAACGGTGGGGCTCCGCAGGTGACGAACCGGACGGGTAATTTTGTGATTCCTTATGGAGTGACACTGTCGGGCAGGCTGGAGAGCTTAGTAACCACGAAGGTCTCGCAAAATGGTGATCGGTTTAGGCTGACAGTGCAGTCGCCGGCGGAATATAGAGGAGCCGTTATCGAGGGATATCTGTCGAGCGTGCAGCAGTCAGGCAAGGTCTCGGGTCAGGCGAGCATCACGTTCAATTTTGAGAAGATCACGCTGTCTGACGGCAAGGTGTACGATTTTGCCGGTCAGGTAATGTCGATCAGCGACGCGAGCGGCAAGATCATCAATGTCGATAACGAGGGCACGATCCGCGGTACGAATCAGTCTAAGGAGACCGCGAAACGTGGTGCCGCGGGCGGCGGACTCGGTGCCTTGATCGGCGTTATCGCCGGCGGCGGCAAAGGCGCCGCGATCGGCGCGATCATCGGTGCAACCGGCGGCGCGAGCACCGTCCTCGTGACGGGCAAGGACGATGTCGAGCTGCAGGCCGGATCGACGGTCAGCATTCAATCCACCTCGCCAAATCAGAACTATCCAAGATAATTCAGTCACGGAATCGGACCAATAGGCGGCATCGAATTGATGCCGTCTTTTTTTATCTCTATCATTTCTCTTTATCCGTGTTCGTCCGTGTGATCCGTGGCAAATCCTCCTAAGTCGTTACCTGAAGAGATCGAACTCTACCGCGATCGCAAATGGCGCCGCGAGGATGCTCTGCGCGTTGACTCGGGCGAGCAGGTCGAGGCGATGGTCGAGGAACTTGGATTCTGTCTCGGTTTAACTGATGCGAGGACAAACTTACCGTCGGTCTTTACCGCCGTCTGCGGTCGTCGCGATGCGTTCCTGCCCCGTAATGTGCAAAAGGATCAGGAGGCAAGCCGCGCGTGGGTGCTCAAGGATGAGGTGATCGCCCGCGGACGCGTTTATTACGCAAAGCTGATCAAAGGAAAGTCCTGGTTCGTTGCGCCACGTCTGATCCCTGCATTCAATGCCATCTGGGGCGTACCAAAGACGCGCGAGGCGAAAGACCTCTCCGGGAGCGCAAACAAGATCCTCAAGGTCCTCCGAAAGGAATGGGAAATGGCCTCCGCCGACCTGCGCTCCGAGGCCGGGATCACGACACGGCCACGATTCAATAAAGCTCTCGACAAGCTCCAGCTCACGATGAAGGTCGTGCCGCAGGAAGTGGTCTACGTTCCCCGTTTTACCTACATTTGGACGCTCGCCGAGGCGCGGTTTCCAAAGGAAACAAAGATCAAAATGCCGCGCGAGAAGGCGGTTCGCGAGCTCGCCCGAGCGTATCTTACAATGTGCGGTATGACCCTGCTTGGCGATACGGCCCGCACCTTTGGCCTCACTCGACGTGAGGCAGGCCGCGCAAATCACGAGTTAGTTGATGAGGGATTTGCCGAGCGCGTGGCAACGGGAGTCTACAAGCTGCGGACAAATTAACCGCAGATGCACGCGGACAAACGCAGATAGGAATAAAAGCATTTTCCGTTCTATCTGCGTTTATCTGCGTCCATCTGCGGTTAATTCCTCTTTACGAACATATGCACCGCGCGCTCGCCCGGCACCATTCTGTCGACCTGATATCCCAACTGTCGGAGATCGAGCCCGGCGAATAACGGCTCGCCCTGACCCAGCAGCACCGGACGCAGCGCGAGATGCATCTCGTCGACGAGTCCTGCTTGCAGATATTGCCTGATCGTCGAAGGGCCGCCGCCGATGCGGATGTCTTTATCGCCGGCAGCTTCCCTCGCCTGCTCAAGTGCGGACTCGACGCCGTCCGTCACAAAATAGAACGTTGTACCACCCTCCATCACGACCGGCTCGCGTGGGTAATGCGTGAGGATGAAGGTCGGCACACTGTACGGCGGCTCGTCACCCCACCACCCTTTCCACTCATCATCCGACCATGGACCGCGAATGGGGCCAAACATATTTCGCCCAAGGATCCATGCACCCTTGCCACTCATATTCTCGGCCGCAAAGCCGTCGTCGATCCCCGTCTCGCCGCCCACGCCCCCGTGCATTGCTTGAAAGGTCCTCGTCGGAAAGAACCACTCCATCAACTCCGGACCGGTCGTGCCAAGCGGATGCTCAAGACTCTGATCCGGCCCAGCGGCAAAACCGTCGAGAGAAACGCCTATGGATTGGACTACAACTTTAGACATTTGGAATTAACCGGTGCTGAATCAGGGGTTCCTTCCGAATGACACCAATGTTTGCAATGAGGTACTCAGTGAACAAGGCCTCGAACTCTTCGGTTTCGACTTTGTTCAACTCGGCAAGCTGAATAAATCTTTTTGAGCGATCAGAGCTCATCCGCGTAGACTCGTCGGCTGTGCCGTAACAGCCCCAGCCGTCGAAGGAGATTCGCTGTAGGTATATGCGCCCTTCGGCATCGACGTTGAAGTCTGCAAAAACACTGTCGTTTTGAAGCCCGAGGCAATAGCGGCTCGGGCGGCTCGTTGGCATTTCATCGAACTGACGAATTTGCATTCTAATACTTCATCAAGTCCGTCACCGCATTCTCCACGTCCTCATTCTGCGGGAGGATGAAATCCTCGAGCTGCGGGGCGTAGCCGACGAAGGTGTCGGTGGCACCGACGCGGCGGACGGGGGCGTCGAGGTATTCGAAAAGCTCGTTGGAGATGCGGGCGGCGAGTTCGGCACCGTAGCCGTAGGAGATCGGGTCCTCGTGGGCGACGATGACGCGTGAGGTCTTTTTGACGGACTCGGCGATGGCTTCCCAGTCGTAGGGCACAAGCGTGCGGAGATCGATGATCTCAACCGAAATGCCTTGCTGCTCGAGACGTTTGGCGGCTTGATTGGAACGCTCGACAAGAGCACCGTACGTGATGATCGAGACGTCCTTGCCCTCACGAACTGTCATTGCCTTGCCAAACGGGATCAGGAAATCACTCCCCGGATATGCCGACTTGTTGTAGACCTGACGATAAAGGTGCTTGTGCTCGAGGAATAGCACCGGATCGTCGCAACGGATAGCTGTGCGGAGAAGGCCGTTCGCATCGAGAGCGGTTGACGGATACACGATCATCAGGCCCGGCGTGTGCGAGAAGAGCGTCGTTCCAGATTGCGAGTGGTAAACAGCTCCGCCCTTGAGATAACCGCCAACCGGAACACGAATCACCATCGGGCATTTCGTATCGCCATCAGAGCGCCAACGCGTGAGCGCGACTTCGTTGCGGATCTGCATCATCGCCGGGAAGATGTAGTCAAAGAACTGTATCTCGCAGACCGGCTTCAGATTGCGGATCGCCATTCCGACAGCGCGGCCCACTATGTTTGCCTCCGCGAGCGGGGTGTTAAAGACGCGTGCCGAGCCGAATTTACGCTGCAGATTTGCGGTGACCTTGAATACGCCGCCTTTACCCTTGATGATGTCGAGGTATTCCTCACGCGATGCGTCCGCGACATCCTCGCCAAAGACAACGATACGCGGATCACGCTCCATTTCCTCGTGCATGCAGCGATTGATCAGATCGACCATCGTGCCCGGATTCCCCGATAGCTCGGCACCATCCTCGGTGTCAAAGAGCTGACGGTCCGTTGGATCGACATCCGGCGAAAAGACGTTGCGAAGAGCAGTGTCACCTGCAGGCTGCGGTGCCTCGACAGCTATGTCGGCGGCCTTGTTGACCTCCTCGTCGACCTCTTTGCGCAACGCTTCTAGCTCCTCGCTCGTCGCGATTCCCTCCGTCATCAGGAACTCGGCAAACGTCTTGATCGGATCGATCGCGGCGTCTTGTTGACGCTCCTCGTCTGGGCGGTAAAGCTTTTCGTCGTCTGATAGCGAGTGCGAATACGGTCGAATAACCTTGGCGTGAACAAACGCCGGACCTTTGCGCTCGCGGCAGTATTCGACGGCCTTCTTGAAAGCTCCGTAACTGGCAACGGGATCGCAGCCATCTACTTTTTGAATTAGTAAATTCGGAAAACCCTCAACCAGTTTCGAAATATCACCGCCCGCTGTGCCGACCTCGACCGGGACCGAGATCGCATAGCCGTTGTCCTCGACGCAAAAGATGACCGGGAGCTTGAGGTTGCAGGCGGTGTTGAGAGCCTCCCACCATTCGCCCTCGCTGGTCGTGCCATCGCCAACGGACATGTACACGACCTCGTCACCCTTGAATCCGGTGACCTTGTCCCGCAGCTCTTTGACGAGCGAGGCTCGATAACTCGCCTCAGCCGCTCCGACCGAATGCAGCGCCTGCGAGCCCGTGCAGGATGACTGCGAGGGAACGTTCAATTTCTTACTGCCCCAGTGCGACGGCATCTGGCGGCCATGCGAATTAGGATCGATCTCTGCGCCCACTGCCGAGTACAGCATTTCGACCGCGGTCATTCCCAAACCGAGCATCAGTGCACGGTCGCGGTAGTAGGGGAAGAACCAATCGTACGAAGGCTTCATTGCCTGCGCAGCCGCCACCAATACCGCCTCATGTCCAGCTCCCGAGATCTGGAAAAAGATCTTGTTCTGACCCTTGAGCTGTATCTCCTTGTCGTCGATCCGCCGCGACATGTACATCGTGCGGTACATCGAGACAAGCGTCTCGGTGTCGAGGCCTTCGTACTTGTCTGGCGCTCCAGAAACCCGGTCACTACCGTTCCCGGTTCTGACACCAGGCGCGGGAGTATCGGACTTAGCGGTCTTTTGGACCTTCTCGTCATGCACGTAGCCATCGGCCTCGGTCGTTTTTGCGGGCTCGGCGACGATGCTCTGACCGTTGATATCGGTCTTTGCGCGTGCGCCCTTTTCGGTAGCGGTTGCCATTCAGGTCAAGTCCTTACAAAGCGAAAAAATAATTAACTCGACAATCTTCCACGATAGCAAATCGGTGTTTTTCGGGCAATTTTACGCTTGTCGCCGGATGCTGTTTTGACCGAAAATCGTACAAGACATGAAGTTACTAGTCCTCACCATTTTTCTCTGCTCGGCAGCGGCAATTAGCATTGCCCAGGCGCCGACTCCGACGCCGCCTGTCAAGGCAAACGCGCGGCCGACACCGTCGCCAACGCCCGCAACCGCCGAGCCTTACGACAAAGCTGACGTCGCGACAATGGCGTCGAAGTGCGTCGTTATATCCACTGAAGCGGGCAACATCGAGATCGAGCTTTTCCCCGAGAGCGCACCGGAGACTGTGCGGAATTTTCTTAATCTCGTCGCGATCGGCGCTTACGACACAACGACCTTCTCGCGTGTCGTGCCGGGATTTGTCGATCAGGGCGGGAATATCTGGACGCGCTCCGGCGGCATCTCTATGGAATTGG
>Ga0207639_10001239_pt1 | contig 17289 bp, 12 predicted proteins | sample KBSCornC32_FD_184299 | JGI IMG/M metagenome (GOLD analysis project Ga0207639, IMG submission 184299) | Corn rhizosphere microbial communities from Kellogg Biological Station, Michigan, USA - KBS Corn C3-2 (SPAdes) (version 2) | ecosystem: Host-associated > Plants > Roots > Rhizosphere > Soil ...
AAAACTGCAGTACGAGTTTTATGACCGACCAGACTATGGGCCAAATCCATTTGGATGGACACCTGATGAAGTAGACAGCCTGAGTAAATTAAACTATGATATTGAAAATATTCTTTTTCATAAGGGAAAAACACAACAGCACCAGTTAAGTGTCTCGGGTGGTAATGACAAAACTCATTTCTTTCTATCGGGATCCATCTTCGACCAGGACGGTGTGGTGATAACCACGGGTCTCAAACGGTATACCGGTCGCATAAATATTGACAACTCATTTGGAAATTTTAGAGTAGGACTGAATGGAACGTTAGGATATTCAAGATTGATAGGCACCCGGGAAAATGATCAGTATATCGGAAGTCCGCTAAATGCCATCAGGTGGTTTAATCCTTATCTCAATTTATATGATGCAAATGGAAATTACCAGATCGACTATTTACAGGGACAACCGAATCCTTTGCAGGAGCTGTTGGAAAACAATGGCAACACTGATCAAATTAAAGGAGTGGGAAATGTTTATATTGAATTTAATGTCCCGTGGGTACGCGGTTTGAAACTAAGAACCGTTTGGGGCGCTGATCTTAGCGAGAATGAAGCGTTCACTTATCTTGATAAAAGCACCGACCAGGGATCTCAATCACAAGGCGGTAATGGCCAGGTTGATCGCAGCTATGCAAAAAGTTTCCGGTATACCGGGACAACATCAATAAGTTATCAGCATACAATGGGTGATCACGAAATAAACGCAGCGGTCTACAATGAGATCATCCAGGGTAAGGCTGAGAATTTTGGCTTCAGTGGTTTTGGTCTTGTGGGCCCATTCAAAAATGAAGCGGGCATTACACCCGGAACTGCTACCAATGGTTACATTCCAACAGTTACCGGATCAGCAACCGAGAATGGATTGGTCTCTTATTTTATCGATGCTACTTACGGATATAAAAGAAAATATTATCTCAATGCCGGCGCAAGAAGAGATGGATCATCACGTCTTTCCGAAGATGAACGTTGGTCAAATTTCGGCCAGGTAGGTGCCAGTTGGATCATGAGTGAAGAAAATTTTATGGAAGGAACAAGAGGCTGGCTAAATGCGCTAAAGCTAAAGATCAGCTATGGCTCGGTAGGAAGCCAGGGTATTGGCGACTTTACAACCGGTGAATATTTTGGACCCACTGTATATAATGGTGTCGGAGGCCTTGCACTTATCAATCTTCCGAGAACGTTAACATGGGAAAGGAAACTTGAATTCAACACGGGACTCGAATTCACGATGTTTAAAGGAAGATTGGGAGGAACGGTAGAAGTTTATAACAATAAAACGCAAGATCTTTTCTTAGACAGGCAATTGTCCCGCACATCAGGCTTCCAATCCATCAACAACAATCTCGGTAAACTTCAAAACCAGGGGATTGAAATTTCTTTAAGCGGCGATGTAATAAAGAGCAAAGACTTTTTGTGGACGCTTGGTTTGAACTATACCCATAACAATAATAAGCTCCTCGATCAACACGGCCAGAATGATAACATAAGCGGATTATTCATCAACAGGGTCGGTGAACCGATCAATTCATTTTATGTTGTGCGTTATGCCGGAGTAGATCCTCAAAATGGAGATGCATTGTATTACAAGAAGGATGGAAAAACCACAACCAACATTTATGATCCGGACGACAGGGCGATCGTAGGTTCTTCAGATCCACCCAATTTCGGTGGTTTTTCTACCACATGGAGTTATAAAGGCATCAGTCTCGATGTATTCTTCAGCTACGCTTATGGAGCGTATACATATAATAACGACAGGTACAATGTTGAAAATTCCATTTATTGGTTTTCAAACCTCGCTGCTTCCATGTTAAAAGAATGGCAGAAACCGGGAGACGTTACAAATGTGCCAAGCCCATTCAATGATCTGCACGGTGAAACGACGAGGTTCATTGAAAAGACCGATTACCTCCGCCTCCGTAATGTAATGCTGAGTTATAATTTGCCTGAACATATCCTGAACAAAATAAAAATAAGAAGTGTAAGAGTTTTTGCGCAGGGCGAAAACCTTTACGTCTGGCATAATTTCCTTGGATATGATCCGGAAGTGGTGACAGGTGTGTTGGGTGGCTCTGTTTACCCGCAATTAAAAACCGTCACATTCGGTGTAAGTGTTGGATTTTAAAAAACTAAAATTATCATTTATGATAACCAAGAAATTTTTAATTGCTGTACTTCTTCTAGGTTCCCTGGTATCCTGCAAAAAAGTGGTTGATGTAAAACCCGAATATATCCTTGATGGACAAGAATTGAATTCGATCCAGGATTTCGAATTCGCTTTAACGGGCGCCTACTCTGCATTTCAAAGTACCGATTACTATGGTGCCACCGATGGAGAATCAAATGCATTTGTTACTCTGCCTGATATGTTGAGTGATAACTTAAACGAAACGGATGAATCACTGGGAAATGAAAGAGTGTTTTCAAGATGGGCTTATGCTGAAGATGAATCACAAATAGAAAACACGTGGATAGCAGCATATGCAATTATCGCAAAAGCCAATATCGTTGAAAATAACATTGACAAATTTGCGGCAGACGACCAGGGAGCTGTTAATCGTATCAAGGCGCAGGCACTCGCGATAAGAGCGCTCGTTCATTTTGACCTGCTGAGATATTTTGCCGATGATTATGACCGCAATTCTACAGCGCCAGGCATTCCATACCTCACCATTTTTGATTATGAACAAAAGCCTGCCCGTGGTACCGTAAAAGAAGACTATGATCATATTGAACAGGATCTCAAAAATGCAGCGAGCCTGATGACCAATATGGATAAAGACATTAATGATGGTGACAGCCGCGCTTATATTGACGCCGATGCAGTGAATGCCATGCTTGCAAGAGTGTATTTATACAGCAACCAACTCGATGAGGCGATTCAATATTCAACGCTCGTCATTGATGCAAAACCTTTAGCTGATATTTCCGAATTCCCGGATATATGGACGGATGTTTCTAACAGCGAAGTATTGTGGTCTTGTGTATTTGAAGCAGGGCAAGGTGCACCCGGATCAAATGTTTATTTTCCGGTTGCACCGGCGCCCGAAGGCAGAAGCCAGTATAAGCCTAATCCAACATTGGTTGATTCTTATGATGCGACGAACGACGTACGCTATTCTTCTTATTTCAAGGATATCGAAGGCAGGCTGGTCCTATCAAAATATCTCGCAAAGAGTGCTCAGCTTGGAAAGCCGGACGGTGTTGTGAATTTTAAAGCGTTCCGTACAGGCGAAATGTACCTGATACGTGCCGAAGCCTCTGCAAGAAATGGTGACGATGCAACTGCACGTGATGACCTCAACACTTTAAGAGCTGCGCGTATCAATGGATATGTTCCCCAGGTGCTCAGCGGCGCCGCATTGTTGAATGCAATAGAACAGGAAAGAAGAAAGGAATTGATCTGTGAAGGACATCGCTTTTTTGATCTTAAACGAACAACACGCACAGTCAGCAGGGATGATTGCACGAGTTTTTGCACGCTGGACCCCGCTGCACGTGAATGGACATGGCCGATACCTCAACCGGAAGTGGATGCCAATCCTAATATTCTTCCTCAAAACCCGGGCTATTAACCCAGGCATTACAACAAGAAAACCACCGTCTGTCACGGTGGTTTTTGCTTTATAGAAACGCTTAACGAGGAAAGCTTTATTGTTGCTTCTCTTTGGTCTCATCGCCCTGTTCTGGTTCAGGATGCGGTTCGCCATGATGACAGGTCATGCAGCGTATTTCCAGGACCGCATTTTCATCTCCATACATTGTAGTGGCATTAAAAAAATCTTTATTGATCTTGTTTGCCATGGTGATCATTTTACGGGCGATTTCTTTCTCGGGCCTGGCATCGCTTGCCATATCCCACTGTGCTGTTGAATCGACCGGCTTCACATGGCAAAAATCGCATCCTACTCCCAATGCCTTTTCAAATTCGTGCATCACTGTATCCAGCGTCTGTTCCGAAATGTTTTTTGGAAGCACTTTCAGATTCTTAAATTTCTCCTGCGGCGGTTTACTTGCTGCAATTCCGATCACCACAAAAGCAATGGCGCCCCCGGTAACCACAAACGTCTTGTTGAATTTCATGCTCTCCGATTTAATTGTATTTAATTTAAAAAGATTTTTTTTCTATCCATCGTTCAAAAAATTCATACGTCCTGAGCATTTGATCGATCCGTTGCCTATTGTTACCACTCCTTGTGATCTCATGCGTGGCTCCCGGATGGCGCACATATTCTACCGGTCTTCCTAAAACTTTTAAACTGCGATACAACATTTCACCCTGCGTAGTACCGGTGCGACGATCATTTTCTCCATGAAAAATTATATATGGAGTCGTGATATTCTGCACATAGTTTATCGGCGATTCCCTTTGCAGAGTTGCTTTTGTAGCCGCCTCCCACGGGTAACCACCAAAATAATTCGGCACCAGCCTCCATGCATTACCTTCTCCAAAAAAAGTTGCCAGGTCATAAACTCCACGCTGTGAACAAGCTGCCTTAAACCGGTGGTCATGGGCGATGATCCATGCAACAAGATAACCCGCATATGATCCGCCTGTCACCAACAGCCTAGATGTATCCACCCAGCTTTCGGTTGCAACCGTTTTATCCAAAGCCGTTAAAACATCACTTGTGGGACCGGTTCCCCAGTCATTAACGTTTGCTCTTAGAAAATCGAAACCATACCCGCCACTGCCTCGGGGATTGCAATACACTACCCCGTAGCCCTTACTGCAGAAAAATTGGTATTCGTGCCACATGGTTGATTCACCCGGGCCCCACATAGCGGCTGGGCCACCATGAATTTCCAGGAGCAATGGATATTTTTTCCCTGCTTCATAATTGGCCGGTTTCATGATCCAATATTCAACAGTCATTCCCTTATTATTGGTAAAACTTTTCTTTTCGGGATATGAAAGTTGCTTTGTCTGCGCCCAACTGAAATTAAAATCGCTGACCCGCTTTGGGTTTTTTGCATTGGCATCAGCCAAATAAATATCGAAGGGATCAGCCACTTCTGTTTTCACACAGATCATTTTATCATGAATGACATCAAAACTGGTGATACCGCTATTATCATCGGAAAGTTGTTCAACTTTTTTTGTTGACACATCCGCACGATAAACAGGTTGTGCCCCGTTGCTTTGGGCAGAGAAATAAATATATTTATCATCATTGCTCCACACAAGGTTTCCCTTACTCCGATCAAAGTGAATATCGCTTTTATCTTTTATTGACCCTGCCAAGGGGATAATGGCTAGTTCAGGAACGGTGACAAATGAAGTCTTATCATATTGAAAAGCCAACCATTTTCCGGAAGGCGAAACAACGGGCGAGTTATAATTCATGTCTTTGTCACCTAAGATCTTTTTCAAATTGCTTCCGTCTGTGTTGACAATAAATATTTCGCTTTCTAAAGAACGATCCGGATGTTCCAAAGAATCAACATCCCCCGATAATACAACCTGCTTACCATCAGGAGTAAAGTCTGCAGAGAAGAACCGGTAAAAACCTTTGGTGAGTTCAGTTGGCTTGTCGGGGGTATCAACATGGATAATAAAAAAATGATTAAAGCTCATGTCCGTGTTCACACCCATTTCATCCTGGAAGTTTAATTTATCAACCACTTTTACTTTATTATCGGTAACATCACTTTCGAGATACGCCCTGATCTCTTCCATGTTTCCATCAGGATCAGCTTTAGCTCCCGGATTTTTCAGGTAATCATTTTTATCAAAACCGGGTTTCTCATAGGACCAGGATGGAACTGCATGAGAGGGATTCAACAAAGAATCTTTTATGAGGTCCTTTAAAGGAATGTTTGATGAAAATAATAGTTGTTTACCGTCAGGGCTCCACTTGGGTGTGCCGGCGCCGTACCTGAATTTTGTGAGCTGGGTAGCTTCGCCTCCATCGAGGGACAACAGGAATATCTGCGGCTTGCCGTCAACCGCACGAACAAAAGCTATTTTTTTGCCATCCAGATCCCACGCGGCTTGCGATGACCCTTCTTTTGAGGTTAATTGCTTTGGAGACGAGGTGCCGTCTGTATTTACCATCCAAACCTGGTTGACGTATTTGCCATCCCATTTAGAATCGCCATCGGGTTCGATAGTTGTTACTGTAAAAATTGCTTTGCTTCCATCATTGGAAAGACCAATTCCGCTGATAGATTTTATCTTCAACATGTCCGTTACCTTAACGGGTTCCCTGGTCTGTGCATAGGAATAAGCAGTAATAAAGAAGATAAGATAAAAAGATAAAAATTTCCTCATTATTGATAATTATTCAATGAAAATACTAATTATGACGATAGATGCCGATCTAAAAAGAGCAGCCCATTTCCGCCGAAAGGTTAAAAAATTAACTAAAGTCATGTTTAGTTCCTGATATGCATTGCCTCTTATTTGAGATTGATTAAATTTGCAGAACCCCTATTTAATTTAGTATGAGCGATACAATTACAGCCGCCCCTGCACTAACAGCGAAAGATTTTTCCACTGACCAGGAAGTCCGCTGGTGCCCCGGATGCGGTGACTATTCGATTCTTGCCCAGGTTCAGAAAGTGATGCCCACGCTGGGTATCCCGAGAGAAAACATTGTGATCATTTCAGGGATCGGGTGTTCATCACGGTTTCCTTATTATATGAACACATACGGGATGCATTCCATCCACGGGCGTGCCACGGCTATTGCGAGCGGATTAAAAGCTGCCCGACCCGAACTGAGTATCTGGATCGTTACCGGTGATGGAGATAGTTTAAGCATTGGCGGTAATCATACGATTCATTTACTTCGCCGCAATTTCGATGTAAATATTCTTCTATTCAATAACCAGATCTATGGTTTAACCAAAGGGCAATATTCTCCTACTTCCGAAGAAAGCAAGGTAACGAAATCGACTCCTTTTGGAAGTATTGATCATCCATTTAATCCACTGGCATTGGCTCGTGGTGCTGACGCGACGTTTGTTGCAAGAACGATGGATCGTGATCCAAAACATTTACAGGCGATGCTTGTAAGAGCTAACAGCCACAAAGGGTCTTCATTCCTGGAAATCTATCAGAACTGCAACATTTTTAATGATGGTGCTTTTGAGGTATATACAGAAAAAAGTACGAAAACTGCAGAAACCCTTTTCCTTGAACAAGGTAAACCGCTGTTGTTCGGAGCCAACAATGATAAAGGGATCAGGCTTGATGGATTCACGCCTAAAGTTGTAAATCTTTCAGATGGTTACAGCGCTAATGATTGCTGGGTGCATGATGAGCGGGACATGTTCAAATCACAAATACTCCTGAGAATTTTTGATGATCCAAACATCGAAGGACATTTGCCACGACCATTTGGAGTTTTTTATGAAACAGACAGACCTTGCTATGAAGTTGCGATGGAGCAACAAATTGCCAGTGCCCAGGCGAAAAAGCCAGCCGATCTTGATAAGTTGCTAAAAGGAAATGAGGTTTGGACGATACAATAATCCAGATAAAGGCGAACTGTTAAAAATCGAGGGTTAATTTTTCATACTTCAACTCCTAATTCTTTCCCTGCCTCAATAAATGTTTTTTTCTGCTTCCAGTTATACCACGGCTTTGGCATTGTTCTTTTCATGACGGTATCGATCGTTCTCATGCCAAACAAATTCCAGGCGCCTTTGAATTTGCCTATCAGTGAAGGTTGAAGTGCCCGCAAACTCATGGCAAAGCCACTATCAAGATATTCCATGTGATGCCAGTAACCTGCAGGCATGAATAATGTATCCCCATGACCAAGGATAAGATCATATCCCTGCGCGAGCTTTAATGCCGGGAATTTTTGATAGTCTGGCGTTCCGTTACCTTCATGGTAGTGGGAGAAATCAGCCATGCTTAATACTTCAAAGGGCCTACGATAAAGTTTATGTTGTTCTTCAAAAGGAAAAAGCAATACCCTTTTTCTACCTGCAAACTGTGTATGCAGAATGTGGGAAAGGTCAATGTCAAAATGCATATGGGTGATAGAAGTGGCCCCTCCCGTAAACAACATTGGATATTTTTTTACAAAGCCTTTCATCAAATGTTCGGGCCAGGTAAAATCATGGGTTAGTTCCGGAGCATGATCAAAAATGTTGAACAGGAAGATCCTCCATCCGGCTGGTCCCCGGCTGATCATGTCAATATAGTCGCCAAAGGTTTTATAGTCGTCCGCCGTATTGATCGGCGTGTAAGCGTCACTCTTTACATTATTATATAAGGGGACCCTTTTTTCCCCCACCAGTTGTTTGAAATAATCCCAGTTCCATTTAGTGTGGGCGGGCCAGTTCTTTGAAAGATCTTTGATGATGACCGGGAGACGCGGCTCATAAAATTCTTTTCTAAATACTTCTGGATCTATGCTCTCAACAGTAGTGACTTGTTTCAGTTGCATACTTCGCAGTTTTTGCAAAGATGAAAATACAAATTGATTTGTAAATGGAAATTGGCTCTCATTTCTTTTAACTTTTAAATAGAAATAAGTTTATATTTAATCTTCACCGTTTCCTATCTGAACTCCCAAAGCCATTACAACCTATTCTCTTTATACTTATCGTTTAAAAAATACCGAACGCAATTCATGGAGGTACACAAACACCCACATAATGTAACCCATAAAAAGAAATGGGGTGAATATTTTCTTGAATTTCTCATGTTGTTTCTTGCGGTATTCCTTGGCTTTGTTGCGGAAAACATAAGAGAGACGAATGTAGAACATCATCGCGAAAAGCAATACGCTGGTCAACTATACGCTGAATTTTATGCAGATTCAGTTGCATTCACCAAAAAAGTGAATGCCAGGTTAGGCAAAGAACGGGACTGCGATTATATGTACAGCTATCTAAAGGATAGTTCGCTATCGGATCTTCCAAAAAAATTCTATCCTGCTTATACCACTGTATTTTATCTTATTAACAGTTATACTTTCGAACCCAAAGATGGTGTACTTAACCAGCTCAAAAGCTCCGGTTCGCTTAGGTATTTTAAGAACCCCGGACTGCAAAAATTGTTTGGTGACATCAGCGTAGCCATAAATAATGTACGGTATCGCAATGAGCAGGAGTATCAATTCTTTGCCAATCCAATAAAACCCTTTATCCTGCAGCATTATGATTTTAAATGGGTAGATAATGTGCGCAAGATGAGTCCCAATGCCCCTTACCTTGATCTTCTTAATCTCTATCTGAACAGCGACACGCTTATTAAAGCAAATATTTTAAATCCTTCGACATTTAACAGAGGTGAAGTAGCCAATATGGTGATGTTTTATAAAACAATGATGGTATCAAGCAGAACATTGCAGATGAATGATTATGTCGTCATTAATCATAAAATATTGAGCGAGCTGCGGGAAAAATATAGACTGCAATGAAACTATAAACTACAAACTATAACAACCGATGGAGGTCCACCACCACACTCATACAGAACGCCCGCGTGGCGGACGGGCAGGAAAGAAATTTAACCATTATCTCTGGGAGTTTTTAATGTTATTCCTTGCTGTGTTCGCAGGTTTCCTGGCGGAGAACATGCGGGAACATTATGTAGAACATCAGCGCGAACTGCAATACATGCGTTCGATGATAAAGGATTTGGAGCAGGACCAACGCAACATTCAAAAAAGTATAGCCGATGAAACAAGGACGATCCCGCTCGCCGATTCGCTTATTCAATTGTTTGATGGTAATGATTATAAAACTAAAGGGGGCCAAACTTATTATGCTGCACGGGATTTTGCAACGCTTCCAAGCATGTCCTATATGACTGATGGCACATTAATGCAATTAAAAAACTCCGGAGGCCTTCGTCTCATACGAAAGCAACGTGTAGTTGATAGTTTACAGGCGTACTATAATCGGTATCTGTGGTACAAAACTGGACAGGAGCTTGAATTCGTCCAACTGGATGATTATCGCAGCAGCATGAGGCAAATTTTCGACGTCCAGGTTTTTAATTCGATGGTCAAAGGATATCCTGAAATTATAATGCCGGGGGGGAATCCGCCATTGCTCAATACCGAGCCATTATTGATCAACGAGTTGTTGATGAGGGCTCATTTTTGCAAAAGAAGTAAACTTGCGAACCTGATTGATTTGAAGAAACTGGGGGAACAAGTCGCAAGACTCATTGGCCAAATAGAAAGCGAATATCACTTGTCGAACGGCTAAACAAAATCACATGAAAAAAACTCTCGTTCTCTTTTTGATCGTCGCTAAAGTTTCTTGCGCACAAACAATAGAAACCTACCTGGCGCCGCCATTTCCTACTGATCTTACCGCCTCACCTGATGGGAAAACAATTGCGTGGGTCTTTAATGATAAAGGCTCCCGAAATATTTTCATTGCAGAAGCCCCATCGTTTGCAGCAAAGGCCATAACGAATTATACTGGTGATGATGGAACAGAAATAAGCAACGTCAAGTTTACACCTGATGGCAAGCAAATACTTTTTGTAAGAGGCAATGCGCCTAATGGCAACGGTGAAACTGCCAACCCGGCTTTTTTGCAAACTTCGACGGCAGGAAATATCTATATAGCAAATAAGAACGGAGAACAACTCAGAAAATTAATTCCCGGATTTAATTACAACGTATCACCGGATGGGAAAACATTGGCGTACACTTCCGGCGGTCAAATATGGACCCTGGCATTTATGGACACAGCTGCAAAACCTGAAAAGCTTTTTCAATCCAGAGGAAACCAATCGCAATTACGCTGGTCACCTGATAGTAAGATGATCGCATTTGTAAGCAACAGGGGCGATCACTCATTTATTGGGATCTATCGTTTTGCTACAAAGACAGTTGATTTTACTGAAACAAGTTTCGACAATGATACTTACCCTGCGTGGTCACCCGATGGAACACAGCTTGCTTATATCCGCATTCCAAACATGAACGACATCATTCCATTTATTCCGGTCAGGGAAGGAAATCCGTGGAGCATACGACTGTATGATATTACAACAGCAACAACAAAAGAACTATGGAAAGCGTCACCCGGGCGCGGGAGTATTCTCTTTACGGACATCCCTACGGAAGAAAATTTATTATGGTGGATCACCGGTGACCGGCTATTGTTTCCATATGAAAAGGACGGATGGCAGCATTTGTATGCACTCGATATCAACAGCGGTAAAACAAAATTGCTTACACCCGGGAAGGGTGAAATTGAAAATGTAACTGTATCCCCAGGCGGAAAAACGATCTTCTATACAACCAACATTGGCGATATTGACCGCCGGCACATATGGAAATTGTCTACCGCGGATGATAGAACAGAACAACTGACAACGGGAAATGAAATTGAATGGAGCCCGGTGATTATGGCAAATGGCATTGCCCTGTTACATTCATCTGTTACTAAACCTGCATGGCCGGCCACTATTGAAAATGGCGCAGCACACGACATAGCGAAAGAATTTTTTCCAAATGATTTTCCATCTGATTTGGTGCAACCTCAGTCAATAAAAATAAAAGCAACAGACGGGAATGAAGCATATGGTGATCTTTTCTTACCGCCCAATCATAAAAACGGCGAAAAACATCCGGCCTTAATTTTCATTCATGGAGGTTCCCGCAGACAAATGGTGCCGGGTTTTCACTACAGTCAATACTACTCCAACGCTTATGCTCTCAATCAATATTTTGTCAGCAAGGGCTATGTGGTTCTTTCGTTAAACTATCGCAGCGGGATAGGCTATGGTTTGGAATTCAGGGAAGCACTTAACTATGGCGCTGCAGGAGCAAGCGAAGTCAAAGACTTGTTGGGAGCAGGTGAATATTTGAAGAGCCGGAGTGATGTTGATGGAAAGAGGATCGCCTTGTGGGGCGGCTCTTACGGCGGTTACCTTACGGCACATGGCTTAGCACAGGCGTCCAACCTATTCGCCTGCGGCGTTGACATACATGGTGTACACAACTGGAACACCGAAATACCAACATTTGCTCCCTGGTATGACTTCGCTAAATATCCCGCAATTGCAAAGAAAGCATTTGAATCATCACCGGAATACTTTGTAAAAGGATGGAAAAGTCCTGTACTCATGATACACGGTGACGATGACCGTAATGTGCCTTTTAGCGAATCAGTAAATATGGCTGAACTACTGCGAAGGCAGGGTGTGCATGTAGAGCAATTAGTGTTACCCGACGAGGTGCACGGCTTTCTTTTGCATAAGAATTGGTTGAAAGCATATAACGCCACATTTGAATTCATCGAAAGACAGTTCTCAAAAAAATAGTTAATGGAAGTCCACCACCACACTCATACGGAACGCCCGCCTGCCGGACGGGCAGGAAAAAAATTCACCCATTATCTCTGGGAGTTTTTGATGTTATTTCTTGCAGTATTCGCGGGGTTCCTTGCAGAAAATCTAAGAGAGCATATTGTAGAACATAGAAGGGCCGAGCAATTTGCCCGTTCTTTACTTGGGGATCTGAAAGCAGACACCGCCGCATTAAAAACAGCAATTGATTATGGCGATAAAAAAATTAAGGCTATCGATAGTTTTCTTTTACAAGCCGACCTAGGCCCGGATAAATGGAATGGTACGTTAGTTTACAGATACGCCGGCATCGCGGGAAGAGTAAGACCATTCGAGCACAATTCAGGCACTTATGAGCAAATGAAAACCTCCGGTTCATTGAGATATTTTCGGCAGGAGCTCGCAGATCTTCTGAACAAATATGATGTGCAGGCAAAAAAAGCCGCAGCCCGGGAAAATATTGGCCTGAAGATCATCGATCTTTTGAATCCGTTCCAGGTGCAGATCATGGATAGCCGGTCGCTGATCCAAATACAGGATGGAATGATTCCGACGCATCCGTTGGTTTTCAGAAAAGCGGATAAAGAAACCATCGCCATTTGGATCAATTATGCAGCCATTGTTCAAAGTACGCAACAAAGAACATTGGTTGAATATAACACTATGATGATCGAAGCAAACGAGATCATACAAGCATTGCAGAAGGAATATCACTTAAATTAATTTATGGAAGTTCATCATCACCCACATGTAGAAAAGAAAAGAGTCAGGGAATATTTTTTGGAGTTCATCATGATATTTCTTGCAGTTACATTGGGTTTTTTTGCGGAAACAATCCGGGAGAACATTACTGAGCACCGGCGAGCCAGGGAGTTTGCAGAATCTATGGTGCAGGATCTTCAGGAGGATACCGCCCAGCTGAAGTCATATAGAGACTACTTTGATTTTGCAGCAAAGACTACAGACACGCTACAGCAACTACTTGCCAATGCTGAACCGGCGGATATTCCCTCAGGCAAATTGTATTGGTATGGCTTGTTCGGCGGCGCTCATCGTTATTTTGTACCCAACGACCAGACATTTCAACAGATGAAAAGCTCGGGCTCCCTGCGTTATTTCAACAAAAAAGTGGCTTCCGCAGTGGCAAAATACGACCGGCTATGCCGTATTATTCTAACAAAACAGCTTGCCGACGGAAATATTTATACGGAGGTCAGGAAATTAAGAGCGCAGTTATTCGAGTTTAAATATAATGACGTCGCAAACACCATTTACCAAACGAATAAGAAAAGTTTCGATTATCGCCGCGTGGATTCTTTTGTCAGATCGGATCCCCCTTTGTTATCAAACAACAAGATCGTGTTTAACCAATACATAGAGCTGGTCCGGTCAAGGTTCCTGCGCAGTTCTTTTGTTGATTATGCAGATTCAACACTGAAGCAGGCAAATTCATTGATCAGTGAATTAAAAAAAGAATATCATGTAGAGGATAAGTAAACGAGACGTGGTGTCTTCGATCAACGGCGACTACCATTTGAAAACGGATCAAACCGTTACTACGAATGAATGGCAAAATAAATTATAGAATTGTTAAGTTGCTTATATATGTGGTTGTGGGTTTTGCGGCAGCTTTTCTCTGGCATCAATTAAAAAGTTAAAAAGAAAGGAGCTAATATATTGCTACACCTACAGAAACACAGAATGGACTCAGTACTTCCGCCCTCAGTGGCATTCTTAGAAATTCACCTAAACGATCTGTCATGTACGGCAAAATTTATGTCACCATTTGTTTTTTATCGTATCTCACGATACAATGCAAGCAAGCACATTCGCAACAATTAAGTTCGGCAGTAAAACAGTTTGTCGCCATCAATAGCGACACCATTGCCCTTATCCATACAACAATCATTGATGGTACAGGTGGTCCTGCAAAAAATGACCAGGCTATCATTATTATCAAAGGGAGAATTGCTAAAACAGGAAGTACAAAGAATATAACTGTTCCATCATCGGCCAACGTTTTGGATTGTACAGGGAAAACGGTCATACCTGGCATGATCATGATGCACGAGCATTTATTCTATGGCGAGTCATTACCCCCATACTATCTTGGAGTGGAGATGCCCATCTCCTTTCCAAGACTTTACCTTGCCGGCGGCGCCACTACAATAAGAACAACAGGCAGTGTTGAACCGCAAACTGATCTGAATTTAAAGAAGGCGATCGATAAAGGTCAAATGGTGGGACCTGACATAGATGTTACAGGTCCATATATTGAAAGAGAACTTTTGCCGATCCCGGAAGTACAATTCATAAGGAACCCTGAGGAAGCTGCTCAAGAAGTAAACTACTGGATAGCCAGAGGGATCACCTCTTTCAAAGTATACATGAACATTACGAAAGATGATCTAAAAACAGTTGTATCGATTGCTCATCAACATGGTTTAAAAGTAACCGGGCATCTTTGCTCACTCACTTATCGCGAAGCAGCAGCGCTTGGCATTGACAACCTGGAGCACGGCTTTATTCCCGCCAGCGATTTTGTAACAGACAAAAAGGAAAATGTTTGCGCTTTGTGGAGTGTAACGCCATCATTAAACAAACTTGACGTCAGTAGCCCGGCCATGAAAGATCTCATGAAATTTTTGATCGAAAAGAAAGTAACGATCACTTCCACCTTGCCCGTATTTGAACCCAATAGTGGCAGAGAAATGATCCCGGGCGGTGGAGAATCAGCCCTGGCTCCGCAAATAAAAGAAGCAGTTGAAAAAAATTATAATGCTGCCGGAAAAGATTCTTCAGATGCTGCGTTGTTCAAAAAAGAAATGGCATGGGAAAAACAGTTTGTTGAAATGGGTGGCCGATTAATGGCGGGAATTGATCCTACCGGCGCAGGCCGTACCATTCCAGGTTATGCCGACCGGCATGTGTTGGAGTTACTGGTAGAAGCAGGATTTTCATTACCCATGGCTGTAAAGATCTGTAGCCTTAATGCAGCAGAATATCTTGGCCGTGATAAAGAGATTGGCAGCATCGAAGAAGGCAAAAGAGCTGATCTCGTTTTGATTGATGGCGATATTCAAAAAGACATTCGTGCCCTAAGAAACACGGAGACCGTTTTTAAAAATGGAATTGGTTATGACTCCAAAAAAATATTTGAATCTGTGAAAGGAATGGTGGGGTTACATTGAGATCAGAAGTCAGAAGATAGAAGTAAGAATATAGAATTGTTGAACTAGCGTTTCCCTTTTGCTAATTTATTTTTTGTAAGATAATCATAGCTATCACGGATAGCAGCAAATACATCAGTAGCGACAACATCCATTTCCACTACCATCCATTCGGTATTTCCATTGGCAGCTTTTACAATAGCGGGAAAATTTTGTGTTCCCTTGCCAGCGGCAGTCATTGGTTCGGGTTTGTCTGCAGGAAGTGAATCAGTCCATCGTGCGGGGCCATCCTTGATGTGAAGTAATGGTGCCCGTTTCCCAAATTTTGCAACTATTTCTGCGGGATCATGACCGGCAACTTTTACCCAATAAGTGTCGATCTCAAAAAATATGTCAGGTTCGACCGATTCGAGCAATACCTCATAGACAAATTTACCATCTACCTTGTTGCGATATTCCCACCAATGGTTATGAAGACCGAATTGCAACCCCTTTGATTTGGCAAAATGATTCGCTTCATTGTAAATATTCACTAGTTCTTTTGTTCCGTCTAAAGAACTATATCGCTTATCCTCCGGCCACCCGTGCCAGATCATTTTTTTGCAATTAAACGTTTCCGCGATCTCGAGCATTGCAGCCTTCTTATCACCAACTGGTAATTCAACATGAGCTGATGAAACGCTAAGTCCGGCATCTTTCAAATATTTTCCAGCCTGCTTGACAGAAATAGTGTCAGGCCAGAATGCTGTTTCCACAGCTTCAAATCCTATTCCGGCGATCTTACTCAATGTACCCGCAATATTTTCTTTGATCTGGTCCCGCACAGTATACAACTGTAGCGCTATTTTAGCCGGTTCGGCCGGCATGTGCGAATCACCCCAAGACAACCTGGGAAGCAGAGTTGTGCCTAAAGCCAAAAGGCCCGTATCCTGTAAAAATTTTCTCCTTGCAATTTGGGTGGAGTGTTTACTTTTAATTAGCATTGATCTGGTATTTGGTGCCGTTTTGAGAAAACGATTTTACTAAAGTTAATTTTTTTCAGCCACTCCGGAATGATTAATAAAACGCAAATATGGAAACACATGCACATCATTTACACAAAGTACCCGGGCAGGGTTGGAAACATTATTTCTTTGAATTTTTTATGCTGTTCCTGGCGGTAACTCTTGGCTTTTTTGTTGAAAATTGGCGAGATCATTTACTGGAGAATAAAAGAGAAAGACAGTTTATTATTACCCTGGCGGAAGATTTAAAAGCAGACACCTCACAACTCACTACCGATATCTTATCGGGAAAGAACCGGGAGAGCATGATCGATTCACTGATCTATCTGTTAACGCTTCCTCAACGTTCAAATTTCGGCGCCTCGATCTATTATTACGCCCGCAATGTTAGTCGGCCAATACTTTTTTTCCCGAATGATCGTACCATTATTCAACTTAAGAATTCGGGCCTGTTAAGAATCATTAGAAAAACGCATGTGTCAAATGCAATTATGTTCTATGATCAGCAATTGAGAAACCTTCAATATGCATTCGAAGATGAAAACAGGATGAGGGATGGCCTGAGAGACAAGGCCGGAAAGATCTTTGACGGTTCCATTTTTAACCAGATGTTCGACAATCGTGATAGCATGAGTCTCATCATTTATAAGAAGCCGCCGGGCAACCCAGCCCTGACATCGCAGAATGCGGAATACATTAATGAATACATCTCGGTTGCTCAATATCTAAAGGGACCCGTCCGGAATATCAGGCTGCGGGAAGAAAATTTGAAAACAGAAGCTACCAAATTGATCTTATT